>Ga0182030_10003220_pt1 | contig 34856 bp, 28 predicted proteins | sample 812S3MmetaG_FD_121299 | JGI IMG/M metagenome (GOLD analysis project Ga0182030, IMG submission 121299) | Permafrost microbial communities from Stordalen Mire, Sweden - 812S3M metaG (Illumina Assembly) | ecosystem: Environmental > Terrestrial > Soil > Wetlands > Permafrost | place: Sweden...
ATAAAAAACTGAAATTCTAAATAAATCTTACAAAATGGGGACCTGGGATTCGAACCTTTGTTGTTGCCCAACTATTGTTACAATATAGATATGAGTAGATTTAAACTAACCAGCCCTTTTAAGCCGACTGGCGATCAACCCGAAGCTATTCGCCAGCTACTTGAAGGTTTAAAGAAGGGAACAACTCACCAGACTTTGCTGGGAGTTACCGGTAGCGGGAAGACCTTTACTATGGCTAATGTTATTCAGACCGTTCAGAAGCCAACACTGGTGCTTTGCCATAATAAAACCTTAGCCGCTCAACTCTACGCTGAATTCAAGGCCTTTTTCCCAGACAACGCCGTTCATTATTTCGTTAGCTACTTCGATTATTACCAACCCGAAGCCTATATGCCACGTAGCGATACTTATATAGAAAAAGACTCCCAAATCAATGAAGAAATCGACCGGTTGCGCCACGCCGCCACCGACGCCTTATTAACTCGTGAAGATGTAATTATAATTGCTAGTGTTAGTTGTATTTACGGCATTGGCTCGGTACAAGACTATTCTGGACTAAGCATAAAGCTAGTCAAAGGTGAGCGCTGTCTAAGAGATAAATTACTTAGGCAATTAAGTGATATTCAGTATCAGCGTAATGACTTAGACTTTCACCGTAGTACATTCCGAGTTCGTGGCGATGTTGTCGATATTTACCCGGCTGGCGAAGAATTGGCCTATAGGATTGAGTTTCTCGGTGACTTGGTTGAACGGATCTTACAAATTGACCCTCTAACCGGTGAAATCTTAGCAAAACCAGCAAAAATCACCGTTTTCCCGGGTAGCCACTTTGTGACTCCTGGTGATCAGCTAAAATCGGCTCTAGTAAAAATTGATAAAGAACTTAATGACAGACTAGCTTTCTTCAAAAAAGAATCTAAGCTTCTAGAAGCCCAGCGACTCGAGCAGAGAACCCGCTTTGATATGGAAATGATGGAAGAAACCGGCTTCGTAAAGGGCATAGAAAACTATAGTCGTTACCTGACCAACCGAGAAGAAGGCGACCAACCAGCAACGCTGATGGACTATTTCCCAGACGACTATTTATTGCTGATCGATGAAAGTCATATGACCATACCACAGGTTAGGGGGATGTATAATGGTGATCGAGCTCGCAAAGAAGTACTAGTTGAATATGGCTTTCGCTTACCGTCAGCTTTAGATAATCGGCCACTGACCTTTCCGGAGTTTGAGCGCCACGTTAACCAAGTAATTTATGTTAGCGCCACTCCAGCTGAGTACGAGCTTAGCCGAAGCGATAGTCCCGTCGAACAGGTAATTAGACCGACCGGTTTGCTCGATCCAGTTATCGAAGTTCGCTCGATTGATGGTCAGATCGATGACCTAATCGCTGAGATAAGAATTAATGTCAAAAAACATCAACGTGTGCTTGTGACTACGCTCACCAAAAGGATGTCCGAGAACTTGGCCGAGTACCTCCAAGAACTTGGTATCAAAGTAGCTTACCTGCATAGTGACGTCGAGACTTTGGAGCGTACCGATATCCTAAGAGACCTGCGTCTAGGTGTTTATGACGTGCTAGTTGGCATTAACCTGCTCCGTGAAGGACTAGATCTCCCAGAAGTATCATTAGTGGCAATTCTAGACGCCGATAAAGAAGGTTTTTTAAGAAGCGTTCAAGCGCTCACCCAAACGGTTGGTAGGGCCGCGCGGCATATTAATGGCCGGGTAATTATGTACGCTGATCATATTACTGCTAGCATGCAGCTAACGATTGATGAAACGAATCGGCGTCGGGCCATCCAACAAACCTATAACGAAACCCACAATATTACTCCAACCGGTATTAAGCACGGAGTATCTAAGGGTATGCGTCCAGACCTACCCGAAGAAGCTAAGCGGGCTAAATTAGACCTTAAAAAGATACCAAAAGACGAGTACGGCTCTTTGATAAAAGACCTAACTTCTCAAATGGAGCTAGCCAGCGCCAATCTGCAGTTTGAAACAGCGGCTGAATTACGTGATATAATCGCCGACATTAAAGCAAAACTATAAAGTTCTAAAATAGCAGCTGACATAACAAATATTACTCTGATATACTGGATATAAATGGCAGACCTTACACGCGATGATGTTGTTCATTTGGCCTCGCTAGCCAAATTGGCTCTGTCTGATGATGAGATTGAACGTTTTCGCGGCGAGCTAAGTCGGATCCTAGATTACGTGGCCCAGCTCCAAGCCGTGGATATCTCTGGGCTGGAACCAACTTCGCAAGTAACCGGTTTACTCAATGTTGAGCGCCTTGATGAGGTTCGTAGCTATGGCTACGACCCAAAAATCTTGCTCGACAACGTTCCAGAGGTTGAAGATGACCAGATAAAGGTTAGGCGGGTGTTATGAGCCAGTGGTTACCGATCGCTGAACTGGCTGGTAAAGTTAGAACCGGCGAATTAAAGGCGGTTGATTTGGTTAATCAGGCTTATACGACAATTGAAGACAACAAAGACTATAACGCAATAATTTCATTGACCCGTGATCGGGCGTTGCAGCGAGCTACCGAGATTGATCAGTCTGAACATAAGGGCCGCCTAGCTGGGGTACCCTTTATAGCAAAGGACAATTTTTTGGCGTTTGGAGCCGAGACAACCGCTGGCAGCAACATATTAAAAGGCTTTAATGCACCCTATCAAGCGTCGGTAATAGAAAAGCTAGAGGCCGAAGGGGCAATTTGCGTTGCTAAGGCTAATCTTGACGCTTTTGCCCATGGTTCATCAACCGAAAACAGCGATTTTGGCGTTACCAAGAACCCCCATAATAAATCTCGGGTGGCTGGTGGTAGTTCTGGCGGTTCGGCCGCTGCCGTGACCCTTGACTTTGTACCGTTTGCCCTAGGCAGCGATACCGGAGGCTCAATAAGGCTGCCGGCTAGCTTCTGTGGCTGCGTTGGCTATAAACCAACCTATGGTCTGGTTTCGCGCTCTGGGGTAGTAGCTATGGCCTCTAGCCTAGATGTTATCGGGCCACTGGCTAGGACAATTGACGATACGGCTATAGTTTTGGACGTTATCTCCGGACGCGATGAACTTGATAGTACAACCATTGAACGCGACGATCAGCCCTATACCGATCTAGATATAAGCCTAGAAGGCCAAAAAATTGGGGTTATAAAGGAGTATAAAGAAGAAGGCGTTGACGAAGGTGTTAAAAGTCAGATTGAGACGGTTATCGAAAAACTAAAAACAGCCGGTGCTGAGGTTAGTGAAATTTCTCTTCCGTCATTGCCTCTAGCCCTAGCCGTTTATTATATTATTTGCCCGGCTGAGGTTAGTAGTAATTTGAGCCGTTATGACGGCATTCGTTACGGCCATAGCGATAAAGACGCTAAAACGGTTGACGAACAATACCTAAAGTCCCGCGGCGAAGGCTTTGGCGCCGAGAACAAACGCCGAATTATGATTGGTACGCACGTACTTAGCAGCGGTTATTATGATGCCTACTATAAGACCGCTCAAACAGTAAGGACTAAACTAATTAATGAGTTTGCTGAGGCATTTTCTACGGTTGATTATTTACTTGGACCCGTCTCGCCAACACCGGCTTTTGAAATTAATTCACACCGAGACGACCCAATGCTTGATTATTTAGTCGATATTATGACGGTTGCAGCTAACTTGGTTGGTATTCCAGCAATTTCTTTACCAATTGGCAGTGTAAATGACTTGCCGGTTGGGTTACAATTAATGGGCAGGCAAAAATCCGACCGCCAATTACTGGCGTTGGCCAAACAAACCGAGGAGCTAATTAAGTGACCACCAACATAAAGATTATTATCATTATCGGAGTACTGGTTTTGATTATTGGTCTTTTTGGTTTATTACAGAAAAAACCGCGCAAACTAAATCAAGTTCGCTATAAGAAAAAATGGACAAAGCTCCAACAAATGCTACCAGACAAGAATAGTTGGCCTATGGCGATTATCGATGCTGATAAATTACTCGATGAAGCTCTGAAAAAACGTCGTTTTAAGGGTAAATCGACCGGAGAACGGCTTGTCGCTGCTCAACACTCGCTGACTGATAATGATGGCGTTTGGTTTGGCCACAAACTTCGTAATAAATTAGTCCACGAGCAAGACATTAAGCTTCGCAAGAACGATGTAAAAAATGCCCTATCTGGCATCAGGCAAGCCTTAAGGGATCTGAAAGCGCTCTAGGATGCTTAGCCCTGAGGTTCGCAGCAAGTATAAGGTGTCAATTGGTATTGAGTGCCACGTCCAGCTTAAAACCAAAAGCAAACTGTTTTCGGGTGCCGATAACGATGCTACCGAAGCTGCTCCCAATACCCTGGTAAACCATATTGACTTTGGTTTGCCCGGTGCTTTGCCGGTAGTTAACGCCGAAGCCTTGCACCTAGCTTCAAGAGCGGCCTTCGCCCTTGGTACTACGCCTCAAGCTTTCTCAAAGTTTGATCGCAAACACTATTTTTATCCAGATTTACCAATGGGCTATCAAATTACCCAGTTTGATCTGCCGATTGTAGTTGGCGGCAGTGTGGCGATTGATATTGATGGCGACAAGAAAGTCATTGGTATTACCCGGGCCCACTTGGAGGCCGATGCCGGAAAGAGTGTTCACCCAGCAGGCAAGGACTACACGCTGGTTGACTTAAACCGATCTGGCACGCCGCTACTAGAAATTGTCAGTGAGCCTGACATGCATTCACCAGAAGAAGCCAAGGCCTACGTCCACGAGCTATATCTACTCATGAAGTATGCCGGAGTATCCGAAGCCAATTTGTTCTACGGCAACATGCGTTTTGATGTAAATGTTAGCGTTTCGCAGTCAGATGAACTTGGGACTCGGACTGAAACAAAAAATCTAAACTCTTTTAAATCTGTTGAAAAAGCTGCGGAGCATGAAATAGGACGCCAAATCGAATTGCTCGAAAAAGGACAAGCTATCGCTCAAGAAACTAGAGGCTGGGATGAGGCCAAGCAAAAAACCTTTAGTCAACGCGGCAAGGAGGAAGCCCACGACTACCGCTATATGCCTGACCCGGATCTACCACCAATAACCCTTAGTGATGAATATATTGAGAAGATTAAACTGGAAATGCCGTTTCTTCCTAGCCAGTGGCGCGAGCTGCTAGCTCCGCTAAAGTTAACTAGGTCACAAGTCGATACCTTGCTGGAAGCCGAAGTCGATAGTCCAGATATTGGCTATCTGTCCCTTATTAAGGACAAACTTGAAGATAGTGAGGCTGTCTCGGGACTAGTTAATATGATGATCAATATAGAAATTCCCCTGCGAAAAGAGGGAAACTTGCCAAAGCAATCCGACGAACAACGGGCTAAACTCTACGATGAAGTAGTTAAATTGCTAGGTGCCAATCAGCTGAGTTCTACGGCCGCTAAGGCTCTACTAGCCGACCTCCTGGCCAGTGAAGTGCTACCAGATGATGTAGCTGTTTTAGCTAAAGAAAAAGGTTACATTCAAATTTCTGATACGGCTGAGATAAATAATTTCATAAAAACTATCATATCTGATAACCCTAAGGCTGTTGAAGAACTAAAGGCTGGGGAAACTAAAGTACTCGGCTTTTTAGTTGGACAGGTTATGAAATCATCCAATGGTAAAGCCAACCCCAAGCTAGCTGAAGATCTTATAAAACAAGCATTAGGCTTATGATATGATAAAACAATGCCTAGACCCGTAACCAAAGCTGTTATCGCTGCCGCTGGATTTGGTACCCGCTTCTTACCCCAAACTAAAGCCATGCCCAAGGAAATGTTACCGGTTATAGATAAGCCAATTATTCAATATGTCGTTGAAGAGCTGGTTGAAGCTGGTATCAAAGACATCATTATTATTACCGGCTATAGCAAACGTTCTATTGAAGACCATTTTGATACCCCAAACGAAGACTTGTTGGTTAACTTACGTCTAGGTGGTGAGAGTAAGGAACCACTATTACACGAAATAGAGGCTTTAGCCAATCTAGCCAACTTTATTTACGTTCGACAGAAAGGACCTTATGGTACCGCTACGCCAATAAGAAGTGCTGCCCACCTAATAGGCGATGAACCATTTATATACACTTATGCAGATGAGTTTTTTGACGCTAGTCCTGGCCGAACCCAGCAATTAATTGACGCTTACAACCAATACGATGCTTCGGTTTTCGCCTGCATCAGAGTAAAAAAAGACGAAGATTACAACCGTTATGGCATTATCGGCGGCGAACCGCTGAACGACAATATCGTAAAAGTATCTCAGATAATCGAGAAACCCGGTAAAGATCAAGCTCCGACGGATATGGCCAGCGTCAGTGGCTATCTTATGACGCCTGATATATTTCGCTATATGGATGGAGCTGAGGCCGAGCAAGCTGGCAGCAAAGAGTTTATGATTCAGCCGATAATGCAAAAAATGATAAACGACAACATCCCTTTTGTTGGCTGTGAGATAAGGAATGGTACTTATCACGATACTGGCAATAAACTTGAGTACTTAAAAACGGTTGTAGAGTTTGCCCTCAAACATAAAGTTCTTGGTGATGGCTTTAGAGACTATCTGCGAAGTATCAATCTTGATAATAACTAGTAAACACCCTCGCTTCCTGTTAAAATATATTTAATGAATGCTCTTAACGATACTTCGGCATATTTTTTGATTATTCTGTCCGCAACACTTATTATTTTCTTAATTGCCGCTATTGTTGCAGTAGTTAAATTGATTTCGGTATTAAATAGTATGAAGCGACTAGCCGATAAGGCCGAGAAACTTGCCGCTTCAGCCGCATCTGTTGGTGAATTCTTCTCTAAATCAACTGGGCCATTGGCTCTTGGTAAAATGCTTGGGAATGTGACAGATTTTATAAAACATCGTAAGAAAGGATAGAAGAATGAAGAAATCTACTAAGAAGGTCGCTATAGGAACTGTTATAGCTGCTGGAGCTGGCTATCTAGCCGGCATATTAACTGCACCAAAAAGCGGTAAAGAAACTCGTAAGGATATAAAAGTTACTACTGAAAAAGGTATTGCCGCAACCGAGAAAGTATTAAAGAAGACCTATTCTCAGCTCGGTGAGGCTTCCTCTAAGGCTAAGGTTCAAGTTAAGAAGTTATCGGGAACTGCTAAAAAAGACTTACAGATGGCTATCGACTTCGCTGATACGGCCAAGAAAAAGGCAGGAGAGATATTGAGTGATGTTCACGAAGGAAAACCCCAGGACAAGAATCTGGCTAAGGCATTAAGCGAATCTCAAAAAGCTTTCGACAATCTCAAAACGTATCTGAAAAAGAAATAGTATTTAACTATTAAACTGTGTCAAACGGTTCTTTGTAGTCAAACCTAGGGTTTTGCCAGAATGCACCGTCAACACTTTCAATCTGAACCACGGAACTGTCTGACATCCCAAAGTAATCATCATTCATCGTACCGTGAAAACCTTGTTCGAGATCCCATGTCCCGGCAAAGAATAGTATTGCACTGCCAATATCCTCATATCTCCCCCGAGGAACTATCAAACGTTCCAGACGGCCTTCAGTAGAGGTTAGTGTCTCAAATTGTGGAGCAAAAAGTGATCCTTCAAATGGTTTTCCAGCTATTCTCTCAAGAATTGCAAGCCTCTCACCACTTCGGATAATCGCCGATAAGCCAAGGCCACCGCTGGCTCGACTGTTATGAAGTCCTTTAAGAATTTCATCTAGTTTTTCCTGCTCGGTTTTAACCCGCAATACTTCTAAGGCCTGGTTAACCTGTAGGTTGGTGAAAATATTGCTATAGTCTGCCAGAAAATGCTTAGTCTCTTTTTCGCAAGCTGTTCTTCCAGCTTCCCGGGCTACATTTAATGCTCTCTCTTGAACCTTACTTAACTCAGCTGGAAATTCGGGTGTGTTCGTTTCTTGAGCCATAATACTTCAATAAGAGTATGCCTAGAATAAAAGAGATGCAAGCATAAGGATCACTGGTTAACGGTAGATCAATTTAAAGAATAGATTTTTAGCGCCATGATGTCTTCTCGTTTATAATGATAGGCAGAAATAGCCATTAAAGAGAGGAATGGATGCCAACAAAAACTAATGTTTTAGAGCCGAGTGATTTTGTACATCTTCACAATCACACCCAGTATAGTCTGCTGGACGGAATGACTAAGGTTCCAGCGCTACTGCGTTATATTCAAGATTCTGGCATGAAAGCCGTAGCTATAACTGATCACGGTACCCTAAGTGGTGCAATTGAGTTCTATGAGGAATCCTTAAAGCACGAAGTTAAACCAATAATTGGCATTGAAACCTATATCGCTGCCAGATCACGCACCGACAAAGATGTGGCCTACGATAAGCAGAATTATCACCTAACGGTTCTAGCCATGAATAACACTGGTTACCAGAACCTGATGCAACTGTCGACTATTGCCAATTTAGAGGGCATGTATTACCGGCCTAGAATCGACCATGAACTGTTAGAAAAATATAACGATGGTCTAATCGTGCTCAGCGGCTGTATAGGTGGTGAAGTCAGCGATAGTCTTCGTAAAGACCAGTATGAAAAAGCCAAAGAAATCGCCTCCTGGTACAAGTCAGTATTTGGCGATAGATACTACCTTGAACTACTCGACCATGGTCATAAAGACCACCCGGCCGTTTGGGACGAGCAGACAAAAGTCAACGAACAACTAATTCAGCTTTCTAAAGAGCTCGAAATACCCTGCGTAGTAACCTGTGATGCCCACTATTTACATCACGCTGACCGCGAAGCACACGAAATACTTCTCTGTGTCCAAACGGGCTCATTTATTAAAGATAAAGATCGAATGACGTTAGAAAATTTTGAATTACATGTTGCTAAAGCCGAGGATATCATTCAACGGTGGGGTGATGAGTATGAGGATTTTATAACTAACACAAAACAGATCGCTGATCGTTGTAGTGTCACGATTGACCTTGGGAATATTTTAATCCCGAAGTTTCCAGTCCCTAAAGGCGACACCGAGAAGTCCTTTTTAGTAAAACAAGTTTACCGTGGTCTAGCCCAGAGGTATTTAGGCCTTAGTGAAAAAAAGACTGATTCGATGGCTCCGGCTGATATTCAGAAAAAATTGTCCAAGGAAGTAGCCGACCGAGCTAAATATGAGTTAGAAATTATCAACCAGATGCAGTTTAACGGATATTTCTTAATCATTGCTGATTTTATCGTCTGGGGAAAGTCTCAGGGCATTGTCTTTGGTCCAGGTCGAGGTAGCGCGGCTGGATCGATCATTGCCTATGCCCTGAAAATAACCGAGCTTGACCCACTTCTATATGATCTACTGTTTGAACGATTCTTAAACCCTGACCGAATTTCTATGCCAGATATTGATATCGATATTCAAGATACCAGGCGAAATGAAGTTATAGAATATTGTATCGACAAGTATGGTACCGAAAGAGTGGCCAATATTGTGACTTTCGGCCGAATGGCTGCCAGAAATGCTGTGCGCGATGTAGCTAGAGTACTGCAAGTTCCTTATTCCGATGCCGATCACTGGGCAAAGATGATACCTATGCCAGTTCAGGGCCGTCATATACCACTTTCTAAATCGATCAAGGAAGACCTCGATCTTAAGAACGAATACGACAACAACCCAACCGCTCGGGCGGTTTTTGATCTAGCAGTGCAACTAGAAGGCACAATCAGAAGCCACGGTGTGCATGCTGCTGGTGTTGTGATTGCACCGGATGACATTGTTAAATTTGCTCCGCTGGAAATGGCCCAAAAGGGCGTTGTCGCCACCCAGTATTCTATGGGCCCGATTGAAGAGCTTGGTCTACTTAAGATTGATTTTCTAGGCTTATCTAACCTGACAACTATAAATAATGCACTTCGGATTATAAAAAAGGTTAATAACGTTGATATCGATATCAATACCATTCCCCTCGATGATAAAAAAACCTTTGAGCTTTTTGCTAAAGGCAAAACCACAGGCGTATTTCAGTTTGAATCTAGCGGCATGAAACGCTATTTAAAAGACCTCAAGCCAACAGTCTTCGAAGATATTATTGCGATGAACGCCCTATATCGTCCAGGGCCTTTGGTGGCCGGCTCAATCCCGCGCTTTATTAACCGTAAGAACGGCAGCGAAGAGACGAGTTATGACCACGAGTCGATGAAAAACGCCCTTGAAAGTACCTACGGGATGATTGTTTACCAGGAACAGGTTATGCAGATAGCTAAAGATATGTGCGGTTTTACCGGAGGTGAAGCTGATTCGCTCCGAAAGGCTGTTGGTAAAAAGATTCGTTCCATGATGGTAAAAATGAAAGATAAGATCATTGATGGAGCAACTAAAAACGGCGTCGATAAGCAAATTGCTGAAAAGTTTTGGAATGACGTCGAGGGTTTTTCAGACTATGCCTTTAATAAGTCCCACGCCGCCTGCTACGGTTTAATTGCCTATCAAACGGCTTACCTTAAAGCTAATTACCCAGAAGCATACATGGCTGCTTTAATGACCAGCGACTACAACGACACCGACCGATTAACAATTGAGATTACCGAATGTCAACACATGGGGATCGACGTTCTGCCACCCGATGTCCAAAAATCATTTTTGGAGTTTGCGGTTGTAAGCGGCAAAAAACCTCAAATTAGTTTTGGACTGTTAGCTATTAAAAATGTCGGTTCAGCCGCTGTTGAAGAGATCTTACGGGGCCGAGAAATATCTGGGAAATTTAATGATTTAGTAGATTTTTTAACAAAAGTTTCGCCAAGAGCTGTTAATAGAAAATCGCTGGAGAGTTTGATTAAAGCTGGGGCTCTTGATAGTTTGGGTGATCGAGCTACGCTGCTACATAATATCGATAGTCTAACCGCCTATTCTTCTAGGGTAAGTAAAGAGCAAAATAGTGGGCAAACCGATCTGTTTGGAGATGAAGAGCCGGCCGTCAACCCAAGCCTTAATCTAGTTAAAGCAAATACTTCAATTGATAAGCGAGAACAGCTAGTTTGGGAACGGGAATTACTTGGGGTATATCTGTCAGAGCATCCTTTGTCGATGTACAAAGACGTTCTAGCGGCTAACACCAAACCCATCAAGCAAATCAAAGCCAACCATGGCAATAAAAAATTCATGATTGGTGGTGTAATTGTAAATAGTCGAGTAATTGTTGCTAAAAATGGCAAGAAGATGGCCTTCGTCCAGATAGAGGACCACGATGACAACGTTGAGTTAGTTGTCTTTCCGACCCTATATGAGAAGGAACCCAGTCTTTGGGAGCGAGATAAAGTTGTTATCGTAGAAGGTAAAGTCTCTAAACGCGACAATAACGGCCGAGAAAATTCTGATGTCAAAATTATTGCCGAAAGCGGCAAAGAGCTACTGTTGGACGAGCTAAGTAACTACTCGACACTTCCCGAGACTGCGGCATCTAGCGACGATCCAGAATCCATAAGCGCACCCGAGCAAGAGAAGCCAGAAGAGAATGTAACTAAACCACAAAGACTATTTATAAAGATCGAGTCGAGTGAAGACAATGAAGCACTGCTTTCAATTAAGAATATCTTGGATGACTCTAAAGGTGATACCGAGGTTGTTCTGGTGCTTGGGCCAAATAAGCAAACTATTAAGTTGCCTCTTAAAATTGAAACAGCTCAAACTATGCTAGATAAATTAAAAATGATTGTCGGATCTGATAACGTAAAGATTACGGCAACTAAATAATAATCAAAAACGATGCCACTGTTGCACCAACGCCACCGAATATAGCACCTTGTGTTCCCAGTACATCGCCGCCCATTATAGCGAGGCCAGCAATTGCAAACGACATTAGTGGCAGATATGGCCAATAAGCCTTTACAAAACTTTTAGTTTTCTTCTGGTGTAAACCAGTAATCTTCTTATGATAAATAGTGGTTCCTGGACGTTTAGCTTTAACTGCTGCTAGAGACATTTTTGAGGTTCCTTTTTGTTTTTATAACTAACATGAAATATATCATACAAACATAAGCCTGTAAAGCGTTTTTATGCTCTGGTTATACTTGTAATCAGCAACGCGCATAGTTAGAGTCGTGATATAGTTTGATAGTGATTAAGCCTGTTGAAAAACTTCGAGTTTTGACTATTTATACAGTTAGCGAATGCATTCTCGTTAGTCTTTATGTTATCTACTATAACCGCACATATTGGGACAGTCACATCTGTCATTATTCGGAATTTGGAAAAGCATTGTATATTATTTTGTTCTTTAGCTTCGTCACTACGGCGTTATTTTCACTCACCGGGATTATGCGTAGCCTAAAATTAGGCGACAATAAAAACTTATTATTCTTTAGCGTTTGTCTTTTGCTATCTATAGCTGCTGTTATCCCAGTGCTAGGCCTTACGTATATAAATGAGAACTGCTAATCTTCCTTTATATTTTTATAGTCAGTTGGTAGAGTCCGATTGCTGCTGCCTGAGCGACATTTAAGGATTCCTTAGTTCCAGCCATCGGAATTTCAACGATTCTATCTACAACGTTCAAAATATGCTTATCCAGGCCGGTAACCTCATTGCCGACAATTAAAGCGGTGTCGCCTTTTGGAGTAAAGCCAGGTAAAGGCTTAGACTCAGGGGCTTGTTCAAGGGCTACTACTTCTACTCCCTGAGACTTAAGATTTTTAATAACGGATTCAATATCAAGACTATGTGACCATTTAGTGGAAATTTCGGCACCAAGGGCCGTTTTATGTATTTGAGCATCAAGTTTTTTGGCAAGATGGGGCAAACGGTCGTCATGATCGAGTGCCGGATAAGGTGTGTAACCGGTCAGGTAAACCATATCAACGCCCAAACAATCGGCCGTTCTTAGGATTGAGCCAACATTATGTGTGCTTCTGATATCATGGGCAATTAATATAATTTTTGACATAATATAACTATAGCGAAATCACTCTGCATGTATAGTGCTTATGGTCTATAATAGTTCCCATGCCAATAGATGCTAGAACCGAACAAGAGACTGCTACCCAGCGACGGGCTCAAATTTTAAATATTGCTTATCTTGATACCTCAGCGATTGCCAATAAAGCCTTATATAAAGATATTTTGACTTTGCAGGAGCTTTATCAGCAACGGGTAATCCCTCTTGAAGCTGATAAAAGCCACATCCTATTTGGAATTACTAACTTGACTTCACAACAGGTCATGAATGCTCTAAAAGCTCGTTTCACCGATCAAATTGTTAATTTTGTACTGATATCCGACCATGGGTATGATGAGTACATACACCTTTATGATCCGCCAAAGGCCGTTGTATACCAGGATATTAGTATTAGCAGCGCCGGTAATGAGGATCTCATAAAGCGTGTCTCAACTATGCTAGCACAAGTTAAGGCCGATGATATGTTGGGCTACCTAGTTCAGCAGGCTCATAAGCTAAATGCTAGTGATATCCACATCGAGACCCAGCAAGGGGGAGTAAGAATTAGACTTAGAATTGACGGTGTACTTCATCCAATTGCTCGTTTGGAGCATGAAAAATACAGGATTCTACTCGCCGCTATTGCCGCTAGTGGCAATATATCAACTGGGGTTAACGAGCCACAACAAGGCCATATTGCCGAAAAAGTAACTCTAGCCGACGGATCGAGCGTCGATATTAATGTTCGGCTGGAAACAGTTTCTACAATTACCGGAACGGACGTAGTAATGCGTATATTCAACTATGACCAAAGCATGTATACGATTGCTAATCTTGGCTTGTCGCCTAAAGAAATGAAAATAGTTGATGAGATTATAGAAAAACCATCAGGGCTGGTCATGGTCGTTGGCCCAACCGGCTCCGGTAAGACTACGACTCTTTACTCGATGCTAAACGCTTTAAATAATGATGAGCGGAAGTTAATTACCATAGAAGATCCGGTAGAATACCAGTTCAAAGGCATAACCCAAATATCGGTTCAGAATAGTGGAACGGCTAATCAGGTGGCTTTTGCCAATAATCTTAGGGCGGTTCTTCGACTTGACCCCGATATCATCATGGTCGGCGAGATTAGGGATAACGACACAGCTAAGACAGCTCTACAGGCATCACTTACCGGTCACCTGGTTTTAACCACTTTTCACGCTAGTAACGCTGCGGCAGCTTTGACTAGGTTAATGGACGTTATTGGTCAAAACCCTCTTTTCGTATCGGCAATTCGGCTAGTTATGGCTCAGCGTCTGGTCAGGCGACTTGATGATGCTACCAAACAAGCCTATCAACCGTCCGAAGCCCAGCTGGCAGTCATTCATGGAGTCTTAGACGGCTTACCTACTAACATTGAGAGACCCGATATTAGTAATCTGCAGTTATTTAAACCCGGATCGTCGGAGACTAATCCTTATGGCTATAGCGGCCAGATAGCCATTCGCGAGCAATTTACTATGAACGGTGAAATTAGAACATTACTCGAGACCGCGACGACTATTTTATCAACAACCGATATCGAAGCGGCGGCAGTTCGCTCTGGTATGACTACTATGCTTCAAGACGCCATGCTAAAGATTATTGCCGGCGAGACAACTTTAGAAGAAGTTTACCGAGTTATCGACTAATATTGTTAAGCTTGCAATAAGTATATCTAAGACGCATAATTTTCGCATATGAGTCGATTTTCATGGGTAGAGACTGTTAAGAAAGATGGTGGGCCACCATACTATCTAAGCTTGTGCTTCGCCATGAGCGATGCTACAAGAACTCTACTGGCAATGGGGTTAACAGGTAAACCTCCTGCCTCCAGTGATAAGTTTAACCTGCTAAAAGCAGCGGCGTACTTAGACCCTAAGACAACAAAAAGCATTACTAATAAGACTGAGGCTTCGACCTCTCTTAGTAGATTGCTAAATGATGGTCGAGAAGCATTTTGCATTCCCGAGACCGAACCTCAAGAAACAGTTGAAACACTATTAGGACATTCCGCCGTTGTGCTTATGGATATAGCTGGGGGCGTAAGTATTGATAAAGCAGATATTGATTTTGCCAGAATGGCAACTATAAGTATGCGCGACGTTGCTGCCGATCGTCGACAAGCAGTCTCATGAGAAGTATATACGATCCGCTCTAGACGGTTGCGGATAACAGAATAATAGTGTAGAATCAACCAGATATGCAATCAGTTATTCAAAAAATTGAGGCTAAATACAAGAAGACCCAAGTTGTCGATGTTCGCTCTGGTGATACTGTAAAAGTTCATCAAAAAATTCGTGAAGGCAACAAAGAGCGTATTCAGGTATTTCAGGGCCTAGTTATTAGAACCGATCGCAAAGGTAGCCATACCAGCAAGATTACCGTCAGGCGCATTGCAAGCGGCGTTGGTGTTGAGAAAAGCTTTCTCCTGCACAGTCCACTAGTTACCAAGGTTGAAGTTACCAAAAGGAGCCAAGTTCGTCGTAATTACCTTACTTATATGCGTGAGCGAACTGGTAAGTCTGCCCGCCTAACAGGCGTAGACTTTGACCGAGATAAAGTTAATGTTATTGAAGAAGTTGTTGTCGAATTGCCAAAAGTTGAGACTGAAGCCGCTGAAGCTCCACCAGTCGACGAGACTCCAGTAGCCGAAGTAGAAACTCTCGAAACAGTCACCGAAGAAACTAGCCCTACCTCCGAATCAGAAGCAGTTTAAGTCTTAAAAAACTTCCCTATAGATTCGCTGTCTCGTTTTCGCCAGGCGGCATGCCATTCAATAGTCTCAATGCCTTGAGCAACTGCTCTCTCAAACGCTAGGCTCATATGGGCATTAAAAAAGGCTTTATATTTAGGTAAAAATTCTTCACTACTAAAACCCCTAGCTGCATAGTTGGGGAAGCGATAAAAGCTTAGGTCTGAGCCAAGGTTAGCTTGAAGCCATTCCCAGTTTTTAGTCATCCATTCCCAGGTCTGATCTTTGGCAAAAGGATTCATGAAGCTGTAGCCAACCCAGTAGCCAACGTCTTGGAGCCGAACAGTGTCGGTCATTATTGTATCTAAACTAATTTTAACGATGTCTTTATGCTTAAAACCAGTTAGTGCCCCGGCTAGGGTAATTTTGTCTTCACTAGTTGCTGTAACTTTGTACATTTGGAGCATTTTTTCAAAATCATCTTTATTGCCAATTCTAGCAACCGTGCCAAAGACCACGCTCCTAAGATCGGGGTGGATCTCGTCTGGCAAGGTAGCGTCATCAAATAGAGCCCGCGAATGGGCTAATACTTCCGGATCATCAGCACTAGAAGCCATACCAAGTATTGTTGGCCTAAGCAGGCTGTCAAAATAGCTTTCATCAGCGACCTTATCCCAGCCAAGACGCTTCAGTTGTTTAGAAACTATCTCATTCACGAAAGGCTTCATGGCCTGACGTAAATTATCATCATCCATAACTAATTTTATGTTACCGATTAGGCTGGCGATAATATCCCAAACAATTGTACTGTCCTCGTCTTCATAGGCTGTTAAAAGCTTGAGAACATCTACGGTTTTCTGGTGACCGGCTTTTGCCGACTCGCTGCTATCGCTCAATATTCCCATTCTATCAAGTGGAGCAACTTTCCCGTCTTTAATGTCATCTGTTAGGGCCTCTAGGTAGGTGCTATCATAAGCCACCCGGAAATAACCAAAACGGCGGTGATTAATGATTGGGTAGGATGTTTTTTCGGGTAAAACTATAGAGATTCTTTGTTTGTCGAAAATGTCTACCGGCAGCGGTTCGGCTGGTTCTAAGTCTATCGGCCAAAGCGTGCCATCATCTTTAACTAGTGGGTCAAGAAAAAATTGTTGTTGTTTGAGTTCGAGTCGTTTATCTTTGACGGAAGCGTGAATAATCGGAAAACCTGCTTGGCTAGTCCAGGCATGCATGAATTTCTTGACGGGTTTACGTGAGACTTTTTCAAGGGCACTCCATAGATCAACAGTGTCAGTGTTACCAAACTCATGGGTCTTTAGATAGTTTCTAAGGCCGGCTCTGAAAGTATCTGGTCCTAAGTATCTGTGCAACATGTTTATTACGCTGCTACCTTTTTGGTAGCTAATACTATCGAAAATTGTTCGAATTTCATCTGGATGGTTGATTACAACTTCTACGGGGTGGGTGTTTCTCAGTGAGTCAGGGCGTAAACCCTGCTCCTGTTCGTCAACAATAAACTGTGTCCAAACGTCCCAATCTGGGAACAATTTATCGACCGCTAGATACTCGATCCAACTAGCAAAACCTTCATTTAGCCACAAATCCGTCCACCAGCGCATGGTTACTAGGTTGCCAAACCATTGATGGGCCAGTTCGTGGGCAACAACTAACGCAACATATTGTTTGGTGACTAAAGATGTATTCTTTGGATCAACAAGTAGGGCCTGCTCACGAAAAGTAATACATCCCCAGTTCTCCATGGCCCCAGAGGCAAAGTCGGGCAGGGCCACTAAATCACATTTAGCCAAAGGATAATCTATTCCGAAGTAATCATTAAAAAATTCTAGAGTTTTTACGGCACACTCTAAAGCAAAGCTAGTGAAGGCCACATTGGCAGCTGTGGCATAGGTTCGAACAGCCACGCCCGACGACGTTTTAGCTTCAAGATATTCAAGATCACCATATACGAAAGCCAATAAATATGTCGACATTTTTGGCGTTGTTTCAAAGGTTGTTGTGACTTTGTTGGCTTTAGTCGTTTCGGATAAAACTGGGGTGTTAGCCACTAATGTTTTAACTTTACGAGCGATAATCTTAAGATCAAAAGTGGCTTTAGCTTCTGGCTCATCAATGCAGGGAAAAGCCTCCCGGGCATGATGACTCTCAAACTGAGTAGTTATAATTATCTTTTCGTTACTACCTTCTTTGAAAAAACTCGGATAGATACCATTCATCTGTTTGGTGATTTTGGCATTGAAAGATATTTTTACGATGTACTGACCAGGATAAATCGGCTGATCGCTATGTAGCCGAAGTTCATTGAATTTAGGGTGTTTGTTGATTCTGATGATATTAACGTCAACCGACTCGCCTTTATTTATTTTCGTGACGCTAACTGCTGTTATATTCAGCCCTTTTTGGTGGAAGGTTAGACGTTTGCTAGGACGGCCAACTTTCTGGCCGTCAATTATTACCTCTCCGCTAAAAGTCATTTTTTCACTATCAAGTGATAATTCTATAGCGTAGTTTTTGGGATGGAATTGGTCGTACAACCGCCTTATTTGTTTACTCACTTGTAATATTTTAGCATTATTATTGATTTAAAACTTCGTTAGGGTTATACTTATTTGCATAAGTTGATCCGGCCGGCAGGTCGGATTTTTTCATAAGAATCAGTGAGAGTTTTAAAGAAAAGTTAACGAAAGGACAAAAAATATGGAACTAGATATGAAACAATTGGCTCTGGCCATAAAGACCATTGCCGAGGAGAAAAACTTACCAGAAGATGCCGTTCAAGAGGTTGTTGAACAAGCTCTGGCGGCTGCTTATAGGCGCGATTATGGTGAACGCGAACAAGAAGTTCGAATAACTATGAATCTTAACACCGGAGACGTTGACGCTTTTGTGTCTAAGGAGGTTGTTAATGAAGTCACTCAACCGGCTTATGAAATCTCCCTAGCCGAAGCTAAGGTAATGAAGAAGAATTCTAAGCTTGGAGATGAGATCGAAGTTCATGAGAAAGTTTCAAATTTCGGTCGGGTTGCTGCTCAAACAGCTAAACAAGTAATCCTCCAAAGACTACGTGAGGCCGAACGAGAAATAATTATGGATGAATATGAAGACAAGATTGGGACAATTATAAATGGCCTAGTCGCTAGAGTAGAGACCAGTATTGTTCGGGTTGATTTGGGCAGGGCTCAGGGGATTATGCCCCGAAGTGAACAGATCCAAAGTGAGCGCTATTATCCCGGTCAACGTATAAAAGTATATTTAAAAGACGTTGAACGAGGCTTTCGTGGCCCACAATTAGTGGTTAGCCGCTCAAGTGAAAAATTTATTGAGTGTCTATTTAGGTCGGAAGTACCTGAAATGGAAAGCGGGGCCGTTGAAATCAAAGGCATAGCCCGTGAAGGTGGCGTTCGAACGAAGATTGCAGTTAGTTCAACCGTGCCCGGTGTCGACCCAGTCGGAACTTTTGTAGGCGGACATGGCACTAGAGTTAATGCTGTGATGAGCGAAACCGGCGACCAAGAAAAAATTGATATAGTCGTCTTTAATGAAGACCTAGCTACCTATATTATTAATGCCCTCAGCCCGACGGTTGTTAAAAAGGTGATTCTCCATGAGGCCAGCAAGAAAGCAACCGTGCTAGTGCCCGAAGATCAACTTAGTATCGCAATTGGCAAGGGTGGCCAAAATGTTCGCTTGGCTAGTAAGTTAACTGGCTATGAACTTGATATTGAGTCCGATAAAGCGGAAGTTGAGCAGCCACAGATTGAAAAAGAAGCCACAGTTGTTGACTTACCGAAAGTACCAAAGCTCAAGAAAAAAGAACAGCTTGAGAGCAGCCTACTTGAAGCAATCGAAGAGCACGGACAATAATATATCTCATAAAATTTGACACTTTTCTTTGTCGCCATTAGACTAAGATTAGATTTAAAGCAGTTATAAGAGGGGACGTAAAAAACAAATGGCTAAAAAAACTAACCACTGGTTTATTTTGATACTTCTAGCAACGGCTCAGTTTATGGTTGTTCTAGATACATCGATTGTTAACGTTATGTTACCGAGAGTCCAAAGCGCCTTTGCTCTCAGCCCGACTAGTTTACAGTGGATTATAACGGCTTATACTCTAGCGTTTGGTGGTTTCCTGCTTCTTGGCGGGCGAGCGGCCGATCTTTTTGGTCGCCGTAGAGTGTTCTTAACAGGAGTTGCCGCTTTTTCAATCGTATCGCTGCTTGATGGTTTATCTCGCTCTGGCGGCATGCTAATTTCGCTTCGAGCCCTACAAGGGCTATCGGCCGCTTTCATGTCGCCGTCAGCCTTATCTATCGTGCTAGTAACTTATAAAGAAGGTCACGAGCGAAATTTGGCGTTATCGGTTTGGGGGTCAGTCGCAGCCAGTGGCGCAGCAGTTGGTCTTTTGCTTGGTGGAATATTGACACAGTATTTGGGTTGGCGCTGGAACTTCTTTATAAACGTTCCGATTGGCATCTTTGTATTTGCAACCGCCTACAGAATCGTACCAAAGCATGAAGCCGAAGAGGGCGACAATAGTCTTGACCTACCTGGTGCAGCCATGGTGACAGCCGCCCTGATGCTACTAGTCTATGGGTTAGTTAAGGCTCCTTTACTTGGGTGGACGTCACACTCTACGCTAACTTACTTTGGCATAAGTTTAGCCTTACTAATTGGATTTGTCATCAATGAGGTGAAGGTTAAACATCCGTTGGTACCACTCAGCATCTTTAGAATCCGAAACGTCACCGGGGCGAACTTTATCCAGCTGGCGACCGGAGCATCATTATTTTCGGTTTTTTACTTTACCTCACTCTATATTCAAGACATCTTGGGCTATTCGCCGGTTAAGACTGGTGTTAGTTTCTTGCCTGTTCCCTTTATTATCGGTATTGGGGCAACGATTGCCCCAAGGCTTATAAAGCGTATCGGCTATAAGCCACTGCTTATCGTAGCCCCTTTAGTGTCGGCTGTTGGCTTATTTCTACTTGGGCACATTCCGGTTCAAGGCAGTTATTATGCCCACGTTCTACCCGGACTGCTGGTAATGGGTGCCGGTCTTGGCTTTACCTTTGTATCTTTACTAATCGCCGCTACCAGTGGTGTAGCAGGTCATCTATCGGGTCTAGCTTCAGGTCTGGTAAATACATCCCAGCAAATGGGCGGTTCTCTAGGACTTGCGATTCTTACTGGCATTGCAGCATCGTCTACGGTTGTTTTCCTAAAGGTTCATAAGGCCACCAGCAGCTTAGCCTCTAAAGCTGCAATCGTCCACGGTTACCAACACGGCTTCTATATAGCAGCTTGTTTTGCGGCATCGGCTAGTATTGTGGCAATTTTTGTCGTCAAACAAAAGAGGATCCCAACAGGGGAAAAATCAGCTCCTGTGGCAGCGGTTTAAAATTCTTTATTGGCACTCTTGACTAGCGAGTGCTAGTTGTCTATTATAGTAATTAGGCTTATTATTTATTTAATAGAAAGCGAGAAATAGTCTAAATGATGCCGCAGACCCCTGATTTTCAAGAATTTTTAAACTTCCTGACCGACAATGCTCTAAGTAGTTTAAAGCACGCTGACGCCCTAGCTCGAACTACTGGCAGTGCTTATATTGGAACGGAGCATTTACTGCTTGGTTTGCTAGCTCAAGACAGCTCAATTGGTTCAAAAATCTTAGAGGGTGCGGGAGTAACGCTAGACCGGGCTCGCGTAGCTCTTAACGTTAATGCTAAGACACTGGTTATTAATATGGGCTCTAAGGGTCTAAGTGAAACCGCTAAGCTAACTCTTAAAATGGCTTATGATGTCGCTCAAGACTATAATCAGGATTTTTGTGGCACCGAGCATATTTTATATAGTATTCTTACCCAAAAGAATTCTCGGGCAACTATTTTGCTAAGGGATCTTAATGTTGATGTTGATGCTCTTTTAAGTGAACTTGAACAGTTTCTGAACCGCCAGCAATACGAGGACACTCCGGGTGAAGCTACGACCCGTCGCCGAGCTCCTAGAAAAACTAGAAAGACTGCTCTAGATTTTTACGGCACAGATTTGACAGCTCAAGCCAAAGAAGGCAAGCTTGATCCAGTAGTCGGTCGCGAAGCTCAAATTGGCCGAGTTATTACAATTTTAAACCGGCGCACCAAGAATAATCCAGTTCTAATCGGTGAACCAGGCGTCGGCAAGACAGCCATCGTTGAAGGTTTGGCCCAACGAATCATTGCCGAAGACGTTCCGGATAGTCTAATCGATAAGCGAATTGTGGTCTTAGACCTAGCTGGAATGATAGCTGGCACAAAGTACCGCGGTGAGTTCGAGGAAAGACTCAAGAAAGTCCTAAGCGAGCTAGAAAGTGATAGCAATACAATTGTTTTCATCGATGAATTACATTTAATTGTTGGTGCCGGTGCTGCTGAAGGCGCTATGGATGCTGGTAATATACTTAAACCTTCTCTGGCTCGCGGTAAAATTCAAGTTATCGGGGCTACCACAACTGCCGAATATGGCAAGCACATCGAAAAAGATATGGCTCTAGAACGACGTTTCCAACCGATTCAAGTACCGGAAGCCACAGTTCCTGAGACTTTAGCCATCCTAAAAGGACTGCGTAAACATTACGAATCATTCCACGGCGTAACCATAAGTGATGACGTGCTTGGTGATATCGTTAATTTCTCCGATCGTTATATTAATGAACGATTTATGCCCGATAAGGCGATTGATCTAATGGACGAGGCCTCAGCACACCTAAGAGTAAACAAAGTTAAGACATCTCCAGAAGTTCGGAAACTGCAAAAAGAACTGAAGCTCATAAACACTCGCATTGATGATGCAGCTGCCGTCCAAGACTTTGAACGAGCGGCCCGCTATAAGACCAGAGCTTCTCAGATTAATGATGAATTAGCTAAGTTAACCAAGACAGCTAAAGCGATTAAAAAAATGATTCTGACCAGCGATGATGTAGCCGCTGTTGTTGCCCGAATTACCGGAGTACCGGTTTCGAAGGTGATTAGAGCCGAGGCAAAATACCTGCTTAATCTTGAAAAGAGTCTTGGGAAGTATGTTATTGGTCAAGAAGAGGCTGTAATTGCTGTATCAAGGGCAATTCGGCGCAATCGACTCGGTGTTGGAAGCGCAAATCGACCAATTGGCTCATTTATATTCCTAGGGCCCACTGGAGTTGGCAAAACCGAACTCGCTCGAGTGCTTGCCCGAGAGTATTTTGGGAGTGAATCAGCCCTAGTTAAAATCGATATGAGTGAATTCGCGGAGCACCACAATGTCTCCCGTCTAGTTGGAGCACCTGCTGGTTATATCGGCTACGATGAAGGCGGCCAGCTAACTGATAAGATTCGTCGTCAACCGTACAGTCTGGTGCTGTTTGATGAAATCGAAAAAGCTCATCCCGATGTCTTTAATGTCTTGCTCCAAGTCCTAGAAGATGGTTATTTGACCGACGCCAAAGGCCGACGAATCGATTTTACCAACACAATTATCATTATGACTAGTAACCTTGGAGCCGAAAAACTCCAAAAAGAAGCTAACTTAGGCTTCCAGGCTTCAACCGATGATGACTTGAAGGATCTAACTCGGCTACATGAAGCTAATAAGGATAAAGTTTTAGCTGAACTTAAGAAGTCACTTCGTCCTGAGCTGCTTAACCGAATTGATACTACAATTGTTTTTCATGCTCTTACCAAGAAAAATATATTTAAGATTATCGATATCCAGATTAATGAACTATCGCAGCGCCTACAAAAACATGGTATCGGGCTAGTTTTAACTGTCAAAGCCAAACAATATCTGCTAGATAATGGCTATGATGCCAAAAACGGCGTACGGCCGCTTCGCAGAGTCATACAAGATACCCTGGAAGACCAAATATCTCTCGATCTACTCAACGAAACTTACGCCAAGGGCGATATTCTTCAAGTTTCTACCAAAAACGGTGAGCTCGATTACATAAAGACTACCGAATAGCCAAAAAGGCGTTTAACTTTCTATCTATCAATCGAATCGTGCCGCGTTTCAAAAGAGACTATGACTTTTTCTAAGAACCTCACGAGTGGCACACCTTTTTGGTCACCTTCGCCAACTTTGTCACAAAGTGCGATAGCCCCAGCCCCGAGTTTTTTACCGAAGCTAACGTCTACTAGTCGTCTATCACCAATCACTCCTAGCTCATATGGTTTAACTTCAAAATGGTCGGCCACAATTAATCCCGTCATTCTATTGGGTTTTCGGGCTATACCTCCTTGCGCTTGGCATAGCCCAAACACCTCTATCCCACCTAGCTCTAGCGAAAGGCTTTTGGCGACAGCGTGAATATGTGGCGCATCGTTACTATTAGATACCAGAGCAATTCTAGGGAAAAAATCAGTTAACTTATTAGCAATTAAACCTTCCATTACTTCTGGTATAAAAGTGTCTTGATGAAAAGAGGTTAGAGTCGCATCTTTATCGAATATCGGGACCTGAATTCCTCTAGCGCTCCATTCTTCAAATGGAATTTGACCAGCATTTTCGTATGTTTCATAAACAGCCATAGATAGTGATGATAAGATATCTTACTGTAGTAACGCAACTATCAATCTTACCAGGATCGTATGATAAACTTCTTTAGTAATGGCAAAGAGAACAACAACTAGTTTTGTTTGTAGTAACTGCGGGGCAGTCTGGTCTGCTTGGACGGGGCGTTGTTCAACCTGCGGTGAGTGGAATACTCTCCAGGAAGAAATTACCGTTAAGGCTTACAAAGGACTGGGTGGCAGTGTTTCCCATAGACTTGAGCCTTCCTCGGTCGGTGATCTAGCTAACAAAGATTACCCGCGGCTAACTAGTTCTATAAGCGATGTTGACCTGGTTTTAGGTGGTGGCTTTGTAGCCGGTAGCGTGACATTGCTCACTGGTCAACCAGGAGTTGGAAAGAGTACAATCCTGCTTCAAGTTGCCAATCAAATTGCCAAAAATAGTCCTGTCTTATATGTAAGTGGCGAAGAATCAGCTCATCAGATTGCCCTTCGAGCCATACGTCTAAAGTGCGATGAACCGAATATGCAAATAGTAACCAGTAATATAGCCGATGATGTTGCAGACAGTATTGCCTCAGAGAAATATAAGTTAGTAATTATTGATTCGATCCAGACCCTCCGCTGTGATGCGTTGTCATCAGCCGCCGGTACAATCTCGCAAATTACCGGCAGCACCCAACTACTGACGGCGATTGCTAAGCAGACCAATACGGCTATTATTTTAGTCGGCCATGTCACCAAAGACGGTGTTATAGCTGGGCCAAAAATACTTGAACACATGGTAGATGTTGTTTTACAGCTAGACGGCGATCTGGCCAGTGGCTTTAAAGTGCTACGGGCTAGTAAGAACCGTTTTGGGTCAACCACTGAAGCCGGTATATTTGAGATGGTTGAAGCTGGCTTACAGCCCGTTTTAAACCCCTCACAGGCCCTTTTAGCCGAACGTAAGGCATCCGATGGCTCGATTGTTTTAGCAACGCTTGAGGGCACTAGACCGCTGCTTGTTGAAGTCCAAGCTTTGGTTAATCCAACCAACTATGGTTACCCTAAACGGGCGGCTAGTGGCATCGAACTAAATCGTTTAAATCTACTGATCGCCATGTTAGAGCGGAGAACTAAACTAAAACTTTCCAGTCAAGATATCTATATTAATATTGTCGGAGGCATCAGGATTCAAGACCCAGCCGCTGATCTGGCAATCTGTATGGCCATTGGATCAGCCTCAAAAGGCTTACAATTAAAGACTAATTCGGTTGTTTTTGGAGAAGTTGGCTTATCGGGTGAAGTTCGTCATGTATCTTTCCTAGAAAAAAGATTATCTGAGGCTAAAAAAATGGGTTTTACTAGCGCGATTGGCCCACCTCAACGCGGCAGTGATAAATATCCGATGCTAAAGGGTGTAGCTGATGTAAGATCTGGCCTTAATAAGTATCTTAGTAAAGACTAGTTATTAGTATTATGGGCCTGAAACTACCTGGGAGGTGTTTGAAGTCACCGAATAGAGGGCATTATCGACTAATTGGACAGAAATACTGGCCGCTGTTGTGGTTGGCGTGTAAGTAAAGACAATATTATTCCCAGAAGAATAATCACTACTCGAGGCTATGGTTTGTGGCGTACCTGATACTTGGCCATTGACTAGCAAGCTTACGGTAATTGGATAACGGGCATATGGAGCTGTTCCCGAGGTGTTATCGGGTGGTGCTGGTGAGCCCAGAGCGACTTCGACGTTACAGGTTCCTGAAATGCAGGTATTATCACCGGCTGCATTGGTCGTTGTTGTTCCAGAAAGAGAATCATCAACTGTCATCGTTGGAGCGGCTAAAGCCGGGTCACTACAACTATGGACATCGTCAGTGGCCGTGGCCGTACTACTAGTTCCGATCGGAACGGTTTGGCCCATTGGGTAAAATAAATCAACCGAGAACTCACTATCGCTTGAGGATTGGGCCGTCTGTTGAGCGAGCGGTGGCGTACAACTTGTAGCAACTTCACCAGAAACCTTATCAAGAGTCTGTGACTGAGTTTTAGCACCAGTTAAGGCTGGGCCGGTATACCAAGATGGATAAAGGTCTGTACTAGGGCCAGGCTCTTCGTCACCGTAGTCAATGTGCGTTGTCTGGATGAAGGCTGGTAATACCTTAATATCTGATGGCTGAACCCAGTTTATTGGTTTCTCGTTGAGCATACTTAGCGCCCCCTCAATCCAGGCCTTAGTAAGAGGTTCGGTTACTGTTTCTGATAGACCAGCCGTTAGGGCCACATTTCTAGAATGATAGCCAACCCAGCTTGCAACCGTATATTGGGTAGATTGCGCAGTCATTAGGGCGTCATACTCATTGTTGGTCGTTCCGGTTTTAACAGCAATTTCCCAACCATCATAACTTTGGAATTTTTGGCTAGTTGGCAGATATGATGCTCTTGGGTCATCTAATATGTTGTCAATAATGAAAGCTGTGTCGGGCTTAAGAACTTGGACGGGCTTTGGTTGGGTCCAATTGTAGATAGCATTGCCGGTATCATCGGTAATCTTTAGGATAAATGTCTGTGGGATGGCTGCTCCACCGCGAGCAATTGTTGCTAGACCATTGGTGTGGTTAGCTAGCGTTAGGTAGGCTCCATCTCCGAAGGCCGATGAAGCATAACATTGGGTCGGTTGAGTTAGAGCTACATCTGAGTAACACTGATAGGCGTTAGGTACATCCATCATTGCGTCAGCTGTCGAAATAACCTTATTGATCGACGGCACACAGCCGGCTACGACATTAGCTTCACATTGTTTGTTTGGTATGACCGATAGCATTGCCTTAACTGCTGGGATGTTTCTTGATCCGGCCAGCCCATAGCGCAGCTCCAACGGTCCCGGAAACTTAAAGTCATAATCCTCTAAACAGTTTCCACCCTGCAGTGGCTGTAAGGAACCGGTCGTACATGGATAACCAGGAAGTGGCTGCTCTACGTCGTATAACATTGATCCTGCTCCGACGTTATCTGTATCGTTAATTAAGGTTGAGTAATCATACGGTTTAAAGCTTGAACCTGGTGGTATAAGTGTTTCGGCATAATTAATTTGTCCATAACTTGGGTTGCTAAAATCAACTCCACCAACTAAAGCATCTACTTGCCCGGTCTGGGTGCTCTCGGCAACCATTGCTTCCTCATCACCATGGTTTCTCTCTACTAGTGGTAGGTTCTTTGCAACCAGTGTATTGGCTAGATTTTGCAGGGGAACGTTTAGCGTAGTTGTAACTTTCCAGCCGCCATGGTTAACCGTAGATGCGCCGTACTTGTCTTCAAGCTGTTGTTTGGCAGCTAAAACGAAATATGGATCTTGAATGCCCGAATAGAGGGTTTGCTCGGTATGAATCTCTCCAAGAACGTTAACGGTCTTGGCGGCTGTAGCTTGGGCTTTTGTAATGTAACCCTGGGTAACCATTATATCGAGAATATAGTCGGCTCTGGCAGTTAGGGCAGCCTCTCCAAACTCGTCAGTTGTAACTGATGGGTTATATACTGGACTACTATACGGTGAATAATAACTTGGGGCCTGGGGTATTGCGGCCAGCATGGCTGATTGGGCAAGAGTTAGTTGTGCGGCTGTCTCGTTGAAATAATCCTCGGCAGCAGCTTGGACGCCGTAATCTACACCGCCGTAAGGTGCAATGTTCAAGTAACCAGTTAGAATGTCATTTTTACTGTATTCTCGGCTAACATCGACGGCTAGAATAAGTTCCTTGACCTTCCTGGTGACGGTTCGATCAGATGTCCACCCCTCGTTTAGCTTAACTAGCTGTTGGGTAATAGTCGATCCGCCTTGCAGGCCACCACCGCCTCCCTCGAGAGCATCGTGCAGGGCAGCTCTAATCGTTCCGGTAACGCTAAAGGCTCCCTCGTGGTAAAAGTTTTTATCTTCAATGGCCACGGTTGCATCTTTTATATAGGGCGAGATTCCGCTACTAGTCACCGGTATACGCTTAACAGCATCATAATCTTGCCACAGCACCACCGTGCCGGTGCGGTCATAATATGTAATACTGCCGCCTAAATTCTGGCCTGAAATATTATTAAGTTGAGGTAGATCTTTTCTGAAGTAGGCAAATAACCCGATAAGTAGAACAAATAATACAACTATTCCAACGCCGACAACCTTAAGAGCCATTAAAGCGCCCTCACCACTAGTCCAGTAGGCGATTTGGTAAGATGGCCTAAGCTTTGAGATAAAACGCTTAAAGTGTGACTTTGGGAGTGTCGCTAGTCTCTCGGCACGGCGACGGGCCAGATTATCGCTTCTAGCCCTAAGCTTGTCACCCATTGTCCGGTTTATCTTTATAGTGTTTCCACTATGGGTTACAAAGGTGTTTTTACCCCGTTTGGGCCTACTAGGACTTTTTCTAGCTCTCGCCATTGCTAAGTATTTACTCCGTTTGAGATGATTGCTTTTTATTATACCAAAAAGGTAGTCATAAACAGTATACGGATTTAATAAATACCAAGTATTACTTCAGCTGTCACCCAGATTGCGATATACTCTATTTATGACATTATCTGAAGAGCTTACTTGGCGTGGTTTTATAAACCAGACAACCTATGCCGATATCAAAGAGGTTGATAATAAAAAAATTGTCTTCTATCATGGCTATGACGTATCTAGTGATTCACAGGCAATTGGTAACCTAGCCGCCATGATGCTAGACCGCTGTATGCTACGGCATGGTCACGAAGCAATTATTGTGGCCGGTGGGGCTACTAGTCTAGTTGGTGATCCGGGCGGAAAGGACGCTGAGCGAGAACTTCAGAGCGTCGAGACTATTGCCCATAATACAATTTGCGCCCAGGAGCAGATTAAACGAGTATTTTCGGGCTTTGACTTTAAACTCGTCAACAACCTAGACTGGACTCATAAAATGACCGTATTAGATTACCTGCGTGATTACGGCAAGCATTTTAGTATGACTCCACTTATACAACGCGACTATATTGCTACTCGTATTGGTGAAGATGGCGCCGGCCTTAGTTATGCGGAGTTTAGCTACACGATATTGCAGGGTATTGATTACCTACATTTATTCGATGAATATGGCTGTACTTTGCAGCTTGGCGGCTCAGACCAGTGGGGCAACTGCCTAAGTGGCGTCGACCTAATTAGGCGAGTTAGAGGCGCTGAAGTTAATGTTTTATCACAACCGCTGGTTATTAATAAAGCCACTGGTAAAAAGTTTGGAAAGAGTGAGGAGGGTGCTGTTTGGCTTGATCCTAAGAAGACTACCCCAACGGCCTTTTATCAGTTTTGGATAAATGTTGATGACAAAGGCCTTGAAAGCTACTTAAAAATATTTACTGAACTCTCCAAAGATAAGATTGATAATGCGCTGGCCGTTCACCTTAAAGAGCCGGGCTCGAGGAGCGGACAAAAAACTTTAGCCCGCGCAGTAACTATCTTAGTTCATGGTAAAGACAAAATGGAGCTTGCCGAAGCTGTAACTGAATTTTTAACGGGTAAAAAACCAATAGGTGAAGCTGGTTCAATAATTGAAGATATCCGAAAAGAAATCTCCTCTGTAGAGTCCGGCCCTGACGCCTCAATTGTAACCGCCCTAGTTTCGTCCGGCTTAGCTAGTTCAGCCACCGATGCTCGTCGATTTATATCCGATAGTGCCATTTCGATTAATAATAATAAGATTAATCGAGAGGTTTTTGAAAAAGCCGATTTTCAAAACGGAAGTTTGCTACTACGACGAGGCAAGTCTTTTAAGGACGTAACTCTCGTAGAGCTTAAGTAAAAAGCTAGTGCTTGCAAATTTAATAATAGAACAGCTATTCTTGTGATGTAACTAATGGAGATTTCATGTCAGCTGAGATGAATGACATACGTAAAAAAGTAATCCTTTCTAGCTTAGCAAGGTCGGAGGCATCAAGAGGTGTTCTTGATCCACTCGAACGTATGGTACTGGCTACAACTGGCTCCTTCAAAGAGATGAACAAATATAGAAAACTTAGCTCTCGGATTGATGACGCTAAAGGCCAGCCCATGTTACTTGCTAGATTTGACAGGTCGGCTGAACCAGAAAAAAAGGTTACGCTAGGCACGATAACAGGACCTCCAAGTGCCGAACTTGAAGGACCATTGGGATATTTAGCCGTTGTTTTAGATGATAGACAAGAATGGTGGGATGGATCCTTGAGGGAAACCCCAAGCAACTTTGAGGAAGACCTAATAATGACTTTTGCTCACGATATGGGTTCCGGGACTCGCGCGTCCGAAGAATTCGAGTCTAGAGCTATTTATGAAAACGACTGGACGCTGATTGGTCACCGAGAGATTTTAGGCAGCCAGAGAGCTCGGGAGCTCTTTCTTGGTGAAGTTGCTTCATTTTACGAAGAAATTTATTCACGATAAGTTGATTAACATTAATAGCGCCGTTTCTCCTAAAATTAGCCTATACTAAGTGGTATATGACCCTCGATAGCCCTGTCTCAAGTATCAAAGGTGTGGGCAGCGATATATCGTCTAAGTACAAGACTCTACACCTTGTTTCTGTCGCCGATCTCATTGATCATTTACCTTCACGTTATGAAGATTATTCTAACGTGTTGCCGATAGCTGATATGAAACCAGGCCCAGTAACCATTAAAGTAGTAATAAAGCAGGCAAAAGGTCGTTATGTTCGGCGTGGTCTACATATTACTGAGGCCGTAGCTAGTGATTCAACTAGTAGCGTCAAATTGATATGGTTTAATCAACCTTATCGTGCTGGGGCGATTAAGCCTCAAACCGAATACTTTGTGTCGGGTATTTTTGAGCTCAGTAATCGTTCATTCTCTATCATGAACCCCAGTATGGAGTTAGTTAGTGATTTTCCGATCAACACCGCTAGAATTGTGCCAATCTACCACCTTACTAGGGGCCTCTCTAGCTTACAGATCCGTCGGTCATTGAGAGAAGTACTGCCGCTCTTGAGACAAGTATCCGAGACTCTACCAGACTGGCTAATAAACGAACAGGACTTAATATCTCGGAGTCAGGCTCTGGAGTTTGTTCACTTTCCAGAGAATGATGATATGCTAGCTCGGGCCAAAAAACGGCTTGGTTTTGAGGAGGTTTTTAATCTGAGTTTAGCTAGCTTACTAAACAAGTACGATAACGACGCCGAGTCAACTATATCTATTCCATTTAAAGAAGACATAGCCAAAAAATTCGTTAAAGAACTACCATTTAAGTTAACCGACGCTCAACGTAAGGTAATTTGGAAAATCTACTTGGATTTATCCCGTGGCATTCCGATGAACCGGATAGTTGAGGGTGATGTCGGGTCCGGAAAGACAGTCGTTGCTACCATGGCCGCTCTAATGGTAGTAGTTGCCGGCTACCAAGTAGGTATAATGGCTCCAACCGAGCTGCTTGCCAGGCAACACTACGAGACACTCCAACAGTTATTAAAGCCCCTTTCACTAGATAAAGCCGTCGGCCTGCTGGTCGGTGGACAAAAACCCCAAGAGCGTAAAAAAATTCTGGAGTCAATTGCAACCGGTAAAACCAAATTTATTATTGGTACCCACGCCCTTTTACAAGAAAAAGTCGACATGAATAATCTAGCGATGATTATTGTTGACGAGCAGCACCGCTTTGGCGTTGAACAGCGCAAAACTCTGATGGCCAAAGCTGGGCATATGCCACATGTCCTTAGCCTTAGTGCCACACCTATACCTCGTAGTCTGGCTTTAACTCTATTCGGTGAACTTGATTTATCAATGCTTGATACTAAACCCGAGGGACGTAAACCAATTATTACTAAGATCGTCTCGCCAAACTCCCTTATTCCAACCTATAAAGCAGTTAAACAACAACTGGACATGGGTAAACAGATGTTTGTTGTTTGTCCGATAATTAACGAGACCGTAAACTCCGCTAAGTCTGTCTATCAAGTCTATGACGATTTTCGACAAAATTCATTTAAAGAATACCGAGTTGGTCTACTGCACGGTAAAATGACCAGCAGTGATAAAAACGATGTTATGAAGCAGTTTGTTGATCATAAAATAGATATTTTAGTCAGTACTACCGTCGTTGAGGTCGGCGTTGATGTGCCCAATGCGACAGTTATGATGATTGAATCGGCTGAAAACTATGGTCTAGCTCAGATTCACCAACTCCGGGGCCGAGTAGGCCGAGACGGTAGCCAGGGTTACTGTTACTTGATACTAGGCAGTAGTGCCGCTCCGACTAAACGCCTAAGGGCTCTCGAATCAAATGATAACGGTTTTAAGCTAGCTGAGATTGATCTAACTTTTAGGGGGCCTGGGGCAATATACGGCGCTGATCAACATGGAGCGTTGGATCTTAGAATTGCAGAACTCAGTGACTTAGTCCTGATTCGAGCTGCTAGATCTGCTGCTGAGCAGTTTATAAAAAATAAAGAAAGCCTGCTAAAATATAAAGAGTTAGCAAAAACTATTAACAAGCTAAGAGCGATTACTAACTTAAATTAAACTTGAGGTTTATCTGTTATATGTATTCTTTCGTTTTGCGTGCCCACCAGAAAATCGATAAAGCTGCTTATCGTCACCTCGCTGACATATCCGATTGCTCAAAATACTTCACATTTCGAGAAATTGTTCACTTTGAAGGACGACGAGGTCCGGACTCGCCAAAGTTAAAAAAAGGCGGTGGCCAACCTCCTTGGCATTTTTTCGATCCAGATGGCAAAAATGAAGAATACTTTAGGATCATAAAGGCTCACTACGACGGTCTTGTAAAAGAAATTAAACTTGGAGATCATAACAGGTCAGGCTTTGAGGCTGCTTGGTTGGCCCACGCTCTCGTTGATGGTCTGACGCCAGCTCATCACCACCCCTACGAGGAAAAGCTAAGAGAAATTCGTTCCGAGGACAAGAGTACCGAAGGGACTCCAACCAGTCATGCTATCGTCAGAGGCGACAACTTGCGTGACACTATTAGAAGAACCTCACAACTAAGTGGAAACAATTTCCGCGATACTCTCAAAAAAGGCTCACAACTAATTGGCCCTAAAGGCTTATTAACTACACACACTACTTTCGAGGCCGGTGCCGCAACAATAATCTTGCCACTGCTGATGAACAGAGCGACTCTAGACGATGAGGTATTAAATGCTGCTAAAGACTTTAATAGTCTTGTCGAATCATTTAAGTCCTACGTTACCCAGATAAATGATCTGCACATGTATGAGCGGTTTTATAAGAAAGGTTGGACGCCGGCTCTGGCTTTGGATGTTCGCCGAGAAATAGCTCCAAGAATGGTTAAAATTGTCACTCTTGCTTGGTTTTGTGCCCTAAAAGAGGCCAAGAAATTGAGCGTTATATAATGAGAATAATAGCTGGCTACTTGGGTGGTAGGCAGTTTAATTCGCCCCGTAGCAATAGAACACATCCGATGAGCGATAAGGCCCGTGGCGGCCTGTTTAATGCCTTGGGTGACATTAGTGGGCTTACAGTCCTCGATGCTTTTGCCGGCAGTGGAGCCCTAAGTTTTGAGGCAATCAGTCGTGGTGCCGAGTCGGTTATAGCCGTTGATATAGACAAGAATGCCTACCAAGCTATCCAAGAAAGCATTACTAGTCTTGATTTGACGGATAAAGTTAAAGCAATTAGAGCCAATATTAGCGGTTGGTCAGATAATAATCCCGACGTATTGTTCGACATAGTTATTTCAGCACCACCATATGACGATCTTCAAACAAAAATAGTCAGCAAAATTACTTCGCATGTTAAACCCGGTGGCCTATATATCCTTGATTGGCCCGCTAAAGAACCCGCACCTGATTTACCCGGTTTAAACCAAGTCGCTGAGCACGACTATGGTGATGCCAAACTTGTTTTCTTTAGACGATAGGAGCAGCTGCAGTCTTGGGCTTAACGGCGTGTTTGATTTGTAGATATCTTATTGCTGGGGCACAGTAGTAGATATAATAAAGAAGCAGACCAATGATCGATAGTGGGCCTAGCAGGATAGATAATATTGCTGAGACCAATGCCAGTAACGTCTGAACACCAATTAACCCCCAAATTGCCATGCTAAAGGTCTTAGAATCGGCAGCACTGGCTCTCATTGCATCAAATACTTTCATGTCTTGGTCTATTAGATAGAACGGAGACAGAATATATCGGCGTAATAAAAACAGCCCCGGAACAATCAATAAAATGAACCCGATCCCAATAATGATGACAAGAACAATCCCTAGCCCGACCATTCGCCAGAAGTAATGTAGGCTTTCTTTAATAGCTTCGGTAAAATCTATTGTTTTAGTTTGAGCGGATCGTAGCTGAGTTATATAAGCAGCTGGAGCTAAAAGTAACGACATAATCTCTCCGACAGAGGTTATCGCTCTACCACCGGCGTGCTTCACCAACTCACCAAGAGTTACAACCAGAACTGGGATCAAAACTAGCTCAATGAGGGTTATGATATTTATGGATATAGCTTTCATGCTTGGATTAAAAAGCGAAAATGCACCAGGTAACTCACTGGGCCGATTATCAGACTGACTCATACGTTTCTCCTTTGTCTTTTGATAAGATTAACTATTGAATATGCAATTGTGTTTGTCAACAGATAATCTGATATCATATAATTGAATCTTAAAGATGTGGGGATGTGGTGGAATGGTAGACACGCTAGCCTTAGGAGCTAGTGCCGAAAGGTGTGAAGGTTCAAGTCCTTTCATCCCCACCA
>Ga0182030_10003221_pt1 | contig 34845 bp, 33 predicted proteins | sample 812S3MmetaG_FD_121299 | JGI IMG/M metagenome (GOLD analysis project Ga0182030, IMG submission 121299) | Permafrost microbial communities from Stordalen Mire, Sweden - 812S3M metaG (Illumina Assembly) | ecosystem: Environmental > Terrestrial > Soil > Wetlands > Permafrost | place: Sweden...
CACGGCGCTGTACCCCATGCGCAAGTGAACGTAAGGCGGTAGGACCGCAAGTGGCAGACCTATCGAGAGATAGCAGATAAAGGTGAAGTAGACGAAGCTCAGGATGTGCCGCGTCCCGGATCGGGATTCTTCGGGATGGATCTCTTCGACTCTCGCTGTGACTGAGGAATGCATGAACGAAGGGAAGATGCCGATCTAGTGCATGTGGTCAGTCCACAGTATACCGGACCCCTGCCTGCTGCCGATTCAGCTCGCGAGTCCGATTGCTTCCTAATGAGAAAGTTCTAAACTGGAAGCGTGCCGGAATTCCACGTGGAACACTTCGGATGCAGGGCGGCGCGAGCCGATGGCGAGGCGTTCGGCGGCCGTCTGCGTGCCGCGGGGCTCGACGAAGGCCATCCCGCCGCCGCCGATGTAGTCGTCGTGAATACCTGCAGCGTGACCGCGGAAGCCGACCGCGCGGCCCGTGCCTTCATCCGCCGCACCCACCGGCTCAACCCGGACGCTCGGATTGTGGTGACCGGCTGCTATGCCCAGCGCGCTCCCGAGGAGCTGGCGGCAATGGCGGGAGTGGCTGCCGTGGTCGGCAACAGCCACAAGGCGCTAGCGCCTGGGATTATCCTAGGGCTGGCTGGCCGGCAGAGCCCTATCGGCGACGATGTTTCTGCCCAGCCGTTCGGTCTGGTCAGCATCCAGCCGCCGACGGCCCGAGCTCCCGGCGATGTTCCCGACAAGGCTCCCATTTGGGCCGACGACAGCTTCGCTCATTCCTTCATCGAAGAGCCGCAGCTCGTGCCCGGCGAACAGACCAGGCCCAACCTGAAGGTCCAGGAGGGATGCGGCAATCGCTGCACCTTCTGCGTAATTCCCCAGACTCGGGGCTCTTCCAAAAGTCTGCCCCACACAGTGGTGATGCGGCAGGTGGAAGGCTTTGTGGCCGCAGGAGGGAATGAGCTGGTGCTCTCCGGCATCAACCTCGGCCGCTGGGGACGGGATTTGCTCGGCTCAGACATTTGGCCCAGGCCTACGCTCGCCGCCCTGGTGCGGCAGATCTTTCGCGAGACAGAGCTTCCCCGCCTGCGGCTCAGCTCGATCGAGCCGATGGACTGGGGTACCGAGCTGATCGGACTGATGGCGGAGTTCGGCGGGACGCGTCTAGCGCGCCACGCGCATCTCCCGCTACAGTCGGGATCGGATGCCGTGTTGCGCCGTATGCATCGCCGCTACCGGCCCTGGCACTACGTGGAAAAGGTCGAGGCGTTGCTCCTGGCTGCCGGTTCCGAGTTAACCCTGGGAGCGGATGTAATGGTAGGCTTCCCCAGCGAAACAGACGCCGAGTTCGAGGAGACGCTGGATCTGGTGCGGGCTCTCCCCTTCGGCTACCTGCACCTGTTTCCGTTCTCGGCGCGGCCTGGAACGCGTGGCTGGGCGCTGCACGCCGAACAGCCGGTCGCGCCGCGGGCGGTGGAAGAGCGGATGGCGGCCTTGCGGGCTCTCGCCGCTGAAAAGACCCACGCGCACCGAAGCCGCTTCGTCGGCCGCGAATTGGATGCCATCACATTGCACACGCCCTTTGCGCAGGCGGCACGGAACCGGACCGCCGCGCTGACCGAGAACTTTCTGCCCCTCGAAATCGAAGGCCGCCTGCCGGCGAACCGGCTTGTGCAGGTACGCATCTTAGGCTTGAATGCGGATGGCTCGCTGAGGGCTGATGAAGTTGGGATTGCCGGGCCCTCGCTCGCCGGCTCTATCCGATAGCCAGGCAAGCTCGGCGCGCATATTCACTTTAAGTCCTTTGATCGGAAAAGCCGAGCCAATGCTATACTCAGGGTGCGTTGCTGTGACCGCGGCGATTCGGGATGCTCCCGGATGCGGCCACCAACGACATCTGGAGGAGTACCATCGCACTCGACAAACGTTCGGCAAAGTCCTTTATTCGCATCAACGACAGAATTCGTGCGCGTGAGATCCGCGTCATCGACGAAAACGGCGAACAGCTAGGCATCCTGCCTCCCTTCGAAGCCCTGAGAATTGCCCGTGAGCGTGGCCTTGACCTGGTCGAAGTCTCACCCAATGCGGTTCCCCCGGTCTGCCGCATTCAGGACTACGGGCGCTATCTCTACGAGAAGGAAAAGAGTGAGCGCGCCGCCCGCAAAAAGCAGAAGGTCATCGTGGTCAAGGAGGTCAAGTTCTCCGTTACCGTCGATGAGCACGACTACCAGACCAAGAAAAATCAGGCGGTGAAGTTCCTTGCCGGCGGAGACAAGGTGAAGGCCAGCCTGCGCTTCCGTGGACGGCAGATGGCCCATCGCGAACTGGGTTACGCCATCGTCAACCGGCTGATCCAGGACATCGGCGATGCCGGCATCGTTGAATTCATGCCGCGCATGGAAGGCACCATTCTGCACGCGATTCTCGCTCCGGCCAAAAAGCAGGAGGCGCCCAAGCCCAAGCCCGCTACGGCTGCTCCGCAGGCTACTGCGCCGGCGGCTCAGGCATAGCCGGATTCAGCGTTCATTGCAGTGAAGGCCGCCCGCTCGGGCGGCCTTTGCACTTCCAGCGCATGTCGTTCTTACTGCGGCGAGTGCGATTGCCAAGCTCAAGGCGTTGTCTTGATTTGCTTCACTGGCGCTTTGGCTGCGATGATCGGTGCGAGTTTCTAGCCGGAGATCTTCGCATGAGCAGAAATGGAATTCTTCTCGCCAGTATCGCGGCCTTGTCCACAACACTGCTGGCTCAGCCGACAGGATGGACGCCGCCGCCCGAGCTTCTCACTTTGCCGGTGTGGCCCGGCGCCGCGCCGGGCGCGCCTGCCAATCTGCCGCCCGAGGTGGACACGAACACGGCCAAGGACGGCCTGATTGCGGGCAGACCGATCATTCGGCTGACCAACGTAGTCACGCCCACGATCACGCTTTATAAAGCCAAAGACGTTTCTGGCCCCAGGCCTGCCGTCGTGGTGTTTCCCGGCGGAGGCTATAGAATCCTGGCCATCGACCTCGAAGGCACCGAGGTCTGCGACTGGCTCAACTCGGCCGGTATCACCTGTGTGCTGTTGAAATATCGTGTGCCCGACACCGGGCCTTATCCCAAGTCTTCCGCCGCGTTGCAGGATGCGCAGCGCGCCGTGCGGTTGGTGCGGCAACATGCCGCCGAGTGGAGCATCGATCCTAACCGCGTCGGAGTGCTCGGCTTCTCCGCCGGCGGGCATTTGTCGGCGGCTATCAGCAACCTTTACGACAAGCAGCTCTACGATCCCATCGACGCCACCGACAAACTCAGTTGCCGGCCGGACTTTTCCGTGGTCGTGTACCCCGGCTACCTCGCGAATGCCGATCAGAACTTTGCGCCCAACGCCGAGATTCATCCCACCGCCAACACGCCGCCGACGTTCATCGTGCAGGCCGAAGACGATCCGGTGCACGTCGAAAACGCAGTCGTCTACCTCATGCAGTTGAAGAGCGCCAAGGTGCCGGCCGAGATGCACATCTATGCGCAGGGCGGCCACGGTTACGGCCTGCGCAGCACTGCCTTGCCGGTAACCGCCTGGCCTCGCGAAGTGGAGAAATGGCTTCGCACGATCGGCGTTTTGCCGCCAGGTGTCGAGTAGTCCACGGATAGGATTGCAGTTATGCTGCTCGCCGTTCTCACCATCTCCGACCGTTGCTCGCAGGGTCTGCAAGAAGACACAGCAGGCCCGGCTGTCGTTGCGCTGCTCAAGCAGAATTGGCCAGAGGCCAGGATCTGGACCGGCCTGTTACCCGACGACGAGGATGCGATTGCAATGAAGCTTGAAGAACTGAGCGGACAGGGCGAGGCCCTTGTGCTCACCGTCGGCGGTACAGGCCTCGGACCGCGCGACCGCACCCCGGAGGCGACACGCCGTGTCCTCGACCGCGAAGCTCCCGGCTTTGCGGAGGCCATGCGCTCCCTTGGGGCAGAACGCAATCCGTTCGCCTGGCTTTCGCGCGGAGTGGCCGGACTAAAGGGCAGCACCCTGATCGTGAACCTGCCCGGCAGCAAGCGAGGAGCCGAGGAGAGCCTCGCATCCATCGTTGCGCTGCTCCGGCACGGTCTCGAGGTCGCCGGCGGGGGGCAACTTCATCCATAGCGCCAGTTTTGTCGTTGCGGCAGGCAGCAGCGATGTGCAGCCGATGAATCGAACCGCGGGCCGATCCACCGCGCGGTGCGGAACGTCCGCTCGCGGGAAACGCTTTCTAGAATAGGACTCGCCTATCGCTCTCTACGGTGCGCCAAGTTGGCGAGTATCACCATAAGTGTCAAAGAAAAGGCTGTTTGCGCGTTCGCTCTCGCAAGATGAATGTTGAGAAACACCCGGAAAAGCGTACAATCGTCTTGCCCATGAGCGCCTCCAGAAAGACTTCCAAAAAGAAATCTTCCAATCGCCGGCGCCAATCGGTCAGCATTCGCGACGTGGCCAAACGCGCCGGCGTCTCCATCGCGACCGTGTCGCGCGCGGTCAACGGAATCACCACCGTCGATCGCGAACTGGCCAAGCGGGTGTGGAAGGCCGTCGAGGAGGTGGGCTACATGCCCAATCCGCAGGCGCGCGCGCTGGTCTCGGGCCGCAGCCGCATCCTCGGCCTCATCGTTTCGGAGATCACCAATCCCTTCTTTCCGGAACTGGTTCAGGAGTTTGAAAACCTCGCCGTGGCGCAGGGCTACGAGGTCATGATCGGTTCCACCAACTATGATCCGAAGCGTACCGAGTCGCTGATCCGCCGCATGCTGCAGCGCAACGTCGACGGCGTGGCCGTAATGACCTTTGGCATCGAAGAGGACCTGGTAAAAAGGCTGGTGGAGAGCGAGTTTCCGCTGGTGTTTGTCGATGCCGGGCCAAAGATGCCGAATATTCGCGTTCTCAAAGTGAACTATGGCGAAGGGATCCGCGAGGCGGTGCAGCACCTGGCAGCCCTCGGCCATCGAGCCATTGCCTTCATCACCGGCCCGCTTCGCCTGCGCTCCGCGGTGGCGCGGCGCGACGCCTTCCTGAATGCCCTCGATGAACTCGGACTCAAGGCGTCACCGGGCCACATCGTCGAGGGCGATCACACCATGGAGGGCGGCATGGCGGCCATTGATCTCCTCGTCGCGAATCCGCAGTTGCCCACCGCCGTCGTCTGTTCCAATGACATGACCGCCATCGGCGTCCTTCACGGGCTCTACAGGACCACGCACAAAGTTCCCAACGATATCTCCGTTGTCGGATTCGACGATATTCACCTGGCGCAGTTCATGCTGCCGCCGCTCACCACCGTGCAAATGTCGTGCAAGCACCTGGCCACGGCCGCGGTGCAGGCGCTGCGCGCGGGCATTGAACCCGACCACCCCAGGGCCGCGCAAAAAGAGTGGCAGATTCCCACGCACTTGGTCGTGCGCCAGTCCTCTGCCTTCCCGCGCGGGACGCTGCCCGCACTCAGGAAGAAGACGCCCATCACTACTGCCGATGCATAGGCGAATCGCGATCTCGCTAAGCCGCATCTTCTTCGCCGAGTTCCAGTTCGTCGAACCGGCGCCATTTGTAGATCGCGATCGACAAGATCCAGCTCAGCGCAAACAGCGTGACAATACCGTAGCCGAGCAGGCCGAAGTTTTGATTCAGCTTGCCAACCAGGTCCCAGAATCCGCCCGTCAGGTGCAACTGTCCCGCAAGCAACCCCAGCGCCTCGATTCCGCCCACTGCCAGCGCCACCACAACGGAAACCGACGTGACCGTGATGTTGTAATACAGCTTGCGGACCGGCTTGACGAAGGCCCAGCCGTAAGCGCCCAGCATCAGCACATTGTCAGTCGAGTCGATCAGCGACATGCCCGCGGCGAAGAGAACCGGAAACACCAGCACCGACCAAAGCGACAGCCCTTTGGAGGCTTCGGCAGCCGATATGCCCAGCAACCCGATCTCGGTGGCAGTATCGAATCCGAGCCCAAACAGAAGGCCGAGCGGATACATGTGCCAACTGGACTGGATAAGGTTGAACATCGGCCGGAACAGCCGCGAAAGGAAGCCGCGGTTCCCCAGCAGCATGTCGAAGTCTTCCTCGACATAGGGTTCTCCGCGCTGCACCCGCCTGAAGCTGCGAATGACCGATTGCAGCACGATGAGGTTGACCAGCGCAATGGCGAACAGGAATAGTGACGAAACCAGGGTTCCGATCACTCCGCCAATCTCTCTCACGGAATCGATGCGATGCTGCAGGGCCAGCGCCGTGGCGGCGATGGCAAGCGATCCGACGATCACGATGGTGGAATGGCCGAGCGAGAACATAAGCCCGACAGCGACAGGCCGTTTGTCCTGTTGCATCAGTTTGCGTGTGACGTTGTCGATGGCCGCAATATGGTCCGCGTCCACAGCGTGGCGGAGTCCAAAACTGTAGGCCAGGAACGCAGTGCCCAGCAGCACCGGAAAGCGGTGAAACGCGACGAACGCCCACCACCACGCCGCCAGATTGAACCCCAGCAAAAACGCGTACAAGGCTATCACTTTGCCTTTGGTGCTGCCCGGCCCGTCATTCAGCAAATTCCACAGAAACGATCGCATTGGGTCCCTATTAGGTGTGTTCAGAGTCGGAGGATCGGTAACTCACCCGATCACTCAAAGCGCCACGTAAGCCCTGTCGTAAATCCCGCCGGATACCCAGGCGTTCCGTGCACACGCGCTTCAATCGGCGCCGTCGGCGCCACGCGCGAATAAAAGAAATTTTGCGTCTCGTAGTAGTGTTTGTTGTTGAGGTTGTCGACCGAAAGATTCCACTCCAGTCCGCGAAACAACTTCTTCGTTGCCGCAAAGTCCAGCACGTCCAATCCGCTGGCATGAGTCTCATACGCGTTCGTGTAGGGCGGGGCCGATGGAAGGGAAGCGGTATCGGGGCCGTAGTCGGGGTTCACAACCAGATAGTGCCCGATGTGCCGGTAGCGCAGGGAACTGAATACACCGCGCCAGCCGTTGAGCGTCAGGCTCGAGTTGCCCACCGAGTGCGGCGCGCTGTCGACATACCGGCGCGGCGATGTTCCCAGGAAGAATGCATTCGACACTTGGGTGAGACTCGCGTTCCAGCTAACGTGTTCCATCAATTGCACAGAGGTCTTCGCCTCCCAACCATACGAGCGGCTCGGTCCCTGGTATTGCATCGTGCCGTTGTCGGGATCGTAGACATCCTCATGTTGGCGGTCGATGAGGAACATATCCGCGCTGGCCGAGAAGCGCTTCAATTGATGCGACGTGCCGATCATGTAGAAATTGGTGGCGGCCGCCTTGGGGGCTGCGGGATCGAGCGCCATCCCGCGCGCATCCTGGCTCGTAACCGCGCGTCCGAAGTTGAAGTGGATCGCCATCGCCAGGCGAGTGGAGGGAGTGTACACAATGTTCACCTTGGGCTCGGCGGAGCCCGCATAATTCAGTCCACTATTTGCCGGCGTCAAGCGATCGGCCACGTTGAAGCGGAATTCGTCGAAGCGCAATCCCGCGTCCACGTGCAGGTGCGGGAAGTCCACGCCTTCCAGCGCGTAGACGGCTGGATTCGCGATGTGCACATCCGACTCGGCCCACGGATTCCCCGGCACGGGTGCAATGATCTTGCGGTCCTTCGCATGGAACAGATCCACGTTGATCCAGCTGTCGCTCAGATTGACGCCGGTGATCGAGAGCGTTGGAAAACTCCACAGGCTTCCGGCATGGATGTACTGCGCGCTGACGCCGTCCTGCAGGCGTGAATCGTGCTGCTGAAGGCCGTCGCCATTTACAGGGTCGTTCAGGTAAAAAGTGAAATTGGAAAACAGATCGAACAGCGAACGGGTCACAAAACCATCCACGCGCAGCGTATCGTTCGCGCTCAGATTCTTCTTGTAGTACGCGCCGCCCGTGCCGTTGCGCACCTTGCCGCCGTCGCTGGGGTCCATGTATCCGAAGCGATCTAGCGCGCCTGAGTAAACCAGGTCCAGCGGAATCTGCCCGGAAGAATCGAAGTCGTTGCACCCGCCATTGAATTTGAAGCCGAGCGATTGTCGGCTGTCGATCTTGAAGGTGTAGTTGCCGGTAAAGTTATCGCGTACATAGTGCAGCGGCAGCTTGAACGGCCCATCGGTGTACGCATGTTCCCAGGCGGCAAAGCCCTCGGCCTTTTTAAGATGCGGACTCCACGCGGCGAACGTGCGGTATCCGTTGAACGATCCGCCCTGCGCGCGCAGAGTCCACTCGTCGTCAAGGTGCTCTTTCAGCCGGATATGTATCACTCCCAGGGCGGAGAAGTCCCCGTACTCAGCACTGAACGGTCCGTTGATCAGATCTACGCCGGCGACCAGTTCCGGGCTCAACGCCTTGAGCGAACCGAGGTAGCCCTGTCCGTGCCCCTGCGTCGCCTGGTTCTGCGGAATGTCATCCACCAGCACCTTGAGGCCGCCATTCTGGCCGCCGTGGTCCAGGTTGAATCCGAAGCGGCGGAACTCGAGCGACTTGCCGCCGCCCTCGTGCTGGCCGGCGTTGATGCCGCTGTCGAGCGTTTCAAAAAGCTGGTCGTCGCGCAGAAAAAGGGTGTTTTTGTAGACTGTGTCGTTACGCCGGTCAATGGACGGATCGGCCGCGGTGGCCGTAATCACCAGCGTCTCCTGCGCCTTGGGAAGCTCATAGTGAACCCGCAGTTGGAGGTCTTGGGAGGCAGCATCGGCGGCTAGTACCCGATTGAATGCGCCGACGTACTTGCCCGTGACGCTCAAGGCGAGGGGCGCCAAGGGTGTGTGCATCGTGAATGCGCCCTCACTGCTCGTGACCACCGTGCGGTTTCCATTCGCCCAACGCGCGGTTACAGCTACACCGGCGATCGCTTCGGACTGTTCGTCCACGACCACGCCGCTGACGATCCGCTCGGGACGTGCTTGCGAGCCGTTTGCATCGGCCGCCGGCAGGGAACCGCGGGTCGTTCCGGCTTGCGCCGCGGCCGCAACGGTCCAGGCGGGAATGGCGAGCAGCAGTAATACGATTTTTGATTTCGTGCTACCCGCCGCCATGCCATTCCTCCTTTCTATCCGGACTCTGTGCCCTTCAATGCTTGTGATTGTGCTTATGTCCGTGATCGTGTGTATGTTCGATAGGGTGCGCGGGAACGGTCATGACCAGCCGGCCGTGCTGGACGCCCTTCAGTCCGATGAGCCGGTCGGCAAACTGCTCCACGCGCGCCGACTTGCCGTGGACGATGAGCACCTCAAGGCAGGATTCGTGGTCGAGATGGGCGTGGCTGGTGGAGACCACCAGGTCGTGATTCTCGTGCTGCACTTCGGTGAGCTTTTCCGTGACGCCGTGCGAATGGTGGTCGTAGATCAGCGTGACCGTGCCTACAACCGTCGCATCGGGCGCGGCGGTCCGTTCCATCACCAGCCGGTCGCGGATCAGGTCCCTGAACGCTTCCGACCGGTTGGTATATCCCTGCCTTCCGATAAAGCGGTCGAACCGCTTGAGAAGGTCGGAATCCAGCGCGATGCCGATTCTGCTTAGTACGCCCATCGGGACTCCCGGAACAGCGATTGACTCTACAGGGGAAGACCCAGAATAGCACGAAATCGGAACTCGTGCTACGGGCGCGGAGCAGGCTCGGCGCCATACTCCGCGTCCGTCACCTTCTCCAGCCAGGTCACGCCAACGCCTTTGCCGTCAACTTCCTGCAACGCCAGGTGAACCATCGTGTTGCCCGGCGCCGCGCCATGCCAATGCCGCTCGCCGGGCTCGATCATGACCGTATCGCCGGGATGAATCTCGCTGACCGGTTCGCCGTCCTTCTGGATCAGGCCCAAACCCGTAAGCACGTGCAATACCTGCCCCAGCGGATGTGAATGCCAGGCGGTGTGCGCGCTGGGCTCAAAGCTCACCCGGTAAAGCCGCACCCGTGACGGCTCCGCGCCGACGGCGATCTCATCCACCCAAACGTTCCCGGTGAAATACTCTGCCTCTCCCTTGCGGCTGGTTCGCTCGTTGCTGCTGACAATCTTCATAAAAACCTCCTGGCGCACGTGCAGATTCGATTGTAATCACGGATAAGGCCGCGCCCCCGCATCCCAAACGCGCAACGGCCACCCCGATGGGTGGCCGGTGCTGTTTGGCTAAGGAAAAGCGCTTTACCGTTTGAATTTGTACGCTGAATCAGCCGCAAGCCATGGCTTGCGGACAGCTGGAAGACAGCGGACTGCTTTGTACCGTCAGCCTGAAGACGCGCGCAAGAACAACGGTGGTGGCTTGGAATGCTCGACCGAAGCCAGCATCGCTTATCAACCCCATGAATCCAGCGGAATGCTAAGCCTGGATCTTGCTACGGATCAGACCTGCCAGTGTCGCCAGCCCGGTGCCCAAAAGCAAGAAGCTGCCCGGCTCCGGAGTAACGGTGGTATTGCCCATGATCTGAAACGTTTCCGAATTTGAGCCTAGTTCCAGTTTGCCGTTGACGTTCCCATAAAGGCTTTCCCACGCTACCGATGGTCCGTTGTTGATATCCCAAAAGGCGCCATCGCCATTTGGCCCGATAGCATTCTGAAGCGAGAACCAATACGTGCCGTTGGCGAGGACCAAGCTGGGTATAGTGATCGACTCAGTGTAGACGTCATACCCAGACCCATTGGTGAAGTCGAAGACCCCGGTCGTAATAACCGTCGCAGACGTTCCACCAAAAGGGCTGGTTCCAATCGACCAGCCCACGCTCGACAATGTGTCGCCAGGGTAGAGCCACGCATCGAATGTCGCCCCAGTCACGGTCGAGGTCGTCGAAATGGTGAACGAATCCGAAACAGCATATCCACTGATGGACCAAGCTTCAAAGTTATCATTCGCCGGGCCATTGGTGTAGAGAGTGCCGGCGAACGCGGGAACAGCCGCCATCGTGCCGATTAGGAAAAGAAAGAGGACTCCAAGAATTGCTTTCTTCATGTTCGGCTCTCCAAGTCTTACGCGTTAAACCCCAAGGCATTCCGCCCCGAGAGAAAGATGCACAACTTAGGTGCGCCTTCAAAGACGCCCCCGCCGCCGCCCGTGCGGATTTACAGGTACAGCCTAACGAAAGGCTCCGTTGCTTTATAAGCACTTTGAGAGCCAATGTAAGATTATTTGTTTTCAATTGCTTGCGTGGAAATGAAGTTGGCAATGTGCAAGACTTTGCATATCCATTTGCCAATAAATCTCCACCGATACTCTATTGCAGTTCAGCGCCTGTCCGTTTTACGGATGGAAGCAAGGAGTGCGCAATCAATTTCTTAGCGGATTCCTTCTCTTCTCCACCGACTGGCTTAATCTGGTCCCAAACAGCAGCGGCCACCCCGAAGGGTGGCCGCTTTGTACTGATCACTGACAACTGATCACTGACAACTGTTTTTACCGCTCGCCCTTCCGCCAGTTGATCAGGTCGCCAAGAGTCGTCGTCGAACTGGAGACCGGATGCTTGTGCGTATCCGCCTTGTAGTGCTCGACTTGGACACGGCTGGCCTCTTGGCCCACCGCGCGCAGGCTCAAGCCCACCTTCTTCTCCTCGACGTTGATCTTGATGATCTTGAAGTCGTGCTCAAGTCCGGTTTCAAGCTTCGTAGCGCCATCGTCGCCGGCCTCGGAGATGTGGCAAAGACCCTCCACGCCCTCCGCGATCTCGACAAACGCGCCGAACTGCGCCGTCCGCAGCACTTTGCCGTGGACCACGTCGCCCACCCGATGGGTGGCGAAGAAGCTCTCCCAGACGTCGGGCTGCAACTGCTTGATGCCCAGGCTGAGGCGGCGGTTCTGCGGCTCGACGCCGAGAACGACTGCCTTCACCTTTTCGCCCTTCTTCACGATCTCTGAGGGGTGCTTCACGCGCTTGGTCCAGCTCAGGTTAGAGACGTGAACCAATCCGTCGATGCCATCCTCGATCTCGATGAATGCGCCGAAGTCGGTGAGGTTGCGAACCCGCCCCTCGACCACCGCGCCGGTCGGATACTTGTCGGTCAGGTTCTCCCACGGATTTTCGAGCAGTTGCTTCATGCCCAGCGAAATGCGGCGGTCGGCCGGATTCACGCTCAACACAACTGTCTCGACCTCGTCGCCGGGCTTGACCAGCTTGGAGGGGTGCTTCAGCCGCTTCGACCAGGTCATCTCCGAAAGATGCACCAGGCCTTCGATGCCCTGCTCCAGCTCGACAAACGCGCCGTAGTCGGTAACCGAAAGTACACGGCCCTTCACGTGCGCGCCCACCGGGTAGCGCTCCGTTGCGTCCAGCCAGGGGTCGGGCGTTAACTGCTTGAAGCCCAGCGAAACGCGCTGCTTGTCTTTGTCGAATTTGAGCACCTTCACCTGGATCTCGTCGCCTACATTGACCAGGTCGCGGGGATGCGTCAGCCGTCCCCAGCTCATATCCGTAATGTGCAGCAGGCCGTCGATGCCGCCCAGGTCGACAAACGCCCCGTAGTCGGTCAGGTTCTTCACTGTGCCGGTAAGGATGGCGCCCTCGCCCAGGTGCTCCAATGTGCTGGAGCGCTTTGAGTTCTGCTCTTCTTCGAGGATCTCCTTGCGGCTGACCACCACGTTACCGCGCTTCTTGTTGAGCTTGATGACCCGGATCTCGATCTGCTGACCCAGGTAGCCGTCCAGATTGCGGACGGGGCGAATCTCAAGCTGCGAGCCGGGCAAAAACGCCTTCAGGCCGATGTCCACCGTGAGCCCGCCCTTGACGCGGCTGACGACCGTGCCCATCATCGGAGTTTTGTCGTTGGCGGCCTTCTCGATCGTGTCCCATATGCGCAGTCGCTGGGCGCGCTCGAAGCTGACCAGGTATCCGCCCTCGGGCTCCTCGCGCTCGATGACCACGTCAATCACGTCGCCGGGATTGAACTTCACGGCTCCGGTGTGATCCAGAACCTGCTCCAGGGGCACCAGGCCCTCGGACTTCAGGCCCACATCCACGACCAGGTGCTTCTCCGTCTGTTTGATCACGGTGCCGGAGACAATTTTGTCGCCATAGGCCTCGACGGCAGCCGCCTCGGCGGCCTGCTCGCGCTCAAACGCCGCAAGCGCGGCGGAAAAGTCGTCCATGGACTCAAGCCCATGCTCGGGAGCTTTGGCGTGCGCAGTGGCCTTGGCAGCAGGCTCGGCTTCAATCGCGGGTGCAGCGGCTTCGGGCGCAGCTTGCACTTCGCGCGCTGCTTGTATTTCGGGTGCTGTTTCAACGGGAGCGGCAGGCTCGGTCTGCGCCGCAGTTTCCGGTGCAGCTTCCTCGGGGGGCGCGGCCTCCTCGTGTTCGGCCTGGGATTCAGGCTCGGTTGGGGCATCGGCGTCCAGCGCGGGTACTTCGACAACTTCGGCGGTCTCTGGGTTGGACGTGGATTCGTACGGCGGCTGCTCAAGCTCCGTCGCAGGTTCTTGCGTTGGGATTTCCATTGTGGTGTTCAGGGTTATGCTCTCGGGTTCGGGATTGAGGACGTTTGCCATTGCTGCGTGCTCCGAAATTCCGTGCTCCCCGGCCATTCTTGCCGACCGAAGGGTGGCTTCCGCGCTGCGATTGCCGCAACTGGAGATGCCGTAAGGCCGTGTCCCCGCCATCGCGATCTGTCACCATACCCGGAGCTTTTCCAAAGGGGAACCAGCCCAGCGTGTGGCTGGAGCAGAAAAACCCACTGGTCTCCCCCAAAAAAACACCCGGCAGGTCACGGCTTGCTGGAGGGCGGCCGCAACTCGCTGCTGGAATTCGCGCAGGAAGCTACGCTCATGAGTGTATCAACCTGAGCAATAGAAGGTCAATCCAACTGCGCGGTCACCGCGGAGCCCAACCGCGATTTCAAATGAAATTCACACGGTACTAGCCCATTGGCATGCCTGCCGCCCCGAGGCCAGCCCTGAGCGAACTCGAACGGGTCTCGTCCGCCGCAGCGGAAAACCTGGGAATTCGCGATCCTCCATGCCAGCACCCTGGAACTGAAAGCTGCCTTACCTCCAATCCCTTCTATACTGGTTCTTTAACGGTGCTCACCCGATGGATCATCTCTGGTCTCCCTGGCGCTATGCTTACGTCACCTCGGCGGATTCCACAGTCAGGCCCGGAGTTCCCGAGAGCCTGGCCGCCTGGCCCGGCGACCTGGGCTGCGTTTTCTGCAACCTGACTGCCTCGATCGACTACGCCATTGCCAATGGCATGAACGCCTGCCAGGCCGAAGCCGCCGGCGGGCTCATTCATCGCGGCAAAGACTGCTTCATCTGCCTCAACGCATTCCCCTACACCTCGGGCCACGTGATGGTGATGCCCTACGCGCATCTCGACCGTCTGGCCGCACTCCCGGCCGAAACCGCGCACGAGCTGATCGATCTGGCCCAGCGCACGGAGCGGGCACTGGAGCGGGCCTATAAGCCCCATGGATTCAACTTTGGCATGAATGTCGGCAAGGCCGGCGGCGCCGGGGTTGCCGGGCATCTCCATCTGCATGCTTTGCCGCGCTGGGCCGGCGACACCAACTTCATGACCACCGTCGGCGAAACCCGCGTTCTGCCCGAAGACCTGGAAATGACCTGGAAGCGGATGCGCGAGGCGTTGGCGGCGCAGTCAAAGTAGCCGGGATACCGGCTTCAACGGAAACGTTACAATTCTTTACTTATCTCCTGCGTTTTCTTCGAGTATCATTCGTATGCTGTCAAACCACTGCGAGGGAAAACTATGAAAACTCTGCTCTACGTTTGCGCCGCACTCGTCATGGCGCTCGGTACCGTGACGGCGCATGCCGCCGATATTACAGGTTCCTGGACTGCAACCATGCAATCACCCGACGGCAACTCCATGGATATATCGTTCACCTTCAAACAGGACGGCGCCGCGCTGGCCGGCTCGATCACGTCACCAATGGGCGGCGACCCGATGGCAATCTCCGATGGCAAGGTGGACGGCAACAAGATCTCGTTCAAGGTTTCCTTCAACGGCATGTCCATTACCCACGAGGGCACCGTCAACGAGAAGGGGGACGAGATCAAGCTGACATCCAAGTCCGATTCCGGCGATTTCCCAGGAATGGAATTCACATTGAAGAAGGCGGCCGCAGCTGCGCCCGCTGCTGCTCCAGCCCCCGCGCCCACCGCACCGCCCGCTGCTGCTCCAGCGCCGCAGCTTTAGCCGAAGCCGTTATCTCTCGCCCACTCGCAACTACAAACGCGCGCCGGGGAGGCTCTGCGCCTTCCCGGCTTGCTTGCTGAAAAACTCCATTGGCGCAACTGCCTTGAAAGGGCACGGCTTCAGCCGTGCCGTAAAACGAGCAAAATCATCGTGGGCTTTAGCCCCTGGGGGAGGGCCACCGGCATCCGTCGAACTATTTTTGAAACACGCTCTAGCGGGTGGGCGAGTCAGCGAGTCGGCCGGTCAGAGGTCCGTCAAGGTCGCAAGGGATGGCGGAAACAACTTCCGCGGATTGGCACATGAATTTCGCATACAAGCCAAAGCCTGGTTCAATTTCTACAGTAATCATTGGTGGTTTTCTGCCGCCACCAATCGGATGGAGGTTCTCCGGCTCCATGCCAAATGTCATTTCCATTATGCAATTATGGTAGTTAAAGTTCGATAGCTCCAGCCTTTCTACATTTCGAAATCTCATTTCCGTAAGTGTGTGCTTTGCTAATACGATCCAGCCCTCCTCATCTACCTCTTTGGTCATCTCCCACAGATAAATCTTGAGGTCGAGCATCGGAGATTCACACCCCGGCAGACAGGGATCGACCACACCACCGGATAGAGAAAGGCTATGAACCTCCGCGTCGTGAAAAGTGGGCCAGTATCCGAAAATATCTGTGATTCTGTTGCTGTATTTGATGATCGGCGATGGGTCAAACCATTCCATATCTCTCCCCCTTTTAATCTCGACAAAAATCTACCGCATGAGCCGCACGCTACTCCGTCTTTCCACCCTCATCCGCCTGGGCCGCCAATGCTAGCCCAGTCCGCGACCACTCCTCCGACTCCATCTCGCGCACCTCTGGTTGTAGCTTGGCCACCTCCGCCAGCTCCCCAGCCGTGTGCGCCAATTCGCCCAGTTGACGGCCGTAGGAAAACACGCCGCCCTTACCCTCGATCGATCCAAGAAAGCGGTTGTAGTAATCCACGCTGTTGCCGAGGGCATTGCCAAGCCGCGTCACATGCCCCTGCGCAACCACGAGCTTCTCGTAAATCCGCTTGCCCATCTCGTGGATCGCCTTGGCGTTCTTTGTAATCTCCATCTGCTGCCAGCCGAATTCGACCGCGCGCAGCAGCGCAATCAGGGTCGTCGGCGTCGCCATCACCACCTGGTTCTGCGCGCTGAATTCAATCAGCGAAGGATCGGCTTCCAGCGCCGCACTGAAAAGCGCCTCGCTGGGCAAAAAGCAGACCACGAAGTCCGGAGCCTTCTCGAATTGTTTCCAGTACGCCTTCCCGGATAGCTCCTTCAGGTGCGCCTTCACGCGCTGCGCATGGGCCTCGAATCTCAGCTTCTGGATTGCCGGATCGGTGCTGCCCGTGGCGTCCAGAAATGCATCGAGAGGCGTCTTGGCATCCACGACAATCTCGCGCCCGTTGGGCAGTTGAATGGTCATGTCCGGGCGCAGGAGCTTGTCGTCTTCGTTGCGTGCCGTCACCTGCTCCGAGAAGGAGCAGTACTGCACCATGCCTGCGTATTCCACGCAGCGTTTCAGTTGCAATTCGCCCCAGTTGCCGCGGGTCTTCGGTGCGCGCAGCGCCGTGATCAACTGCGCGGTCTCGTTCTTCAGCGCATCGAGCGACGCGGGAATCGAATTCTGAATATTCTCAACCAGCGTCTTCACTTCGGAATATGCGCCCGAGCGCTTGACTTCCATCGCGCGCGCCTGTTCATCCAGGCTCTTGAGCGCGGCGCCCAGCGGGTCGAGCATGGTCTTGATAGCGAGTTCCTTGGCCTCCAAGGTCTGCTTCGCTTCCTTCGTCTGGCCGCCAAGCTCCTGCTTCGCCAGCGTGAGAAAGCTCTGATTGTTGGCGCTCAGCGCCTTGGCCGCCAGGTCTCCGAAGGCCTTCTCCATATCGGCCTGCATCTGGGTGTACTTGGTCTTTTCCGCCGCAAGACTTGCCTGCGCCGTTCCCAGTTCGCCTGTCAGATTCGTGACCGAATCCTGCAGTTTTTTTGCCGCCTCGGCCTGCTCGGCTCTTTCCGCCTCAAGCCCCGCCACCCGCTCCCGCACCAGCCGGCTCTCCGCCTGGGCAGAGGATCTTCCCAACCAGTAGCCCAGCAAAACGCCGGCAAATACCGCAATCGCTCCCACAATCAAAGCCTGCATCGCGTTCCCCTCTTCGCCGAATATACGCCTTCGTGCCTGTGCATTTCCCGCTAAATTGCCGTGCCGAAGTCAGAAGTTGTACCCCCTGATCTCTGACCCCTGATCTCTGATCTCTGTAGTCGCTTTACACACCCCGACCCGCCCGGTAGACTTGAAGTTTCGGGGACATGCGCTTTTTTCTTTGAGCGGTGGTTGTCTTCCCATGCCCCGGGCCGGTATTGTAGGCAGGCAGAATTGGGTGCGATTTTCGAGCCCCCGAAAGCTTCACTGATTTTCCAATTTACGAGGAGAAGCACAGCATGGCCGTTGAAGAAAAAGTAAAACAGATCATCGTCGAGCAGTTGCAGGTGGATGAAGCCGAGGTAACCCCTGGCGCCAGCTTCCAGGAAGACTTGGGCGCCGACTCGCTGGACGTGGTCGAGCTGGTAATGCAGTTCGAAGAGGCGTTCGATCTCGAGATTCCCGACGAAGACGCCGAGAAGATCAAGACCGTCAAGGATGCCATCGACTACATCGAGAAGAACGCGAAAGGCGGCAAATAGCCCCTTGTCCAATTTGTCCCGCAGAGTCGTCATCACCGGACTCGGGCTGGTGTGCGGTGTGGGCAACACCGCTCCCGAGGTATGGCAGGGTCTTCTGGCCGGCGTCAGTGGCATGGGGCCGATTCAAGGCTTCGATACCACCGGCTTTCCGGTCACCTTCGCCGCCGAGGTCAAGAACTTTGACCCGTTGAATTTTGTGGATAAGAAAGAAGCGCGCAAGATGGGGCGCTTCATCCACTTTGCCTTCGCCGCAACCCAGGAAGCAATGGCCCAGTCGGGTCTCCAGATCACCCCAGAGAACGCCGAGCGCGTCGGTGTCTTTATCGGCTCCGGCATTGGCGGATTCGAAATCATAGAACGCGAGCACTCCAATCTGCTTGCAGGCGGCCCGCGCAAGATCTCTCCGTTCTTTATTCCCGCAGTTATCGTCAACATGGCGGCTGGGCAAATCAGCATTCGTTACGGCGCGCAGGGTCCCATCTCGGCTACGGCAACCGCTTGCGCCACCAGCGCCAATGCCATTGGCGACTCGGTGCGCATGATCATGCACGGCGACGCCGACGTCATGATTGCCGGCGGCGCCGAGGCTTCGGTCACCGCTCTGTCGGTGGGCGGGTTCGCCGCTATGCGCGCTCTTTCGACGCGCAACGAGGAACCCACGCGCGCCAGCCGCCCGTTCGACAAGGACCGCGACGGTTTCGTCATTGGCGAAGGCGCAGGCATCCTCATCCTCGAGGAACTGGAGTTCGCCAAAGCCCGCGGCGCGAAGATCCAGGCCGAAGTCATCGGCTACGGCATGAGCGCCGATGCCTATCACATGACTGGCATTGCGCCGGAAGGCGCGGGCGCACAGCGCAGCATGAGGGCGGCTCTCAAAGACGCCGGCATCCAGCCGGAAGAAGTGGGCTACATCAACGCGCACGCAACATCGACGCCGGCAGGCGACGGCAACGAGTCGAAGGCCATTGAACTGGTCTTCGGCAAGCACGCCACCAGCCACAAGCTCAAAATCTCCGGCACCAAGTCCATGCACGGCCACTTGCTCGGCGGCGCCGGCGGCCTTGAGGCAGGCATCACCGTTTTGGCTTTGCAGCACCAGATGCTTCCGCCCACCATCAATCTTGATAACGTCGACCCTGAGTGCATACTCGACTATGTGCCCAACAAGGCCATAGCCCACAGCTTCGACATCGGCCTGTCGAATTCATTCGGATTCGGCGGCATCAACGCCACGCTGATCATGCGGCGCTGGACGGAGTAAAGCAGCTTCAAGCCTTTAGCTTTCAGCTCTCAGTTTCGCTCTGCTTTGGCGATTGGCCATCTCAAATAAAGCGGCGCGCATTCGTCAGAATGCGCGCCGCTTTGTTTGGTCAGCCGTTCGCAACTGCGTCATCTCCGACGGGGCCGCCAATTTTGTGCCGTGGGGCTTCCGCTCAGCGAACGGGCAGATCCCAGGCCAATGCAGCGGATCTCGAAAATCAGCTTTGCAGTGCCGCCATGCCGACGCTGAACAGAAGAGAGATTACCCACCATCCGAAGACTGCGATATAGCCGGTAGAAGGCTTCGTCCCCGCAACCTTGGCCAACCCGATCGAGGAAAGGACAAGAGTCCAGATCGTTACGATATCCAGAGCCGAATAAAGCGACCAAAGAACCATCGGCGTGTCAGGCGGGCCGAAGAAAAAGCCCAGATTCGTACCGGCGGGATTCTGCGGTAGAAACGACTCCGGAGCCATGCCGGCAAAAAGCCCCGCTATGCCGAGCAGAAGCTTGATCAGGCCGGGCAGGCCCGCGTACCAACTTACTGCAAGGACGCCGCCGAAGGTTGCCTTTCCGCCAAATGCAAAGTTGATGGTTCCCAGAAGAATGCCCGCCGCTATCAGGTTCAACACGAGAACCCAAGCCGGCGCCAATGCCCAGAGCACTTCCTGGATGATTGGAGCGACTTTCATCTGGGTCGCTCGTTGCTCCGGAGTGAGCCGCTCCATTTGAGCTGCTTGTTTCGGGCTCAGGCGCAAGCTGTTCTCGACCACCTGGTCCCATCCAACTTTCACCGTCACCGTGCCCCACAACCCCGTGCCAACCAAAACAAACAGCAAAAATGGCAACCACCAGCTCTTATTCCCGCGCTTGATATCCTCAAAGGTCTTCGATGGCGCGGCAAACGTGTTTGCCACGCGTTGCCACTGTGTGAGTCCCGTGGTGGGCTCGGCCGCGGATTGCGCTCCCGTGTCGTTCATGATTTCGCCTTTCGCCAAACTTTGAATTTAGCTTTGCCCGCGATTGTACCCTCGCCGGTCAAAAAAGGCACAATCAATTTTCTTGATCGCGTTCTTGATCGTGGAGCTGCGGAGGTGGAAACAGAGCCGCGCGCGGCGGGGGAAGCCAGTCTCTATCTCCCCTGGGTAGGGAGTTCGCCTGCCGGCGTGTCTGCCGGCAGTTGCCCGGCAGGCTTCTGGACCTGCTGCCCAGCCTTATGCCGGCTGGCCGAGTCCTGTCCGGCGCCAGGCTGCCCCGGCCCGCGCACGGGCTTCGAAGGCACGTAATTCTTGTAGACGGTAATGTGGAAACAGGCCTGCTCAAACTCTTCTTCTACGTCGATCTTGCCCGCTCGCTGCAGGCCCATCAATTGGCGCCGCATCCAGGCCATCTCCCGTCGGCTCAGGCCTTGCTTCGCAATGTCGACCGTTGCCCCGGTCAGGTGCGGGCTCACGATGTCGCCTTCGGCCGCCGCGGCATTGCCATTGGTACTGATCAGCCGTTTTTGATAGTCAACTGTCCGCACCGCCGAGTTCACCTCGATCGGCCGGTGAAACGCAGCCTGATGGGCGCGCGCCAAGTCGGCCAGAAAGCTCGCCGTCCACGGCCGGCAGTAGCGATTGTGCTCGGGCAACCCAGGATTCACGTTCAAGGCCGCGGAGGCGGGCAAGGGAACCAGCAGCTTATGCTCGATGCGGTTGGTGAGATCGGCATCGTCCTCGATCCTCTCCAGACCGTCTGCATCCGTCCGTGCATTCTGCCGCTCCAACGACGCCAGCGACCCGCGCAGAGACCCTGGCATTCCAGCCCCGCTCATGGGTACTGAGGCAATTTCACGCAGCGGCGGGGTCTCGCGTGTTTCGGTTTCGATTGTTTCGCCCGGAGCCGGCGCATGACTCAGGCCGGGCGCCTGACGTGACCTGTACGGTGTCGCTCCGTTACCAGCTTCATCTGTCGTGCGCCGAGCGGCTGTGGGCTCATGCACCAGCAGGGATTCTCCTCGGACCTGCACGGCCTCGGGACTTTGGCTTGCCGTCTTCGCGCCGGCGCCGTCGCTCTCGACTTGCTTGAGCGCTGCCGCGCGTCCTGATTCGTATCCGATTCTGTATCCGGCCGCGTAGCTCGAAGGAGCGCCTTTCGCGTCGGAAGCGCGCTCAGGTGTGTACCGGGTTTTGCGGGTCGCGGCGCCGCCCTGGCGAGCAAGCCTCGCGCGCTGCCCAGTATGCCTTGAAGTCTTGTCCGCGCTTTTGTGAGAGGCGGCCTTGGAACCGGCAGGGCGGGAGCCTGCGCGGGCGGTGGCCGAGGTTTTCGCATGAACCTGCGCGGCCTGGTCCAGAGAACCGGCTGCCGACACGACCGACGCTGTCACAAGCAGAAAAGCGATGATAAAGGTCCGGCGCATTGGGGGTGTGCGGACAATCGAGAGCAGCTTTAGTCTAGCCCGATCCGTGCCCGCCTTCGAGTACCTAGCCGGATGCGGACTCGTCCGATAACTGGACGCACTAAAACTGAATTCGTTTCCCGCATTGCTCCCGGAGGGAGCCGTCGAGAGTAGCCCAGGTTAGTCCGCCGCGGCGGACGCAGCCCTGGGAAAGCAATCCCAATCAAGTTCGACAAGCCCCGAAGGGGCGGCCGAATTCCCGCAATCGATCTTCTCGCAGAGCCAAGCCCCCGGCGACATTCTTGCGTTTCTCATGGCGAAAAGGCTGGAAAACCATGAACCCCTGAAAGCGGACAACAGGGAACTAACCACTAACCACTAACCACTGTTCTCCACCGCCCGCCCCAGCATGTACCGCACCGCCGCCTCCAGCTCCGCGGCAGTCACGTCCTCCACCACGCCCGCGTCGCCAATCCCCAGCGGCAGCACAAACCGCCTCACGCCGCCCATGTTCTTTTTGTCGGCGCCTGTAGCCGCCACCACTTTGCTCGCGCGCAGCTTCAACGCCGGCAGCGGCCCATACAAGTGGATAAGCCTCTCCAGCCGATCAAACTGTGCCCCGGAGATCGTCCCGCGCTGCCGCGCAATAGAGAGCGCCGCCACCATGCCCCAGCCCACCGCCTCGCCGTGCAGCAGTGCCTTGTAGCGGGTAACCTGCTCGAGGGCGTGGCCCACCGTATGCCCCAGGTTCAAGATCATCCGCAGGCCGGTCTCGCGCTCGTCCTTGTTCACCACACCGGCCTTCATGCGGATCGACGCCGCAATCACCTTCTCCAGTGCCTTCGCATCCCGGTTCACGATCGCGCCAACGTTCTCTTCCATGAACCGCACCAGCGCCCGGTCGCGAATGATGCCCGCCTTGACGCTCTCCATCAGCCCGGCCTTCAACTCGCGCTCGGGCAGCGTGCCCAGTACGCCGATGTCGGCAAACACGGCCCGCGGCTGGTGAAAGCTGCCCACCAGGTTTTTGCCCTCGGGCAGGTTCACGCCCGTCTTGCCGCCGACAGACGAATCCACCTGAGCCAGAAACGTCGTGGGCACCTGCACGTAAGGAATTCCGCGCATGAAGACGGCGGCCAGAAATCCGCCCACGTCGCCCACAATGCCGCCGCCAAAGGCGATCAGCAAACTGCCGCGATCCGCGCCCGCGCGCACCATCTCCCGCGCCAGCCGCTCCACGCTCGCCATGGTCTTGTACTTCTCGCCGGGCGGCAGGAACAGCGCAGCCGGCGGCTCGCGAAACGAAGCGCAGAAAGTCTCGCCCCATAGCGCCCAGATCGCCGGAGAAGTCAGCACAAAAACCCGCCGCGGCAGCTTGCCGATGACTCGCTCGATGCGGAGGGCCAGCGTCTCAATCAGCCCGCTCCCCGCAATCACTTCATATTTTGCCGTTGGTGTCTCTACTCGTATGGTTTGCACGATCTTTTAATCCTAAATGCATCCCTCGGCCAATTCAGCCGACACTCTGTGGCCGTCGTTTGCGCGGCCAGCGAATGACCAATGGACTGCTTCCGAATATGTGCGCCAGGGGAAGAACTCAATCGGCCAGGATCGGACATTTGGTATAGTCTTCTATCCGAGAGAAAAGAATCCAATGTGTAGCCAACTTGCGTCTGCGCTGCCAATCATCCTGATGTCAACCTTTGCAGCCGGGCAACAACCTGTTGCGCCCGCGGCAACACCGCCGGTGAATATGCAACCGACGACCTCAGCCGTCTTCTATGCCGGTCCCGGCGTCACGGCTCCCGAGTTGATTCCCGGCAATCCGCCGGTTGTCCGGGAACCTGAATGCGAGCCGATCGACGGGATGGTTACGCTGGCCGGAGTGGTCGGCGCGGATGGCATCCCGCGCGAGATGAAGATCGTGGCTGCGGACTACCCGGAACTCTCCAATCTGGCCCTCGGTTTGGTCAACAGCGACAAATTCAAACCGGGAATGCATGACGGGATTCCCGCTTCTGTAGCAGTCACGATTGAAATTGGCCTGCAAACCTGCGCAAAGCACGCGCCGAGGGGCGGTGATCCCGAAGCCAACCCATTGACGCTGAGGGCTCATCCAGCGCAGTCGCTGAGCGTGCGCTCCGAGCCTCCAACAGGGCAGGCCGCGCCAGACTCGCATGAAACTGCGGGCCTCTACAAAGTGGGTGGCAACATCAGTGCGCCCGTGCCACTGTCTGCGCCAGTCGCTGAGTATAGTGACGAAGCGCGAAAGAAGGGGATCAGTGGCGTCAGCCTGGTTGGACTGATCGTTGACACGAACGGAATGCCACAGAATGTCCATATGATTAGGGCCATTGGCTCGGGCCTGGACGCGAAAGCCATGGAGGCGGTGAGGAAATACCGTTTCAAGCCGGCGATGAAGGACGGAAGGATCCCCGTTCCGGTTCAGGTCAATGTACAGGTGAATTTCCGTCTCTACAAGAGGTGGTGAATTTGACCGAACTCTCCCACCTATATCAACTCGCCTTCCGCATCTCCTCCCGCACAATCCGCCGCAGTGTATCCGCCAGCTTCGGCGCTTCGCCTTCCACATGCTGCCGCAGCGCCTTGGTGATCAACGTCTGATATCCCGTAGCTCCGCCCGACGTCTCGGCCTCTTTCAGAGAGTGATCCACCAGGTCCTCATCCAGCCGAATCGTGATGCGCGTCTTTCCGCGAGGCTCCGGCTCCGGAGCGGCAATCCTCCCTCGCTTTCCCTGGCTGAAATCGTACTGTTGCTGCATCTCTTTATCCCAGCCAGAACAGCGGAATCAACCCGGCCGCCGCCAGCCCCACCAGAAACAGCAACGCCTGCAACCCGGTTTTCTTATCGGCCAGGCTGTAGGCGTAGATGCCTTTTACAATGTTGTTGCTGGCCGCGGCAATCAGAATCGCTCCCGCCGCCACATTGACTGGAGTGAGCTTGCCCGCCGCCTGCGTCAGCCCCATGATGAACGGGTCCACGTCGCTGACGCCCATGATCGCCGCCAGCGTATCCACTCCCCCTTTGCCCAGATAAGTCACGGCTAGCTGCGTAATCACCAGCATGGCCAGAAAGAGCCCGGCAAACATGAACGCCGTGAGCAGTTCGAGCGGATTCTTCGGATCGGCTTCACGCTGCAAGTCTTCCGTGCTCTTGTCCGCACGGCGCGACCAGAGCCATCCGATCGCCAGCGCCGCGCCCGCCAGCACAAGGAACGGCGCCAGCAGCACGGCCATCAGTTGCCGGTTGAAGAGCGCCAGCAGCGCAGCCAGCCGCAGATACATCACGCCGCACGCGATGAGGATGCCGCCTGCGAATAGATGCGGATGCTGCTCGCGCACGGCCCGCTTTGCCATTACCACAGTCGTCACCGTCGAGGAATACGCTCCGCCCAGCAGCGCGGCCAGCACGATGCCGCCTTGCCCCTTGGTCACTTTTTGCAGCACGTAACTCGCGTACGAGATGGCGCTGATAGCCACGACAACAAGCCACGTCTTGAAGGGGTTGATGTGGAACTGGCTGAACTCCTGATTGGGCAGCGCCGGCAGAATCACCCCGCTCAGCAGCAGGAACTTGGCGAAGGTGAAGATCTCGTTCGGAGCGATGGTTGTCGCCAGCTTCTCAAGTACGGCCTTCAGGTCCAAGAGGATCAGGCTGGCCACTGCCAGCGTGGTGGCGATCCAGAAATGTCCGGAGCAGATCAGCGCGCCGACAAGAAACGTCGCCAGCCCCGACATCTCCGTGGTGACTCCGGCAACCGTACCGGCGGCGGTAGCAGCAGTCAGCTTGTGCCAGTAGGACAACAGCAGAAACCCGGCAATCACCAGAAAGCCGATCGTCAAGGCCAGCAGTTGCGTGCCGGAAATCAGGGCAATGGAATAGCCGATGAGCCCGATCAGCGGAAACGTCCGCACTCCGCCGAATGAATAATTGCCGGCCGCCTTGTGTTCTTCCCGTTCCAGTCCCAGCAGGAACGACAGGAACAGTACCAGTACAATTTGGGCTGCTTGAGGAGGAAACAACTCGTAGATCGCCATTCGAATCAGGCCTCCGTTCTTTTCTCTGTATCGCGGAACCTTGGCGCATGGTTGAACCCCGGCGCCGGCTCGCGGCGCGCGCGACTGTTCTTGTTTCCGCAGTGGAACCTGCTAGACAGCTTACACTCTGTTGCAGCCGGCAGCGCCAGTTTTCGTTTTCAATTTGACCTGCGAGCAGTGGCAGGTGTGTGCGATCGGAGCCTTTCTCGATAGCGGTTATGCAAAAGGAAAGGCGGCGGAGCTGGTTTGCTCCGGCGCCTGCTTGTAACTGCCGCAACCTGGGTCGATGGTTTCAGTTCAGTGGTCCCAGTTCACAGGTCCTTCTTCAAGGGGACTCGTCTAGTTGTGTCCGCCGCCGTGACCTTGCCCGCCGCCACCGCCGTGACTCTGACCACCGCCGCCGCCACGACTTTGACCACCACCACCACCACCGCCACTGTTGTGGCTTTGGCCGCTGTTAGCATGGGCCTGTCCGCCGCCGTTACCGCGCGCGGGCGCTGCTGCACGTCCCGCGCTGGGGCGCACTCCGCCGCCATTGGGCGCCGCTGCGCTGCCGTGATAACTGCTGCCGCCGCGCACTCCGCCGCCCCCACCACCGTTGCTACTGTAGGAGACTCGGCCCGGACCGCCATGATAGCTGCCTCCGCCTTCACCGCTGAAGCGATGCCCGCCCCAGCCATGGCTATAGCCCCAGCCGCCCCACGGGCCCATGCCCAGGAAGATGCCGTTGTAGAAGTATCCCGGCCCGTAATAACCCATGGGCGCGCACTGGTAAGGCGCGTAGCCGTAGTAACCGTACGAACAGACGGGTTGAATGCCGACATTGACGTAGACTTGCGCGCTAGCCGCCGGCGTCAGGGCCAGGCCCATTCCAACGACCAATGCTGTTGTGCCGAGGAGAACTTTAAGTCCGCGCATTTGACCCCCCTTTTAAGGTGTCTGCGGTTCCTTGTGGTGCGTGGGATGCCGTGCAGCCGGAAAGAACAAACCTGCAACAGCGGCAGCCATAAGGATCTCCATTGAATATTGGGAGCGTTCAAGAGTTTCCCCGCGCGTCCTATGAGGTCAACTTCTATCTATCCCTACAATGCTCAGAGTAGTCACCGCGATTGTCCTTGTCTGAGCAATAGAGGCCATATCGAGGACGGGCAAAAGTGGAAGTAGCGCGCGCTCTGCCAGCGCCCTGTCTGTGGTTCATCACCAGCTATGCAGCCATTCCTCGTCGCGGCCGATCCGAACTGGCGCTTTGAAGAGTTCGCTGAGCCGCGCCTCGGTCAGCAGCTCCTCACGCGGTCCGTCGGCGATAATGCGCCCGCCGCTCATCAGGATGATGCGTTCGATCTCCGGCAGAATGTCGCCCAGGTGATGCGTCACCAGCACCAGCCCCGTGCCCTCCTGGGCCAACCTGCGCAGCGTCTCGCGCAACTCGCGCTGGGCGGCCAGGTCCAGCGCGTTTGACGGCTCGTCCAGCAGCAGTTGCCGCGGCCGGTGCACCAGCGCGCGCGCAATCAGAACGCGCCGCTTCTCGCCTGCCGACATGGCGCCCACCAGTTGCGCGCCCAGGTGCGCGGCCTCCATGCGTTCCAACGCCTCGGCGGCCCGCGCGCGCATTTCTTCGGTCACGTGCAGATTGGGCCACAGCGTCGACGCGGAGAAAAAACCCGCCGTCACCGCATCGAGACCTGTGGTCATGGCAGTCCGCTCGCCGGGCAGCTCCGCGCCCATCAGCCCGGCGCCGACTACTCCAAAACGCTTGCGCAGTTCGGTCAGATCCCAGCGCTCGCGGCCGAAGATACGCACCCGCATCTCCGGCTGGACGATGGGATAGATCTGGCAGGTCATGGTCAGGATGAGCGTCGACTTGCCGCACCCGTTCGGCCCTAGAATGGCCACGTGTTCCCCGGCCCGGATGGTCAGGTTCATGTCATGCAGAACGACGCGGTCGCCCCGCGCGACATTCACCGAGCGCAGGTCCAGAAAGTCCGTGCTGTCTTCGATTGTTTTTACGGAGTCCTGCCGATTTCTGTCCATTCTTCTGTCTTCAGCTACCAGCTTATCCGAACAGAAGAGGCAATTGGACTTACTCCACCGTCGCGCGGTTCCGGCCCGTGGTCTTACTGCGGTACATGTGCCGGTCAGCCCGGCCGATAAGTTCCTCAACGGTTTCGTCAGGACGAATCAGAGCCGCTCCTACCGAAACGGACAGCGAAATGGCCTCCCCGTTGTTGCTGCCGATCGAGGTCTCCTGCACCAGGACAACGCAGCGGTTCGCCAGTTCGTGGAGAATCTCCATTTTCACGTTGCCGACGATCGCCAGAAACTCGTCGCCGCCCCAGCGCCCCACGATGTCGGCACCGCGAACAGCGCCAACCAGGGTTTTCGCGACCTCCTGCAGCGCCCGGTCCCCGCAGTTGTGGCCAAAATCGTCGTTGATCGTCTTGAAATTATCGAGGTCGATCATGACCAAACCAAACGGATCCTTATGCTCCCGATACTCCATCCATGACGTGCGAAGCGACATCTCCATGTACCGGCGATTCGGCAGTTGCGTCAGATGGTCGAGAAAGGCCAGTCGCTCCAATGCCTCGGCCTTGCGCAGCGTTGCCGTTTGAGCGGAATCGTCACTGAAGATCTCGATCGCACCGACGATTCCATTCTGCTCGTTCCGGATGGGCTGCACGCGCGTAAGGACGGGCACGCGCCGCCCTTGCTTGTGGCGCAAAAAAACACGCGCCTCATGCATCGCCCCGTCGGAGATCGTTGCCGTCAGCGGACAATCGTTTTCACACAACGCGCGTCCCGCGTAATCCACGTGGCAGAGGACATTGTCATGGCAGAACCGGCCTATCATCTCATCCGCCTTGTAGCCGGTCAACCTGCAGGCGCCTTCATTCCAATAGAGGATTCTCCTCTCCCGGTCCACGAAGTACACGCCGTCGCTCAGATTGTCCAGCAGCTCCTTATAGAAGCTCGGCGCGTCGGTTTTGACGAACTGCCCGGGGTCCATCGAATCCGCCATATCGTCCCCATTATTTCATCTTTTTTCCCAACAATTACCGGATTCATGGGTAGAATCGGCGCATTGGGTTCGGCGCCTGGTCCGGCCGTCCCCAACTCCCCGCTCACCTGCTAGATTAGATGGGTTGACACCGATACCGAGATGACAGACCTTTCACGACTCATCATTCCCCGCGGTTTCCGCTTCGGCGCCATCAAGGCAGGCGTCAAGGCCAGCGGACGCAAGGACTTTGCCATCATCGCCGCCGACGCTCCGGCCAGCGCCGCAGCCGCATTTACGGCCAACCGCGTCACCGCCGCTCCGCTCATTGTGGATAAACAGCACCTGAGCGTCACCATGGGCAAGGTGCGCGTGGTTGCCATCAATGCCGGCAACGCCAACTGCGCAGTCGGCCAGGCTGGCCTCGACGCCGCACAGGCGACCTGTGATGCCGCGGCACGCATCTTCGCCTGCCGGTCCGAGGAGGTCTTTCCCTCCTCGACCGGCGTCATCGGCGTGCCGCTTCCAGCCAACAAGCTGATTGATGTCATGCCCACACTGGCGGCCTCGCTTGGCGCCGAGTCGGACCACTTCATCGAGGTTGCTCAGGCCATTTTGACTACAGACACGGTCGAGAAGACCGCCTTCGCCCGCCTGGAAGTCGCCGGCACGGACGGCGCGCCGCTGGAGATTCGCATCGCCGCTCTCTGCAAGGGCTCGGGAATGATCCACCCCCAGCTTGTCCCGCACGCCACCATGCTGGTCTACATCCTCACCGACGCAGCAATCGAGCCCGCGGTTCTCTCCGCATATTTGAACCCTGCCATCGAGGTCACCTTCAACCGCATCTCGGTCGACGGCGACACTTCCACCAACGACACTGTGCTTTTGCTCGCCTCGGGCGCGAGCGGAGCGTCGATCGGCCCCGGCAACGCGGCTTTTTCCTCCGCGCTCACCCAGGTGTGCACTTCGCTGGCGCGGCAGATTGTCGCCGACGGCGAAGGCGTCACCCACGTGGTGGAGCTGCGCATCGAAGGCGCGGCCAGCGATAGCGATGCCCTTCGCGTCGCCAAAGCCATCGCGCACTCGCCTCTGGTCAAGACGGCCTGGGCCGGCTGCGATCCCAACTGGGGCCGCCTGGTTGCGGCGATCGGCTATTCCGGCGCGCAAGTCGATCCCGAGCGCATCGATATATGGTTCGGCGAACACCGCATCTGCCGCGACGGCGGGCGCGCCGCCGAGTTCGACGAGGCCACGGCCCACGCCTACATCTCCCAGACCGAGTTCGTCATCTCCATCCATCTCAACCAGGGCGCGGGCTCGTGCGTATTCTGGACCACCGACCTGACCACACAATACATCCACATCAACGCCGACTATTCGACCTAGGCGGCGCCTTGAGTAAATTACAATCGATCCGTTCCCAGAGGTTCCTTCAACTGATGAAGACAACACGCAAGCATAGCTCCACCCCTGTCGAAGCGCCTCCGCACAACGGATTCTCGCTGATCTCCAATGAGAAGCTCCTCCAGCTCTACACCACGATGCTCAAGTGCCGGATGATCGAGCAGCGCATCAGCACCCTCGCCAAACAAAATACTTCGATCGAGACCCTTATGGCTGCAAACGAGGAGGCCGTCGCCACCGGCATAGTCCTCGACTTGCTTCCCGGCGACACGCTCGCTCCCTCGCACGGCGGATTCATCCCCAGCTTTGTGAAGGGGCGTTCTCTGGAAGCGATCTTTGGACGGATCTTCTCCTCGCCCTCTCGCCAAAGCGCCAAGTCGCGGCCTCGCTATGCAGCCCTCAATCTCATTCCTCCTTCCTTAAGCCTCGGCGTTCAACTCGAGCGGGCCATCGGCGCTGCCGTCGACAACAAGAAGTGCAAAAAAAGGGGAATCACCGTAGCCTTTTGCGGCAGTTCCACCGATCCTACGGGCCATCTGTACGAAGCGATGCGCCATGCCGGCAAACTGAGCCTGCCCATTCTTCTGGTGTGTCACAGCGATTCTGCTTCCGAGGAGATAGGCCGACAAGCGCAGGACTGCGGCTTTCCCGGCGTCACTGTGGATAGCGACGATGCGGTGGCCGCCTATCGCGTCGCCACCGAAGCCATCACGCACGCCCGCCGGGGCAGCGGCCCCACCCTGATCGAGTGCAAGCCCTGGGTACTCTCCGGCCACTCGTCCGGCCGGCGTCCAACTGCCCGCAATCCCGTCCTCAGGATGGAGGAATACCTGACCCGCAAAGGGCTCTTCGACAGGAAACTGAAATCCGCCGTAACCGCGAGCTTCCGTCGCGAACTCGATGACGCTATTAAGATCACACAGGATTCGTAGCGGATGAACCTCCAACCAGCAGTTTCAGATTCCGCTCTCACTGCGCACGCTACTCTTCAAAGACATCGCGCAGCGTGGCCAGAGTCGCACGCAGCGTAACCGCCGTCAACGAACCCGAGCGCTTTACAAGTCGGGATTTGTCGATGGTTCGCACCTGGTCGAGCAGGATGAGTCCTTGTTTGCCGCCGTGCCGGACGGGAATGCGGAAGGACGTCGGGCGGCTGCCGGTGGTCATGGGAGCGACGATCGCCGTGCGCAAATAATCGTTCATCTCCGGGGGAGAGATGACCACGCAGGGGCGGGTTTTCTGAATCTCGCTGCCTACGGTGGGATCGAGATTCACCAGCCATATTTCACCTCGCACTGCTGAGCCGCGCTTCACCACGTCAGCTCCGCATCGCCCTCATTGGCAAACTCGGGAAGCACCAAGGCATCGTCGCCTGCCGCCGCCAGTGCCCGGCACTCCTCGGCCCAACCCGTGCGCGGGGCAGTCTTGGGCCTTCGCAGTACCAGCGCATCGCCTTCCACCTTCATCTCAGCCTGATCCACGAGCCCCACTTGTTGCAGCAGGGGCTTGGGAATCAGGATTCCCTGCGAATTTCCTAGACGCCGAATCGTTGTGAGCATAAAGCCCTCCATGTAATAACAATGTTATCACATGGGCAGGGTCCACGTTATTTGTTTTGGACCCGCATGTCACTTGCGCCAGCTACTTCGCTCTTGGATGAGTCCGGTCGTAGACAACCGTCAACTGCGAAGTTGTGAGCTGCGTGTAACGCTGTGTGGTCGAGAGCCGCTCGTGGCCAAGCAACTCCTGTATGGCGCGCAGGTCGGCCCCTTCTTCCAGCAGATGGGTTCCGAAGGCGTGGCGCAGCGTGTGCGGATGCACGTCCGAAGACAGGCCGCGCAGGACTGCGATACGCTTCACGATGCGGCCTACGCTGCGTGTCGTCAGGCGCGCCTCGCCGCCAATCTTGCCCAGCCCACGCAATTGCAGATTCACGAATAGCGCCGGTGTCGCAGGTCCCTTTCTTTTTTCTGCATCTCCCGTTCCGGCCGCAGCCAGCCTTGCCGAGCGCTCCGTCAGATAGGAACGAAGCGCCTGCGCCGCCGCATCGCCCAGTGGAACATATCGTTGTTTTTGGCCTTTGCCGCGCACCAGGATGGCTTCATTCGCCCAGTGAATGTCGGCGAGGTTCAGCCCCGTCAGCTCGGCGTTGCGGATGCCGCAGCCATAGAGCAACTCGAGAATCGCACGGTCGCGCGCCGGCCAACTGGCTGCATCCTCGCCCACCGAGTCCACCACCTGGTTCATCTGTTCAATCGAGGGGACGCGCGGCAGATGTTTGGGCAGGCGCGGCGTTGCGACCAGTGAGGCCGCGTTCTGCTCGATGTGGCCCGTCCGCGCCAGCCACTTGAACCAACTGCGAATGGCCGCCAGCGCCCGCGCCGCGGAGGCCTTGGAAAGCCCGCGGTCGTAGAGCGTGCCCAGGTAGGCGCGAATGTCGGTGTGCTCGATGCGCTGCACAGTCTTATCCGTGTTGTCGCAGGGACCGAGACGCTCCCCGAGACGTTCCCCGAGGCGCCAGTTGATCCACGCGGCAAAGCCCTGCAGCTCTCGCCGATAAGCGCGCAGGGTGTGCGTGGAAACGCCCCGCTCATTGACCAGGACCTTCAGGAACCCGGTGACCAGCGCTTCGATCGGAGCAGCGGCCGCCGGTTCCGCAGGCTCAATCGACGCCAAACTCATGCCGGCTCCTCCTCAGTCTCTGAATGAACCGGAGCCTTCCGGCTCTTGCCGCCTCTCACCATTTCCAAAACTGGCCGAGGCGCCTCTTGTTCGACCTCCGGCCTCGCCGCCGCGCGGGGATGGTGCGCGCGATGCACGGCCTTCAGCCGGCCCAGCGCCAGATGCGTATAGACCTGCGTGGTGGAGATGTCGGCATGGCCCAGGATTAACTGCACGCTGCGCAGATCGGCGCCGTGCTCCACCATGTGGGTCGCGCAACTGTGGCGCAACCGGTGGGGGCTGGCGTCGCCGTTCGAGGTCTTCACCAGATGCCACACCCATTGACGCGTGAGCGGCATGCCGCGCAACGAAAGAAACAGCCGCGCCGGGTCTTGCCGCGAGCTGTCTCTCCGAGCAGCGCTGGCCTTGCTTCTGGAACTGATGCGAGCCAGGTGCGGCCGGCCCTCGCGCAGATAGGTCTCCAGCGCCCCCAACGCGGCGCGCCCCAGCGGAACGATGCGTTCCTTGTCGCCCTTGCCGCGCACGTGCACGCGTCCGGCGTCCAGCGCCAGATCCCCCGTCGAGAGCGTGGTCACCTCGGAAACGCGCAGCCCGCCGGCGTAGAGCAACTCCAGAATTGCGCTGTCGCGTAGTGCGGTGGCCTTGGCTTGTGGATGCGAGGCAGCCATGCCGGCGCGCTCCAGCATCTCCGCCACCTCCGGCTCCGCGAGCGACTTTGGCAGCACCTTCCATGCCTTGGGCGACTCGATATTCACGGTCGGATCGTGATGCGTGCGCCGGTCGAGCAGCAGCCACTTGTAAAACCCGCGCAGGCAACTCAGCTTGCGCGCCGACGAACGCGAGTCGATGCCGTGGTTGCGCAGATGTTCGAGAAATGCCGCCACATCCTCCTCGACCGCCGTAAGCAGGATGCCGTTTCGGCTCTCGATGAACTCGGCAAAGATCCGCAGGTCGCTCAAATAAGCCTCGCACGTGAGCGGCCGTAAGCCCTTTTCCACGCGCAGATAGGCCTGATATTCCTTGAGAAGCGCGAGATTGCGCGTGCTGTCCACTGCTTCGATTATCCGCGCCTTGCAACCCGCCCGCCGCCGCTTCAGAGGTTGTCGAACCTCGTTCATCACGGAATCAACATCATTACCTCGCGACTGAAAATTCTTGGCTCCCCTGAGTCTTCTTCAAACGTTAACGTGCAAAACAAAGCCGTTTCGGATGAGAATAGAATAGAGTTGGACGAATTTATTGAGCAGATTGAGGGAAGTTTGACGGCAGCGCAGTTAGACACTTGCAAGTGGACCGCCCAGGAGTTCAAGCGGCTGGTTCTCGGGAGCACTCCAAAGGTCGCCGTCTTCGATTGCGACGGAACCCTTTGGGGCGGCGACTCCGGTTATGGGTTCATGGTTTGGTCGCTTGAACAAGGGCTGGTCTCCCGTTCCACCAGCGACTGGATCGACACCCGCCACCGGGCCTACCGTTCCGGCCAGGTCAGCGAAGAGCAGATCTGCGGCGAGATGGTTCAGATCTATGCCGGTCTGCGCGACCAGGAACTGCGCACCGCGGCGGCACAGTACGTGAAAGAATTTGTACAAGCGCGCATCTATGCGGAGATGGCCGATCTGGTGGCCGCACTGCGAGCGGGCGGCGTGGACCTCTGGGCCGTCAGTTCCACCAATCGCTGGGTGATTGCCGAAGGCGTGCGCGATTTCGGCTTCCCTGAGGAGCATATTCTGGCCGCGGAGGTTCGCGTCACCGACGGCCTGATCACCAGTGAAATCCTGGACGTGCCGACGGATGCCGCCAAGGCTGCCGCGCTCAAGCGGGTGGGATTTGCCAGGCCGGACGCGGTCTTCGGCAACTCCATCCACGACCTGGCGATGCTCGAAATGGCGCGCTGCCCCTTCCCGGTCAACCCCTCTCCCGCATTGCTTGAGGCAGCTGCAAAGAACGGCTGGGGCTACTTCCGGCCGGCGGCCGCGGAAGGCGTGGAAGCGGCTGTGGCGGGAGAGTAGAAACACCGCCGGGAAGACGCGCCGCTGACCCAGTCGCTTGGCATCGCGCCTGCACAAACGGCGCCCGGTCCGGTACGTCGACTCTTTTGTTGCGTTTACACTAAAGATGTGGGAGCAGCCCAGCCAAATCCCGACGCCAGGCCGAACGGGCCCGCCCTGCGCTTTGTGGCGGCGGCCCTGATCGTGCGCGGCGGCGAGGTTCTGATCGGACAGCGCCGCGTGGATCAGCCCATGGC
>Ga0182030_10003222_pt1 | contig 34838 bp, 36 predicted proteins | sample 812S3MmetaG_FD_121299 | JGI IMG/M metagenome (GOLD analysis project Ga0182030, IMG submission 121299) | Permafrost microbial communities from Stordalen Mire, Sweden - 812S3M metaG (Illumina Assembly) | ecosystem: Environmental > Terrestrial > Soil > Wetlands > Permafrost | place: Sweden...
CCCGCCACGACAACCGCCACAGTTCGTCGATCATGGGTGTGCGCTCCAACCGGCTTCCCTCACAGGTCCCCGGGACGGGGAGGTTTCGGGTCAATCTAGGCATCGGACGGCTCCGGTACAAGGATTTGCGCCGGGCGCCCCGGCCTCCCGCCGAAACTGGCGGTCGCCTCGTCCGGTGGTGCGATCGCCGAGCCGTCCGTCCGGGACGGGGACAGCGTGTACCGTGCCGGTGTCGTCATGGCCACCGACCCGGTGCGAGGACAGGCGTGGGCGGGCACGGTCCTCTCACCGATCGAGCAGGTGGGAACCGGATCGTGGTCGACTCCCGTGCCGCTGCCGGAAGATCCCCTGCGCTGCGCACGCCTCCACACCCTGGAACCCGCCGGCGGAGGAGTGGCCTTCGTCGACGACACCACGCCCACCATGCCGACCGCCTCGAGGATTCCGTGGAGGTCATTCGAACCCGCGCCGGATCGAATGCCCGTGAGGTCACACTCGACCCGAACCGGTGCCCCCGGGAGACGAGGTGGGGTCGTTCAGGCAACGCCGGGCGAACGGCGAGACGCTGGCACACTGTGTGCTGGTCGGGCCGCACGGTCCGATCCGCCGGGAGGGCGCCATACCCGTGATGACCGACACGGTCGAGCAGCCGGAAAGGCAGACCGGCCGAGTCGGGCGAGCGGGCCTGACGAGCGGACGGGACGACGGGCTCGGGTGGATCGGACGAGCAGACAGGACGAGGGATGAGCAGACAGGACGAGGGGGGTCAGGTGGACCGACGGGCGCGACAACAAGGGCGACGGGTGCGGAGGAACCGGCGGCGGGCCACGCTGCTCGGCGTGCTCGCCGTCGTCGTCGTCATCGTCGCCGTCGTCGTGTCCGCCGGTGGATCGTCGAAGTCGTCGACGCCCACGACCACCGCCGCCCCGGCCGGCGGTGGTCACCCGACGGCCGCCGTCAAGGTGGCGACCCGGCCCGCCTCCCTCGAGGCCGGAGTGCTGTCGTGGCAATTGCCCGCTGCCGTCTCCCGCCCGGGCGTGGTGCCGAACGGCAGTGGATTCACCGTCCTCGGCGGACTCGCCCCGTCACAGTCGTCGGTGGCGTCGGTCTATTCGGTGGACCCGGCGACCGGTGCGGCCACACCCGGCGGCACCTTGCCCGCCGCGGTCCACGATGCGGCGGCGGTCTCACTGGGCGCGTCGACCTACGTACTGGGTGGAGGGTCGCCAGACACGGTGGCCACCATCCAGTCCGTTCCGACCCCCACCGTGCCGACCGCGACCGTCGCCCCGGGCACGACCACGGTCGGCACCGTGACCGGGAGTTTGCCGACGCCCCGGTCCGACCTGGCCGTTGCCACCATCGGTTCCGGTCGGTCCGCCACGGCCTATGTGGTCGGCGGCTACGACGGCACCACATACCAGCCTGCCGTGTTGGCTACCACCGACGGGTCCCACTTCACTGCTGTCGGCCAGCTGTCCGTTCCCGTCCGATATGCCGCCGTCGTCGCCCAGGGTGGGCTCATCTATGCATTCGGCGGTCAGATGGCGACGCCGGGCACCACAGTTGCGGCGACCGATGCAATCCAGGTCGTCGATCCGGCCACCCACCGTTCACACGTGGTGGCCAACCTCCCCCAGGCGCTCTACGGTGCGGCGGCGTTCGTCATCGACGGCACCATCTACGTCGCCGGGGGGCAGGTCCCGAACGGTCCGACCCTGACCACCATCGACGCGTTCGTGCCCGCGACCGGGAAGGTCCTCAATGCCGGGCTCCTACCCCAGGCCGAGGCATTCGGTGGCTACACGACCATCGGCACGGGCAAGGCCGCCGTCGGTTACATCGTCGGTGGTGAGGTCGCCGCCCAGTCCGGGCCCGATCAGGCCGGCATCGCCTCCGGCACCCTGCAGACCGTCCAGTCCCTCCGGCCGAGTCCCTACGGGGGTCCGGCCGGGGTGCCCGGAGCCGGCGCCCCGTATGCGGGAACGCTCCTGATCGCCGACAGGGGCAACGACCGCCTGCTCGCCCTCGACACCAGCCGCAATGTGACCTGGCAGTACCCGTCAGCAGCCATGCCGGCTCCACCGGGAGGGTTCTACTTTCCCGACGACGCCTTCTTCATCCGTGGGGGTACGGGCATCATTTCCAACCAGGAGGACAACCACACCATCGTGGAGATCGGATATCCGTCCGGGAAGGTCCTCTGGCAGTACGGGCATCCGCTGGTCTCGGGCTCGGCACCCGGCTATCTCGACCAACCCGATGACGCCTACCTGCTGAAGAGCGGGATCATCACCGTGGCCGACGCGTCGAACAATCGGATCCTGTTCATCTCCGCGGCCGGCCAGCCCATCAGCCAGATCGGCGACGGTGCCGCGGCCCACGACCCGCCGACCTCCATCGACTACCCCAACGGTGACACGCCGCTCGACGATGGTGACGTCTTGGTCTCCGAGATCAACGGGTCCTGGATCGACGAGTACACGCAGGCCGGCAAGCTCGTCTGGACGTTGCACATGGCCAGCGTCAACTATCCGTCGGACCCCCAGCAGCTCGGATCGAACCTCTACCTCATGACCGACTACGACCCGCCCGCAGAGGGCAAGGTCCTGGAGTTCACCCGGTCGGGCACCACGCCCTGGATCTATGACGTCACGGATGGTGACGGCATGCTGAAGAAGCCCTCGTTGGCGGAGCGGCTCCCGAACGGCCTCATCATGGTCAATGACGACTACCGCAACCGTGTGGTGGTCATCGATCCGACCACCGATGCCATCGTGTGGCAGTACGGCATCACCGATGTCGCCGGTACGACTCCTGGCATGGTGTCGATCCCCGACGGGTTCGACAACCTCCTGGCCAACGGGACCACACCCACCCACCCGCAGACGGGCTGATCCACGGGCAGCGGACGGGTGGCGCGGGATGTCCCCACTGATCATCCCTCAGGTCGGGGATCGTCGATACCGGTTCCGCCGATCCCGGGGTCCGTCACGCGTCGGCACCGCGCTGGGGCCGGACGTCCGCGTCACCGGCCGTGTCCACCCCCGGTGGGTCCACCGGATCTCGTGCCCCCTCGTCGCCCTCCTCGGTGGCCAGCACCTCGAGGTCGCGCTGGATACGCGACCGTTCCCGACGGCGCCTCCGCACTTCGAACACCACCACGCCGACCACGAGGACACCGACGACGGCCAGTGACCACAGGCCGATCTGGGTGAGGATCCTCTGGAACGAGAGCCCGACGACGTAGCCCAGCAACGTGTAGCCGACACCCCAGCAGATTCCCCCGAGGACGTTCCAGAACAGGAACGTGCGGTAGCGCAGCCCGCTCATGCCGGCCAGCCCGGGGATGATGGCCCGGGCGAACGCGATGAACCGCCCGAGGAACACGGCGGGGCCGCCGTAGCGCTCGAGGAGCCCGAGGGTGTACTTGACCGCCGAATTGCCCTTGAGCGGCCGGTGGGTGGTGAGCCACGGGCCCGCCTTCCGACCGACCTCGAATCCGACGGAGTCCCCGATGATCGCGCACACCACCACGACCACGATCATCACGCCGAGATTGACCTTGCCGAGCCCGGCGAGGACGCCGCCGATCACGACGGCCGTCTCCCCGGGGATGAAGAAGCCGACCATGAGGGCGGCCTCGGCGAAGGCCAGGAATCCGATCAGCGCATAGGCGGCGGGACCGCTGAAGTTGAGTAGGTGCCCGGTGATACCGCTCGGCGCCGACGAGGACGCCGCCAGCAACGCGAGGGTCACCGGGTGAACGAGACGCTGGTCCAGGTGCGGTGGCGGCAGCCCGGGCACGTCATCCAGCGGTCGAAGGTCCGGCCGGGCAGCCAGCCCCCTACCGGGAACTGCAGCACCAGGAACTCGATCACGCCGATCCGCGTCACGGACCCGCAACGTGAACAGGCCACCGTCAGCAGGCCCCGGGCCGGTAGCGGGTCCGCCGCCGTGGCCACCGCCCGGTCACGCTCGGGCTCGTCGGCGGGCGTGGCGTCGGAGAAGAGCGCGTGCTTCCCGGCCGGTCGGGCATGGCGGGCACCGTGGGGCGGCGGCGGAGCAGACACGCCACCGGGCCCGTCCAGGACGGCGTCCCCCTCGGCCTCGGGCTCGACGGGCATCCAGTACAGCGCTCGTTTGCCCAGGGGATCGGGGCCGTCGGGCATCACCCCGGAATGCCGGCGACCACTCCGGGGTGGAGCAGCTCGGCGGCGAGCGCACGGTAGGCCTGTGCTCCCGGAGAGTTCGGTGCGTGCTGGAGGATCGACTTGCCCCGTGCCGGGGCCTCGGCGAACCTGATCGACTTGCGCACCGGTGGCTGCAGGACCGGGATCCCGTAGCGCGCCTGCACCTCTTCGAAGATGTGGCGGGAGTGCTTGGTCCGGTCGTCGTACATGGTGGCGATCACGCCGCGGACGGTGAGCTCGCTGTTGGCGAATGCACGGACGTCCTCGATCGTTTCGAGCAGCTGGCCGACGCCGCGATGGGACAGGGCCTCGCACTGCAGCGGGATGAGCACGGAACGGGCCGCCGTGAGGCCGTTGATGGTCAGCACCCCGAGTGACGGCGGGCAGTCGATCAGGACGAGGTCGTAGCGGTCGAGCACGGGTTCGAGCGCCCGGGCGAGGACGTGCTCCCGTCCGGTGCGGGTCAGCAGGTGCACCTCGGAGCCCGCCAGGTCGATCGTGGCCGGCAACAGGTCGAGGCCCGGCACACCCGGCACGGGCAACGCCACGTCGGCGACCTCCTGCCGGCGCACGAACACATCGTGCAACGAGGATTCGAGGGCATCCGGATCGAAACCCAGTGAGAAGGTCAGGCACGCCTGTGGGTCGAGGTCGACCACCAGGGTGCGTCGACCCAACTCGGCCGAGGCCACCCCGAGTGAGTGCACGGTGGTGGTCTTCGCCACTCCGCCCTTCTGGTTGGCCACTGCCAGGACATCGGTCACGCGGCGAGTCTACGTCGGTGACGGCCCGAGCTCCCAGGGTCCGCCCAGGCCCCCACCGGCCAACCGTGACGGATCAGCCGCTCAGTGGACCGGCTCGCTGTAGGTGGCGTCCGAGAACCCGAGCATCGGGCCGAAGATGAAGCCGAGGAAGTAGAGGCCGACCCCGTAGGCCGCGCTCTTGGCGAAGGCCGCAGCGATGTCGATCATCACGATCAGGCCGATCACGATGTTGACCAGGGGGATGAGGAAGAGGATCAACCACCAGCCGGGACGGCCGGCCACCTTGCACAGCAGGTAGACGTTGTAGAACGGGATCAGGATGCCCCAGCCGGGGCGACCGGCCTTGACCAGGATCTTCCACCACCCGGCGATGACCAGGACGACGATCACGAGGTAGATGACGGCAAGGAGGAACGCTCCCCCGGAACTTGCGGCGATGATCATTGCGGTCATGGGGGCACCTCACGTGTTCGAACGGGGGACGGCGGGCTGGCCCGACAGTAGGCACGGGCACCGGCGGGAGCGGTGGATCCGGTCGCACCAGGTGGTGACAAGCAGAGGATGGCTCCACGCGTGGCGGCCGCCGACCGGGGCCGCCACGTCGCACGAGGTGCCCCCGGCAGGAGTCGAACCCGCAACCTGATGGGTAGAAACCACCTGCTCTATCCAGTTGAGCTACAGGGGCGTGGGACGGAGGCGGACCGTGCCCGGACCACCTTCGGCGTGTGCCACACTAGAGGCTCCTTGGTGGCCGTAGCTCAGCTGGTCAGAGCGCCGGGTTGTGATCCCGGAGGTCGCGGGTTCGAACCCCGTCGGCCACCCTGTAGCCCCCCGGGTCATGTGCTCCTCGCCCGTGCCGCCCGGGGAACTACCGTAGTTTTCAATTCCACGCGCCTCTAGCTCAACGGCAGAGCAACGGACTCTTAATCCGCAGGTTCTGGGTTCGAATCCCAGGGGGCGCACCACATCGACCGGACCGGATCGTCGCTCGACCAGGTCTCGACCACCGTCGCACCGGAGGCTGGTTCCGCCACCGCCACCGCCACCGCCACCGTCGCCGGCCGCCGTCCGGTCACCCGGGTCCGCTCCCGGATCGACTTGATCCGTCCTGACCCCGGCAGCGCCACTACTCCGGCCACCGGATCGACGCCCCCGGAACCGCAACGGGCGTGGAGGAGGAGTCGCGCCCTGACCGGTGCTCCTGGGGACCTTCTAGGACCTGGCCCGACCCTTCTTGGTGATGTAGGACGGCAGGAAGCTGTCGTTGCCGTTGTACACGGCCGAGATGGACCAGGCGCCCGACGGCCTCGGGTTGGCGCCGGAGACCTTCGGAACGGTCATCCAGCCGGCGGGAAGGTTGCAGGTGGCCGTCTGCCCGGTCAGGGTCACGATGTTGTTCGAGGCGGGTGGCGGCACCACATCCCCACTGCAGCGCACGACGACACCACTCGTGTGGTACTCCGACGAGACGGTGAAGACGACCGTTCCGGAGATGAGCGGGTTGGCCAGCCCGGAGATGACCTTGGCCACCACCGTGGTGGCCGCGCCGCTGACGATCTTGCCCCCGAGGCTGACCTTCACCCGGGTCCTGGCCGTGGTGACGCCGAGGGTCGTCGAGCCGGAGCTCGGACCGAACGTCCCGCTCGGCGACCCGGCGTACGATGCCACGATGGCGTAGGGGGCGCTGCCGGCGAGCAAGGTACCCGGAGCGACGATGCAGCGTGACATCCCGTCCTTGGTCAGCGGGGTGACCTTGCCGCAGGAGACGGTGCTCCCGTCCCTGCCCGTGATGGTGAAGTCGACCGAACCGCGGATCTTCTCCTTGCCGACCTCGGCAGGCGTCAGGACCGCAAGGAATGAGACGGGCCTGCCGGTCGCCACGGCCGTCTGGCTCCCGGTCACCGACAGACTCGTCGGGGTCGCCCCGTCCGCGTACGCGGGCACGGCGGCGACTGCCGAGACACCGATCGTGGCGGTGGCCAGGACCGCGCCGACCAGGGAACTGCGGATGATTCGCGTCACGTTGGCCTTCCCCTCATGGTCGCGAGGGCTCCCGTCGGACTCGGGAATCCCTTCGGATCACGCTAGATGCCCGTCATCGTGGCCGAACACGGGCCGAGTGTCAATCATTAGCGCCGACGACCTGCGGAATCGTGGGCGCACCGGGCGTTGCGCAGCTTCTCCCTGCCCGCTTCCGCCACCCGCTTCCGCCACCCGGTGCAGCTTTCCGGTGCCGTCGCCCGGGGTCCGCAGCCCTTGCCGTGGCCCGGCCTGCGACCGGCGGAGGGTTCCGTTCGGATCAGCGGGGAGCGATGCCCCAGACCCCCGTCCACCGGCCGCCCGGCCGCAGGACCGTCACATCGGTTCCGGAGCGGAACGCGTCAGGCGGGCAGGTCATGGGCTCGACGGCGAGCGCCGTGCGGCGTACCTCGGGGTCCAGCGTGTCACCGGTGAACACCATGAGGTAGGGGAACCGGTCGTCCGCCCAGAGCGTGGCTCCCGCGGTCCCGTCCGGATGGTCGACGTCCACCCGAACCCGTCCGTCGCCGTCCCGGACGAGGTCGCAGTAGGCGGTGTCGAGCCGGGTGACCCCGATGGGGCGGCCGTTCCGCAGGTCGAATTCGGTATCGGTCACCGCCGCCGATCCGGTCGGCAGCCCGCGCTCGTCGGCGAGGAGGCGTCGGCCGGCGGGCACGCGGAGGCGGGTCTGGTCGACGGTGGTCGTTCCGACACCGAGATAGGGATGGAAGCCGAGACCGAACGGCAGGTCGACATCGCCGATGTTCTCGGCGTCCGTCGTGACCGACAGGCCCTCACGACCGAGCCGGTACTCGACGTCGAGGCGGAGTGCGAACGGGTACGCCGGAGACGGGCGCAGTTCGCAGCGGAGGCTGACCCGGTTCTGCGCCCGGCCCGTCATCCGCCACGGCTGCCACCGCACCAGCCCGTGGATCGCGTTGTGGCGCTCGATCTCGTTCAGGGGGGCCTGCGCCGACACGTCGCCGAACTCGTAGGCACCGTCGCCCAACCGGTTGGGCCACGGTGCCAGGATCTGGCCACGGCCTCCGTGGCTCCACTCGTCGGGGCCGAAACCCTGGATCACGGCCCGGTCGCCGAGGGTGAAGCTGCGGAGCGTGGCGCCTACCTCGGTCACGATCGCCCGCTGGTGGCCGTGGCCGATGACCCACTGGTCGCCGGTGGCCGCCGTGGTCTCGGCGGGACGCTGATCGGGCGGTGGGAGTGGTGGGTGCATGAAGTCCTCGCAGGTCGGCCACGGGGTGTCCGCAGGGTGCCCGGGTCGGGGTGCGTGGTGCCGTGGGGAAGAGCCGGCTACCGGCGGTCCGGTGCCGTGGTCGGGGTCCGGTCGCCGACGTCGCCCGGTATGGTAGGCGACGAGGCCGCACCGGCCCGCCGAGCACCCTTCGCGACGGGTTGACGCCGCTGATGGCGGAGGTCGCCCGCGCGACATCCGACGAACGGACTCCGCCGCCATGCGCATCCTGATCACCAACGACGACGGAGTTTTCGCACCTGGGATCGCTGCGCTCGCACGTGGGCTCCACGCCGCCTTCGGCCACGAGCACGAGCTCGTGGTGGTGGCGCCGCTCACCGATCACAGCGGTGCCAGTGCCGCCGTCGGGCCGGTGTACGAACGCGAATCGATCCCGTACGAGCACGTCGACATCCCGGGCCTCGGAGACGTGCCGACCTACGGCATCGAGGGATCGCCGGCCCTCTCGGTCATCCTCGCCTGCATCGAGGGGTTCGGGCCGAAACCGGACCTCGTGGTCTCGGGCATCAATCACGGCATCAACGCCGGTCGATCGGCGCTCCACTCCGGCACCGTCGGTGCTGCCCTCACCGGCGCCCAGTTCGGTGTGCGCGGGCTGGCGGTCAGCATCGCCTGGGCGACGGAACCGGAATTCTGGGAGACGGCCGTGGGCCTGGCGTGCAAGATCGTCCCCGTGCTGGCCGACGCCGAACCCGCCACCGTCCTCAACCTCAACGTGCCGGCGGTGCGTCCCGCCGAGCTGAAGGGGCTCCGGCACGGCACACTCGGGCGTGTCGGCCTCATCCGGGCGGTACGCCCCGAGCACACTCCGCTCCCGGTCGACGGCACGCCCGTCGACCGGACCGGAGGGGCCATCGTGCTGGCCATGCGGGGGGTGGGTGACGACGCCGATCGACTGAAGGAGCGTGCCGAACTCGAGCCCGACTCGGACGCCGCCCTCGTGGAGCACGGATGGGCCTCCGTCACGGCGCTCGTCGGTGTCCGCGAGAACGTCGGCGACGGGGGGACGGCCGCCCTGGCCGCGGCGTTGGCGACGCATCCCGACTGACCACCGGGCTCGGCCCGCCGGCAGCACACCGCAGCCCTCCACCCGCCGGTTTCAGGCCCCCGGCTCCACGCCTCACCCCTCGGCCCACCGACCTCAGCGCATGGTCGAAGCACCCAGTTCGTCCTCCAGCCAGTCGAACGTGACCTGGGCGGACAGCCGTAGGTTGTCCGATTGGCAGTGGGCCGATGCTCCGTCGGCCGGGCGGAACACCCGTGAGGTCACCGGTCCGGTGACGCCGGACACCAGCGCGTCGAACTGGGCCCGGGGCTCGGCTCCTTCGCGCTCACCGACCAGTGCCAGGACCGGACAGGAGATGGCACCGAGCAGGTCGCCCAGGCGATAGGCCTCCATGGCGTCCCGCCAGGCGTGGAAGGACGGCACACCGAACCGGGTGCAGATGGCTTCGATCCCCCACTGCATCTGGCGGGGCATCAGGTCCTCGGGAACTCCGGTCACGTCTGCGGGGCGGATGTCGCGCGTCATCCGGTAGACGTCGGTCCCGACCCATGCCTCCATGTAGCGACCCATGTCGACAACCGGTGGATTCGCCACCAGCGCGCAGACCCGGAGGTCCGTGGCGGCGGAGCGGGCCGCGAAGTACGAACCGAAGCTCTGGCCTGCGAGGGCCACCCGCTCGGCGTCGACCTGGGCCAGTGCGGTGACGGCGTCGAGTACCGCGGCGATCGGCACCTCGTAGTCGGGCCGGAACGTGAGGCCCGGGTTCGTGCGCATACATCCGAGCTGACCGGGTCCGTCGAAGACGAAGACGTTCCATCCACGCTCGGCGCCAGGCGCACCCAGCTGGAAGTAGAGCTCCTCGGCGCTCGAGTCGAATCCGCCCACACAGACGAGGGTCGGCCGCGGGCCCTCGGTGGCCACCCCGGCGGCGGGACGCACCAGGTACCCCGGGAGCGTTCCCCCGTCGAACGGCACGTCGAACGGCTCGACCGGCGGATCGAGCAGCGTCGCCGCCTCGAGGAAGCAGGACTGGCTACGGGCGCCGGCGTCGACCCCGCCGGGACCACCACCGCCGTAGTACTCCGCCGTGCGGTAGTAGGTCGACGCCCGGAGCAGGTGATCACGTCCACTCACGCGACGTCCCGCCGCCAGGCAGGCCCGCCCCTGGGCCTCCACCCGTTGGGCCAGCCGCTCGAACGCCCGGGTCCAGCTCACCGGACTGCCGTCGGCGATCTCGGCCACCACGGCCAGGCACTCCCCCACCGTCGAGCCGCCGTAGTCGGCGACGCCCAGGGCGCGGATCAGCTGGTAATTGAACTCATCGTCCCGGAATCCCTCCACCCGGACGGCACTGCGGACGACATCGGAGTCTTCGAAGGACACGGCGCTCTCTTCCTCGGGGGGCGGTCCCGGTCGGGCCGGGTCGCCGCCGGGGGTCATTGTGCCCGATCGGGGCCTACCCTGTGACATGCGCGTCGCCGCCATCCAGACGACGGCCGGAGCCGACCGGGAGGCCAATCTGTCCGCGGCCGGCCACCTCGTGGACGAGGCCGCCGCTGACGGGGCCACCCTGGTCGTGCTCCCGGAGTACTTCTCGGTCGCCGGTAGGCCCGACGTGCTGCGGGCCGGCGCCGAGCCCCTCGACGGACCGACACTGGCCTGGGCGGCTTCGACCGCCGCCCGCCTCGGAATCCATCTGGTGGCCGGGAGCTTTCCGGAACGGACGGGCAGGTCGGACGGCAAGTTGGCCAACACCAGCTGCCTCGTGGGCCCGGACGGCGCCACGCTCGCCGTCTATCGGAAGATCCACCTCTTCGACGTCGCCCTCGAAGGTGTCGCATTCCGGGAGTCGGACACCATCGTCCCGGGGGACGAGGCCGTGGTTGCCCCGCTCGGGGGAGCCAGCGGAGGGCGGGCGACGGTCCTCGGACTCTCCCTCTGCTACGACGTCCGCTTCCCCGAGCTCTACCGCATGCTCACGCTGCAGGGGGCGACGGTGGTGACGGTTCCGGCCGCCTTCACCGCGGCCACCGGTCCCGCCCACTGGGAGCTGCTGCTGCGGGCGCGGGCGGTCGAGGACCAGATCTTCGTCATCGGCGCGGGCCAGGTCGGCGAGCTCCCGCCCGGCATGCCTCGTTGTCACGGCCACTCGATGGTGGTCGATCCGTGGGGCACCGTTCTCGCCGAACGCACCGACGCCACACCCGGTGTCGTCATCGCCGACCTCGACCTCGACTTCCTGGTCGACGTGCGTTCGCGCCTGCCGGTGCTGGCGAATCGGCGACCCGCGGCCTACGTTGGATCGCATGGGAACGAACGGGGCACCACGATCTAAGACCCCCGCCTCGAAGCCGAGTCGGGTCCTACGCGCACCGAAGGACCTGCCCGACGACAACCCGGGGTCGGCCGCCCCGTACGAAGTCGGGCAGTTCGTCCACGACAACCTCGAGATGTACTACGAGGTCCACGGCTCCGGGCCGCGCGTGCTGGTCTTCCTGCACGGCATCCTCATGGACGCCAACATGAACCGCCGTCTGGCGTCCGACCTGGCGGCGAAGGGCAACCGCGTCATACTCCTCGACCTCCCCGGACACGGGTTGTCGGCCCGGCCGCAGCGGGCGTCCTTCCACCGGATGGACACCTACGCGGACCATGTCGTCGCACTGCTCGACCACCTCGGCATCGACGAGGCCGTCATCGGCGGCGTGTCCCTCGGCGGCAACGTGAGCCTGCTGGTCGCGGCGCAGGCTCCCGAGCGCGTGCGCGGCCTGGTGGTCGAGATGCCGGTCCTCGAGTGGGCCCTTCCCGCCGCAGCCATCACCTTCGTGCCGATGCTGTTGGCCACCCATTTCGCCCGGCCGTTGGTCGGTGCGGTGGCCAAGGCCTTCCGTTCCCTCCCCCGCTCCGGCAACGGCCCGCTCGACAGCATCATGAACATGCTGTCCGCCGAGCCCCGCGAGACGGCGGCCGTGCTCCATGGGATCCTCGCCGGACCGATCGCACCGACCGTCGATCAGCGTGCGGCCATGGAGATCCCCGCACTCGTGATCGGCCACAAGGTCGACCACGTGCACCCGTTCCACGACGCCCAGCAGCTGGCCCGGCGCCTGCCACAGGGTCAGCTCATCCAGGCCAGTTCGGTCCTGGAGCTGCGCGTGCATCCCGAGCGGCTGACCGAGGAGATCAACGGGCTCCTCAACACTGCGTGGCGGACACCGGCGAAGGGCACCCGCAAGGCCGGTTGACCCCACCGGCGCCGTAGGTCCCGGCCGCCGCACCACTCTGTCCGAGCCGCTCAGGACAGGCCGGTAGTCCCGCCCCACTCGGGACCAACGACCCTGGTCGTGTGCCCGGCCGGAAGGGAGGATCGGACCATGAGCGGGTCCGAAGAAGTACGACGAGCTGTGATCGACGGCGCGAGTCAGGAGATCGTCCAACTGGAGAAGCTCATCCAGGCATGCCGGCACATGCAGGACGAACTCCGTGAGTCGCTGGTGCTCATGGACGAGGGTTACACGATGACGACGATCCTCGCGCGGGGCGGGAAGGACACCGTGATCCCCCGCCTCACCGACGCACTCGAGCGCACCAACGCGTCCAGGAGGATCGGCCGGAGCGCCATGATCCGCCTGGCGCTGCACGAGGGGATGACGACCCGCCAGCTCGCCGAACGGCTCGGAATCTCACGTCAACTGGTGGAGCGCTACCGCGACGAGGGCTGAGCCCGCCGGAACGGCTCCCGGCACTCGCCACGACGCCCGGGACACCCTGCCCGGTCCGGGCGGCCCGACCGTCAGTCGTCGATTCCTGGGCGACGGGACCGCTTGCGCTCCGAAAGCTTGCGCTTGTCGGCCAGTCTCCGTTCCTTCGCTCCCTTGGAGGGCCGGGTGGGGCGGCGCGCCTTGTCGACATGGAGTGCGGCCACCAACCGCTCACGCAGCCGCTCGACAGCCAGCTGCCGGTTGCGGAGCTGCGATCGCTCCTCGTCCGCCACCACCCGGACTTCGGGTCCCAGCTTCTCGAGGAGTCTCGACCGCTGGTAGGGACCGAGCGACGGCGATGCCTCCACGTCGAACCGCACCTCCACCCGGGTCGCCACCTTGTTGGCGTGCTGGCCGCCCGGTCCTCCACTCGGGCTGAACCGGAACTGCAGCTCGGACACCGGGATCCGGAGGGACTGGGTGACCCGCACCACCTCCGGCCCGCCCGTCCGGTCTCCGTCGTCGGCACCCACGCCCCGCGACCGGCCGCGCCCCTTCCCTGCGTCAGCCATCGGTCGTGCTCCTGACGCCCGGGACCACCGCTGCGGTCGCTCCCATCGCTGCAGTCGCTCCGATCGTTGCAGTCGCTCCGATCGCTGCAGTCGCTCCGGCCGCTCCGGCCACTGCGGCCACTGCGGCCGCTCCGACGGGGTCTCCGCCGAAGCCTCCCGCCGCGCACCCCCGACGGGACGTACCGTCGAGGGGCCGGATCGCCAGGTGCATCCCTCGAACCTACTGGTGGAGGCACCCCGCGGACCTACACTGCGGCCATGGCGCCATCCTCGGGACCCCCGGTCACCGACGACAACCGGTTCGCCGGCCAGGTCGTCCTCATCACCGGCTCGTCATCGGGCATCGGCGCGGCCACCGCCCACCGGTTCGCCGCCGCCGGCGCCACCGTCGTCGTCAACTCGGTGACGTCGGTCGACGCCGGCCGCGCGCTGGCCGCCGAGCTCGGTGACGCCACCTACGTGCAGGCCGACATCGCCGACGGAGCGGACTGCGCCCGCCTCGTCGAACAGTCGATCGCCGACCACGGACGGCTCGACCTCCTGATCAACAACGCCGGCACCACGGCGGTGATCCCCCACAACGACCTCGACGCCGCATCGTCCGACGTCTGGCGACGCATCTTCGAGACGAACGTCATCGGCACCTGGCAGCTGACCGTCGCCGCCGTGCCCCATCTGCGATCGTCCGGGCGGGGCCAGGTCGTCAACGTCTCGTCCCTCGCGGGCACGCGACCGGTGGGGAGTTCCATCCCCTACGCCTGCTCGAAAGCGGCGGTCAGCCACATGACGCGCCTCCTGGCCAACACCCTGGGTCCCGACATCCGTGTCAACGCCGTGGCCCCCGGACTGGTCGACACCCCGTGGACCGAGGACTGGACCGTCGTCCGGGAGTTCGTGAAGGCCCAGGCCCCGATGCAGCGGGCCGCCACCCCCGACGACGTGGCCGAGGTCATCCTGGGCCTGGCCCGCTCGAGCTACGTGACCGGCGAGGTGGTCCTCATCGACGGCGGTCTCCACCTGCGCTGACCGGTCCGAAGCCGTCGCACGGCCGCACTCCCGCCCCACCGCGGGTGAGTCACGTCGTCAGCCGTCGTCAGCCGTCGTCAGCCGTCGTCAGCCGTCGTCAGCCGTCGGACAGGGCCCACTCGGTGCGGTCGAGGCGCCAGATGACGTGGGGGAGCTCCGGGAAATTGCTCAGCCGCCGCTCCTCGCCCGGCCGGTAGCCGAGGCGGCGGGCCACGGCCTGCGACCGAGTGTTCTCCGGCAGGATCACGCTGAACAGCACGTCCTCACCCAGCTCCTCGAAGCCGTAGCGCACGGCTCGCTCTCCCGCTTCGGTGGCGTAGCCCGTTCCCCAGCACGCCGGGTCGAGCATCCACCCGACCTCCACACCCGGCCAGTCGTCCTCGGGGCGCCAGTAGAGTCCGGCCCGGCCGACGAAGTGGCCCGTCGTCCGCTCCTCGAGCGCCCACTGGCCGAGACCCTTCAACTCCCAGAGGCCGACGAACGCGGCGAGCGTCCGCCAGGCGTCCCCGACCGAGAAGTCGTCAGCTACGTGGAGCGATCTCCGGACCTCCGGCGTCGTCATCACGGCATGGAGGGGGAGCACATCGTCCGCCCGGAACGGGCGCATCGTGAGTCGCTCGGTAGACAGGGTGGGGCAGGCGGTCACCGGTCAAGTCAACCATCGGACCCGACACCCGGCCACCGGTACGCTCCGGGCGTGCCCGTGGTCCCACTTCCGCCTCCACCTCCCCCGGTCGGGCTGACTGCGCCCGTCGCCGTGGAGGCACCCTGGACGTGGGAACTACCCGATGTCGCGGCCGAGGAGCTGCCCCTCCTCTTCCACCGGGCCCACCGGAACCTCCCTTCCGGTGCACGCCTGGAGCTGTCGTCGGCGGGGACGCTCACGGATGACCGCCTCGCCGATCTGGTGGAAGGCGCGGGCTGGACGCGGCTGGACCCTCCACAGGGTGCGGCCGATCGAAGGCGGATCTTGGTCGGACGCCGGCACACCCTGGCCGATTCCGTGGGGCCGGGCATGCACCTCCTGGTCTGCGGCATCAACCCGTCGCCGTACTCCGCCGATGTCGGCGTCGGCTACGGCCGCCCCGGGAACCGCTTCTGGCCCGCCGCCCTGGCCGCGGGCATCGCGCCGGTCGACCGCGACCCGGTGGCCGCCCTGGCGGCCGGAACGGGGATGACGGATTTCGCCAAACGGGCCACCCCGCGGGCGGCGGAGGTCACCCGGGACGAGTACGAAGCAGGCTTCGCCCGGGTGGCCCGACTGGTCGCGTGGCTACGACCCGGGGCCGTGTGCTTCGTGGGACTGTCGGGCTGGCGCGCGGTCGTCGACCGTTCCGCCGTCGCCGGTGTCCAACCGGAGACGATCGGTGGCCGTCCGGCCTACGTGATGCCCTCGACCAGTGGGCTGAATGCACGCACATCGCCGGCCGAGCTGGCCCGCCACCTCGCCGCGGCGTGGGAGGTCGGCACCTGACGGACAGAACGTCGACCCGGCCATCGGACAGCCGCCCGCCGAGCCGATCGTCCGGTGCGGGGGGACTCCCCGACGGTCGCGGTCGGGCTGACCGAGCGTTCAGTCAGGCCAGGCCGGCCACCGGGTCGAAGTGGTCGACCTCCGGGGGTGCATCGAAGAACGGACCGATGTGTGACCGCCACTCGGCGAACCGGTCGGATTCGCGGAACCCGACCGTGTGGTCCTCGAGGGTCTCCCACTCGACGAGGAGCAGGTAGCGGTCCGGGGACTCGATGCCCCGGGACAGGCGCAGGGACAGGAACCCCGGTGAGCCCGAGATGACTCGGCGCGCCCGGGTGAGCGCCGCCTCGAACTCCTCGTGGCGGTCGGGACGGACGGTGATGAGGGCGTGCTCGAGGATCATGGCGCCGACGTTACCGGGGGCCGCCGGGCACGGTCCGATCGGTCGATGGGCTGCCGGCGGTAGCGTCGACGGGGAAGGCCGACACCGCGCTACCGCGGCACCGTGGGGAGGAGCAGGCGAGCATGAAGATCGAGATCTGGTCGGACGTGGTCTGCCCGTGGTGCTACATCGGCAAGCGGAACCTCGAGGTGGCCCTCGCCGGATTCGAGCATGCCGACCGGGTGGAGATCGAGTGGCGGAGTTATGAACTCGACCCCCGGACCCCGCTCCGGGTGGAACTGTCGATGGACGAGGTGCTGGCGCGGAAGTACGGCATGACGCCGGCCGAGGCGACGGCGGCCAACCTCCGCATGACCGAGTTGGCCGCCACCGTCGGTCTCGAGTACCACCTCGACAGGGTCCAGATCGGCAACACCTTCGACGCCCACCGCCTCATTCACCTGGCGGCACACGAAGGTCGGGCCGGTTGCATGAAGGAGCGGCTGCTCCGGGCGTACTTCACCGAGGGGCGGGCCATCTCCGACCCGGCGACGCTGGCGGAGCTCGCCGTCGAGGTCGGCCTCGACCCCGACCGGGTGACCGAGGTGCTCGAGGGCACGGAGTTCGCTGACGAGGTGCGGGCCGACGAGGCACGGGCCATGGAGCTCGGCTCGACCGGCGTCCCCTTCTTCGTATTCGACGAACGGCTCGGCGTGCCCGGGGCCCAGCCTCCCGACGTGCTCCTGCGCCTGCTTGTCCGCGCCTGGGACACCTCGGTCGAGGCGGTCGCCGACACCGCCTGACGCCATCCTCGGGTGCCGGCGGCCTGACCTCGGCGTCCTGACCTCGGCGACCTGATCTCGACGACCCGAACTGGGCGAGCTGGTCTGGGTGATCTGGTCCGTCGATCCGTCCTGGAGGACCTGACACCGCCTCTCCTGTCCCCACCCCTGGAGCCCCACCATCCGGGTCGGGACGTTATTGCACATGGTTCCTATTTGCCGTACATTGGCAATGATGACGGTCCGGCAGATGAGCGACACCCTGGCCGAGGTGACCGCCGACCGTTCGTTCAGCCCGTCCCGCCTGGCCCGCCTCCGTAATGGGCTCACGGGCGCCGAGTGGTGGCGTGTGGGGGGCATGGTCACCGTCGTCGTCGTCCTGAACGTCCTCGGTTGGGGAATGCTGTCGGCAGCCGCCGGACACCACTACCACGTGTCCCGCACCACACTGTTCGGGTTCGGGACCGGGGTCCTGGCCTACACCCTCGGCATGCGGCACGCCTTCGACGCCGACCACATCGCCGCCATCGACAACACGACCCGCAAGCTGGTCAATGACGGTAAACGACCCCTGAGCGTCGGCTTCTTCTTCTCCCTGGGCCACTCGTCGGTGGTCTTCGCCCTGGCGGTCCTGCTCAACTTCGGCATGCACGCCCTCGACGCCCAGGTGGCCAACGGCTCGTCCGGGCTGCACCAGGCCACCAACCTGATCGGCACCACGGTCTCGGGCACGTTCCTCTACCTCATCGCCCTCCTCGACCTGGTGGTCCTGGTCGGGATCGTCAAGGTCTACCGCCGGATGCGGACCGGCAGCTTCGACAACGACGAGCTCGAGCGCCAGCTCGACAATCGGGGACTGATGAACCGGATCTTCCGCGGCTGGGGCGATCGGATCGACACGCCGTGGAAGATGTACCCGGTGGGCGTGCTCTTCGGCCTCGGCTTCGACACGGCCACCGAGGTGGCGCTGCTGGTCCTCGCGGGGACGGCGGTGGCGGGGGGCCTGCCCTTCTGGGCGATCCTGTCCCTGCCCATCCTGTTCGCCGCGGGCATGACCCTGTTCGACACGATCGATGGGTGCTTCATGAATTTCGCCTACGACTGGGCCTTCGCCAAGCCGGTGCGGAAAGTGTTCTACAACTTGACGATCACCGCGCTGTCGGTGTTCGTGGCCTTCTTCATCGGCTCCATCGAGCTGCTCGGCCTCATCGGCACCGAGCTGCACCTGACCGATCCCGTCTTCACGTTCTTCGCCGGATTCAACATCAACACGGCCGGCTTCGTGATCGTCGGGGTCTTCGTGGTCACCTGGGTGGTGGCGGCGGCCTGGTGGCGGCTGGGCGACGTCGAGGCCAGGTGGGACTCGGCCATGCTCCCTCCCGAACCCGTCGAGGCGGCCGAGACCGTCTGAGACGGTCGTCGATCCCCCCGCCACTCCCGTCGCATGGCGTAGCTCGCTCCACCCATCAGGGGCCGCTTCGCCGTCGCCCGGCGCGCCGGACGCAGTTCCCGGGCCTTGTGGATCGGGCCCTGTGGATGAGAACCCGTGCCTCAGAGGGTCGCCAGCGCCGGCGCCAGCGCCCGCCACTCGGGCATCGGCACCTGGAAGAGGTTCGCGCCGAGGACCTGGAGTAACACGTGGTCGGCCCCGGCGTCGAGGTGCTCTCGCACCCGGACGAGCACGGCGTCCTCGTCCCCCTGGACGACCAGCGCGTCAGCCAGCCGCTCGGAGCCGCCCCGGACGAGGTCCTCGTCCGCGAAGCCCTGCCGCAGCCAGCTGTTCCGGTAGTTCGGCAGTCCGGTGTAGATGTCGAGATGTGCGTGGGCCCGACGCATGGCCTCCTCGCGGCCCTGGTCCAGGACGACCGCCTGTTCGACGACGAGCAACGGCCCGTCGCCCAGGGTCGTGCGGGCGGAGGCGGTGTGGGCCGGTGTGACCAGGTAGCTGTGGGCCCCGGCGGTGCGGTCCCGGGCCAGGCCGAGCATCTTCGGCCCGAGGGCGGCGAGCACGATCGGAGGCAGGTCCGGATCGGCCCCGAAGTACAGCGCGTCAGCCAGGTCGTCCAGATAGGACGTCATGGCCTCGACCGGCGGGAGATACGGCGTCTTGCGGGCACCTTCGACGGCCGGCCGGTGACTCACCCCGAGTCCCAGCACGAACCGCCCCGGGGCGAGGGACTCGAGCAGGCGTGCGGCCCCGTTCGCCGCCATCGGGCCGCGCCCGTAGATCGAGGCGATGCCCGTTCCGACCACCATCCGGCGCGTGGCGGTGAGGATGGCCAGGGCGCCGGTGAACGCCTCACGGCCGACCGCCTCGGGCAGCCACAGCGACCCGAATCCCAGGTCATCGAGCTCGGCGGCCACCTCCTGGGCCGAAGGCCCCGGCAGGGCCTCGAGTGCAGGCGTCCACAGGCCGGTCCGGGTGGTGCGCAGGGTGTCGACGGCGGCCATGGGCCCAGACTACGGGTGCCCGACCACCCGGGCGGCCCGTGGCACCACGGAGTGCAGTGCAAGTGGCGCGCCACCCGGGGCCGTTCTAGGGTGCGGGCGAAATGAGCCGTTACTTGGGGCGGGAACGGTCGTACGGGTGGAGGTTGTGCGGTGGATGCAGTGCGCAGCGGTCTGGCGTGTCCCGGGTGCCAGGCGACCGAGGTCCCCAAGCTGATCGTCCGGGGCACGGGCAAGGGCAACCACGGGACGAGCCTGCAGTGCCGTCGGTGCGGCCACGAATGGACCGACGAGCAGACGTGGAGGGGTCAGGCCTCCTGACTGCCGCCCCGGTCAGGCCGGCCGGAAGGTACCTGAACCGATCAGCACGGCGGCCCCGACGAGTTCTTCCGCGCCCGCCGTCGTGGCGAGCGTCGTGTCCTCGCTGATGGCCACGCACCGCCGACCGTCGGCCGTGTCGCACACGGCCACGACCCGGACAGGATCCATCCCGTCGTAGGTGACGGTGTAGGTGGCCACCGTGCCTGGACCCTCGTACCCGTCCAGGGTCTCCACCGCCTCGACCACCTCGGTGACGGACGCCACCTCGTAGGCCAGATCGGACAGGAGGGGTGGTCGACCGTCGGGCCGCGCGCACCAGATCCCGAGCCCGGGCTTGGTGAGCAGGCCGCTGACCGTCGTCACCGCCCCGAGTGCACCGGGGTCGGACCGCAGGCGGGGCACCACCGAGGCGACGGACTGCAGCACGGCGTTGTTGAACGGTCCCCCGGCGAACGCCATGCCCCCGGTGACCGTCGGGGTGCCGTCCAGCGACAGGCCGAGTTCCCGTTGCTGGACCCGGACGGCCGAGGGGAAGCAGCTGTAGAGCTCCACCACCTCGACCTCGTCCAGCCCGCGCCCGATCCGGGCCGCCGCCGTCCCACCGAGTACCTCCATGGCCGGCCATGACCCGATCCGCCGGCGGCAGAGCACCGACACGGCATGGCTCGACTCCAGCCCCACCAGGGGGAACACCCACCGATCCTCCGGCACGCCGGCCCGGCGGGCGGCGGCCACGGAGCAGATGACGAGGGCGGCGGCCTGGTTGACCGTCCACTGGGTCGAGTGCCACTTGTTGTACGGGAAGGCCAGGGGCCGGTTGTCCGGCGAGGGCGTGCCCAGCCAGGCGGCATCGCGATGTCCCCCGAACGCGGCGTCCGGATTGGCGGCCGACACGTCGCTCATCCGCTCCCACAGGGTGTCGATCTCCGTCCGTTGCCCGGCCGGCGCCAGGCCCTCGGCGGCCCGGAGCGCGTTGTCGATCATGGCGTACTGCTGCACGGGCTCCCACAGGCGATGGGCCACCTCCACCGGCTCGAGGAGCGGCCCGCCCCGCTGGCGGAGCACGTCGGGGACCACCCCGGGCTGGGCCGTCTCGGTGGGCGCGTGGCCGGCCCGCTCGCGGTCCCGGGCCCACCGCTTCGCCTCGCCCCCGACCACCACGGCCACCTCGGAGGCTCCGGAGAGCACGGCGGCCAGGGCGTCGTCGATGAGGCTCTGCTGTGGGATGCCGAGCTCGACCAGGTGCGTGACCGCACCCGGTGCCCCGATCCGGGTGGCCACGATGCGTGCGGGATCGGGATAGGTCCAGCTGCCCTGGGGGACCGCCACCCGGTCCACCGACGCGGCGAGCCCGCGGCCGCCGGCATCGGCCAGTGCGACCCCCGTGGCCTCCGCCATGAGCTCCACCGCCTCGGCATCGGCTGCGGAGGTGCCCACGCCGACCAGCACCGGCGTCCGCGGATCGAGCACCCCGCTCATCGGCCGGTCCTCCGTGGACCGCGGCCCCCCGCCAGGCCCGGGGCCGACGAGGTACGCCGTTCACGGAGCATCCGACCGAGGTCCCGCCAGGACACCTCGACGGCCCCATGGGCCACGGCCTCGGCCCGGGCCCGCTCCGGCAGGTCGTAGTGGGCGTGGTGGGGGCGACCGGGCTTGTCCTGGAACCACTCGCGGCGCATACCCAGACGCGCCACGAAGGCGTGGAGCTCCTCGTCGCTGTCGGCCACCAGATGGGACCAGCGGTCGTCGACGGGGCCGAGTCGGGCGGGTTGCCGCCAGTCGTCGAGGTACACGGTCACCGCGGGTCGGGGCCTCCGGTCGGGCTCAGATGACCTGTCCGGGCTCTCCGGCGGCATCGACCACCGGTAGGCCGTGGGCGGCCCACGCCTGCATCCCGCCGGCTGCGTTCCGCACGTCGTAGCCCGAGCCGGCAAGGTGGACGGCGACCGACTGGGAACGCCCTCCGACCCGGCACATGCAGACGATGGTCCGGTCGGTGGCCAGCTCGTCCATCCGGTCGACCACCTGGCCCATCGGCAGGTGCACGGCCGCGGGTGCGTGTCCGGCGGTCCACTCGTCGTCCTCCCGCACATCGAGCAGGAGCGCGCCGGCCGTCACGAGGCGGTCGGCCTCGGCCGGGTCGATGTCGGTCACGTCCACGGGTTTCGAGGTCACGGCATCACGGTAGCGGAGGCTCCCGGCGGGTCCGTGCACGGCGCAGCCGCGTCGGGCCACGGCCGTGACCCGGGCAGCCGTTCCGGCGCACACCGGTCAGCCACCGAGGTCCATGAGCTCGATGCGCACGCCGTCGGGATCGGTGCAGTAGACGAAGTCGAGGGCCGTGCCGCCGAGGTCGAGGGTGGTCCGGGTCGTCGCCACCACCTGGCCACCGAACTCCTCGATGCGGGCGGCCACCGCCTCGAGGTCGTCGACTCGGAAGGACAGGTGGGTCAGCCCGAGCCGGTTCATGGGCCGCCGCCCGGGCTCACCCTCGACGGCCGGCGAGCCGTAGCCGAGCAGCTCGACCGTAGCCCCGTTGTTGTGGATCATCCGGGAGGAGAGCTGCAGCTCGTCGAGCTCCATCAGGCCGCCGAACTCGGGTCCCACCTCGTGGGCGGCCACCTCCGCGAAGCCGAGGGCCCCGCAGTAGAAGCGGAGCGATCGTTCGAGGTCGCTGACGCAGATCCCGAGGTGGGAGTACGAGGCGGTCATGCGGCTCCGGCCGCCCCCGGGGCGGCCTCGGCCTCGGTCACCGACGGCAGCCGGCTGCGGACGAAGGTCCCCGCCGCCTCGATGGTGCGCCGGCCGGCGTCCGACCACGGCATGAGGATCGGGTAGACGTGGAACATCCCCGGCTCCTCGTGCACCTCGGCGTCGACGTCGGCCTCGTCGAGGTGGGACGTGAACTTGCGGATGCCGTCCCGGAACATCTCGTCGCCGCCGACGCACACGAACGTCGGCGGCCATCCCTCGAGATCCTGCGACGAGGCCGACACGAGGGGCGATGAGGGGTCGACCCCGTGGAGATAGGCCGATGTCGGAACGTTCCAGGGCAGGATGTCGAGGCGGGCGTTGTCGCGCACGGACGGGAGGTCCAGCTGCAGGTTCACCTCGGGCGAGAAGAGGACCACCGCGGCCACCGGCAACTGCTCGGGCACCACCTCGGCGGCCACCAGCGTGGTGACCAGTCCCCCACCGCTCGAGTCGCCGGCGATCACGATCCGCTCGGGGTCGACGCCGTCCGCCAGCAGTCCGTGCAGGACGGCGACGGCATCCTCGAGGTCGGCCGGGAACGGGAACTCGGGGGCGAGGCGCAGGTCGGGGAGGAAGACGTCGCACCCGGTGCGACGGGCCAGCCACGCCGCGAAGACGCTGTACATCCGGGGCGACGTCCCCACGTAGCCTCCACCGTGGAGGTAGACGATGGTGCCCCCCGACCGCCCGTTGCGGGGTCGGATCCACTCCCCCAGGACGCCACCGACTGCGCCGTCCTCGTGGTCCGCGCCCCGGAAGCTGACGATCGGCGGCAGGACGACACCGCACAGGTCGTCGAGGACGAGCTCGATCGACCGGAACTCGTCGACGGGGAGCGACGTCGAGTACCCCATGAACGTGCGCATGGTCTCGCGGGTGACGGACACGGCCACGTTGTGGGCCAGATTCCCCTGGCCCGACCAGGGTCGGCGGAACGGGACACGGGCCATCCCCAGGCCCATCTCGCCCACGAGTCCGATGAGGTCGGTCACGGCCACGGGCCAGGACGACCGCTGCACCCCCGGGCGTCTGCCCATCACCATGGCGTGTCTCCCTTCGTCTCCACCTCGAGCCTACGACCGGGCCGCGCCGCCCCGGGGCACGACCTGGTCGATCGACCCCTGGTCGATCGACCCCCGGTCGATCGACGGCTGGCCGATCGACGGCTGGCCGATCGACGGGGAGTCGCCCAGGGCCGGCGGGGTGAGGGTCGCTCCGGTCAGGCGGGCTCGGCGGCCAGCGTGGCGCCCAGGCGGAGCAGCTGGTCGGTGGCCCCGCCCAGTGTCAGCTCGATGTGCTTGGTGTTGAGGAAGAACCGGTGCAGCGGGTATTCGCGGTCGACGCCGACGCCGCCGTGGAGGTGGACCGCGGCGTGCACGACGCGCTGCCCGCCGTCCGCCGCCCAGAACTTGGCGACGGCGATCTCCTTGTCGGCAGGCATGCCCTCGGCCAGGCGCCAGGCGGCCTGCCACGCCGTCAGTCGGATGGCCTCGGCGTCGACGTAGGCATCGGCGGCCCGCTGCCCCACGGCCTGGAACGTGGCGATCGGCTTGCCGAACTGCTCGCGGGTCTTGGTGTACTCGGCGAGGAGGGAGACCGACGCTGCGGCCGCACCCGCCTGCATCAGCGCCAGTGCCGTGGTGCTGCGCTGGACCAGCCACTCGATGACGGCGGGCCCGTCACCCACCGAGCCGAGCAGCGCATCCGGCCCGACGGCCACCCCGGAGAGGGTCAGCAGACCTTCGGGCTGGCCGTTGTTGGCCACCTGGCGCTCGATGGCGACGCCGGGGGCCCCGGTCCCGACGAGGAACACGGCCACACCGTCGGGCTCGATGCGGGCCGGCACGAGCACGGCGTCGGCGAACGTGCCGGACGGGACGCAGTCCTTCACGCCGGTGAGCGTCCATCCGTCCCCCGACGCCTCGGCCACGGTGGACGGCGCGCCGGGCGTACCGCCCAGCTCGACGAGCGCGGTGGTCAGGACGGAGTCTCCGCTCACGACCGCGGGGAGCCAGCGCTGCTGCTGGTCCTCGGAGCCGAACCGGGCGATCGCCGCGGCGGCCGCGGCCAGGGTCTCCACCACGGGGACGTAGGCGGCGGTGCGACCGGTGGCCTCGGCCAGGAGGCCGGTCTCCAGGAAACCGAGCCCGGCTCCCCCGACAGCCTCGGGCAGGGCGATGCCCAGCAGGCCCGCGGCGGCCAGTTCGGACCACAGCTTGCGATCGAAGCGGTCGCCGTCCGACTCGAGCTCGAGCTCGCGCAGGCGCTCCTGGGTCGACAGGTCGGTGAAGATCCGGTCCGCCAGCTCGCGGACGGCCTCCTGCTCCTCGCTGAATGAGAAGTCCATGGTGTGTGCTCTCCCTCTCGGTGGTGTCGGGCCGGACTAGCGCAGCGACCGGGGCATGCCCAGGCCGAAGATGGCGATCAGGTCCCGCTGGATCTCGTTGGTGCCCCCACCGAAGGTCAGGATCACCATGCTGCGGGCGTACATCTCGAGGCGCCCGGCGAGGACGGCCTCGGGTGAGCCCTTGGCCAGGTAGCCGGCCTGGCCGACGATCTCCATCATCAGGCGGAAGGCCTCCATGTAGAACTCGGTGCCGAACACCTTGATGGTGGAGGCGTCGGCCACGTCCAGGTGTCCCTGGGTGGCGGTCCACGCCACCTTCCAATTGATGAGTCGGAGGAACTCGAGCCGGGCGTAGACACGGGCCAGGTGGACCTGCACCCATTCCTGGTCGATCACCCGCCGGCCGTCGGCCAGCTTGGTGGACTGGGCCCACGCGCGCGTGTCGTTGAGGGCCCGCTCGATGATCCCGGGCGAGCAGAGGGTGACCCGCTCGTGGTTGAGCTGGTTGGTGATCAGCTTCCAACCCTCGTTCTCGCCGCCCACCAGGTTGGCCGCCGGTACCCGGACGTCCTCGTAGAACGTGTAGTTGATGTTGTGGTCCCCGAGCAGGTGCATGGGCACGACCTTGATGCCGGGGGTGTCCATCGGCACCACGAACATCGAGATGCCCTTGTGCTTGGCGACGTCGGGGTCGGTCCGGGTGGCCAGCCAGATGTAGTCGGCGTCCCCGGCCAGCGAGGTGTAGATCTTCTGGCCGTTGATCACGTACTCGTCGCCGTCCCGCACGGCGCGGGTCTGCAGGGACGCCAGGTCGGTGCCCGACTCGGGCTCGGTGTACCCGATGCAGAAGTGGATGTCGCCGGCCAGGATCTTCGGCAGGAAGAACTCCTTCTGCTCCTGGGTACCGAAGTCCATCAGGGTCGGTCCGACGGTGTTGATGGTGAGCATGGGCACCGGCGCCCCGGCCCGCATCGACTCGTCGAAGAAGATGAACTGCTCGATCGGGCCTTTACCCTGTCCACCCCACTCGGTGGGCCAGCCGATCCCGAGCCACCCGTCGGTCGCCATCTGCTTGACCACGCGGCGCATGTCGGGACCGATCCCGTGACTCGTCGACAGCTGCTCCTGGACCTCGGGGGTGAGGAGCTTGTCGTAGTACTCGCGCAACTCGTTGCGGAGCGCCTCGTGCTCCTCGGTGTAGCCGATCTCCATGGGGTCCCTCCCGGTCAGGTGCAGCCCGCCCGCGAGCGGTCCATCACGACTAGAACACGTTACATTCGACCACCTCCGGGCGCCACCGTCCCCGACGGGGCAACAGGTGCGGCACGGTACGCCGGCGGCCCGCTAGGGTTACCATCCGGTAAGTTCCGGGGGGAACTGAAGGGCCGCACGGCCTGCGCCCCACCGGGGCCGAGCCGTGCCGAACGCCGGAGCCACCGGCCGGCAGTCGTCGAGCCACACCCACGCGGCCCCGGCCGCCCGTCACCGAGGAGCACCACATGCCCGAAGCAGTCATCGTCGCCACCGGCCGGACCCCGATCGGTCGGGCCAACAAGGGCTCGCTCGTCGAGTGCCGTCCCGACGATCTCGCCGCCCTCGTCATCCGCGAGGTCCTGGCCAAGGTCCCCGCCCTCGACCCGCAGCTGGTCGAGGACGTCATCCTCGGCTCGGGCCAGCCGGCCGGCGAGGCCGGCTACAACATCGGTCGCGTCGCCGCCATCCTGGCCGGCCTGCCCGACGTCCCCGGCGTGACCGTCAACCGGTACTGCTCGTCGTCGCTCCAGACCATCCGCATGGCCGCCCACGCCATCCGGGCCGGCGAGGGTGACGTCTTCGTCGCCGCCGGTGTCGAGACGGTGAGCCGCTACCTGCACGGCGCTGCCGACGTCGGTCCCCACAACGAGCTGTTCGCCGAGGCCGAGGCCCGCACCGTGGCCCGCACGCCGGCCGCCGGCGCCCCCTGGACCCCGCTCGAGGGGACCTTCCCCGACGTCTACATCGCCATGGGCCAGACGGCCGAGAACGTCGCCGAGTTCAAGGGTGTCACCCGCGAGGAGCAGGACGAGTTCGCGCTGAACTCACAGCTGCGCGCCGTCGCCTCCCAGGAGCGCGGCTTCTTCGACCGGGAGATCATCCCGGTGACCCTGGCCGACGGCACCGTCGTCACCAAGGACGACGGCCCCCGGGCCGGTACCACCCTCGAGAAGCTGGCCGGCCTCAACCCGGTGTTCCGCGAGGGTGGGACGATCACCGCCGGCAACGCCTGCCCGCTCAACGACGGTGCCGCCGCCGTGGTCGTCATGAGCGACACCAAGGCCAAGGACCTCGGCATCACGCCGCTCGCCCGCATCGTGGCCAGCGGGGTAACCGGCCTCAACCCCGAGATCATGGGCCTGGGTCCGGTCGAAGCCATCAAGCAGGTCCTGACGCGGGCGAACATGACCATCGACGACATCGACCTCGTGGAGATCAACGAGGCCTTCGCCGCCCAGGTCGTCCCCTCGGCCAAGGAGCTCGGCATCGGCTTCGACAAGCTGAACGTGAACGGCGGCGCCATCGCCCTCGGGCACCCGTTCGGCCAGACGGGCGCCCGCATCATGACCACCCTGATCAACGGGCTCCAGGACGCCGACAAGACGTTCGGCCTCGAGTCGATGTGCGTCGGCGGTGGCCAGGGTATGGCCATGATCGTCGAGCGCCTCTCGTAGGACGGGGTGGCGCCCGCCCCGGGCGCCACCGACCGTGACACCGTCGCACCGGCACGACAGCCGTGGGCCCCCGGGTCCGCGGCTGTCGCCGCGTCCGGGACCGGGTCGGGTGGATCGCCTCGGACCGTTGCCGTCCTGTCCGCCCGTTGACTTTGCTACAGGTTCCGATATAGTCGAACCGTGGCCGTCATCCGCGGGTCGTCCGATCGCAGTGTGCTGGTGCTGACCAGCCTCTCCTCGGGCCCCAAGCACGGATACGCGCTGATCAAGGACATCGAGTCCTTCGCCGGTGTGACCCTCGGGCCGGGCACCCTGTACGGGGCCATCGCCAAGCTCGAGCAGGCCGGGCTCGTAGAGGCCCTGCCGGGCGAGGGCCGACGCAAGCCCTACCGGATCACCGCCCAGGGAGCGGCCGACCTGCGTCAGCAACTCGAGCAGTCCCGGGCGATCTCGACCGTGGGACTGGGTCGCCTGGCCGGGTCCGGGGCCGGCTGATGGGCACGGTTGTCCGCGTCATCCTCGCCTCCTATCCGATGTGGTGGAAGGAGCGGTACGGCACGGAGACCGCTGACCTGACCGAGGACCTGCTGGCGGATGGCGACGCCCGGCGCCTGCGCGTTCTGGTCAACCTGGCCGTGGGGTCGGTGCTGGCCTGGGCCCACTACCGCCGGTCCGACCGTCGCCCCCGCTTCGCCGGGACGCTCTGGGGCCCGGTACCCGATGGTGGGCACCGGGACATCTTCGGCAACCGCGGACTGGCGCCCGGGAGTCTCGACGATCTCGATCCCGACGAGACGGTCCTCGGCGTGATCGACGGATGGCGGGGCTCGCCCTTCCTCGCCACCTTTCCCCCGACGATGGTCCTGGCGATCGCCTTCTCGCTGCTCCTCGACCTCGTGTTCCTGCACGGCAGCCTCCGGTTCAGCTCCGTGCAGCTGGTGATGTGGTCGGCGATGCTGGTGGTGACCCTGGTGGGCAAGGTCCTCACGTCGAGCGCCACGATCACCATCGCCGTCACGAGCAACGGGCTCGCCGTCTTCCGCATGGGGATGTTCACCCGGCGCACCGGCAGCCTCGTCATGCGACTGCCTGCGGCCCCACCGTCGGTCGTCCGTACCGGAGCGTCGAAGTTCAAGGTGGACCTGGGCGGTCCGAGGTTCTGGGTGACGTCGAGGTCGATGCCGCTCATCCGGTGGATGGGCGGGCAGCCCGGCGACGTGCGCGGGCGGACGTCTCCGGCCTGACCTACCGGTCGAGCAGCGGGTTCGACGGCTCCCGCACCGGACGCCCGGCCAGCCTGGCCTGACGCCAGGCGATTCCTGACAGTGCCTCGAGGACGATGCGGTTGCTGAGGAAGGCGGTCACCTCGGCGTGGTCGAAGGGCGGCGACAGTTCCACCACGTCCACCCCGCACAGCGGTAGCTCCATGGCGATCCGGCGCACGGCGTCGAGCAGCTCGCGGGCGCTCAGTCCGCCGGGCTCCGGAGTCCCGGTCGCCGGCGCCGACCCCGGGTCGACCACGTCGACGTCGACCGACAGGAAGACGGCGTCACAGTCGTCCAGCGCGATGGCGAAAGCCTCGGACAGGCACTCGTCGAGGCCCCGGGTGACCACCTCGGTCATCTCGTAGCTGCGCATCCCCTGGTCGGCCATCCAGTCCAGCGTCTCGGGCTCGGGCCAGTAGCCCCGCAGCCCGACCTGGAGGAAGCGGTCACCCCGGACGGCACCGGACTCGATGAGCCGGCGCATCGGGGTGCCGTGGCCGAGGAGGAGGCCGAACTGCTCGTTGGCCGTGTCGGCATGGGCGTCGAAGTGGATCATCGACACCCGGCCCCAGCCCACGTGGCGGGCACAGCCGGTGGCGTCGGGAAAGGCGATGGTGTGATCGCCGCCGAGCACGATGGGAATGGCCCCGCTGCGGGCCACCGCCTCGACGGCGGCCTCGAGCCGGCGACACGAGAGCTCGGTCTCACCGGACGGCATCTCGACGTCACCGACGTCCACGACCCCGAGCTCCACCAGCGGGTCGATGCCCAGCGCCAGGCTCGGACGCATCCCGTCGTGGGGCAGGTAGTCGGTGAAGCGGATGGCCTGCGGTCCGAAGCGGCACCCCGAGCGGTGGCTGGTGCCGCCGTCGAAGGGGGCGCCGATGATGACCGCACCGGCACCGGCGTAGCTGGCCGGCTCGTCCAGGTCGGCGGCCGGCACCCCGGCGAACGTGGCGTCCGGTCCGTACATGTTGCCCAGCCGCATCAGGTCTCCTCGCAGGTCACGACCGCTGTCGCCGGCCGGCCTCCCACCCTATCGGCGGCGTGGGGCGGCCCCGCGGGACGGGCCCACCCCGGCGGCGTCAGTCCGAGATCTCCTCGATGGCGTACTCGGGGCAGTTGGCGATGGCCAGCCGCGCCTTGTCCTCGAGCTCGGGTGGCACCGTGCCGTCACCGACCACGGACGACAGTCCGTAGTCGTCCACCGAGAACAGGTCGGGGGCCAGGCCGTAGCAGCGGGCGTGGCCGGTGCACTTCGTCTCGTCGACGCGGATCTTCACGGGAACACCACCGGGACGCTGCGGGGGCCGCGGACCTGGCCACCGGCCCAGGTCACCTCCGCACCCTGCTCGATACGGAACTCGGGGATGCGACGCAGCCACTCCTCGATGGCCACCCGCAGCTCCATGCGCGCCAGGTTGGACCCGGCGCACCGGTGGATCCCCGAGCCGAACGCCACGTGCCGGTTGTGGGCCCGGTCGAGGATGACCTTGTCCGGGTCCTCGAAGGCCTCCGGGTCCCGGTTGGCCGCCGGGAAGTTCATGAGCACCTTGTCGGCCGCGTGCATCGGGCAGCCCTCGAACTCGACGTCGGAGGTCACCACACGCGCCATGGTGACCGGCGAGTAGGCCCGCAGCAGCTCCTCGATGGCCAGCGGCATCGCCTCGGGGTCGTTCGCCAGCGTCTTGGCGTCCTCGGGGTGGGTGGCCAGGTGCCACAGCGACGACCCGATGGCCGACCACGTCGTGTCGACGCCGGCGATGAGGGTGATGGCGGCGATGCCCAGCACGACGGCGTCCTCGAGCGGCTCGCCGTCCTGTTCGGTCTGGAGGAGGGCGCTGAGCAGGTCGTCGCCCGGCTCGGTCTTCCGCCGCTCCAGCTCGGTGACGAAGTACTCGATGAGGGCGAGGGTGCCCTCGCGCCGGCGCTCCTCGTCGTCGGCGAACTCGAGGACGTCGCGCACCCAGCCGGTGAACGTGTCCGACAGCGACTCGGGCACCCCCAGGATCGAGGCGATGACCCGCACCGGAATCTGCTGTGCGTAGTCGGCGGCCGCATCGGCACGACCGTCGGCCAGGAAGCCGTCGATGAGCCGGTTGCACAGGTCACGGGTCATCGACTCGTAGCTCTCGACCTTCCGGTGGGAGAACCAGGGCAGCAGCAGCCGCCGCGTCCACGTGTGCATGGGTGGGTCGACCGAGATCGGGGGGACACCGTAGGGGAGCACCGGCTCCTCGGGCTCCTCACCGGTGAACGGGATCACCACGATGTCGAGCGAGCTGAAGTGCTCGATGTCGTGGGCCAGGGCCACCACGTCCTTGTAGGTCGTGGGCAGCCACGTGCTCCCCCGCCGGTCGGTGTGGGCCACCGGGCACGACTGACGGAGCCCGTCCCAGATGCTGAACGGATCGTTCACGTACTCGGGACTGAGGACGTCGAAGTCCGTGTCCCACGCCTCAACCGGACGCACATCGGTCATCGGTCACCTCACGGGTCATGAGCGACAAGACAAATTGTCGCTGGATGTTGCATTGTTGCACGACGCCGCTCCGCCGGCACTGCGGACCTGATGGTCGACGGATCGGCCCAGGTCAGCACCCCGGTCGTGACGGGTCAGATGGTCAGCCCGCCGTCGACCGACAGCACGGCGCCCGTCGTGTACGAGGACTCGTCGGAGGCCAGGAAGGCGATGGAGGCGGCGATCTCGGCCGGCGTCGAAAATCCCATCGGGCTCATGATCTTCGTGAGCTGCTTCGGGTCGGCACCTTCGGGGAGGTCGAACGAGCCGAGCAGCGGCGTGTCGGTGCCGCCGGGGGCCACCACGTTGGCCCGCACCCCGCGGTCGAGGTACTCGGCGGCCAGCGCCTTGGTGAACATCAGGAGACCGCCCTTGGAGGCACAGTAGGCGGCCGAGTAGGCCTGACCCATGAGCGCCGTGTTCGAGCACACGTTGACGATGGCACCGCCGTGTTCGAGCAGGTGGGGAAGGGCGGCCCGGCAGACCAGGAACGGGCCCGTCAGGTTGACGGCCAGGATCTTCTGCCAGCGCTCGAACGGCATGTCGTGGGAGTTGAAGAAGCCACCGATGCCGGCCACGTTGCACACCACCGTAGGGGGGCCCTGGTCGCCCACGATCGAGTCGACGGTCGAGGTGACCGACTGCTCGGAGGTGACGTCGCAGGTGTAGGCCACCGCCGTCCCGCCGTCGGCGGTGATGCCCGCCACGGTGTCGACGACGGCGTCACCCATGACGTCGAGCGCGGCGACGGACGCCCCCTCGGCGGCCAGACGCCGGGCCGTGCCCCGACCGATGCCCGAACCGGCCCCGGTCACGATGGCCACCTTCCCTTCGAACCGCTTGACGAGGAAGGAGGCGAGGAGCGCGTCGGCGGCGTCGTGCTGCTCGCCGCCCTGTCCGAGCGTGATCTTGTGACTGGCTACCGGGCTCATGTGTTCTCCCCTGTCGTCGGTGCTGCCTGGTCCCGTGCCGCCCCGATCGGTTCCGCCGGGGTCGGTGCCGCGTCGGCCCGGCCCGGAGCGAACCGCTCGCGCAGGCTCTGCTTCAGGATCTTGCCGGCCGGGTTCCGGGGCACGACATCGACCAGTTCGAGCTGCTCGGGAACGGCGTTGACCCGGAGTCCCTTGTCGCGTAGGTACGCGCCCATGGTGGCGAAGTCGAACGACTGCCCCTCGGCCACCGCCACCACCGCGCAGGCCCGCTCACCGGTCTTCGGGTCGGGCAGGCCGATGACGGCCACGTCGGTCACGGCTGGATGCTCGTAGAGGAGGTCCTCGACCTCCTTGGCGGAGATGTTCTCCCCGTGGCGGATGATGACGTCCTTGAGCCGACCGGTGATGGTGACGAAGCCGTCGTCGTCCACGACGCCGAGGTCGCCGCTCCGGAAGTAGCCCTCGGCGTCGAAGGCGTCGGCGTCGAGGGACGGGTCGAGGTAGCCGCGGATCACCTGGGGGCCCTTCAGGCGGATCTCGCCCTCCTGGCCCGGACCGGCGCGCGACCCGTCGAGGGCGACCACGATGAGCTCGACGCCCGGGGTGGGCCGCCCCTCGGTGTCGGCCAGCTTCCGGTCGGGATCCTGCGTCGTGGCCATCACGACGATCGGCGCCTCGGTCAGGCCGTAGCCCGAGACGATGCCGACCCCGCCGATCTCGGCCTTGAGGTCGTAGTGGAGCTGCGGCGGCTTCGGCGCGCCACCGCCCGGGTACGAGCGCACGTGCGGGAAGATCGAGCCCCCGGTGGTGGCCCGCTGGGCGGCCAGGTAGGCGAGGTGGAACGGCGTGCCCGACCCGGCCAGGGTGACCTCGTTGGCGGCCAGGAAGGCCGGCGTGCCGGTCGGGTCGAAGGCCTCGGTCGTCAACAGGGTGCAGCCGGTCATCAGCGCGGCGATCAGCCAGCCGATGCCGCCGATGTGGGTGAAGGGGAAGACGAGGGCCGACACGTCGTCGGCCCGCATGTCGAGGCACTCGGCCATGGCCAGGGCCGATGCGGTGACCGTCAGGTCGGTGTGGGTGGCGCCCTTGGGATCAGCCGTCGTGCCCGACGTGTAGAAGAGCCATCGGACCGGTGCGTGTGCGGCCGTGTCCGGGACGGCCTCGACCGGGGGCAGCACCGAGGGGTCGGCGTCGGGGAGGTCGCGGTCGACCACCAGCACCTCGAGCCCCGGGCGGTCGACCGCCAGCTCACGGGCCATGGCCTCGAAGTCGAACCCGCGGTAGACGGTGGGCACGACCAGCAACGACGCCTCGCTCTGCGTCACGATGAACCCGACCTCGCGGTGGCGGTAGATCGGGATGAGCGGGTTCTGGCGGGCACCGAGGCGGCAGAGGGCGCCGACCAGCACGAGCGACTCGTTCCACGTCGGGAGCTCCCAGCTGACACTGGTGCCGGCCCGGACACCGTGCTCGGCGTAGAGCCCGGCTGCGACCCGAAGACAGGCGTCCCGGTAGCCGGCGAAGGTGAGCTCGTTCCCGGTGTCCTCACGGGCCAGCACCGCCTCGGGCGTGGCCGCCGCCCGCGCCTCGATCAGCCCCCAGAGCGTCGGGGCGAAGAGCCATCCCCGAGCATCCGCCCGCTCCTCCATCAGTGTCCTGGCCTCGTCGTCCATGCTCGTCTGCGCTCCTGGTGTGGCCGGCCGGTGGCCGGGTCGTGCGTGCGGTTCCTGACGGTCGTGCGGTTCCTGGCGGTCGTGTCGGCCTCCCCGGGGGGGCTGTGCGGGTCCTCGGGGTGGTGTGGATCCTGGCGGTCGTGCGTCCGCCGACGTGCCTACCGGTCGGCCCAGAGCTGGTCGGTGTAGGTGTCGGTGCCGGGCACGGTGCCGATGAAGGGCGACGCCCACTGGACCCGGCCCACGCCGGCCGCCTCGACCGCCGCGCCGAGCGACCCGAACACGGCGTCGAAGCTGGCCGTCGGGTCCTCGTCGATGAAGCCGAGGAGGAGCACCCGGTCATCCACCTTGTCGTCCCGCGGCACGTCGCCCGGCGCATCGGCCAGCAGCGGCAGTGGGCTGAAGCCGAGGACGCTCGCCACCGGGGAGCCCGCGGTCACTCCGGGCAGGAAGGTGTCGCGCACCCATGCGCCGAGTTCGGCGCCCGTCACGCCGGCCGCCGGCTCGAGATGGACCGAGACCATCCCGGCGAACCGGTGGTCGAGGGTCAGCTCGGCGGGCACGCCGTCGCCATCGCGACGGTGCCCCCACTCGAACCGGTAGAGCCCGGTGTGGATGTGGTCGCGTTCCTCGAACATCCGGCCGGCGGCGTGCAGCGCGTTGACCTGGTCGACCGC
>Ga0182030_10003224_pt1 | contig 34829 bp, 25 predicted proteins | sample 812S3MmetaG_FD_121299 | JGI IMG/M metagenome (GOLD analysis project Ga0182030, IMG submission 121299) | Permafrost microbial communities from Stordalen Mire, Sweden - 812S3M metaG (Illumina Assembly) | ecosystem: Environmental > Terrestrial > Soil > Wetlands > Permafrost | place: Sweden...
GCCACGAGGGCGGCGCCCGCCAGGAACGCGACGACGGTGTAGCGGCTGAAGAGGCGGCGGGGTGGCGGCGCAGCCGGGCCGGCCGGTGTGGGATGGTTCATGAGATACTCCTTGTGAAGTGAGGGGATACGCGGTGAAGCATGCTCGCCGTCGGTGTGCGGTGGTTGTAGCGCAGGTAAAGTTATGTGAAGCGCGGCGTTGAGGCGCGTAGCGGGGGCAGGAGCATCTGACGACACGGCCAAATACCCCATGCTAAGCTGACCCCGCATGAGTCCGCGCCCACGAATTGCCCACCCGCCGTGAACATGCGTGACATCACGTCGCTCGCCCCGGTGATACCCGTATTGACCATCGCCGAGCTTGAATATGCGGTTCCCCTGGCCCGCGCCTTGTGCGCCGGCGGACTGCGTGTCTTGGAGATAACGCTGCGCACTCCGGTGGCATTTGCGGCCATCGAGGCCATGCGCCACGCGGTGCCCGATGCCATCATCGGTGTCGGCACGCTGACCCGGGCCATCGAGTTCGCCGCAGCCAATCGCGTGGGCGCTCAGTTCGGTGTGACACCCGGCCTTACCCCCGATCTCACCAGTGCGGCCCGCGGCGCGCGCTTCCCGCTGCTGCCCGGCGTGATGACGCCGACGGAATTGTTGGCCGCCCGCAATGCCGGATTTGACACGCTGAAGCTTTTCCCCGCACACCAGGCGGGCGGCGTCGGCATGCTGAACGCGCTCGCGGGCCCGTTTCCAGACGTGCGGTTTTGTCCCACCGGCGGTATTACTCGCGCGACTGCACCCGATTATCTGGCGCTGCCCAACGTGGCGTGCATCGGTGGATCTTGGTTTGCGCCACCCGAGCTGATCAGGATCGGCGACTGGGCCGGTATCGAAGCGTTGGCCCGAGACGCGAGTTCCCTGCGAAAACCTTGATCCGCGATTGCCCAGCGCCCGAGTGCTCAGCCTGCCTTGAATCCCCGCGCAATCGCCGCGCCGAGCACCTTCTCGAACTGCACCGAAGCGGGCGCCGCGGGCACGATTTCGTTAAACCCATGATAAGCGCCGGCCACCACGTAAAGCTCCGTGGAGACACCAAAATCGATGAGGCGGCGGGCGTATTCCATATCTTCTTCAACGAACAGATCGATCGAACCCACGCCAATGAAGGCGGGCGGCAGCCCGGCAAGATTCTCCACCCTCGCCGGCACGGCACCGTACGGTATCTGCGCGGATCCGGCGGGAACACCCAGCAAGGATGACCACCCGAATACATTGGATGGACGCTTCCAAAAATAAGTGCCTATCCACGGCTTGGGTTGTCGGGTGCTTCCGGTTCGATCATCAAGCATCGGATAGATCAGGAGTTGGAGGCACAGAGGTATTTCGCCGCGATCGCGCGCCGCGATCGCCAGCGCTGCCGCATGACCGCCCCCGGCGCTTTCGCCCATGACCGCGATACGACGCCGGTCGACTCCGAGCTCATCGGCTTGGCGGTAAAGCCAACGCAGGGCCGCATAATTATCCTCCAGCGATGCGGGAAATTTCGCCTCCGGCGCCAACCGGTAATCCACGGTCACCACGAGACAATCATGCTCGGTGGCGATGGCCTGGAGGCGCTTGATGCCGTCGGTGGCGCGACCGAGGATGTAGCCGCCGCCATGAATATGCAGGATTGCAGGGCGCGCCCGTGCTTCGTTTTGATTGATCACATAGACGTTCACCGCGGGTTGCCCGGCTGAGCCAGGGATGTTGCGCATGGTGAAATGCGGCGATGCGCTGGGCGCCTCGGCCCAGTCTTCGGCAAGCTTGCGCATTTGCGTCAGCGTACTCGCGGTGTAGGTTTCCTTCTCCATCTCGGGTTGAAGCTTGAGCAATTCCGCGCGCAAATCCGGGTCCACGAGGGACAGGGGATCAACCTCCGATGCGGGCGCAGCAATTGCCGATTGCAGAGTAGATGCCGAGCCCACGGCCAACGCCAAAGCGCCGAGCCCAAATTCACGTCGTGAGAAGGTCTGCATTCCGATCCTTTTATGACTCATGTGACTGCGTTGCCTCGAACGACGCTTCGATAGAAGCGGCTGCTGAGTTTCGGCGTGCGTTTCTGCGTCTTGAAATCGACATACGTGATGCCGAAGCGCTTGTCGTAGCCGTCCGTCCACTCGTAGTTGTCGAGCAGACTCCAGAGAAAATATCCCTTGATTGGGATTCCGTCCGCGGCCGCACGCTGCAGATGGCCGAGGTAATTTCGCAGGTACATCGTTCGGTCGGTGTCGTAGATGTTCCCATCCGCAGCGACCGTATCGGTGGAGGATGCGCCATTCTCGGTGATATAGATCTCACGCAGATCAAACGCTTCGTTGGCAAGTCTCGGCACCCAGTACATGGCCTCCGGCCCCAGCGTGAGCCAGTCGCTCTCCATATGCGGATACGATGACGGGTCTGGCACCACCGCATAACCGAGCGGAGTATCTGCGGCACGAATCCAGCAGGGTGTGTAGATGTTGAGACCTTGAAAATCGAGCGGGCTTGAGATGATTTTGAGTTCTTCGCCGGTGAACCTCGGTGCGGCGGCGCCCAAGCTTCGTAGATAAGAGTCGGTATAGCGGCCCGTGCGCATCACCGTGAGATAAGCCGCATTCTCTTCGACCATCGCCGTCCGGGCTGCGGCGACGTGCTCCGGACTGTCGAACACCGGCGTTGCAGGCTGCACATTTTCTGCGGAGCCCACCCGCGTGCCGGCTCGCGCGGCGGCACGGATCGCCTGTACCGCGAGTCCATGGCCGAGCACGGCGTGGTGGCGCGCTTGCGCGAGCGGGCCGCGCTCGAGCTTCAGTCCCGGCGCATGCTCTGCGCTGCCATACCCAAGACCGATGAACGTGAAGATTTCGTTCATGGTGAAGAAATGAGACACCAAGTCCGATAGATGGCCGGCCACGTAACCGGCGTAGTCCGCAAAGGCCTGGGCGGTATCACGATTCTGCCAGCCGCCACGATCTTGGAGCGGTTGAGGCAGATCCCAGTGGTAGAGCGTGCAGAACGGTTCGATTCCGGCGCCGCGCAGCGCCTCCGCGATGCGCCGGTAGTGATCGATGCCCTTTGGGTTGGGTGTACCCGTTCCTTGGGGAAAGATCCGCGGCCATGCGATGGAAAAGCGATAGGCCTTTAGCCCAAGATCCCGCATCAGCGCGATGTCTTCGGGGTAACGATGGTAGCTATCGTCCGCAATATCCCCGGTGTCGCCGTTGTGCGTCCTACCGGCGGTATGTGAAAACGTATCCCAAATCGAAACACCGCGACCATCCTCTTGGGTGGCTCCCTCGATCTGGTAGGACGCAGTGGCCGTGCCCCATAAGAACCCGCGCGGGAAGCTCAAGGATGCCGCGCGGTGCGCCTGCGCGCGCGGCTCGGCGCCCCGCGGATCGCCCCCTAGCGCGAGCAGACCTGCGCTAGAGGCCGCGAGGCGTGCAAATACGCGACGGGATAGAAGGGACAAGTCGCCATCTCCGGTTCATTTGAGGTTGCTCCGCTCCAGTTCCCGCTCACTTCTGAGGATCGATGGACTCCAACACTACATCCCGCGTGGATATCGTCGGATGGGCCGTATCGTCTTGCGGTTCCGCCAGCGCTTGTAAAACATAACGCCCGGGCGCCCCGGGCGCCGTTAGAAACGCCGTATAGGACTGCGCGCCCAGCGGCGGCACGGAGAACGGGATGGCGGTCGCCGCAGCCTGCATCCCCGTCGCATCGGTGAACACCAGATGCAGAACGCCCGCGCGGAGTCGATCCTCGTCGTTCACCAGGTAGATGTCGTAGCTTCCCTGCTGTTTGATGGGGATCGTCGGCTGCCAGAAATTGAGATAGACACCCAGCGGCCTGAATGCCTGTTCCATTTCGGCGGCGAAATGAGGCTCCAGCTCCAGTGTCTGAATATCGATGAAATTATCCGACGTGAACCCGCCCGGCTCGCTCGAGGTGAGATAGGCGAAGTGCATCACGCCGGCATATTGGCGGTAAGCGCGATAAAGCTCGGTCTCGCCGGCCAGCACGCGGGCGCTCAGTGCACGGCGATTCTCGACGGTATTTCGATCGCCCAGCAGCTTCGGGAACAGGTTCTGCGTGAGCAGCGTCGGCGAGCCGTCCCGATTGACCCAAATCCAGCCGTATTCATTGACGATTTTCGCATGATTCGATTTCGTGAACGGGTTCGCGGCCACCCCGTCCATCGATTGCAAATCGCTCAACTCGAACGGCTTCCCTCCTCCGGTGGCGTCGAATTTTCCGCCCACCGCTTCCAGGAAGTAGTTGTGATCCTCGACCGGATCGTCCGGCCCCGCAGGCGCATTGTAGCTATTCTCCCAAGGCCGATTCGAGAGATCGAGCGAGCGCACAGCCGGAATCACCGTGCTCGCGACCTCCGGCAACCAGGACTCATTGGTTGCATCCCACAGAAAAATGCTTGGATGGTTCCAGCTGTCGCGCATCCATTCGCCGTACTCGCCAACCAACTCCTTCGCATCGTAGGATGACCGCCACTGGGTGTAGACCGGCGAACCGACCCAAACGGAATATTCATACTCGATCAACAAGCCGCTCTCGTCGGCGATCTCGAGCCAGCGCTCCGGCACCGGCCCGATCGTCATCCGAACCGCGTTCCAATGCATTTGCTTCGGGATGGCCACCAGGAGACGCTGCACCCAGGCCTCGTTCCACGGCAACGTACCTGATTGAGGGTCCTCGAAAAAGCGATGAAGCGCGATGTTGGACCCGCGCAGGAAATACGGCCGTCCATTGAGGTAACCCCGGCGCGTCACCGTATCGAAGTGGAATTCGCGCATGCCGAATCGGGTTTGCGTCTCATCGCCCTCCGTGCGGGTGACTACCCGGTAGAGGAACGGATCCTCGGGGCTCCACAGGCGCGCCGCCGGGAGAGGCACCACCTGGGTGACCCGCTTGATCTCGCCCGCCCCGAGATGCACGGGCATCGTCTCCCGGATGGCGGCCTGCCGGCCGGATTTCCATTCGAACACCGATTGCGCAAGCTCGGTGTCGACCGCGGCGGACGAATAATTGTGAAGCTCGGTTTGCACGACGATGGTGGCGACGTTCGCCGCATCGGCCAGCCGCGGAGCCACCTGGACCACGGAGATCACGGGATTATTCGCCGTGATGAGACTCACGCTGTCGTAGATCCCCGGAGTCCAGCGGTACTTTTCGAAGTCGGTTCCGCCGATCACGGTCGGAGGCAGCACGCCCGGATGGGCACCGATTCGAATCACGACGACATTCGAGGCGCCCCAGCGGATCGCGCGGCTCACGTCGAAGTAGCCCGCGGTGAAGCACGAGTCGTGCTCACCGATCCGCACGCCGTTCAGGTAGAGCACGGTGCCGAACTGCGCCTTGCTCACCTTGATCAGCGCGACCGCGCTGCGCGCCGGCGCGCGAAAGCTCCGCCGGTACCAGAAGTAGTTGCGAGCCTGGGTTGTCGTACCGCGAACGTCGCCGAGCTTGTCGTAGTCGGCCTGACTGAAGCGGTCGTAATAGACCAGCGAGGACAAAAGCTGTTTGGAGCGAAACTCATCTACCCCGGCAAACGCGGAGGTTGCCGAATGCACCAAGCCCGGGACCGGCACGACGTGCCGGAATGCCGTCGGAACTTGCGTAGCCGACGCACCGTCCTCGATTTCCCACCTTCCATCCAGGGATACGACGGTGCGCAGCGTTGGGGACGAGGGAGCTCCGGCATGAGAGGTGCCTGCGAGCCCGCACACGCACAGCGTGATCAAGGCGCGCGTCCCCCACTTCACCCGCAGTCCCCGCCGACAGAAGCCCGGTTGCCGCCGCGAATCGGCAATGCAACTTTGGTCATATCAGAACTTCTTGGTAAGGGTCACCCCGTACATCCGCGGCTGGCCGTAGGTGAGAAAGTTTGTGCCATTGAATGAGTCACCCGGCTGCACATCGACCAAATACGCTTTGTTGGTGAGATTACGCCCCCACGCATCGATTTCCCAACGATCCGTCGATAGATACTTCAGCCCGGCCCCGAGCAGTCCATAGCCACTTTGCGAGCCCTGCGGGTTGTAGCCCTCCGAGGTGAATGCTTGCTGCGACTTGTACGAGTAGTTGAGCCGGGGTGCAATGGACCCATAATTCGCCAAGTGTATGGTGTACTCGGCTTGCAGGCTAACGGTGTTGCGCGGCGACAAGGGTATCGGGTTGCCGGATGCATTGACCAGTATGCTTGGGAAATTTGGCGCCGGCGTGTAGACGGAGAGGACATAGTAGTTATTGAACACGGCATGTAAATATCCGTAATTCGCGCTGAGTGTCAGGTCGGGGAGCGGTCTGGCGGTGGCTTCGAGCTCGAGACCGTAAGTCGTCGCCTTGGCCGCATTGGTCACGATCGGAAAGTTGTAGAAGTCCGGGTTCACACCGGCAACCTGCATGTTCGACAGCTTGTTCAGAAACACGTCGCCGTCGACGCGAAACTGGCGGGTGATGTCGCTCTTGATGCCGAGTTCGTAAGTGTTGATGGTTTCGGGCTGTATATAAGAGGCCTGCCCGGCCACGATGTTGACATTGCCTTCCTTGAAGCCGTGGTTGAAGCTGACATACCCCAAGGTCGCCTCGGTGAAGTGGTACTGCAAGGATGCGCGGCCACCGATGGAGCCCCAGCTCTTGGACCCAGCGTGATGTTTCCCATTCTCGCCGATGGTGCCCTCATCGAGGTCCGATTCGCTATAGCGAAGTCCCCCGGTCACGGTTAATTTCGACGTGATTGCGTAGTCGGCTTGTCCGAAAGCGGCATAGTTCGTGGAGGTCCTTATGCCGTAGGCGGAAGCGGGAGACCCCGAGAATGTGAAGTACTGTGGAATCACGAGCGTAAACGTCGAAGCATAGAGCCCCGTCGTATAATTGAATCGCTCATTGCCTTTGGATGCCGCCCGAAGTTCCTCGGAAAATTCGTCCGAGTGCTTAGGCTGCGAGAAATTGTACAAACCGGTTCCCACATAGTCGCTGGCAGCCCAGTCAAAAAATGCGGTGCTGTTGTGAACGTACCCCGTGATGCTGGTCAGTTCCACGGGGTCGAGCGTCCAGGTCCCCTGAAGCGATCCGAAAGTCGTCGTCGGTATCGTGTAGGACAGGCCCTTTTGGATGGTGGAGTACGGAGATACCGCTCCATAGACCGTTTCGCCGAGCGCATCGACACAGGGTGCCTTGGTGGAGTACGGATTCGCACAATCCACAGCCGGATTGGCAGGGTTGCGCAGCCCGAGCACGGGCCAACCGTAGGTAATCTTGTTTTGGCCCTTTGCCGCGATCACCAGCCACTGCATGTCGTCGAAGGGCTTGAAGAGCAGCTCCGTGCGCACATCGTAATCCCGCTCCGCCCACAATTGATCGGAAGTGTAATAAGTGGGTCCCGGCGCAAGGTCTACGCCATAGCCATTCCGGTCCTTGTAATAGGCGGAAACAATCCCGGTCAGCGTGGACCCGAAGAGAGGTCCGCTCACGGTGCCGGAGCCGCTATGTTCATCATAGTTGCCGCCTTCGGCGACGACCTCACCGTGAAAATCATCAGTCGGATGCTGCGTATAGAAATTGATCGCGCCCCCGTTGGTATTCCTGCCATAGAGCGTTCCTTGCGGCCCACGCAACACTTCAATGCGATCCACGCCGAAGGTTTCCATCACCGCGGCGGCGCTGTCTTCGATATACACCTGATCTATATAGGTTCCAACCGAAGGCGAAGTGGTTTGAAGGCCGTCGTTGACGCCGACACCGCGCATCGTCAGCTGCGGCACGACCCCCTGATAGACCGAGCCGATCGTCAGGTTGGGCACGACTTCCTGCAGATCGTTCGTGGTATCGAGCCGCAAATCGCTCACGGACGCAGCGCTCACCGCAGTCACCGCGATGGGTACGTTTTGCAGCGATTCAGTTCGCTTCTGCGCAAAAACCTGGATTTCCTGCAGCTCGGTCGAATCGCTGCTTTGACTTTCGGTTGAATTCGGTGCCGTCGAGTTCGACTGCGCCAGCGTGGGCCCGGCAATCACCACTGAGGCGAGCGTGATTACCGCGAGAATTGTCTTGGACATCGTCGTATTCCCCCTTCCCTTACTGAAGCGTCGCAACCTGAAACATTGTTAATGATCGATTGGATCCAATCTACAGATGTATAATCTAGATCCAGCCACCGCGCAAGTACTAGGTCATTTCGCACTAATAATATAGGTTATGTATTACCTATGGTAGTGGTAGCAGCTAACCCTATATATCTGCCCGGGCGCGCAGGCCTCGGAATGGCCTCGGCATCAGGGTCTTCGGAAGAAGTCCCGATCGGCGCGGCAGTTTTCGTCCCCGCGCACGTGGACGAGTTGGATCTTAGGGGCCCCGCGGCGCGTACCAAATCGGGGAAGACCAGCCACGCTGTTGAACGGTGGTGGGTGCATCCGTCGACAGCGGCAACTCATTTTTTATCGCAAGCAGCGTCGCCCAGCGGGGAGTGGGTATCTCCAGTACTCGAACGTAGTATGCCGCGGCGCAAACGACGTCGAACGAACGATCGACCCAGACAGCCTTGAGTTCCGTCGCCCCGATGGAGTTTTGGTAAGCGCCCGTCTTCAGGTCCACCGTATTGCCCACGGCGGGAAGCGAACCTGTTCTTGGGTCCGGCCGTCGCTGACCGGACCAAGCCGCATCGTAGATGTCTTCGTGTTGCCGGCCATCCTTCTCCCACACTTTGACGATCTGCAACCGATCCAGATTCGCGCCGTCAGGGTCCTTGATCGCCCATACGACGAAACTGGGAGCCTTGGCTGTTTCAGGCCGTGTGGGCAAATCAGCGCCCATTGGCACCGCGGTCGCATAGGCTTGGCGGGGCCATTCATTGCCCTCGAAAATGTACCGGTCAATCTTCCAGCCGCCATAAAACCGTATTTTCAGCCTCGTGCCGGTGGTGGCGAAGGTTTCCCGACGCCGCAGCGCTTCGTAGAGCGACCTGCGCGTGTTGCTTTCGGCCCAGATCCCCGTCAAGTTGCCGGAAGTGGTGCGCAACGGAGCGGGATCGGTAAATTGGCCCACCTCGCTGAGTGCGCGAACGGCCTCGGCTTTGGAGGCTGTCCCCGCCCCAATATTGTCATTCCATACGGTGCCTTTGTAGTCCGCCTGTGCACTGACCGAAAGGCCGCTGTGCAAATCAGAGCCACCGACGAACCCGTACTTGAACGGATTGATTCCCAGTTTTTCTTGCAAGACCAAGCCCCGACCAAGGGCATCACGAAGATACGACCCTGCCGGGGGGCTTTCGTACCCGCGTCCGTACGAACGAAAGTCGAAGATCTCGAAATCTGCAAATTCGTCGGTGGGTGAAAGCAGGGGATGGGTCTCCGAGGTGCCCTTGGTTTGCGAAATCTCACTCAAGGGCTCATGCGCTTGGCGCCGCTGCGCATACGCGCGATCGATGGCCTTGCCGCTGCTGTCGACCCAGTCGTACATCAGGCCGTTGGAGGCATTGGGATTATGCGGAATAGCCAATGCTTCGAAGCCATCGGAGTGAATTCTTTCGAGCCAGACCCACAAATCCTCAGGTTTGTTCGAATCGACCGAGGTGAAGGGATTCGGAGCGGATGAGCCTTCAAAAATGACGTTTCTATGGAGATTGTCGCCGCCGATCTCGGCCGTCCACTCGTAGGCGATGAAGGTGGTGAACTTACCCGGCTGATTATTGCGATTGGCGGCATCCATTTCGCGTTGCCATGCCGACTGCGAAAGCGCCTTGGTGTTCACACCGGCGATCGGTTTCGCGTGCGAGGGCCATCGGCCCAAGCCTTCCCACCCTCCGAGCTCATCATTTCTGAGCGCCTTGCCCACGTTGCTCTTGGAGAATGCGCTATTGGGATCGTCCAGCGTGTTCGCGACACCCATCAATTCGGAGTGGTCGGTCACTGCCATGAAATCGAGTGCCTCACGGCGCTGCACGGGCGCTCCGAGATATCTGACCATTTCTCCCTTGGCGAATCGATACGCCTCGTCCGGGTCGACTTTGGTCGACCCAACCAGGTAGGCATCCAGGGAGTAGCTTGTGTGCAAATGCAGATCTCCGAAGTAGGCTTCGCGTAATGGATTTCGCTTTACCGGTGCATCCGCTCGCTGCGCCTGCACCCATGCTCCACCGCCGCAGCAGATCCATGTCAGAACAAGCAGGCGTCGCAGGGCGGAGCTCGCAACTCGACTGGACGTCCTCACAACCGGCCATAGAGCCGGCCGCTCTGTATCGTGGGGTCGATCGGACCGGCTTTGATCGTCGAGGTCAGTTGCCGATGCCAGTTGATGTCGCGCCACATGCCCTGAAATTGAGGACCGCAAAAATTACTGGTGGCCATCGCCATCCATTGCCCCGTCGCCGAGGCGGTCAACACGCCCTTCGCACACACCTCCTTGACCCAATCCCAGGGCAACAACGGCCAATCCTTATAGTCGACGATCGCCCAGCATTCCGTCGTCATCAGCGGCAGCCGGGCATGCCGCGACGCATTAGCCAACCGCGCTATCTTGTCCGTCAACAGCTTTTGCCAATAGGCCGGCTTCTCCGCATAGATGTTTGCCGCGGTGAGTTGCAGGTTGTGATACCCCACCTCTGAGAAACGCTCGTAGTGATATCCGGCAAGCTCGTAGAACTCATCGTTGTTCTCCCCCACCATCCACAAGTGATGCTCGATCGCATCGACGAAGTGCAGGTCCTGCTCGGCGATTGTCTCGACGCGGTCGTTGTCGGTGGAAAAAAGCAGCGGCAGCGAGGGAAATTCTGCTCGAACGGCCGCAACGGCCCTTCCCATCCAAGCCATTGCGCGCGGATCGAACCATTGCCCCCAATCGAGCGGCGGCTGAACGAACGGCGCCCAGACGGTCCCCGGCCATTCGTTGCACAAGTCGACATACAGGAGTGCGTCGAGCAGTCCCGCCTGCTGGATGCCCGAAAGCGTGGTATTCCAGGCCACCGCCAACTGCTCCGGGCCGGATATCCTCCGTCGGATCTCGCTCTCGTCTTCGCGAAACCAGGTTGATAGACCGACCTTGACGCCTCGGTCGCGGCATTTGGCGATGAATTGGTGAAGCTCCGGAAGCACCCGCACCCGCACCAGGGTGGGAGCCCCCCAGTCCTGCGTGTCCCAGACCGGCTTGAGCAGCCAGGACTTGTTCGGCTCGGCCGCGACCAGATGCGGATAGGCATCGATTCGCACCGCGTCGTATCCTCGCTCGGTGAGCTCATCGAGCGCCAGGTCCCAGTTTTCGTAGCCAGCCCCCGGCCAGCGCCGCTCGAGCCAGGAGAAATCCCACATGGCAATCGCCCGCGGTCGTCTGCCTTGGGCGGAAGGCATCGCCGCTGCCACGGAGGGGGCGGACGCAGTGGCGGCCGTGGCGGCAGTGGCGGCAGTGGCGCCCGCCAGAGCCTGGAGAAATTCTTTACGGTTCACCGGATTACGATACCTGTATGAAAGGTAGTTGACAACCTTAAGGTGAAGTGCGTATGTGTCGCTTTTTCAGAGGGAGGAAAGAAATTGTCGCGCATCTCCTGGTTAGCGCGCACTGCAGCGCCACTCTGGCTTCTCTGCGTCCTGGACACGCATCCGGTGGCGGCCGCGGACTCGATCACCCGAACGCCCTCCTCGGGACACCCAGTGAGGGCCAACCCCGTTCGCGATGCGTATTACGGCGATCTGCATCTTCACACGAGCTATTCGTTCGACGCCTATCTGTATGGCGCCACCCAGGTCGACCCGAACGTGGCGTATCGCTTCGCCAAGGGTGAAGTGGTCCCATATCTCGGACAGCCCATCCAGCGACGTGAACCTTTGGACTTTCTCGCCGTGACGGACCATTGCGAAAGCCTCGGCGTACTCGCCGATCTGGAGAATCCCGACAGCGCGGTCTCACGGAGCGATCTCGGCAAGCGCCTTCGCGCACTGCTGGCGCAGATAACGACCCCGGGAGGCCGTCGCGACATGGCGCTCGATCCCACCCGACCTGGCGATGCGGACCCTTTCGACGGGCTATGGCGCGATTTCTTCGAGGGCAGACAAAGCGGCCTGCCGGTCGAGTTGAAAAACGCACCGCGAGATGCTTGGGCGCGTGAGATCGCATTTGCAAATCGCAATTACGATCCAGGGAAATTCACGACCTTTATCGCCTACGAATGGACCTCTCAGGCGAGCGGCGCGAACCTGCACCGTAACGTGATTTTCAAAGGAGCGTCGGCTCCCGACCCGTTCACTACGTTCGACTCGCGGGATCCGAAGGATCTTTGGGATTGGCTCGAAGCGATTCGCAAGCAAGGCGTCGAAGCGCTCGCCATTCCCCATAACGGCAATGCCAGCAATGGATTGATGTACGACTGGGTCACCGCTGCGGAAACCATGAGTCGCATGGATGCGCAAGAGCGTCAGGCCAATGAGCCCTTGAGCGAGATTTCGCAGGGCAAGGGCACCTCGGAAACGCATCCCCTGCTCTCCCCCACCGACGAATTCGCCGACTTCGAGATCTTCGACTTTCTCGAGACGTATCGTCGTCAAGTCGGGCGACCCCAAGGCTCCTATCTGCGTGATGCGTTGAGTGCCGGATTGGTGCTGCAGCGCCAGCTCGGGGTGAATCCCTTCAAGTATGGATTTGTGGGCGGCTCGGATCTGCACACCGGTCTTTCCGTGAGCGCACAGGCCGACTACGCCGGAAGCCATTGGCAAGCCAACCTCGGCGGTGGCGAGCCGACCCGGCAACAAGTGGCGGACGGTTTTGCCGGCACCGACGACAATGGGGCGTATGAACTGAATTTGAAGACGACATCGGGCAATCTCACCGGCGTTTGGGCGGAGAGCAATACGCGTGAATCGATCTATGCCGCGCTGCGCCGCCGAGAGACCTTCGCCACCTCGGGTACCAGGCCGCGATTCCGCTTCTTTGGCGGCTGGAAGCTTCCCGCCAACCTGTTGCAGAAGAGAGATTGGCTGGCCTCCGCTTACGCGAACGGCGTGCCCATGGGGAGCGATTTGCCCAGAAAGCCCGCCGCCGCCGCGGCACCGACGTTCGCCGTGTGGGCGGTAAAAGATCCGAACAGCGGTAATCTCGACCGGGTGCAAATCGTCAAGGTTTGGGAGGAAGGCGGCCAGCAACGACAAAAGATTTTCGATGTAGCCTGGTCGGGTCATCGGCAGCTCGACCCAACGACCGGTAAGGTTCCAGCCGTCGGCGACAGCGTGGATCTGACGACCGGCCGATATACGAATAGCATCGGTGCAACCGAACTTAAGGTGCTGTGGAAAGATCCGGATTTCGAGCCGAACCGGGCTGCGGCTTATTATCTGCGCGTTATCGAGATTCCCACGCCTCGCTGGTCAACCCTGCTCGCCCTGCACAACGATCTGCCGCTGCCGCGGGGTGTGCCGCCGACGGATCAGCAGCGCGGCTGGTCATCGCCCATCTGGTACACACCAGCCGATTGGAGCGAGACGGCTGCAACGAAGCCGGTCGGACGTCCGCTTTGATGGGACGTTTCTCGCCATCGATTCGAGTTGGATCGGGATTGGGAAGCTTCGGTAATGACATCGAAACTCATACGCTGTCTCAGAGGCTCGGCGCATCGGCCACACAGCGGATGCCAATCGCGGCAGATCGATCCATGCTCGGAGCCATAAGCAGCAACTTGCCGTGTTGATTTAACTTGTACGCCTGCGGGAAATACCACAGCGAATACTGCGGCTGATAATAACTGCCTCCCCTCAGCACGGCGCCGCGAGTATGCTCGTCCGCAAATTCGTCGGTCCACTGCCAGACATTGCCGACCAGATCTTCCACTCCAAACGGGCTGGCACCTCGATGATGCGCGGACACGTCGTCTGGACCGCGCATGATTCGGCTCTTATCGGGCACCGGGACGGCCGAGGGATCCCATTCGCCGCCCCATGGATAAAGCCTGCCGTCCTGGCCTTGAGCTGCATACTGCCATTCCCACTCATGCGGCAGGCGCTTGCCGTTCCAGGTCGCGTATGCCTCGGCATCGTCCCGCGAAACCCAAGTCACGGGCTTGTTGTCCCAACCCATTGGATAAGTTCCGTCGTGCCAATCGCGAAGAAAGTTGAGATCGTCACGTGGGTGGTAATGAGTTGCGTCAATGAATACCTTGAACTGCGCATTGGTCACCGGATATTTATCGATCCAAAAGGGGTTCAGTTTTACCAAATGCTCGTGGAACAAACGCGGTGAATTCTCCCAGGGATACTGAACATCGATGCCGTCGAGTTCCGCGCCCTCGATCTCGATGCCATTTACCCTGAATAAGAATTTCGCGGCGGGAATGTACATCATTCCCGCCGGCGCCTCCGAAGAAGCATGCGTGTTTGCGATCGGCTCCAGTCTCTGCGCAAGCACGGCCCACTCGTGGGAGTAACTGGCCAGCGGCTTTGCGGTCATTAACTTCATCTCCGCCATTAGATTCACCATCGCTGCGTCGGGCTCATGCTTGGACGCCATGATGGCGGCGTATCCCTTGGCATCGATGTCAAAGCTCAGAATGAGCCCGTCTTCCCGATGTTCCGGCTTCAATTCCACACCGTGGTAGAGATCGATATATCGCCAGCCCGGCTGAACATTCATCTGTGGACCGCTCAGATCGAACGCATTTCGATTCACAATCGTCCAAACGGTGTCCTCACCGAGGGGCCATCGACTGGCGTACACGCCGTATCGAAGCATCGGCGCAAACGGTTCCCACCCCTGGCTTACCAGGAATGGGGCGACTGCCCGTTCGATCATCGCCACGCGCCGGGCGGCCTCTGCGTCACGCGCGGTTATCGCGTTCCAGTATCCCCAAACGTTCTCCCAACTTTCCCAGCCGATGCCGTCGAACCAGGCGTATTGCAGGTCGTCGGTCTTATCCTTACTCCACCGATCCGAAATATGGACCATGTGTCGTGGCTCAAGCCACTTGTGGCGATCCACGGTCGGCGCAAAGGTAAATTTGTAGTAGCCCCAACTCATGAGGTCGTAGGCGACTTGCTCGTCGTGAGGGGGCAATTCGGGTTCGAACGCCAGCGGGTGACCCCTCCTGATCGCTGCTTCTACGAAAGCCCTCGGGACGCCCTCCTGCGTATCGCCATTGACGCCATCGGCGCCTATCTCGGCCATCAGCTCGGCAACCACATCCGGCCATGGCGCGCCGGGATCGCGGGTGCCTTGGTCCCACATCATCATCGGAAAAAGCACTCGGACACCGCGGCGATGAAAGTCCTTGATCATTGATCGAATCCCATCCATACCCCCGGGCATCGACCGGATCATGTCCTGCTGGTTTCGATCATCGATACCCAAGTTAGGGTACGTTGGCCAGATCAGCACGGCGTCGATACCACCGTAGCGCCTTTTCAAGTCGTCGAGATAGCGATCCACCGTATAGCGGCGCATGACTGGATCGTAAAAATACCTGTCCTGCACCATCATCTGCGACTGCATGAAGCTCGATTGGGTCCACTTGAGATCCGGCACATCGTATTCAGCTCCGTCGAAGCCGACGCGAATGCGCTTCTCCAGTCGGTAATGCTGCATGTCGGCGTGCCATGCGCTGAGTTCTGCGCCTGTGCAGGGTACATACCCGCGTGCCCACTTCAGATCGTATAAGGTCTTGCCCATATCGGAGCAAGTTGGGGCGTTGATTTGCGCGCCCGTCCAGTCCGCTTGAACGTTGAGCAGCGGCTCCGATGGCAGCTCCTCAGCGCCAACCGCTGTCGCGAGTAGAACGACAGCAATCAGTAGACCCGGACAGGTGGGTGTCATTATCATTCCCCGGGCTCAATGCGCGATCGGACCGTAGCGAAATATCCAACCGACGAGCAGCAACCCGAGGGCGGCAATCCAGCTTCCACAGACGCGGGCCGTGACGATCATCCAGTGGCGCGTCAGCGGCAACGTGACCGACGCGGCAAGCGCGCAGACCACGAATATCGCGGCGCTCGTGCCGAACAGCATCGTGAAATTTGCGCCACTTGGCGCCTGCTCCGCAAAGTCGGCCATCCCGCGCGACAGTCCGAGAAAAATTGCGACGACCGCGCTCGCGACGATCGGTATGGACCGATTCGCCGCCAGTGAGCCCCCGATCACCAGAAACAGCACCGCCGTGGCCAAGGACAACGCGATGTCGCCCGGGGCGACGTTCATCATGGCGAGCACTCCGCCCGCGAACCAAGCAAGCGGGGCGGTGCACGACAGCGCACGCGCCTGTTCCGGTCCCCGAAAACCCGCAGAGAAGCCCAGCGCGATCACGGGCAGGAAATCCTCCGGGCTCAACGCGAAATGCGAGACTCCGTCATACAACGGACCCATTCCAGTCACCACCAGATGAGCGTGGGCCGCCGGGGGGGCGAGCACGGCCAGTGCTGGCACGAAGATCCATCGGGGCTGCAGGTGCGAATCGCTCAACGCAAGTCGCCCCACAAAAAGAAAAGGCCGCCGCAGAGAATGACCGCCCCGGTGCCGCGCAACGTGAGCCTGCCCCAGTGCCATCGATGTATGGTGCCGATGGTAACACCGGCGGCATGCAAAATTCCGGTGGCGAGCACAAACCCGAGACTGTAGAACAGCGGGTTTTGACCCGGCGTCAATTCGGCACCGTGAGAGTATCCGTGGAAGAGACCGAAGGTTCCGACAAGCACCCCGGCCACCCATAGATTCGGACGGAACTCGGTCAAGACCGCGGCGCCGAGGCACACGCCGGACAGCGCAATCGCGAGCTCGCTTCCCGGAAGCGGCACGCCGATCAAGCCGAGAAATCCACCAAAGGCCATCACGAGGGGAAAGGTCACCGGCAACAGCCAAATCGCCGGCTGTCCGAGTTGCGCACCCCAGAGACCCACCGCCACCATGGCGATGATGTGATCGAGACCCGAGACCGGATGCTGCAAACCGCTCACGAATCCGCCGCCCTCGCCCGTCACGAGATGAGCGCTGGCCTGCAAGGGAAGCCCGCAAGCGAGCAGCATCGCAAAGGCGATCTCGGTCGACCTCGCGGTCCCGGGCTTTCGCATCACGACGGTCCGAGCGCCATGGCGCAATAGTGGAAGGTCCAGAAGGCGCCCAGGGTGCCAATCACATACGCAGGCATCGGCGCGACGAGCCGCGGCAAGTCGAACCTCATCAAGCGGAATGCACGCTGCAATGCCAACACGAGCGCGATAAAGGCCAATTGCCCGATCTCGACCCCGATATTGAACAGTATGAGCGCCGAGAGCAGTGCGCTTTTCTCCAGCCCCAGGGATGTCAGGCCGTTCGCAAAGCCCATCCCGTGCAGAAGTCCGAACGCGAATGCCACGACCCATGGATAGCGGATGGTGAGACTCGTGCCGCCGCGTCGGGCGCGCATCACTTCGGGAGCGATGAACAGAATCGACAGCGCGATCAACGCGTTGAGAAGCGGTGTGGACAAGCGGATGTCCGCCATCGTGGCGACCGCAAGCGTCAGGCTGTGCGCGAGCGTGAACGAGCTCACGGTCTTCAGCAGCATCCAGCGGTCGCCAACGATGAGCAGCAGACCCAGAAGAAACAATAGATGATCGGGTCCGGTGAGGATGTGCCGAACGCCCAGCATCAGAAAATCCAGCGCCGCACGGTGGGTTTGCTCCAGATGCAGGCTCAAGCTGGGGTTTTCAGCACTCAGCATGTACCGGACCGGCTCACCGTCCGGCCGCATGATCGAGACCAGCACGTCGGTGATGGTGTGGTCCAAGCCTTCGATCGACAAAGTACGGCCCTCCAACCCCTGTCGACCCGCAGAAAGATTGCGCCAGATTCGGATCTCAAAATTGGGGGCTGTTTCGATGGTACTGGGAGCGGTCTCGAGCAAATCGCCGCTAATGTGCGGCACCAAATGCACGGCCATCGTGCCCAGAGTGGGCTGTTTCCAGAGTGCGTCAAAGTGATTGTCGGCCCGCTCGGTCAGCCTCAGAAACGCGGGTCGCACTTCGTGGCTCCCAGCCGGCGCGGCTGCACAGGCGGCGAGCACCACCAGCACGGCCGTCAGGCGTGCGGCAGCGTTTCGGAAGAAACGAGTCATCGCCGCTCTCCCGCGTCCACGATGGTGTATTTGGCCCTTAGCGTCTCGAAGTTCCGCGCATTCAAGAGGCGACGTTGCTCGTCGAGATAGTCGGCCAGTACCTGGTCGTGCGCTTGCGCCAACAAGGACAGCGAGGACGGTACCCGGTCCGTGACGTAAATCAAATGCCATCCGAATCCCGATCGATAGGGTCCCGCCCAGGACCCGACGGGAAGTGTGAACAACTGTTCCGCAAGCTCGGATTGACCGAAAAGCCGGCGAGCTTCTTCCGGATCCAAAGTACCCACGTCGGTCGGGCCCGGAAATTCGTCGCCCAGCTGCGGCGCCCGCAACGAGTGCATGCCCGGCAACTTGCGTAGAACAGTGACTGCGCGAGATCTCGCTTCCGCCTCGCCGCCGCGGTCCGGAGAGAAATAGATTTGGCTGAAAGCCACCCGCTCGGGTTTCAAGTAGCGCATCTTGTTCTTGTCGAACCAACGCTCCAATACGGCCGGCGACGGCGGCTCGGGCACCGCGAGATCAGTTTGCAGGAATTCGAATTTCTGAATGATGCGACGGCGAACGACCTCGTCATCCTGACCAAGACCGAGCGCCACGCCCTCGCGCCAAGCGATTTGCTCTTGGACGTAGCGATCGATCAAGTGACTGAGTTGCTCCGAAGTGGGCGGCTGGCCGAACTGCTGCAGGTAGGTGGCGGCAATACGTTGCCGCTGGGCGAGTCCTATGTGAATCGTGTATCGATCGTTGCGTTCGGCCCAGTAATGCACGGCGCCCCAAATCAGAAAACCCAGCACGACGAAATGGAAAAGCGGCTCCTGGCCGACGGCTTTGAGCCTGGAGCGTAGGGTCAACGAGGTCAAGACTAGTGATAACCTGCGTTGGTCAGCGCCTTGGTGCTCAATTCGAAATGCTCGGCCATCGCCCGCTTCGCCGCCTCGGGATCTTGGGCGGCGATCGCCTGCGCGATGGTCGCGTGTTGGTCGAAGACCTTCAATCGCTCCTCCTCCGACGGGCGACTGCGCCACCCGATCGGGCAGGTCTGTTCCATGACCGCCTTGAAGGAGGCGATCAAGATTTCAAACAACGGGTTGCGGGACGCTCTGGCGATGGCGATGTGGAACGCGATGTCGCGCTCCGTTTGCAACGCGAGATCTCCGTAGGCTTGGCGCATGGCGCGCGCCAACTCGACGATCTCCCGCGCCTCGGCCCCCGAGCGCTGCAGCGCCGCCAGAGCCGCCGTGCGACTCTCCAACGCGCGCCGCACATCCCAGATCTGCTGCACGCCCACTTGCTCGGTTTGGACCGCGTGGACCATCGACAGAGACAGGACGGTCTCATCTACTCGCCCGACGCGGGCGCAGCGTCCATTCGCCACATCGATCAGTTTCATCGAGGCGAGCGCGACGAAGGCCTCGCGGACCACCGTGCGACTGACACCCAACGCCTCGCCAAAATGCGCCTCGCTCGGCAAATCGTCGCCGGCGCGCAAGCCGCGATCCCGGATCAACGCGGAAACCGCGGTGAAGACCTGATGCACCAGCGATTGCGCGCGAGGATTTGGTACTGATATCATATAGGTAGGCCCCACCTAAATTATAGGATGGTGCAAGATATTACAATATTGCCCAGCCGGATACGCGTCAAGATCGGGGAGTTATACATGGAATCGGCTCCGGTAAGCATCCATGTCGGGGTGATCGGCGAGGGGCTGATCGAGCTATGCGGCACGGAATTCGGCACGCTTCGCCAGGCCTGTGGGGGCGACACGCTCAATACTGCCGTCTATCTTGCGCGACTCCTGCGGCAGAGAGCCTCGATCTCCTATGCGACGGTGGTCGGAAGCGATTCGCTCAGCGATACCATGCTCGAGCGATGGCAGGCCGACGGCTTGGACATCGGATTGGCGCTTCGCGATCCCGCCCGATTGCCCGGTTTGTATCAAGTCCAGGTCGACTCGCGCGGCGAGCGGCGCTTCCTGTACTGGCGCCAGGAATCGGCGGCGCGCTACCTTCTCCGTCACGACGACTTCGCCCGCGTCCGGCAGGCCCTCTCGAAGGTCGATCTCATCTATCTTAGCGGCATCAGTCTCGCCATCTTGCCCGGGGAGGATCGCGCCGCGTTGATCGAGCTGTTGTCCTCGCTCGCCGCACGCGGCATTCCCCTGGCCTTCGACACCAATTATCGCGAGTCGCTTTGGTCGACCGTCGAAGCGGCGGCTTCAGCGATCACCGCCCTTCTGCCCGCCATCCGCTTCGTGTTCGCGACGTTCGATGAGGAACAACGTCTGTGGGGCGACGAAACGCCTGACGACACACTGGCCCGCTACCGCGGCGCAGGGGTCGCCTCGGTCATCGTCAAGCTGGGCCCTGCGGGCTGTTTGTATGGCGGCGAAAACCCCCGACTAAGCTTCGCCGCCCATCAAGTCCCCGTCGTCGTTGACACCACCGCAGCCGGTGATGCCTTCAACGCCGCCTTTCTGGCCGCGTCGCTATCGGGGCGGTCTGCGCAGGATTGCTGTCGTGCGGCCAACGCACTCGCCGCCACCGTCATCCAGCATCGCGGTGCCATCATTCCGGCGCAGGCAACTCCCTCCCTGGAGCAACTACTGGGAGAGCATGCCTCCGGGCAGCGACTTTGCGGGACGGGACCCGAATGAGCACCACGCCCGATTCGCAGCCACATTGCTTGTGGCGGGCGCAGACCGAGCTCGGCGAAGGTCCCGTCTGGGTACCACGCGAACGTGCGGTGTACTTCGTGGATATCCTCGGGCGGCGCATCCACCGCTGGCAGGAGGATGGCGAGCGGCGCAGTTGGAATACGCCCGCCGAGCCCGGATTCGTGGTTCCGTGCGAGCGGGGCGGCTTCCTCTGTGGACTGCGCGGCGGACTGCATCGGTTCGATCCGAGCACCACCGAGTTCGAGCTGCTGACCGAGGTCGAGCGGGACCAGCCCTTGCACCGTTTGAACGACGGTTTCGTCGACGGCAGCGGACGCCTCTGGTTCGGCACCATGCATGAAGATACGTGCACGCCGGGCGGCGCTCTGTACAGCCTGGAGCGGGGCGGGACTTTGCGCCTCCACGACTCGGGGTACATCGTCACCAACGGACCGGCATTGAGCCCCGACGGCCGCACGCTTTATCACAGCGACTCCGGGCGGCGCACGGTCTATGCCTTCACACACGCAGCCGGCGTGTTGTCCGAGCGGCGTGCGTTCGTCACTTTTCCCGACGGCTGTTATCCGGACGGTATGGCAGTGGATGGCAGCGGCCACCTGTGGATCGCCGTGTTCAACGGCTGGCGCATCGAGCGTTTTGCGCCGGACGGCCGCAAGGAGCACGAAGTCGCCTTCCCTTGCGCGCGTGTCACCAAGCTCGCGTTCGGCGGCAGCGACTTACGCACGCTGTTCGTCACCACCGCATGGACTGGGCTGACATCCGACCAGCGTGCGGCCCAACCGCTCGCGGGCGCTTTTTTCTCACTGCGTTCCCCTGTATCGGGCTTGCAGCCCACGGAGATCTCTTGGGATCGCACGAACGTGCCGGCCGCGGCGTTTCCTGTTCATTCACGGAAGTGACACACGAGTGAAAATCATCCAGATCGAGACGATCCGACTCCAGGAGCACCCCAACCCCAATATTCTTTGGGTCCGGGTGCATACCGACCAAGGCTTGGTCGGGCTCGGGGAAACATTCTGGGGTGCGCAGACTGTCGAGGCGCATATTCACGAGTACGTCGCGCCGCGGTTGATCGGTCGCGATCCGCTCGCGATCGATCGGATTGCCAAAGACCTGGTCGGATATCTGGGGTTTCGCTCGACCGGGGCCGAAGTGCGCGGCAATTCCGCCATCGATATCGCGCTGTGGGATCTTTATGGCAAGTTCGTGGGCCAGCCGATCGCGCAACTGCTCGGGGGGTTCTCGCGTCCCTCGATCCGCACATACAACACCTGTGCCGGCCCGCAGTACATCAGCAAGCCGAACGGCACGGTCAAGAGCTGGTCCGCCGCCGGCGCGGAAAACTATGACGATTTGAACGGCTTCTTGAATCGTGCCGACGAAATAGCGCTCGAGCTCCTGGCGGAAGGAATTACCGCCATGAAGATTTGGCCCTTCGATAGATTTGCGGCCCCGACGGATGGCCACTACATCTCGCAAGCCGATCTCAAGCAGGCCCTGGTACCGTTCGAGAAGATCCGCAAGGCCGTCGGGGACAAGATGGACATCATGGTCGAATTTCACTCCCAATGGCAGTTACTCCCCGCCATCCAGATCGCCCGGGCGCTCGCCCCTTTCGACACTTTTTGGCATGAAGACCCGATTCGGATGGACAGCCTCGCAAGCCTGGTGCGCTATGAGAGGGAGTCGTCCGCGCCGATATGCGCCTCCGAGACGCTCGGGTCTCGATGGGCCTTTCGAGATTTGCTCGAAACCAACGCGGCCGGGGTCATCATGCTGGACCTCTCCTGGTGCGGGGGAATTTCCGAAGCGCGCAAAATCGCCGCCATGGCCGAGGCTTGGCACTTGCCGGTGGCGCCTCACGACTGCACCGGACCCGTCGTGCTCTGTGCTTCGACGCATTTGGCTCTCAATGCGCCGAATGCGCTGATTCAGGAAAGCGTGCGGGCTTTCTACCGCACCTGGTACGCGGACCTGGTCACGGCGCTGCCAAAGATCGATCGCGGGCACATCACGGTGCCAGCGGGGCCCGGCCTGGGTCTGGAGCTCGCAGCCGATCTCGAACAAAAATTTCCGGTCATCCGCCGCGTGAGCTCATGACCCACGTTGTGGACATGCGGGACGAGGACCGATTGAAGGTCCGATCAGCTCGGCTGTTCGTGTCCCTGGTCACGGCGACGGCGGCCTTGGGAGGGCTGCTCTTCGGCTACGACACGGGGATCATCTCGGGCGCGTTGCTCTTTCTCAAGACTGAATTTAGCCTGACACCCAACATGCAGGCAGTGGTCACCAGTGCGGCGCTGGCCGGCGCCGCACTCGGCGCCGCCTTCGGCGGCCTGGTTGCCGACCGGTTTGGCCGGCGCTGGGTCATGCTGCTGCTGGCACTCTGGTTCGTGATCGGCTCCCTGGTGTGCGCGATGTCGCCAACCGTGGGCGTGTTGATTGCCGGGCGCGCTCTGTTGGGCGTGTGCATCGGGATCGTCTCATTCGTCGCGCCGCTATACATCGCCGAGGTTGCTCCGGCCCCCCGGCGCGGTGCATTGGTGTCTCTCAATCAACTGGCGATCACGGTCGGCATCCTTGCATCGTATGTGGTCGGATATTTGTTTGCGGAGCACGGCAACTGGCGCTGGATGGTGGGCCTCGGCAGCGTGCCCGGCCTCGTCTTGGGGATAGGCATGTGCGCACTTCCGGAATCGCCGCGCTGGTTGATCAAGCAGGGGCGTGACGCGGCGGCCCGCGCTATTCTCGTCCGGGCGCGCGGCAGCCGTGATGTCGATTTGGAAGTGGCGCAGATCCGCGCCGATCTCCAACTGGAGGGCACGCTGGTCGGCTGGTCGGCTCTGTCGACGGCGCTCTTGCGCCGCCCCTTGATTTTAGGCGTGGGACTCGCGATCCTCCAGCAAACCACCGGGATCGGGACGGTCATTTATTATGCTCCCACGATATTCCGATCGGCCGGGTTTGCCTCAGCCTCGTCAGCTATTCTCGCGACGGCCGGAATAGGCGTGGTGAACGTTCTTCTGACCATCGTTTCCCTGCAGCTCATCGACCGGATTGGCCGGCGTGCGTTGCTCCTGACGGGTTTGGTCGGGATGGCCATTTCTTTGAGCGTCTTTGCGGTGGGCTTCGCGGTGGGCGCCGATTCCCCCCTGTTCAAATGGTTCGCGGTCGGCAGCATGACCGCCTACGTAGGCTTTTTTGCCATCGGGCTCGGGCCGGTGTTCTGGCTCCTCATCGCCGAGATATTTCCCCTGAACATCCGTGGGCGCGCCATGGGTTTGGCTTCGCTGACCATTTGGGTGTTCAACATCATCAGTGCGCTGATCTTTTTCCAGCTGGTCCAGTCGCTCGGACAGAGTGCGACGTTCGCCGGCTATGCCGTTCTCACCGGGTTGGGCTGGGTATTCGTGTTCCGCTGCATGCCGGAGACCAAGGGATTGACCCTCGAGCAGATCGAGCAGTACTGGCTCGAGCGGCGGCCAATCGCTGCATGGAAGGCATGAGCCAAGAAACGCAACGCAGAACAGTCCTCATCACCGGGGCCACCGGAAGCATCGGCGGCAAGGTGCGCCGTCACCTGACAACCCTAGGCATGGTCGACTTGCGCCTGCTCTGCATCAATCCGGCGAACGATTCCGGAGTGATGACGGCCGACCTGGCCGACTATGAAGAGCGCTGGGCCTCCCAATTCGAGGCAGTGGATACGGTCATCCACCTCGCGGGTGCCTCCTCGCCCAACTCGCCGTGGACGACGGTACAACGGCTGAATATCGACCTGAGTCTCAATGTGCTGCGAGCCGCGGAAAGGTACGGCGCCCGGCGGATCGTGTTCGCGAGCTCCAATTGGGTGGTTGCGGGTCATCGCTGCAGCGACGCGCGCTTGACCCCGGACCTTGCGGCTTGGCCGGTCAATCCCTACGGCGCATCCAAATTGAGCATCGAACGCGCCGGTCGCGACTGGGTGGAACGCACCGGCCGCTCCTTCATCGCTTTCAGGATCGGCTACTGCCAGCACGCCCCCGGCAACATTCCCGGGCCGCACATGGACCACGGCGTCTGGGGACAGCAGATGTGGCTGAGTGACAGAGACCTTTGTCAGGGGATGGAACGTGCGGTGATGGCGCACGATGTGCGCTTCGCCATCTTGAATCTCATGTCCGACAATCCGGGCATGCGGTGGGATATCGAGGCGACCAGACGGGTCATCGGATATCGGCCGCAAGATGGTCATGTGGCCGTGAACACGCCAGACGGAGCGGACAAGGAACGAATGGCCTGTGCGGCCGGTGAGGTGATCGAGCGGCTACGAGGGCTGTCGACCCCCTGGTAAAGGCGGGACCCCGCTCAGGAGCAAACACACGAGCGCCGCGCAAAGGCCATGTTTGAGCGCCGCTTTGGTTGCTTCACACTGCAATCTGGTGAGCTTGGAAGAATTCAAGTAACGGCCTGAGCTGCTCGGCGTGGCGTCTCCATTGGCCCACCGATCGGGTGGTGATCGGTTGTCGGACCTGTACGGCGCTCGCGGTCATGACCGGCTGACTGCGTGCGTGGATCTGCAAACACGACTCCTCCCAGGGGAGCCCGCAATGCGTCAGGATTTGTCGGGCCACCAGATCAGGCGTCGTGACGAGACTTTCATAGCTCACCGAAAGCCACGCCGCTCCGAGCGACTCTTCCCAATGCCGAACCAATCGATCCCAGGCGACGTAATAGCGCCCGAGATCATCGAGGTCGTAGGTAAACGGGTAGGCCGCTGCAAACAGGGTTTTGTACATGGCATAGCAGCTGTCCATCGGATGACGCCTCAATGCCACGAAGCGCGCGTGGGGCAATGCGGCGTGTATGGCGCCGGCATACAGATAGTTCGCAGGGAACTTGTCGACGAACCGAGAGGCGCCGCCCGTCCGGGAACGCGCCTCGGCCAGATACGCGGCCCCGAGTTTGTCGAGATCCGTCTCCAGCAACCGGTCGACGAAGTCGAGTTTGCCGACTCGGGTGCCCGCCCGCTCTGCGACGGCGGCGACCGCCAGCCGCTGAAACGTATCGATTTCCCCGGCCGTCGCGACCGCACTATGCCCCGCCAGGATACGTTCAACCAACGTCGTGCCGCTTCGCGGCAGACCCAGGACGAATATGGGCTCCTCACTCCCCTGAGGGGCTTGCAGCCGCTTGAGCACCGCGGATCGATGCGATTGGGTCAACTTGTCGAGCACGGCGACGTCGGAAGCGACATCGTATCGAAGCGATGCACGATAGGATCGGCAAGCCTTGCTTAGATGACCGAACGAGCGAGCGTACTCGCCCACGTCGTCGAGCTCCTTCGCGAGTGCAAATGACACCGGAAATTCGGCTTTGTGGCCAGCGACTCGCGGCAAAACCTGCTCCAGCTGCGCGATGTGGTTGCGCTCCGGGGTCTGTCGGCGAAGATCGGAACGCGCGTGGTAAGCCTCGCCATCGAACGGCCGGACGGCGATAACCTGGTCGAGATTCGCCTCGGCGCGCTCGAGGTGCCCGCACATGCGCTCGGCCATGGCGAGGTTGTAACGAAAGCCGCTGTGGCCGGGCGCGAGCGTGACTGCACGCTCGAAGCAACCAAGCCCCTTCTCCGGATCTCCCAAAAGCGTGCACAGGGTGCCGAGTGAGTCCGCCAAATCCGCCCGTTTGGGGTGAAGCACCAAGGCCTGCGAGGCAGCACGGAGTGCGCCCGCCATTTGACCCGTACGATAGAGCAAATAACCGTACCGGATCAAAAGCTCGGCGTCCTGCGGTGCCAGCTGCGTTGCGTTCGACAAAAACTCGGTCGCCGGCGCCCATTTGCGGAGCTTCAGAGCAACATCGCACGCAAGCACCCAGGCTCGGGCATCCGCCGGGATGCACTGCAGGAAATCTCGACAAAGCTCTTCCGCAAGGCCGAGCTCGCCCGCCGCAAGCAGCCGACGCACGGTGCTCAATCGTTGCTCGATCTCGGTCGGTGTCATCGCGTCGTTCCATGCCTCGACAAGTTCTGCCGCAGTTCAGTCGACGAACGCCTTGATCAGCACGACCAGAATGGCGATTGGACATATATAGCGCAAGGAAATGAACAGCCATCGGTTCATCGGGATGGCAGGTACATCGGCGGCCCCAGCCTTCAGTCGCCGCGGCAAAACCCAACCGACGAAAAGGCTCGTGAGGAGCGCTCCGACAGGCATCAAGATATCCGCGGACACGAAATCCACGATGTCGAAGAACGACTTGGACTGGAAGCCGGGCAGCGGCCGCAACGGGTACCAGGCGCTCCATAGATTGAACGAGAAGACCGAGCCCAGGCCCAAGATCGCGCCGGCAACACAGACCAGCATGGCCGCCACGCGACGTCGCATTCCACGTCCTTCCAGCCAAGCGACAGCGGGCTCGATGGTAGCGATCGCCGGCGTCAAGGCGGCGAGTCCCAGCAGAGCGAAGAACAGGGTCCCGAAAAGCCGCCCGCCCGGCATCTCCGCAAAGGCGGCCGGCAATACTTCGAACACGAGCTTCGGACCTTGCACGGGATCCAAGTGATACCGAAACACCAGCGGGAACACCACGAGCGTCGCGAGCAGCGACACGACGACGATGCTCATCACGATGACCAGGGCAGAGCGGGTGAGCGATGTTCCCTCCGGCACGTAGGCGCCGTAGGCGATCATCATCGCCATGCCGACACCCGTTGCATAGAACGCTTGGCTCACGGCGGCGAGCAGCAGCGCTCCGGAGAGCGTGGAGCTGCGCGGCGCGAATGCAAAGGAGAGCCCGTGCTGCACATCGCCGACCTTCAGCGAGTATCCCACCAGAATCAGCAACAGCAAAAGCAAAGCCGGTGCGCGAAACTTGCTGATTCGCTCGATGCCGCGCTGCAAGCCGAAGCTCGAAACCACGCCCGTCAAGGCGACGAAGCCCAGCTGCCATGCCCATGATTCCCCTGCGCTGGCGAGAAATTCATGAAAGCGGGCGCTGATCGCCGACTGCGGCAAATCAGCCAACGAGCCGCTGGCGGTACGCAGGGCGTAGGCCATGACCCATCCGGCGATCATCGTGTAATAGGAAAACACCAAAAAAGAGGAGAGGGAGCCCAGAGCTCCGATGGCATCCCAGTGTTGGGATAACCCGGCGCGCGCAGCCAAGTCCCCCGCCGCCTGGGGCGGACTGCTGCGGGAGGATCGGCCAATGTAGAACTCCGCCACGAGCAAGGGCACCGCGATAAAGGCGCAGGCGCCGAGAAATGCCACGACGAACAAGCCGCCGCCGTATCGGCCCGCCAGATACGGAAAGCGCCAGATGCTGCCCAGACCGACCGCTGCGCCGATCGTCACCAGGTAAAAAGCCGGCCGCGAGGAGAGTCGACCGGTCATGCGCGAGCCCTCACCACCCGCTGCGCGCGGGATCCGGTTGCAGACAGACAATCGAATCCATGTCGCCTTCCACCAAACCCGGCGAGGGAACAGCCCAAGGATTACTTGCACCGCATACCCGCCCGTCGGCGATGAACACCACGTCCCGGGTCACCAGGCCACGGGTCGGCATGGGGTAGGCCGTCCAGCGCTCGCTTGCCGGCTCGTAACGAAACATGCGGTCGGATATGTTTGTGGACACCCAGACGTTTTGGGTTTTCGGCTCGACCGCCACCGCGTAGGGCGCCTCGACTTCGTTCGGCGCCAGGGTGGGGATTCTATGAATTGCATATTTCATCGACCGCGTATCGAGACGGGCGATCGTGCCGTCGCCGAATCCCGGGATCCAGAAGCCTCCGTCCTTATCGAAGCGCCCTCGACGCGGCCCAAACACCGGCGGCGTCCATTCCTGCACTTGCAGGGTATTCGGATCGATGCGGCCGATCTGATTGGCGTAGAGCTTCGTATACCATACCGAGCCATCGATCGGATTGATGTCGAGACCGTAGACCGCGGAGGGGCGCTCGACGATCTCCTTGTGAGCCCAGCTCTTGGGCAGGTCGATGACAGTCATCTGCTTGGTTTTCGGATCGAACCGACCGACCTGATTGGACGCATACAGCGTGAACCACAAGATGCCCTTGGAATCGAAACGCGGTGTGTGGCCCACCTCCGCGCCATGACCCACCGGGTAGGCGTCGAGAAATTTCTGCTTCGCAGGGTCGAAGGTAACGATGTCCCCACCGATTGCACCGGTCATGTAGTACAAACCGTCCGATCCTGCAACCAAGCTGTGCAGTCCATGGCGGATGTTCTTCACATACAAAGGCACATCCTTCTGGCCCGCAAAGGTCCCGCCCACCGGAACGCTCATGGCGGGAACCGGGATAATCGTGGTGACATTGGTTTTCGTGTCGGTCGCGTACAGATCATCGATGTACATGTCGACCGTGAAGAACGTTGCCGTCGGTGCGTAGTATTCGGTGTCATGCGCGGCCAGGGCGTGCGGCAGCTTCCATTCCGTGATGCGAGATTTCAGGGCATCCGTGTCGATTTGGAGATGTTCCCGATTCGGCGTGGGGGTCCCGTCGAAAGCCCGATGCAACGCCTTCGCATAATCCTTGACGTGCAGGTTGCTGGTGTACTCCGCGCCGATCAGCATGGAAGGCAACAGCGCCTCCCATTCCTGCAAGGAGCGAACCTTGCGCGTGGCGGGCGCGCCCGTCTGGTGGCATTCGACACAGTCGAGCTGAAACACCTCCCGCTGCACCTTGGTCGGAAATTTCACCCTGGCGATGTGCGCGCTGGCGGGCAGCGAATCGGAGATTTCCTGAGCGGAGGTTAACGCGCGGAGGGAAAAATCGTGGGCCACCTGCGCATCGGAGGAAGGTATTTCGAGCGCGGCGGTGTCATCCGCGCTCAAGGCGGCTCGAGCGCGCAGTTTGAGAGGCCCGTGTTGGGCCGTCGTCATCAGGTATCGCCCCGAGGAGTCGCTCAAAACGGTCTCCGCATACAGGCCGTCCGCGGAGGTCAAGGTCACCATGGCTCCGATCAGCGCTTTTCCGTTGCTGGTAACGGAACCCGCGACCGTGGCGGCATCGACCCCTCCGGCGAGTGCGGCGCAGGCCACCCCCAAGAACACCATACAGCGATTGACTCTCATGGATAGCTGCTCCTAATACGCACAGGGATGGCAGAAACGACCCGGTCTCGCGGCGCCATCTCAAAACGAATAGCGGATGCCGAGGCCCACCGTGCGGGGTCGACCGACATTGCGCAAGCGATAGGGGTTCTCGAACATCTGATCGTCGATTCCGCCGGTGATGTCGGGGTTATTCGTGAGGTTGCGGACGAAGAACGCATACGTGAGCTTGGAGCTCGCCTCCAGCGAGATGCGCGCATTGACCAGCACCGCCGAGGGAATCGAGAAGTTGTAGATGCTGGTCGGATTGATGGTGCTCGCCTGGCCGCTGCGGTACGAACCGTCGAGATGGAAGCGCCAGAGTCCGGGGTCCCCCGACAGGGAATAGTCAGCCGCTGCATTGAAGACATGCCGCGATACGCCGGGCAAATCGCGCCCCGCCGGGATCGGGCTCGAGAACAACGACGCCAATCCCCCGGTTCCTCCCTCGGAGGGCACCAACGAATAGGGAGGATAATCGAGAATATTGAAAGTTTGGGTCACGTAAGCGCGGGTAAACGCATAGCCGAGCGAGGTGTTCAGATGATCGGTCAGCGCCATCTGCGACTCGAATTCAAGACCCTGGGAGCGTGCCTTGCTGCCATTGAAGGCGCCGGTCACCTGGCTCAGGTTGGCGTAGTCGAACTGGAAGTTGTAGAGATTCACGAGGTACACATCGGCGAAATAGTTGATGCGGTGGTCCAACAGGCTACCCTTCACACCAACCTCGTAGTTCTTGGCAAGATCGGGCTTGAAGGACTGAAGGTCGGGAGGGCTCGCGAAGGGCCCCGCACTCGGCAGTCCAGAGACACCGCCGTGGCGAAATCCTTCCGAGAAGGTGGCGTAGACCTTGAGCGTCGGGCTGAAATCATAGGAAGTATTCGCCTTCCAAACATGATTGGAGAACTTCGTCGAACTGCTGGTCGCGGCGAGACCCGAAGGATTCGTCTGGTCACTCGCGCAAAGCGCTCCGCAGAGCGGAAGATACAGGGCGACATTGCTGGTATAGGGCTGCTGAAAAAAGCGCACGCCGCCCGTCACCTGCCAGGCGGAGGTGAGGTGATACGTAAGCTCGCCGAAGATGGCCTTGTCGGTGAAAGTGGTGCTTCGGTTGTATTGGACGATCTGATCGCCGTAGGTCGTGGGATTCGGCTGGCCGGTAGCCGTGTCATAGGCCGTGATGCCGGGTATCGATTGCGTCAGGTTCACCGATTGAGGCTGATGCTGGTAGTAGAGGCCCACGACGTAGTCGAACATCTTCCCAGGATTGGACACCAGCCGCAGCTCCTGGATGAAGGAGCGGTTGCCGGATTCGGCCTGCATGGGTGCAAGCAGCCGGGGGTAATTCAGATACGGGAAGTACGGAAGATAACTCGACGCGGGACTCGGCGGATTGGGAGTTCCGTAGAAATTTCCCGTTTGATCGAAATCGGTGGCGTTCTTATCGTTGTAATACGAGGATGCGGACGTGACGGTACCCAAACCGACGTCGAACGTGGCCACAAGATCGGTCAAATTGATGGAATCGCCATAGGGCTCACCCAACCATTCGGTGGTGCAATGATTGCAACCGGGCCGGGTGTCCACCGTCGCATTGGGGTACACGCCAAAGGAGGAATCGAACGGCCCTCCGGCATAGGCGCTCCCCCATTGACTGTCCGCCATCGCGGTGTGCTGGTGCAGGTACTCGAGCTGCACGTCGATGGCGTCCGCGGGCTGCCACCGCAAGGCGGCGCGTGCGAAATATTGGTCGGAAGAGTTGGTGCCTTTCCGCACGGGGCCCAAGACGAATCCGCTGGTGAGATCGCCGGGAATGCTGGGCACCGGTACCCCGTTGGCGTTCAGTTGCACCCGATCGACGGCGTTGATGAAGCCGCCCAAATGGTCCTCGCCGGCGACCAGCCGCAGCGCGAGGTGGTCCGCCAGGGGAATATTCAGCACCCCGTGGACGCTGCCGTTGCCGTCCGGGGAATATTGCGTATAGCTCCCCTCCGCGCTCACCTCTCCCGAAAACTGATCGAACACCGGCCGCTTCGGGATGAACCGGATCGTACCGGCCTGGGCCCCTGAGCCATAAAGCGTTCCTTGCGGGCCGCGCAGCACTTCGACCCGCTCGAGGTCATCCAGCGGCACCTGGAAGAATACCGGCGTCTCGCCGTAATAAGTCGACACCGGACTCACGGTGAGATTTTGATAAGAAGTGCCGCCCGAACCACCGCCCGGCGGATCGGTGCGCAGACCCCTCAGGATGAAGTTGTTGTTGCCGGCGCGCTCGGCGGGTCCCTGATCGACGTTCATCAAGCCCGGAACCACTTCCGTCAGGCTGTTGATCGAGACCACGCCATTGTCCCTTAGCGCATCGCCGCCGATGGCGCTGATGTTGTAGGGCACATCCTGGAGCGATTGCGTGCGCTTCTGAGCGCTCACCACGATTTCCGCGAGCTGGGGCTCGCTCTGCGCCGCCGGGGGCGTGCTTTGCTGAGCCTGCGCGGCGCCGCTCGACAGCAAGTACGCGGCCGCCGAGGAGACCAGCGCCGCGTGACGGCTTTGCCGCAACACACTGTGCACCGCGAGACGCAGCTCCTGACTATTCGGCGTTCGGGTTTCGGTACTCGATGAAATTCCCATGTCTCTCTCCCCTCAAAAAATCGAACCATCGCGGGCACTAGGTGATGTTCAGCTCAACAATCGGCTGGTTTCGAGTCAGTCGCCGTGGCGAGAACGTCGACAGATCTAAAGTGGTGAATCCGCCCTCGAGAATCAGTTCGGCGACCCCCCGGCCGGCAGCGGGCGAATGCTGCATTCCATGGCCCGAAAAACCCGTGGCCAGCATCAAGCCTTCGGCGTCGGGTGCCCAGCCGATCAGGGCGTTATGGTCGAAGGCGTTCACTTCGTAATGCCCCGCCCACGCCCCCGTCATCTTGATGCGCTCGAAGGCGGGAATTCGCGCGGCCAGCACCGGCCAGATGAAATCCTCGAACTGCGCGTGATCCACGTTGAGCGCGAATGGTTCTTCCGAGGGCGTGGCGGGTCCGCCGGTGATGAAGTTGGGTCCGTCCGGGCGCACGTAAACGCCCTGGGGATCGATCACCAAGGGCATGTTCGGCGGCGGATCGGGACAACTGAAGACAAAAATGCAGCGGCGCTCCGGCATCACCGGGATGCGGCAGTTAGCCCAGCCGGCGATGATGGCGGCGCGGGGACCGGCGGCGTCGACCACGACGTCGGCGGCGATCTCGCCCGATTTGGCCGTGCTGACCGCGGTGACCCGTTGTCCCTTGACGATCAGATTCACGGCCTCATCATGCAAATACGACACGCCGAGCTGGCGGGCCTTGCGGCGGAACGCCTGCAGCAAACTATAGCCGTCGAACCAACCCTCGCCCGCCGTGCCGAGCGCGCCGAGCACGAGATCTTCGGTTTCCAGCCACGGAAACTGCCGGGACAACTCTGCTTGGGCAAGCGGCCTGACGGTCACCTGCTGCGCGAGCTGCACATCGAGCGCGGCGCGCAACGCGGCGGCGTGTGCCTCATCCGCCAGATAGAGATAGCCCCGCTCGGTGAGCGAGACCTCGACGCGACCCTCGCCCACGTTCAAGTAATCATCGATGTGGCGTAAGAATTCAAAACTGTGCCGTGACATCTCCATGCAGGCGGGGGTGGTGAACTGCTGGCGGATCGAGCTCGCTGAAAGCGCCGACGATGCTTCCCGATAGGTCGGATCGCGCTCGATCACCACCACGGACTTCTCACCGGCCGCCGCCAGGTGATACGCCACGGAGGAGCCGATGACTCCGCCTCCGATGATGACGACGCGAGCGTGCATCGCCTTCAGGTCCGCGCCCGCACCGGCACCGTGTAATTGAGCCCGAGGCGCCCGCCGTCGGGATAGATCGTCTGGCCCGTGATATAGGAGGCATCGTCGCTCGCGAGGAAAACGGCCACCGATGCCACTTCCGAGGGATCGCCGAAACGTCCGAGCGGTGTGCGGCTCAAGACGCGTTCTTCAGCGCCCGGATCCGTCAAGATGCTGCGCGCCACGTCGGTCATGATGGTGCCGGGGCCGATGGCATTGACGCGGATGCCCTGCGCGGCCAACGCGAGCGCGGTCACGTTGGTCAATTGGCGCAGGGCTCCTTTGGAGACGGCATAGGGGATCTGCGTCGGGATGGCGAGCAGCGCGTTCACCGAGGACATGTTGATGATCGACCCACCCGCGGGCATGATCGGCACCGCCCGCTGGGTCGCAAACAACGCGGCCTTCAAATTGATGGCGAGCACCCGGTCGAAATCCGCCTCGGTCAACTCCAGGAGACTCGCGGCATGGGTAACTCCTGCGTTGTTCACCAGCACATCGAGGCGGCCCCAGGTCTTGCCGACCACGTCGAACAGTGCATCGATTTCGGATTTGCGGGAAACGTCCACCGTGCGGCTCGGCTGATCCAGCCGCCTCGCAATGGCGGCCACTTCGTCGCCATCGATGTCGGCGAGGAGTACGGCTGCTCCCTCGGCGACGAATCGTTCCGCGATCGCTCGGCCGATGCCCCGCGCGGCTCCCGTGACCAGGGTGCGCTTACCTTCCAATTTTTTCACTCAGCACCGTATCCCCCGCCGCCTGGCGTTTCTATGACGAATACATCTCCCTCCTCGACCTGCACCTCTGCGGTCGCGCCGATCGAGATTACCTCCCCGTTGGCTCGTTCCACCCAGCCCTTGCCCGGCGCTGCGCTCCCGCCGCCGCGCAGGCCGAACGGTGGAATGCGGCGTCGATTGGAGAGCAGCGATGCGGTCATCGATTCGCGGAACATGATCCGGCGAACGACCCCATCGCCGCCCCGCCATCGCCCGGTACCGCCCGAGCCCGGACGAACGTGGAATGACTGGAGCAGCACCGGAAAGCGCCATTCGAGCACCTCGGGATCGGTGAGGCGGCTGTTGGTCATGTGCGTGTGCACGGCGCTGGTCCCGTCGA
>Ga0182030_10003225_pt1 | contig 34829 bp, 29 predicted proteins | sample 812S3MmetaG_FD_121299 | JGI IMG/M metagenome (GOLD analysis project Ga0182030, IMG submission 121299) | Permafrost microbial communities from Stordalen Mire, Sweden - 812S3M metaG (Illumina Assembly) | ecosystem: Environmental > Terrestrial > Soil > Wetlands > Permafrost | place: Sweden...
GCTGTATTGAGATTCAATTCAGCCCACTCCATACGCCGCATTTCGCCAGGTCTGGTGAAGAGCATCGGTAACAGCTTCAACGCCGCTGCCGTCAACGCTGATCCATCGTAACCGTCGATTGCCCGCAGCAGGCCACCGAATTTGATTGGATCTGTAATACCAGGAAGGTTCTTCTTTTTGGGAACTTTAATCTTTCCCTTAAGACCAGCGGCAACATCTGTCTGTGCCTTGTCTTGAGCTATCTGCGAAAAAAGCTGGCGGATTCGTTCGGCTGTATGAGCTATACCCTGAGCCTGGACCTCTTTCAAAACCGCAAGCAAGTCAGGGCCGCTAATATCATCGATAGGTGTTGAGCCAAGCTTGGGATAGACGTAAGTTTCCAGGCGGCTGCGATGGCGTTCGATGGTTCCAGGGTCTAATTCTGCCAATTTCGTTTGTTCCTTTAGCCATTCCTCAGACTTTTTCTTGAAGGTGTTGGATAGGATGCTGAGGGTTGCTATGCGTGCCTCTCGACGTTCCTCTACAGGGTTAATCCCCTGATCAATTTTGCGCCTCGATTCGAAAGCCGCATCTCTGGCCTCTTTCAGTGTCATCTCCGGGAACCGACCAAGTGTGTCGGTCTTGACGCCGTTAGAATGTTTCAGACGCCAGAAAGCCTTGCCAGTAGGAAAAGCCTCCAGGAGCAGCCCTGCTCCGTCATACATTTTCTTGGGCTTGTCAGCGCGTTTTGCTAGGGAAATAAGGCTGGTGATGTCGAAGCTTGTCATCGGTTTTGCTTGTCTGGGCATATAGAATCTCCTTTCCATCAGTTTGGACGAAAGATTCTTAATAGAAAATACCCCTACCCATTAGAATGCCCTAACTCATACCCCAAAAAGAAGTGGGCTTGCCTGGCACGAGGTGCGACCGTGCGGCCCTAGCTGGGACGATTTATCGGCAGTTAAATCAGTCATTTAGACGATTTATAGACACAAGCTGGGACGATGGGAGACCGGGTGGGAAGAAGAAATGGTGGGACGGCTGGGACTCGAACCCAGGACCAAAGCCTTAAAAGGGCCTTGCTCTACCAGCTGAGCTACCGTCCCGATCAGGCGCGCATAATAGCCGAACTGCGGCGGCAGTTCACCGGCAATCCATCAGCTTCGGCCGGCGGATTGCTGATAGCGGGTGGGGTCGGCAATGCCGGCGTCCGCGAAGCCCGCAGCGCGAAGACGGCATGAGTCGCAGGTGCCGCAGGCCGCGCCCTCGCCGTCCGCCTGATAGCAAGACACGGTCAACCGGAAGTCCACACCGAGTGCGGTGCCGGCGCGGATTATGTCGGCCTTGGACATGTCGATGAGAGGCGCGTGGATCTCGAAGCGGGTGCCTTCGACGCCGGCCTTCGTCGCCACCTGAGCCAGCGCCGTGAATGCCGCGATGAACTCCGGCCGGCAGTCCGGATAGCCCGAGTAGTCCACGGCATTGACCCCGACGAAAATGTCGGCGGCACCGGCCACTTCGGCCCACCCCAGCGCCAGCGACAACAGCAAGGTATTGCGGGCGGGAACGTAAGTGACCGGGATGCCGATGCTCGGTTGGTCAGGCACCGCGATGCCGCTGTCGGTCAGCGCGGAACCGCCGATGCCGGCGAGATCCACGCCCATCACCCGATGCTCTTTGGCGCCCATCAGCGACGCGATTTGCCGGGCGGCCGCGAGTTCGGCGCTGTGCCGCTGGCCGTAGTGCACGCTGAGTGCATGGCACTCGAAGCCGCGCCGGCGGGCGATTGCCAGCACGGTGGAGGAATCCAATCCTCCGGAGAGCAATACGATGGCGCGTTTGGCGGGCACGGGGGCGTCGAGTTCTACCCGTCACTTGCCGGGCGTATCGCCCCACAGAATTTTGTGAAGCTGCAATTGAAAGCGCACGGGCAGGCGGTCCGCCAATATCCAATCTGCCAGCGCGGTCGGCGATACTTCGTTGAAACTGGGAGAGAACAAAATCCGGCACTGCTGCGGCAATCCATGCTCCAGCAAAAAGGCCTTGCTCCAGTCGTAATCCTCCCGGGAGCAGATCACGAATTTCAGCTGGTCGCGCATCGTCAGCGAGCCGAAGTTTTCGATTCTATTGCGCGCGGCTTCGTTCGAGCCGGGTGTTTTGACATCGACCACCCGGGACACGCGGCCGTCGACCGCGCCGATGTCGAGGGCTCCGCTGGTTTCGAGCGACACCAGGAAACCCGCATCGCACAGGCGTTCGAGGAGCTTCAAGCAATTGGGCTGCGCCAGCGGTTCACCGCCGGTGACGCACACATGCCGGGCGCCGTGGCTCGCGACCTTTTGCATGACCTCATCGAGGTCGAACCAATCGCCGGCGTGAAAAGCGTACTCGGTATCGCAGTAGCGGCAGCGCAGCGGGCAACCCGTCAGCCGGACGAATACCGTCGGGTAGCCGACGGCATCGGCTTCGCCCTGCAACGAAAGAAAAATCTCGTTGATGCGCAGGCGCTCGGGTTTGCGCGCGGCCTCACTCAATGTTTCTCGGTCGCCATTTTATCGAGCCGCTGCTGCGCCAGATGTCCGGCCGGAGTATCGGAAAACTGCGTAGCGACCTGGCTCAGCGTGTTTTTGGCCAAATCCCACTGCTTCGCCTCGTACTGGCAAAAGCCGATTTTGAGCAAGGCATCCGGGCGTTTTCGCGATTGCGGATATCGGTCGACCACCCGCTGAAAGGAGGCCTGGGCCTCCGGAAAGGACTTGTTGACGTAGTAGGCCTCGCCCAGCCAGTACTGAGCATTGTCCGCGAGCGAACTGTCCGGATACGACGCCAGGAATTTCTGGAACGCCGGAATGGCGCGATCGTATTGACCGTCCTTCAGCAAGCCGAAGGCGGCCTGGTACGCCGCCTTGTCGTCGGATGCCGGCGCGCCGGCATCGGCGCCTGAGCCCGTTGCTCCCGAGCCTGCATCACCCGAGCTGCCCGCACCCGCGCCGGCCCCGCCGCCGCCGCGCGCCTCGAGATTCTTCATGCGGCGGTCGATGTCCGCATACAGGTCGCGCTGCTGTTTACGCCCCGCCTCGAGGTTGTTCGTCAATTGATCGATGTCATTGTGCATGGCGCGCAAATCCCGGCGCAGCGCCTCACCTTGATTGGCGAGGTCCAGCAGGCTCTGATTGGTCACCACGCGCTCGATGCGCGCAAGCCGGGTGTCGAGGTCATTCAGTTTGATCTGCACCGGATCCTCCTCCGGAGGCGTGGCGGCGCAGGCCGTCATCGCGAGCGCCCCCAGGCACGCCCACATCAAACCGAATGGCGCGCGGCTGATCACGGGGTGTAGACCAATTCCACGCGCCGGTTCTGCGCCCATGCAGCTTCATCGTCGCCCTCGGCCGCGGGCCGTTCGGAACCGAAGCTCACGGTGCTGAGCTGCGACTCCGCGACTCCTTGCAGCATGAGCGCACGCCTGACCGCCTGGGCACGCCGCTCGCCGAGGCCGATGTTGTACTCCCTCGTGCCGCGCTCGTCCGTGTTGCCTTCGAGCTTGATCTTGAGATTCGGATGTGCGGTGAGATTGTGGGCGTGTGCGGCCACCACGTCGGCAAATTCAGGCTTGATCTCCGACTTGTCGAAGTCGAAATAAATCACCTTGCGCGCCAGGGGACCGGTCGCATCCGAACCCATGGAATTCGATCCCTCGGTGCCGTTCGCGCCATTCAGCGCGCGACCCGAGGCGGATGCGCCTTCGGCGCCGCTGCCGGAGGTTCCGCCGACTTGAGATCCGGCGGACGGAGGTTCAATCACATTGTGCTTTTTCGGGCATCCCGAGAGCAGCGCAGCTCCGGCCAACAGCAATGCGATCGATATCATTCGTTTCATACGGTTCTCCATCCGATTGTCGTAACAGCCAAGCCTACCGGCGATGAGGCTAATTGTGAACTTCGTTGATCGTCGCCGCTTCAAAAGGGTGCCCAAGCGGGTTCTTGCAGCTCGCCCTCGCTCGACACCAGGCGCTCCTGCACGTGGCCGTCGGCGCTGACCAGAGCCAGCACGCCGCGTCCGCGATCGCGGCTGGCGTAGATGATTTCGGCGCCGTTCGGGGCATAGCTCGGGGACACGTCGAAATGGCCCTTGGTGAGCACTTGCACCTCGCCATGGCCGCGAAGATCCATGGTTGCGATCCGATAGCTGCCGTCCTCTTGAGTGACGAAGGCCAGCTGAGATTCATCCGGCGATACGCGCGGCCGCGCGTTGTAGCTGCCCTGAAAGGTCAAGCGGCGCGGCTTGTCGCCGCTTTGCGTGCCCACGCGGTAGATCTGCGGCCCGCCCGCACGATCGGAGGTGAAATACAGGCTTTGGCCGTCTTTCGACCATTGCGGCTCGGTGTCTATCCCGGGATCGTCGGTGATGCGGGTCAGTGCCGAAGTGGTCAGATCCATCACATAGATGTCCAAATTGCCGTCGCGAGTCGAGAGAGTGAGCGCCAGTCTCTTGCCGTCGGGCGACCATGCCGGCGCTTGGTTCACCCCCGCCCGCGCCGATATCCGCCGCCTCTCGCCGGTTTTGAGGAACTGCACGTACACCGACGGCAATCGGTCTTCGAAGGACACGTAGGCCAGGTTCTGCCCGTCCGGCGACCACGCCGGCGACATCAGCGGTTCATTCGATTGCATGACCACGTGCGGATTCTCGCCATCCGCGTCCGCGACGATCAGCCGGTAATTCCGGTGCGGCACCGATCCCAGCACGGAAATATAGGCAATCCGGGTCGCAAATGCGCCGCGGATGCCGAGAATTTTCTCGAACACCATGTCGGCAACCTGGTGGCTGGCGAGACGCAGCCCGGGCTTGTTCGCGCTGATTTGAAAACCCAGTAGCCGCTGGCGGGTGAGGACGTTGTACAGCTCGAAGGTGATGTTGAAGCGATCCGGCCCCAAGGGCTGAACCTGGCCGACCACCATGTAGTCGTTGTTGAGCCTGCGCCAATCGTCGAACGAAATCCCCGTCCCCGTGTGCGGGAATTCGATCATGTCCTTGCGATCGGTGGTCTTGAAGCGCCCACTGCGCCCGAGGTCATCGCTCACGAGCTTCGCCACGTCGAAGGACGCGGCGGCGGCCTCCGCGGAGCTGAAAGGCACGATGGCGATGGGGATGGCGTCGGCCTGGCCCTTGGTGATTTCAACGACGAGTTCCGCCCAGGTCGGGCCGGCGAACAGGAGAAATCCGAGGACCGCGAGGCAGGACAAGGGTTTATTCATTGGGCTTGAACCTGAATACAAAGTTTCTTTCGAACAAGGCCGGGTCCGGCGGATCCGGCAGGGGCGATGCACGATACACCGCATTTTCGATCGATTGGCGGGCGGCTGCATCGCCGTTGCACTGGGTGACGCGCGCCCCCGTCACCTCGCCTCCGGGAACCTGGGTCACTTCCACCAGGCAATCGAGGCCGACGCTGGCGGAGGGAGGCTTGATCCAGGCACTTTGGATTCGATTGCGCAGTCTGGCGATGTAGCTGTCGCGAAGCGGCCCGGACTCGACGGCGCTGCGGTGTTCCTCATCGGCCAATTGCTTGCGCAGCTCGGCCTCGCGATCCTGGCGGGCGCGCTGGTCGGCCGCCTGTTTGGCCTCGGCTATCTGCTTGGCTTCTTCCGCTTGTTTGGCCTCCGCGGCCTGCTTGGCATCGGCGGCCTTTTTCGCATCGGCAGCGCGCTTGGCCTCCTCGGCAAGGTCCGCCTCCGCTGCCCGCCGGGCCTGCGCCGCCTTTTGCGCCGCTGCGGCCTTCTGCGCGTCGGCGGCGCGCTGCTGTTCCGCGGCCGCGGCGGCCGCCGAGCTCTTGGCTGTCTGCGCCGCCTTGGCCTTGTCCGCGGCGGCGGCGGCGTCCACCGCCTTGGCCTGCTCGGCCGCCTTGGCGGCCGCCTGATCGGCTGCAGCGGCCTTGGCCGCAGCAGCCGCGTCGGTCTCCTCTTGTGCGGCCGCCGCCGACTTCGCTTCGTCGGCCGCCCTGGCATCGTCCGCGGCCTTGGCAGCGGCCGCCGCGGCCTCGGCCCGGGCGCGCGCAGCCGCCTGCGCCGCGCGCTCCTCTTGGGCGTGCTGGGCCGCATGCAAAATCTGCGAATCCACGACCACCGCATCGATCGGCAGAGGCTGCAAGGTGGGCAGCGTCCGACGAGCGGAAATCACGGCGGTGAGTATCAGGCCGGCCGCCAGTAGTCCGTGCAGCAGCACGGACACGATGACAGGGCCCGAGTTTTCACGCAGAAACTCCCGCATTCAATCTGCACCGCCGGCCGCCCCGGCCTGCCCCCGCGGCGGCGGCCGCACCGGATCGGTCAGAAAGCCCACCTTGGTGGCGCCCGCATGCTGCAGCAGGACCATGGCCCGGACGACGGTGCCGTAGGGCACCGTGGTATCCGCTTTGACCAAGACGGGGGTCTGCGGATCGCGGCGCAGGAGCGCCGAGGTCCGGGCGCTCACCGTGGCCTCGGAGGTCGGCTGATCCTGATTCTTCCCGAAATTGACGTACAGCCGTCCGCGGGCATCGATGGTGACGATGAGCGGCTCGTGGTTCTTCAGGAAATCGGAATCGATGGGCTTCGCGCCGGCATCCGGCAAATCGACCTTGACGCCCTCCTTGAGCAGCGGCGCCGTGATCATGAATATCACCAGCAGCACCAGCATCACGTCGATGTACGGCACCACATTGATCTCTCCCATCAGCTTGCGGCGGCGAAGCGCTTTGGGCATGGCGCTACGCCTGCGGCGCGCGCGCCGGGCCGTGGCGCTGCAGAATGGTGGAGAACTCTTCCACGAAGGTATCGAACCGCAATTCCAGGCGGCTCACCTGGTCGGCGAAGCGGTTGTAGGCGATCACCGCGGGAATCGCGGCGAAAAGCCCGATCGCCGTGGCGATCAGCGCTTCGGCGATGCCGGGCGCCACCGCCGCCAGGGTGGCCTGCTGCACGTTGCCGAGATTGTGAAAGGCACTCATGATGCCCCACACCGTGCCGAACAGTCCGACGTAGGGACTGGTGGAGCCGACCGTGGCGAGCATCGCCAGATTGCGCTCGAGCCGGTCCATCTCGCGCATCTGCGCGACCCGCATCGCGCGCCGCGATCCCTCGAGCAGTTGATCCGTCGGGGTTCCTTGCTGGCGCAGCCGGCTGAACTCGCCGAATCCTGATTCGAAAATGCTTTGCTCGCCGGTCCCGGCGCGCCCCTTGGTCTCGATGCTCCGGTACAAGGTGGACAGGTCGCCGCCCGACCAAAACGCGGCCTCGAACTGGTCCGCCTGGCGCCGCGAATGCGAAATCACGCGTCCCTTCTTGAAGATGACCGCCCAGGACGCAACGGAGGCACCCAGCAGCAGCACCATGACCGCCTGCACGATGACGCTCGCATCGAGCACCAGGGTCCAGATCGACAAGTCATTGCCCATTACGCCACTCCGTGAATAAATCCTTGGGGATGGGCCGCGGTTTCAGCGAGCCCGAATCAAGACAGGCGACGCGGGTCCTCGCGTCGATGAGCTGCACGCCGCCGCGCATGATGGTCTGCTTGAAAGAGATTGTCGCACCGCTCAGACGCGCAAGCTCGGCGGTGACGACAATTTCATCATTGAGCACGGCCGGCCGCAGGAAATCCACCTCGACGTTGACCACCGCGAACTGCAATTGGCGCTCCGCGCGGAGCCGCAGCTGATCTATCCTCAAGGCCCGGAGCCAGTCGGTCCGGCAGCGCTCCATGAATTTCAAATAATTCGCGTAATACACCACGCCGCCCGCATCGGTGTCTTCCCAATAGACGCGGCAATGGATGGAAAAGTTCGGCGCCGGCTGCATGGCCTCAAGGATCCCGGAACAAGGGCATGTTCAAGTCGCGATCCTGCGCGGGCGCGGCGAGGCCGAAATGCGCATAGGCGCTGCGCGTGGCGACCCGGCCGCGCGCGGTGCGCATCAGGAAGCCCTGCTGAATGAGAAACGGCTCAATCACGTCCTCGATGGTGCCGCGCTCCTCGCTCATGGCCGCCGCCAGACTGTCGACTCCGACCGGACCGCCCTCGAATTTCTCGATCACCGTGAGCAGCAGCTTTCGATCCAGCATGTCGAACCCCTGAGGGTCGACCTCCAGCATGTCGAGCGCGGCGATCGCCACCTCTGCGCTGATGAGCCCGGCCGCCTTGACCTCGGCGAAGTCGCGCACCCGGCGCAGCAGCCGGTTGGCGATGCGCGGCGTGCCGCGAGAGCGCTGCGCAATCCGGTGCGCGCCGTCCGCCTGCAGCTGCAGCTTCAGTATCGAGGCGCTGCGCGTCACGATTTTGGTCAGGTCGTCGGTCGAATAGAACTCCAATCTCTGCACGATGCCGAAGCGGTCCCGCAGCGGCGAGGTCAGCAGACCCGCGCGGGTGGTCGCGCCCACCAGCGTGAACGGCGGCAGATCGAGCTTGATCGAGCGCGCGCCCGGGCCCTCGCCGATCATCAGATCGAGCTGCGAGTCCTCCATTGCGGGGTAAAGGACTTCTTCGACCACAGGACTCAAGCGGTGGATCTCATCCACGAAGAGCACGTCGCGCGGCTCGAGGTTGGTCAACAGCGCCGCCAAATCCCCGGGGCGCTCGAGCACCGGGCCCGAGGTCTGGCGCAGATTCACTTTCAGTTCATTGGCAATGATGTTCGCCAGCGTGGTCTTGCCGAGCCCCGGCGGTCCGAAAATCAGCACATGGTCCAGGGCCTCGCCCCGATTGCGCGCGGCCTGAATGAAGATGTCCATTTGCGTCTTGACCGTGGCCTGCCCGACATAGTCCGCCAATGTCTTCGGCCGCACCGCCCGGTCGATCACCTCGTCTTCCCGCTTGGCGGGCGCGGCGATGACCCGGTCCTGTTCAATTCCCATGCCGGCTCCTCATGCCTTGGCCGCGGATTTGAGCGCCCGCCGTATGATCTCGGTGGTCGCGAGATCGGGCTCGTCGACCGACTTCAACAGCCGGATCGCTTCCGGCGGCTTGTAGCCCAGGGCGATCAGGGCGCTGAAGGCCTCGCTTTGCGGGGTCGGAGCCGCCGCCCCCAGACCTGACGGACTCTCCGCACCCGCCGGCATCGACAGCTTCTTGACGCTGTCGCGCATCTCGATGATCACCCGCTCGGCGGTCTTGCGCCCGATGCCGGGAATCCGCGTCAGCATGGCGATGTCTTCGGCCTCGATGATCCGCAGGAAATCATCGACGCTCGCTCCCGAGAGGATGCCGAGCGCGATCTTCGGACCGACCCCGGAGACCTTGAGCAATCCGCGAAACAGCCGCCGCTCGCCGTCGGTGCCGAAGGCATACAGAATATGCGCGTCCTCGCGCACCACCAAGTGCGTGAACAAGGCGACCGCTTCGCCCGTGGCCGGCAAACCGTAGAAGGTCGACATGGGCGCTTCCATTTCATAGCCGACGCCGTTGACATCGACCATGAGCATCGGCGGCTGCTTGAGCGCCAGGCGGCCCTTGAGAAAACCGATCATCCGCGGCCCGCGGAACGCAGCACGGAAATCCTCACCCGGCCCCGCAGAGCGTGGCAAACCGCGGCAGCCAAGGCATCGGCGGCGTCGGCCGATACCGGCCCGTCGAGTTTCAGAATGCTCCTCATCATGAGCTGTACCTGGGCCTTTTCGGCGCTGCCCGAACCCACCACCGCCTGCTTGATCTGCCGGGTCGCGTATTCGAACACCTCGGCGTTTGCATTGACGGTGCCGCAGATGGCCGCGCCGCGCGCCTGTCCCAATTTCAATGCGCTGTCCGGATTGCGGTTCACGAAGACGCGCTCGATGGCTATTTCATGCGGCTGGTACTGGGCGACGATGGTCTGCACGCAGCGGAAGATCTCGCACAGGCGGTCGGCGAACTCGCCCTTCTGGGTGCGGATCACCCCGCTGGCCACGTACGTCAGCCGGGCGCCCACGGCGTCAAGGACCCCGAATCCCGTGCGTTGAGAGCCGGGATCGATGCCGAGCACGCGCACGCTGCCTTCAAACCGCATCTTCGGATCCGTCATTGGCGCGTATGATACCGGCAATAGGCGCTTAAACCCACCGCCAAGATCGGCGCAATTCGAGTGGAAACAACACCTTCTACCCGCACCCATCCGAGCGAACGGCTGCACGCCGCCTTTGCGCAGGCGCGCGCCCTCGATTTGCCGCAAGATGCATCGGCCGTTGTGCGCGCCGGCCTCGACGTCGCCGAGATCGTGCGCACTCTGGATGCCGACGACGATGTGGTGATCGCGGCTCTGGTGCAGCCCCTGCTCGACGCGAAACTCATCGATCGGGAAGCCGCCGACAAGCGCTTCGGCGCCGAGCCGGTCCGTCTGGCCCGCAACTTGAGCCAATTGGGCGAATTCGGCCTGCCCGCGGATTGGGCGCCCGAGCAGGGCCTGGAATCCGGCCAGGCCGAGGCGCTGCGCAAGATGCTGCTGGCCGTGATCGGCGACGTACGCTTGGTGATCGTGCGGCTCGCCGCGCAGCTGCAAAAAATGCGCGCCGCCAAATCGCTCGATCATGCAAGTCAGCGCAAGCTCGCGATGGAGACCCGCGAGGTCTATGCCCCGCTCGCGAACCGGCTGGGCGTGTGGCAATTGAAATGGGAATTGGAAGACCTCGCGTTCCGCTACCTGCAGCCTGCGGACTACAAGCACATCGCCGCCGCGCTCAAGGTCCGGCGTTCCGAGCGCGAACACTACATCGATGAATTGAAAACCCAGCTGCATGCGCAGCTCGAAAGCGCCGGCATCGCCGCCGTCATCGAAGGGCGGCCGAAGCACATTTACAGCATCTGGCGGAAAATGCAGGCCAAGCACCTCGCCTTCGAGCAGCTGATGGATATCCGGGCTGCGCGCGTTCTGGTCGGCTCGGTGGCCGAATGCTACGCGGCGTTGGGGATCGTGCACTCGCTGTGGCAATTTATCGCCGGAGAATTCGACGACTACATCGCGACTCCGAAGGACAATCTATACCGCTCCATCCACACCGCCGTCTGGGGGCCCGGCGCACAGGCCGTGGAAATTCAAATCCGCACGCACGAAATGCATGCGAATTCCGAACGCGGCGTCGCCGCGCACTGGCGCTACAAGGAAGGCGGCCGCGGCGATCAGGCCTACGAGCGCAAGATCAACCAATTGAGATCGCTGCTGGCTCCCGCCGAGGCAGGCGGAGCGTCGCGCGATTTTCTCGATCGTGTGCGCGTCGATCTGTTTCAGGACCGGATCTACGTGCTCTCTCCCAAGGGCGAAATCGTCGACGTTCCGGTCGGGGGTACGCCGCTTGATTTCGCCTACCAGGTTCATACGGACCTGGGGCACCGCACGCGCGGCGCAAAGGTGAACGGACGAATGGTCGCCCTCGACTACCGGCTCAAGAACAGCGAAACCGTCGAGATCATTGCCGCCAAGGCGGCGCGGCCTTCGCGCGACTGGCTCTCGCCGCAGTCCGGCTTCCTCGCGAGTCCGAGGCACCGCAACAAGGTGCGCGCCTGGTTCCGCAAACAGAACGAGAGCCAGAACAAGTCGGAGGGACGCGCGATGTTCGATCGCGAAATCCAGCGCCTCGGGGTCGCCAGTCCGCCGACGGTCGAGTTGTTGGGGGAATTGAAGCTCCCCAGCATCGAAGCCCTGCACGAGGCCTTGGGCTTGGGTGAAGTCAGCCCAGCCCAGGTGGCGGGCGCCATTCAACGCATACTGCACGCCAGGGAACCGCGGCCCGATCCTGTCTTGCGGCCGCGGAGTCCGGCGTCCGTTCGGGAACCCGACATCGAGGTCCAGGGCATCGGAGATTTGCTGTCGACCTACGCGCGCTGCTGCAAGCCCGTTCCGCCCGAAGCCATCGTCGGCTACATCACCGTCGGGCGCGGCGTCAGCATCCACGCCCAGTCCTGCGCCAATCTGGCGCGCCTCAGCGTCAAGTCTCCGGCCAGGGTGCTCGCCGTCGCCTGGGGGGCCATGGGACTCCAGGAATTTCCCGTGGATATCGACATCCAGGCGTTCGACAGGCGCGGACTGGTGCGCGATGTCAGCGCCGCACTGGCGGATGACAAAATCAGCATCCAGGGAATGAACACGGTCACCGATAAACGGGACAACATCGCTCACATGCAGATCAAGATATCCATTACAGGACTGCCGCAGCTGTCGCAGGTATTGACGCGAATCGCCCAGGTGCCGAACGTCATTTCAGCCAGGCGGAAAAAATAGCCGCGCAGGCCCCGACGCGGCGCGTGGGCTCATCGCGCGTATCGGCTCCCGGCGAGCGTCCTATCGATTGATGCCGTCGATGGCCTTTTTGTCCACCGCCAACGCGGCCTCGTGGAGCGCTTCGGACAGGGTGGGATGGGCGTGGATGGTGCGCTGGATGTCCTCGGTGCTCGCCGAGTACTCCATGGCCAGCACGGCCTCGGCGATGAGTTCGCCCGCCATCGGTCCGATGACATGAATGCCGAGGACTTCGTCGTCGTCCCGCGCGGAGACGATCTTCGCAAAACCCTGGGCCTGCTCCATCGCACGGGCGCGGCCGCTCGCCGAGAACGGGAACGTGCCGACCTTGTAGGGCCTGCCGCTCGCCTTGACTTGCTCCTCGGTCTGACCCACCCAGGCTATTTCGGGCGCGGTATAGATCACCGACGGAATCACTTTGTAGTTCACTTCGGCGAAATGCCCGGCGATGAGGTCGGCGACCATGACGCCCTCCTCCTTGCCCTTGTGAGCCAGCATGGGCCCGCGCACCACATCTCCGACCGCCCACACATTCGGCACTCCGGTGCGGCAGTGTTCATCGACTTGTATGAAGCCGCGTTCGTCGATCCTGACGCCGGTGCCGTCCGCCACCAGCCCTTGGGTGAACGGCCGCCGCCCGACGGCAACGACCAGCTTGTCCACCTGCAAGGTGTGCTCGCCCTGGGCATCGGTATATGTGACGTCGACCGCCGCGCCGGCCACCGCCGCACGCAACACCTTCGCTCCGAGCTTGATGTCGAGCCCCTGCTTCTTGAAATGCCGCTGCGCTTCCTTGGCGAGCGCCTGATCCGCCATCGGCAGAAACTGATCCATTGCCTCGAGCACCGTGACCTCGCTGCCCAGGCGCCGCCATACGCTGCCGAGCTCGAGGCCGATCACGCCGGCACCGATCACGCCCAGGCGCGCGGGCACCGCGTCGAACTCCAAAGCATTCCACGAATCGACGATGCGGTTTCCATCGTGCGGCACGTCCTTGATCCGGACCGGCGCTGAACCTGAAGCGAGCACCACGTGCTTGGCTTGCAAAATCGTTTCCGCGCCCTCGGCGCCCGTGACCTGCACCTTGTTTCCGGGCAGCAGCCGGCCGTGGCCCTGAAACCCCGCGACTCCGTTGGCCCTGAAAAGCGCCGTGATGCCGCCGGTCATGGTCTTGACGATGGACGCCCGCCGCTTTTGCATGGCGGCGAGATCGAGTTTCAAATCGCCGATCCGGATGCCGTGAACGGCGAATTCATCCTTGGCCCGCTGGTAGAGTTCCGAGGATTCGAGCAAGGCCTTCGACGGGATGCAGCCGGCATTCAGGCAGGTTCCGCCGAATGCATACGTGCCGTCGGAATTCTTCCATTCGTCGATGCACGCGACCTTCAGCTTGTTCTGGGCCGCCCGAATGGCGGCCGGATAGCCGGCGGGGCCCGCGCCGATCACGATCACATCGTAGGCGTCGCTCATACGCCGAGCACCATGCGTGCGGGATCCTCGAGGCACTGCTTGACCGTCACCAGGAACTGCACGGCCTCGCGGCCGTCGATGATGCGATGATCATAGGTCAGGGCGATGTACATCATGGGACGAGCGACCACCTGCCCGTCGATCACCACCGCCCGCTCCTGGATCTTGTGCATGCCGAGGATCGCGCTCTGGGGGGAATTGACGATGGGCGTGGACAACAGCGAGCCGAACACCCCGCCGTTGGTGATCGTGAAGGTGCCGCCGGTGAGTTCCTCCATGGTGATCGACCCGGCACGCGCGCGCGCCGCGAAATTGCCGATCGATTTTTCGATGTCCGCGAAGCTCTGCTGATCCGCATCGCGCAGGATGGGCACGATCAAGCCGCGGTCGGTCGACACCGCGACGCCGATGTCGAAATACTCGTGGTACACGATATCGTTGCCTTCGACCGACGCGTTCACGGCCGGGAACCTCTTCAGCGCCTCGACGCAGGCCTTGGCGAAGAAGGACATGAATCCCAGCTTCACGCCGTGCTGCTTGTCGAACTGATCCTTGTAGCGCGAACGCAGTTCGTTCACGGCCGTCAAATCCACTTCGTTGAATGAGGTCAGCAGCGCCTGGGTGGCCTGGGCCTGAACCATGCGCTCGGCAATTCGCGCGCGCAGGCGCGTCATGGGCACACGCTGATCGGCGCGCCCCGCGCGTGCGGCGGAGCCCGTCGGCGGCGCCGCGGCGCTCTTCGATGTCTGGGACGGCGCAGGCGCAGGCGCAGCGGCTGTGTCCTTCGCCGACAAATAGTTCACGACGTCTGATTTCGACACCCGCCCGTCGCGGCCGGATCCTGCAACTGCCTTGGGATCGACCTTGTTCTCTTCGACCACGCGCTTCGCCGCGGGACTGAGCTTCGCGCCGGTGGCGTCGGCCCTGACGGCGGCTTCGGTGGCCTTGGTGGTGACGCCGCTCGAGGCGGCCATGATGGCCGGTGCGCTGGCACCGGGCAGCGCCGTGGCGCCCTCGTCGATCACCGCCAGCACCTGGCCGCTGGTGACGGTGGCGCCGTCGTTGAGCCTGATCTCGCGGAGAATCCCGGCCGCCGGCGCCGGCACTTCGAGAACGACCTTGTCCGTCTCCAAGTCGACGAGACTCTCGTCACGCGCCACGGCATCGCCGGGCTTTTTGCGCCACGAGACCAGCGTGGCATCGGCCACCGACTCCGGCAGCTGCGGCACGCGAACTTCAATTGTCATGAACCTGTCCTGGTTTGGACCGCGGGAATGCGCATCGTTTGTCGGGAAGCTTCTTCGGGCGGTACGCCCTGCAAAGCCGCGGTGACGAGATTTTTCTGCTGCTCTTCGTGCAAAGCGGATATCCCGGTGGCGGGCGCAGCGGCACCCGCGCGGCCCGCATACAGCAGCTCGTGCTTGGCACCGAGCTTGGCCTGCAGCCGGTGGCGGATCTGATACCAGCCGCCTTGATTCTGCGGCTCTTCCTGGCACCAGACGATTTCGCACGCATTCGCATATTTGCGAAGGATCGCCTCGTACTCGTCGGAAGGAAACGGATACAGCTGTTCGACGCGCACGATGGCCACCGAGTCCGTCTTGGCCTCGCGGCGCGCTTTCAGCAGATCGAAATACACCTTGCCGCTGCACAGCACTATCCGCGTGACCGCCGCGGCGTCGAGATCGTCGATCTCGTCGATGACGGTATGGAACCCGCCGGCGGCGAGATCTTCCAGCCGCGACACGGACAAAGGGTGCCGCAACAGGCTCTTCGGAGTCATGACGATCAGCGGCTTGCGCAACGGCCGCACCATTTGGCGGCGAAGCATGTGGAACATCTGCGCAGGGGTCGACGGCACGCAAACCTGCATGTTGAACTCGGCGCAAAGCTGCAGGAAGCGCTCCAGGCGCGCCGAGGAATGTTCGGGGCCCTGGCCCTCGTAGCCGTGAGGCAGAAACAGAGTCAGGCCCGACAGGCGGCCCCACTTAGCCTCGCCCGAGCTGATGAACTGATCGATGATGACCTGGGCGCCGTTGCAGAAGTCGCCGAATTGGCCCTCCCAGATCGTCAGGCAATTCGGCTCGGTGGTCGAGAACCCGTACTCGAAGCCCATCACCGCTTCCTCCGACAGCACGGAGTCGATCACCTGGAAGGTCGGTTGATTGGTGGCCAGGTGCTGCAGCGGCACGTAGAGCCGGCCCGTCGCCTGGTCGTGCAGCACCGCGTGGCGGTGAAAGAATGTGCCGCGGCCGCTGTCCTGGCCGGTGAGCCGCACCGGATAACCTTCCTGCACCAGGCTGGCATAGGCCAGATTTTCGGCGGCGCCCCAATCGAGCGCGAGATCGCCGTTCACCATTCTTTCGCGCGCCTGCATGACCGCGAGCACGCGCGGATGCAGAACCCAATCTGCCGGGTACGACGTGATCGCCTTGCCGAGAGCGCGCAAGCGTCCCATGTCGACCGCCGTCTTCACGGGCTCCGACCAGTCCGCCCCCAGGTATTCGCTCCAATCCACCGTGTATTTGTTGCCGATGAGGCCGAGTGCGGCGCGCGCCTGCGGCTTGCCCTCATCCAGGCCGTTGCGGTACTGCTCGACCATGGCCGCCGGCTCATCGGCGCCGAGCACGCCCTCGGCAACCAGCCTGTCGGCGTACAGCTGCCGGGCGGTCGGCTTCCGGCGGATGACCTGGTACATCATGGGCTGGGTGGCCGCGGGTTCGTCGCCCTCGTTGTGGCCGTGGCGCCGGTAGCACACCAAATCGATCACCACATCCTTGTGAAACTTCATCCGATATTCGAGCGCGAAGCGCGTGACGAAGCACACCGCCTCGGGATCGTCGGCGTTCACGTGGAAAATGGGCGCCTCGACCATCTTCGCGACATCGGAGCAATAGAGCGTGGAGCGCGCATCGCGCGGATCGCTGGTGGTGAAGCCGACCTGATTATTGACGATGACGTGCACCGAGCCGCCGGTATAAAAGCCCCGGGCCTGCGACAGCTGCAGGGTCTCCATGATGACGCCCTGGCCGGCGAATGCCGCATCGCCGTGAATCTGCACCGGCAGGACCTTGTCGCCCGATGAATCGCCGCGGCGCTCCTGGCGCGCGCGTACCGAGCCCTCCACCACGGCATTCACGACCTCGAGATGCGAGGGATTGAAGGCCAGCGCGACGTGGACATTGCCGGACAACGTCTTGAGGTCCGAAGAAAATCCCTTGTGGTATTTGACGTCGCCCGAACCGCGCAGCTTCGCGAGATCGTACTGTCCCTCGAACTCGCTGAACAGATCCTTGGGGGACTTGCCGAGCAGGTTCACCAGCACGTTGAGCCGGCCTCGGTGCGCCATGCCGATGATGGCTTCCTCCACCCCCATCTTGCCGCCGTGCTGGACCAGATCGTCGAGCAAGGGGATCAGGCTTTCGCCGCCCTCGAGCGAAAACCGCTTCTGGCCGACGTACTTGGTGTGCAGGTAGCGCTCCAAGCCCTCCGCGGCGGTCAACTGCCACAGGATATTTTTCTTCTCCTGCGCCCCGAAGCGGCGCTGCATGCGCGCGACTTGAAAGCTATCCTGCAGCCACAGGCGCTCATCCGTGTTCGAGACATGCGCGAATTCCGCGCCGATGGTATCGGCGTAGATGTAGCGCAAGTCCGCGAGAATGTCCTTGAGCCTGGCTCGTTCGGGGATGGCGGCGTTGCGGCTGCCGGTGAAAAATTCGCTGCCGAGATCCGCGTCCGACAGGCCGAAATATTCCAGGTCGAGCACGTACGGTTTGGCGCGCTCCTGCAGTCCCAGGGGATCCAAATTGGCGATCAAATGGCCGCGGTTGGCGTACACCTGAATGAGACGGGATACGGCGCCCTGCTTGGCGCTGGCGCCCGCGGATTCGCGGCCCGCGGCCGGCCTCGGCGCCGGCGCGGATTGCATCCGCGCGAGCAGACTTTCACGAATAGGTGAATGCGCCACCTCGCCGGCGGCGCCCGCCTGCAGGCCGCCGAAGCAAGCCCGCCATTGCGGACCCACCGCGTTCGGATCCTTCAGGTACCGTTCGTACAGATCCTCGATGAAGCCGGCATTTCCAGCGGAGAGTGCCGAAGCGGCCAATTGGTCGGCGAGTGATTGACTCATAGTGCTTGGAAGCGGAAAACCTCAATAAGATCAATATGATGAGAAGAAGGAACGGCTTTGCGGATAGGCCGCTAGTTTAGCCGAAGGAGCCACAATATGGAATGTGAAGCCGTCCGGCAGATTTACAAGATAGGCAGGCCGCCTAGCCTCTCGAGCATCGAAATCTCGTGGCCGATGAGGCTCGCATAGGCGATCAGCACCCCGTACAACACCCATTCGACCGGCAGCACGCGCATGAAACGGTAGCGCGCGAGGATCACCATCAGAATGATGCTCATGCCGGTCATGGCCATTTTCAAGCCCGCAAACACGGCGGAGCTGCGGTAAATGAGCATCGCCATGACGGGGTTCACCTCCCGGGCGCCCGCCTGCAGCAGCACCAGCGTGAGAAAGGCATCGCCCATGCTCAGCAATGAGATGCCGATCGCCACCGCGAGTAGGTGGGGCGAATGCCAGTCGAGATGATGAAAGCGCGGATCGCCGCGGCGCCGGGGCGGCGAGCGGCGGCGCGGGCTGAAGCTGCCGTACCAAAGCGACCACCACAAGCGCCTGCGCCGATCCGATTGATGGGAACGCCTGGCGTGCATGGAACGATACTATCCCGACACACCCCGGCGGCCGGCAAGCTTGATGCGTCATAATGCGCATCGAAGCGCCATTATTTCCCGTCCGAGCAATCCGACACGTTTTTCGAAGGCGGCGCCTGGCGCCGGATGCTACGACGCCGTCACCAGCGCAGCGACGAACTCGTTTACCGGCATCGCCAAGAGTCCGCGATCGGCGAACATCGCCTTGATCGCGTCGGTTTGCCTGGGGCCGAAATGCGCTGCCACGCTCGACTCGAATTTCTCCACGAGAACCGGGATGCCCTCCTCGCGGCGCTTGCGGTGCCCGATGGGATAGTCCACCTGCACCCTTCGGCTCGAGCCGCCGTCCTTGAAGAAAACCTGCACGGCGTTGCCGATATAGCGTTTGCCCGCGTCGTAGTAATCCTTCGTGAACCCGGCGTTCTCCCTGACCTGCATCTTCGCGCGCAGGGCATCGATGCGCGGATCGCCCGCCACTTGGTCTTCGTAGTCGGCGGCGCCGAGCCGGCCGAACAGCAGCGGTATCGCCACCATGTACTGAATGCAATGGTCGCGATCCGCCGGATTGGAGAGCGGCCCGGTCTTGTCGATGATGCGCACCCCGGGTTCCTGGGTTTCGATGACGATGCGCTCGATGTCGTCGATCTTCGCCGCGATTTCGCCGTGCAAGGTCATTGCCGCTTCGACGGCCGTCTGCGCGTGGAACTCGGCCGGGTAGGAAATCTTGAACAGGATGTTTTCCATCACATAACTGCCGAGAGGCTGCGGTATCGACAGCGCCTTGCCCTTGAACAATACGTCCTCGAAGCCCCAGGTCTTGGCCGACAGCGCCGACGGATAACCCATCTCCCCCTTCAGCGCGAACAATGCGTGGCGCACCGCGCGGCTGGTCGCATCGCCGGCGGCCCAGCTCTTGCGCGAACCGGTATTCGGCGCATGCCGATAGGTTCGCAGCGCTCCGCCGTCCACCCAGGCATTCGACACCGCATTGATGATCTGCTCCCGCGAACCGCCGAGCAGCGAGGTGGCGACGGCCGTCGAGGCCACCCGGACCAGGAGCACGTGGTCGAGCCCGACCCGGTTGAAGCTGTTCTCCAGGGCCAGCACGCCTTGGATTTCGTGGGCCTTGATCATCGCGGTCAACACATCGCGCACCGTCACGCGCTTTCCGGACCGCGACAGGTAATCGGCCAGCGCGAGAATCGCACCCAGATTATCGGAGGGATGGCCCCACTCCGCAGCGAGCCACGTGTCGTTGAAATCGAGCCAGCGGATCATGGCCCCGATATTGAAAGCCGCGTTGATCGGATCCAATTCGTACGCGGTGCCCGGAACGCGCGCACCGTTGCTAAGCGTGGCGCCCGGAACGACGGGGCCCATCAACCGGGTGCATGCCGGGTACTTGAGGGCTTGGAAGCCGCAGGCCAATGTATCCATCAGGCAGTATCGGGCGGTTTCGTACGCCACCTTGCTCTTGATGTCGAAACTCGCCGCGTAGTCCGCGATCACGGTCAGGATGCGGTCCGGCTCGGGGCGTTCGGCGGATTTTATATCGTGGGACATGTCAGGGGCGCTCGCTCAAGGGTACGAAGGGAAGGTTTTCAGGACCGATGTAATTCGCGCTCGGTCGAATGATCTTGCCGTCCTCGCGTTGTTCGATGATGTGCGCCGCCCAGCCGGAGGTGCGGCTGATCACGAACAGCGGGGTGAACATGGCGGTGGGCACGCCCATCAAGTGATAGGACACCGCGGAAAACCAGTCCAGATTCGGAAACATTTTCTTGATCTCGTGCATGACGATCTCGATGCGCTCGGCCACGTCGAATCCCTGCCTGTCGCCGGCCTCCTTCGCCAGGCGGCGGGAAACCTCCTTGATGATCTGATTGCGCGGGTCCGCGATGGTGTACACCGGATGGCCGAATCCGATGATCACCTCTTTGCCGGCCACGCGCCGGCGGATGTCCGCTTCGGCGTCCGCAGCGCTCGCGTAGCGGCTCTGGATCTCGAACGCCACCTCGTTCGCGCCGCCGTGCTTCGGCCCGCGCAGCGCGCCGATGGCGCCCGCGATGCAGGAGTACAGGTCCGAGCCCGTGCCCGCGATGACGCGTGCCGTGAAGGTCGACGCGTTGAATTCATGTTCCGCATAGAGATTGAGCGAGGTGTGCATCGCCCGCACCCAGGATTCGGACGGCTTGCGTCCATGCAGCAGGTGCAAAAAGTGCGCTCCGATCGAATCGTCGTCGGTTTGCACGTCGATGCGCCGGCCGTCTCGTGCGAAGTGGTGCCAGTAGCACAGCATCGAGCCCAGTGACGCGAGCAGCCGGTCGGCGATGTCGCGCGCGCCGCCGCTCGAGTGATCGTTCGCTTCCGGGATGCAGCAGCCCAAGGCCGAGACGCCGGTGCGCAGCACGTCCATCGGATGGCTGGCGGCCGGCAGCTGCTCGAGCACGGCGGCCACCGCGGCGGGCAGGACGCGCAGCGCCTTGAGCTTGGCCTTGTAGGCGGCGAGCTCGCTGCGATTCGGCAGTTTTTCGTGCACCAGCAAATGCGCGATCTCCTCGAACTCGCATTCCGTGGCGATGTCTAAAATGTCGTACCCGCGGTAATGCAGGTCGTTGCCCGTTCTGCCGACGGTGCACAGCGCCGTGTTTCCCGCGGTCACCCCCGACAGTGCCACGGATTTCTTGGGTTTGAAGGCGGCTGGCGCCGGATTTGCTTCGGGCATCGTCATCTCCTAAAACGGGGTCACTTGTCTTTTCCGGCCGCGAAAAGCTGGTCCAATTTCGCTTCGTACGCGTGATAGTCCAGATACCCGTACAAGTCGGCGCGGGTTTGCATGAGATCGAGGACGTTCTTCTGCGTGCCGTCGCGCCGGATCGCCCGGTAGACGGCGAGCGCAGCCGCGTTCATCGCCCGGTAAGCCGAACAGCAATGCAGCACAATATCGACGCCGGCCGACCCCAACTCCTCGCGCGTGTACAGCGGCGTCTGGCCGAATTCGGTGATGTTGGCGAGGATGGGCACGCCGACCGCCTCCTTGAAGCGGCGGTACATGCCAAGCTCGGTCATGGCCTCGGGGAAAATCATATCGGCGCCCGCTTCGACGCATGCGACCGCGCGCTCGATGGCCCGCTCGATACCCTCCACGGCGAGCGCGTCGGTTCTGGCCATGATCACGAATTGCGCATCGGTGCGCGCATCGACGGCCGCCTTGATGCGATCGACCATTTCCTGTTGAGAGACGACCTCTTTGCCCGGCCGATGGCCGCATCGCTTGGCTTGGACCTGATCTTCGATGTGCAAACCGGCGGCGCCCATCTTGGCGAAGGATTTCACGGTGCGGGCGATGTTGAACGCGCCGCCCCAGCCTGTATCCGCATCCACGAAAAGAGGCAGGGCGCAGGCATCGGTAATCCGGCGGATGTCGGTCAGCACGTCATCCATGCTGCTGATCCCGAGGTCGGGAACGCCGAGCGAATTGGCGGCGACGCCGCCGCCCGACAGATACAGCGCTTTGAAGCCGCATGCGGCCGCCATTCTCGCGGCATAGGCGTTGATGGCGCCGACGACTTGCAGCGGCCGCTCGTCGGCCACAGCCGCGCGAAAACGCGCACCGGCGGAATCATTCTGGTTCATCGGACCTGCTTGCATCGGTAAACCCCAAAACTATAGAGATAACTTCCCGGGAGTCCCAGTGACCAAATCGCTCAAAATAATTGAGCGGAATTGCCATATGAGCGGCGGAACGCGCCGGGCGACGCGCCGGTCCACTTTCGAAATGCGCGATGAAAGGCGCTGCGTTCCGAGAATCCCAATTCCGAGGCGATATCCATGACGCTGCGGCTCGAGTGGCTGAGGTAGCTGATGGCAAGGTCCCGCCGCAGCTGGTCCTTGATCGATTGGTAGGATTCGCCCTCTTCGTGCAGCCTGCGGCGCATGGTCGCGGGAGTCATGTTCAGCTCGCCGGCCAGCGCATCGAAATCCGGAACCTCTCCGGGCAGGAATTGGCGCAGCCTGCGCCGGACGCGCGCGCTCAGGCTGCGGACGTTCTTGTATTTGAGCAGGATGCTCTCGGGCGCCGTGCGAAGAAATTCCTTGAGGGTGCGTTCGTTCTGTACGAGCGGCAAATCGAGGTAGGCCGCGTCGAAGGCGATCACGGTGTTCGGGCGGCCGAATCGAAGATCGGCGCAGTACATCAGCCGGTATTCGGCGCTGTGAGCCGGTTCCGCATAACTGAACTCGGTGCGCAGGATGGGGATCCGCCGCCCCACCAGCCAGCAGGACACTCCGTAAAGCAGCATCAGCAGCAGTTCGTGGGCGAACACCCGTTGATTCGCGCCGGCCGCCCGCTCATGCAGAACGATCCTCGCTTCCTGGGCGCTGCGGACGAGGGTGCCGTAGATGTCATCCAGGATCAGGCCATAGAAACGCAGGCTGCGCTCGAGCGCCTGGCCCAGCGTTTTGCAGCCGAGCACGGCGTGGCACAGCATCGCAAAGCTGCCGGCCTTCATGCGCCGGGAATCCTGGCCGAAGAATTCATCGTCCAGCGCGAGCGCGATGGTGCGCCACAGTGCACCGTAGTGTTTGGCCGACACACGCGCCTGAGGCACCTGCAAAAGGCTCGCGGACAGCCCCACGGTCGCCAGCAATTCTTCCGCATTCAGGTCGCGGCCCCGGACGCTCTGCAAGGCGGCGGCGACGAAGCAAATGGCAATGGTTCCCGGTTCGGCGGGCCGGGCGGGACCCGCCACGGCCGGCCGGTTCGCCAAAGGCACGTCAATGTTGCAATTTCGCTTGCGCATGGTGCGGTCGGATACCTGGAAATTCGTGAATCGCAGCTGCTGTAGTTTACGCGATAGCCGTCGGGTTAAACTACGATGCTCGCCAGGCGCTAGAGGCGCCCGCCAACGACCCCGAGGAAATTTCATGACAAGCAAACCCGCCGCGCTCGCAAGCCAGGCTCCCACCGTCAAATTGCTGCTCGACGGCAGATTCATCGAATCGCAGGCCAGCGAATGGCACGATGTGGTCAATCCGGCCACCCAGGAGGTGCTCGCGCAGGTTCCCTTCGCCACGGACGCGGAAATCCACGCCGCCGTCGCATCGGCCAAACGAGCCTACCAAACGTGGAAGAACACCCCGCTCGCGGCGCGCGCTCGGATCATGCTGAGGCTGCAAGCCCTGGTACGCGAGCACATGAGCCGCATTGCCCAAACCTTGAGCGCCGAACAGGGCAAGACCCTGGCCGACGCCGAAGGGGACGTGTTCCGCGGCCTCGAAGTCGTCGAGCACGCATGCTCGATCGGCAGCCTCCAACTCGGCGAGTTCGCCGAGAACGTGGCCGGGGGAGTCGATACCTATACTCTGCGACAACCCATCGGCGTCTGCGCCGGCATCACCCCGTTCAATTTCCCGGCCATGATCCCCTTGTGGATGTTTCCGATGGCCATCGTCTGCGGCAACACCTTCGTGCTCAAACCGTCCGAACAGGATCCGCTGACGCCCATGCTGCTGGCCGAACTCGCCTTGCAGGCCGGAGTGCCTCCGGGCGTGTTGAACATCGTCCATGGCGGCAAGCGCTCGGTCGATGCACTCTGCTCTCACCCCGACATCGCCGCCGTTTCCTTCGTCGGCTCCACCGCGGTCGGCACGCACGTGTACGGCCTCGCCTCGCAGCACGGCAAGCGGGTGCAGTGCATGATGGGAGCGAAGAATCACGCCGTCGTGATGCCGGACGCGAACAAGGAACAATCCCTCAATTCCCTGGTCGGCGCCACGTTCGGCGCCGCCGGCCAGCGCTGCATGGCCACGTCCGTCACGGTGCTGGTGGGCGAGGCGCGCACCTGGATCCCGGATATCGTCGCCAAGGCGAAGACGCTGAAGGTCAATGCCGGCGTCGAGAAGGACGCCGATCTCGGGCCCGTGGTCTCGAAAAACGCCAAGCACCGCATTCTGGGCCTCGTGGAGGACGGCATCAAGGAAGGAGCCAAGCTCGAGCTGGATGGCCGCGCGGTCAAGGTCGCGGGATACGAGAAGGGCAACTTCATCGGTCCGACGATTTTTTCGGGCGTCTCGCCCGGGATGAAAATCTACACCACCGAGATATTCGGGCCCGTCATGGTCATCGTCGGCGTCGATACGCTCGATGAAGCGATCGCTCTCATCAACAGCAATCCATTCGGCAACGGCACCGGGATCTTCACGCAGAGCGGCGCCGCGGCCCGCAAATTTCAGAATGAGATCGATGTGGGACAGGTCGGGATCAACGTGCCGATACCCGTGCCCGTGCCGATCTTCAGCTTTACCGGTTCGCGCGGCTCCAAGCTCGGCGACCTCGGCCCTTATGGAAAGCAGGTGGTGCAGTTCTACACTCAGACCAAGACGGTCACGGCGCGCTGGTTCGACGACAGCAGTGCGTCTGCCGGTGTGAATACGACCATCAGCCTGAAATAGCGAGCGAATCTCCATGATCGAATGCAAGATCGACGGACATGCCGCCGTCGTGACGCTGAACAATCCTTCGGCAAATACCTTTACTGCCGAGGGATTGCTCGAACTCACGGCGCTCGTCGGCGAGTTGAATCGCGATTTGAACGTCTACGCCGTCGTCGTGACCGGCCGGGGCGAGAAGTTTTTCAGCGCCGGCGCCGACCTGAAAAGTTTTGCCGGCGGCGACAAGGCGCACGCCCGCCTGATGGCGCAGCGCTTCGGCGAGGCGTTCGAGGCGCTGCAGGAAGCCCGTCCCGTGGTCATTGCGGCCATCAACGGCTTCGCCATGGGCGGCGGGCTGGAATGCGCGTTGGCCTGCGATTTGCGCATCGCCGAGGAGCACGCTCAAATGGCGCTGCCGGAGCCTTCGGTCGGGCTGCTCCCGGGCGGCGGCGGTACGCAGACCCTGCCGTGGCTGGTCGGCGAAGGCTGGGCCAAGCGGATGATCCTCACCAATGAGAGAGTCGGCGCCGAGACGGCGCTGCGCATCGGCCTGGTCGAACAGGTGGTCCCGCGCGGGGACGCGCTGCGGACCGCGCTCGACGTGGCGGCGCGGGCATCGACCTTAAGTCCGCGCGCGGTCTCCTTCAGCAAGGGATTGATCCATCAAGCGCGCCGGGGCGTGCCGCGCGGGGCTGCGTTGGCCGTCGAGAGAGAACGCTTCGTCGATCTGTTCGACGGCGCCGACCAGCGCGAAGGCGTCAGCGCCTTTTTCGAGAAGCGCAAGCCTGTCTGGAAAAACGCCTGAGGCCGCCCGCAGAATGAGCGGTGCCGAAGTCCTGCACGAGATTCGCAATCACGTTGCGATCCTCACCCTGAACCGCCCGTCCGCGCTCAATGCCCTGTCTCTGGACATGCTGGTTCAACTGCGTGCCTTGTTCGGCCGGTGTGCCGCGGACCCGGAGGTGTATGCCGTACTCATCCGCGGATCGGGCGACAAGGCATTTTGCGCCGGCGGCGACATCCGCGCGCTGTACCAGAGCTTCAAGGAGCGCAGTTCGCTGTATCGAGAGTTCTTCATCAAGGAATACCCCCTCGATTATTCGCTCTACTCCTATCCCAAGCCTTACGTCGCCTTGATGGACGGCATCACCATGGGCGGCGGTCTGGGGATTGCGCAAGGCTCGACGATGCGCATCGTCGGCGACGGCACGCGCATCGCGATGCCCGAAGTGGCGATCGGCTTTTTTCCCGACGTGGGCGCGAGCTATTTTCTCCCGCGGCTTCCGGGCGCCCTGGGCACCTATCTCGCCTTGACCGGAGTGCAGATTCGCGGCGCCGACGCGCTGTATTGCCAACTGGCCGATGTCTATCTGCCCCCGCCGGCAATCTCGTCCCTGGTCGAGGACTTGAAGGATGTGCAATGGAGCGGCGACGTTGCCGCCGACCTGCGCCGATTCATCCACTCCCGGGCCGCCCATGGGCTGCCCGCGCCTTCCTTGAGCCTGTTGCGCGCGGCGATCGACCGTCATTTCTCGCAGCCCAGCGTCGGCGAGATGTTTTCGTCGCTCGAGGCGGAAATCCGGCCGGAATATGCCGACTGGGCGCGGCAGACGGCGAAGCTCATGCACACGCGCTCGCCCACCATGCTCCGCGCGACGCTGCGCCAGATGCAGCAGGGCAAGGACATGAATCTCGGCGCGTGTTTTCGTATGGAGCTCAACATGGCGCAGGCCTGCTTCGAGCACGGCGACTTCGTCGAAGGAGTGCGCGCCCTGATCATCGACAAGGACAACGCGCCGCGCTGGACTCCGAGCCGCATCGACGAGGTGACGGATGCCATGATCGATCCTTTTTTCCGAAGCCGGTGGAGCACGGGCGCGCATCCATTGGCGAATCTAGAGGACTATTGAGAACAAACCCATGCTGCTGAAACAACTTCATGCCGTCGTCACGGGCGGCGCTTCGGGACTCGGACTTGCCGTCGCCGGCAAGATCATCCGCGCGGGCGGCCAAGCGGCTCTGCTCGACGTGAACGAAGCACAAGGCAGGGCGGCCGCCGCGTCGCTCGGCGACCGCTGCGCCTTCTTCGCCACCGACGTCACCGACGAAGCCGCCGTCGACGGCGCCGTCGAACGAGCCCGGGAGTGGATGGGATCGATCGATGCGGCGGTCAATTGCGCGGGCATCGGCATGCCGGCGCGCTTCGTCGGCAAACAGGGCGCGATGGCGGGCGCATTTTTCCGCAAGATGATCGAAATCAATCTGGTCGGTACAGTGCTGGTATCGAAGGCCGCCGCGGTGGCGATGCAGCGCAACGCGCCCGGACCCAAAGGCGAACGCGGCGTGATCGTCATGACGGCGTCGGTTGCCGCATTCGACGGTCAGATCGGACAGGTCGCCTACGCCGCCTCGAAAGGCGGCATCGTGGCGATGACTCTGCCCATGGCCCGCGAACTGGCTTCCTCGGGCATCCGCGTCATGACCATCGCTCCGGGACTGTTCGCGACGCCCATGCTCAAGGCTTTGCCGCAGGAAGCGCAGGATTCACTGGGCAGGCAGACGCCGTTTCCGCCGCGCCTCGGCGAGCCCGACGAATATGCCGACATGGTCGGTCATATCGTCGAGAACACGATGCTCAACGGCGAAACCATCCGTCTGGACGGCGCCATCAGGATGCAGCCGCGCTGAAGTGCAGCCGCTGAAGCGCAGGCACTGAAGTGCCGCGGCGATCAGCGGCGCCGATCAGCGGCGCATCGACCATTGCCGCAGCACCCCGTGGATCGCATCCAGCCCGTCGGTGAGCGCCGCGGGTCCGGGCTGCAGGATCAGCGGGGACTTGATCTCGTGCAGTTCGCCGTCGCGCACCGCGGGCACGCATTGCCAGCCCGGCCTGGATGCCACCCGCTCCGGCCGAAAACGCTTGCCGCACCAGGATCCGAGGATGACGTCCGGCGCTCGGCGCACCACCTCCTGCGGATCTTCGAGGATTCGATCCTTGCCGAGAGAGCACAGCGACCGCTCGGGGAACACGTCGTCGCCGCCGGCGATGCCGACCAGTTCGCTCACCCAGCGGATGCCGGTGATCAGCGGTTCATCCCACTCTTCGAAGTAGACGCGCGGACGCCGGCTCATGAGAGCGGCCGACCGCCGGACGCTCTCCACATGCGCTTCGAGTTCGAGTGCGTAGCGCAGCGCCGCCTCAGGCGCGCCCACCAATGCACCCAGCCTGCGCACATAGCCTAAAATTCCGTCGACGGTCCGATGATTGCTGATCCAGACTTCGACGCCCTTCTTGATCAAGGCCTGCGCGATATCCGCCTGGATATCTGAAAAGCCGATCACGAAATCCGGCCGGAGCTCCAAAATGCGGTCGACCTTGGCGCTGATGAAGGCCGATACCCGGGGTTTCTCGCGGCGCGCGCGCGCGGGACGCACGGTGAAGCCCGAAATGCCCACGATTCGATCCTCGAGGCCCAGGGCGTACAGAACTTCGGTGGGTTCTTCGGTCAGGCAGACGATGCGGCATGGAAATCGGCTGTGCATGTTGCCGTTACAGACTGCCCTCGGCCAATACGCCCTCGTCCAGCACGCCTTCGGCCAGCGCGCCGGCGGCACCGTGCACGATGCTGTGTGCGAGCCCGGGCGCCTGCGACAGTACATGATCCGCGTAGAAGCGCGCCGTCGATAATTTCGCCGTATGGAATGCGGCATCGGCGCCGCCGCCGCCCGGTTCGGCGAGCCGGCGCCGCGAAATCGCCGCCGAACGCAGCAGCTGCCAGCCTCCGCTGACGATGCCGAATAGGTTGAGCAGGGGTACGGAGCCCACGGACACCGCGCGGAGATCCTTGGAATAATTCTGCACCACATGGTCCACCGCCGTTTCCAGCGCGGCGATGCCGGCGCTGAGGGAGGCCGAGGCCGCCGACAATCTGGGTTCCGCCGCGGATTCGGCAGCCGCCGACCGCATCTGCGCGATCAGCGCGCGCGCCGCGGCGCCGCCGTCGCGCGCCAGCTTGCGTCCGATCAAATCGTTGGCTTGAATGCCGGTGGTACCCTCATAGATCGGCGTGATGCGCGCATCGCGCAGATACTGTGCGGCGCCGGTCTCCTCGACGAATCCGACCCCGCCGTGGATCTGGATCCCCAGAGACGCGATATCCACCGAGTTCTCGGTACACCATCCCTTGATCACCGGAATCATCAGGTCGGCGAAGGCTTGATGGGCCCTGCGCTCGTCCTCGGCGGGATGCAGGTTCGCGCCGTCCAGCGAAACCGCGACCACCGCCGCGAGCGCCCGCATCGCTTCCGTCCGGGACTTCATCAGCAGCAGCATGCGGCGCACGTCGGGATGACGAATGATGGGCACGCGGGCACCGCCGCGGATGCCGGCCTCGCTGCTCTGGATTCTCTCGCGCGCGTACGCCAGCGCCGTCTGGTAAGCGCGCTCCGACATGCCGACGCCCTCGATGCCCACCGAATACCGGGCGGCGTTCATCATGATGAACATGTATTCCAATCCGCGGTTTTCCTCGCCGACGAGTTCCCCGAGCGCACCGCCGTTCTGCCCGAAAGCCAGCACGCAGGTCGGGCTCGCGCGGATGCCCAGCTTGTGTTCGATGGATACGCAATGCACGTCGTTGCGCGCGCCCACCGCACCGTCGGTGCCGACCAGGAATTTCGGCACCACGAACAGAGAAATGCCTTTGACGCCCTCCGGAGCGCCGGCGGTGCGCCCCAGCACCATGTGCACCACGTTTTCGGTCAGGTCATGGTCGCCGTAGGTGATGAAAATCTTCTGGCCCGAGAGCAGGTAGCGGCCGCTGCCGTCCGGTACCGCCCGCGTGCGCACCGCCGACAGGTCGGAACCCGCCTGCGGCTCGGTCAGATTCATGGTGCCGGTCCATTCTCCGCTCACCATCTTGGGAAGATACGTGCGCTTCTGCGCCTCGGAGCCGCGCAGATCCAGCGCTTCGATCGCACCGCGCGTCAGCATCGGACAAAGCGCAAACGACATGTTGGCGCCGTTCCACATCTCTTCGATCAGCGCCGATATCACCCTCGGCAAATTCTGGCCGCCGTACTCGGCGGGACAAGAAAGAGCGCTCCAGCCGTCGGCGGTGAATCGCCCGTACGCCTCCTTCCAGCCGCCCGCGGTCAGCACTTCGCCCGCCTGCCAGCGCGCCCCCTCCACGTCGCCGCTGCGGTTGAGCGGCGACAGAATCCCGGCGGCGAATTTCGCCGCTTCATCCAGAACGGCATCGGCAAGGTCCGGCGTCAAATCTCCGAGGCCCGGCAATCGAGCCAGCCATTCGAGATCGATGAGTTCACGAAGCACGAACTTCATGTCGGCGAGCGGGGCCTTGTATTCGTGCATGCAGTCCGTCCCCGAAAGCCGTCAGCTGTAAGTGAAGAAACCCTGGCCGCTTTTCCGACCCATCCGTCCTGCCGCCACCATTTCGCGCAGCAGCGGCGCAGGCCGGTATTTCGGATCGCCGAAATCGCGCTGGAACACTTCCATGACCGACAGCAGCGTGTCCAAGCCGACGAGGTCGGCGAGCGCGAGGGGGCCGATCGGATGGCTGCAGCCGAGCTTCATGCCGGCGTCGATATCGGCGGCGCTCGCGACTCCGTCCTGCAGTGCGAAGATCGCCTCGTTCAACATCGGACAGAGGATCCGATTGACGGCAAAACCAGGCGAGTTCCGCGCGTCGATCGCGGTCTTGCCCAGTCGGCCGATGAACGCCGCGGCAAGCGACCGCGTAGCCTCGCTGGTGAGCAGCCCGCGAATCAACTCGACCAGCGGCATCACCGGCACCGGATTGAAAAAATGCATGCCGATGAAGCGGTCCGGGTGCGAGGTCGCGGCGGCGAGTTCGGTGATCGAGAGCGACGACGTATTGGTCGCGAGAATCGCGCCATCGCGCAGCAGTTCGTCCGCCTGGCGCAGGATGCGGCGCTTCACGTCGAGATTCTCGGTCGCCGCTTCGATCACCAGGTCCGCCGCGGATAGCTGCGAATACTCGGTGGTGGCGCGGACGCGCGCCGTCGCGGCATCGCGCTCGTCGGGCTTCAGTTTGCCTTTCTTGACGAGGCGCTCGAGGCTGCCCGCGATGGCGCTCATGCCGCGCGCCAGGACCGCATCGGAGACGTCGACCATCACCACCTGCAATCCGGCGGCGGCGCAGATCTGCGCGATCCCGTTGCCCATGGTGCCCGCACCGATCACGCCGATACACGATAAATTCTTCATATTTTTTCCCGTCGGGCTACATATTGCGGCGATAGCGGCCGCCGACATCGTACAGGGTGTGGGTGATCTGGCCCAGCGAACAGCCGCGCACCGCGTCCATCAGCACTTCGAACGTATTGCCGTTGTCGATGACCGTGCGGCGCAGGCGCTCCAGCAAAGCCGGTGCCTGCCCGGCATGATTCTCCTGAAACTCCCGGAGGCGCTTGAGCTGGGACTGCTTTTCCGCATCCGTGGAACGCGCCAGTTCGACCGTCTGCGCCGGTCCCTCCGCGTTCGGGTTTCGGAAGGTGTTGACGCCGATGATGGGATACGTGCCGTCGTGCTTCTGGCGCTCGTAGAAGAGCGACTCTTCCTGGATCTTGCCGCGCTGGTAGCCGGTTTCCATGGCGCCCAGCACGCCGCCGCGGTCCGCGATGGCGTCGAATTCTTTAAGCACCGCCTCTTCGACCAGATCGGTCAATTCCTCGATGATGAAGCTTCCCTGATTCGGGTTTTCGTTCTTGGCCAGGCCCCACTCGCGGTTGATGATCAGCTGGATCGCCATGGCGCGGCGCACGCTCTCCTCGGTGGGCGTCGTGACCGCCTCGTCGTAGGCGTTGGTGTGCAGGCTGTTGCAATTGTCGTAGATGGCGCACAGCGCCTGAAGCGTCGTGCGTATGTCGTTGAAAGCCATCTCCTGGGCGTGCAAGGAACGGCCCGACGTCTGCACGTGGTATTTGAGCTTCTGGCTGCGCTCGTTCGCGCCGTATTTGTTCTTCATCGCCACGGCCCAGATGCGCCGCGCCACCCGGCCGATGACCGAGTATTCGGGATCCATGCCGTTGGAAAAGAAGAACGACAGATTCGGAGCGAAGTCGTCGATGTGCATGCCGCGGGCCAGGTAGGACTCGACATACGTGAAGCCGTTGGCCAGCGTGAACGCCAGCTGCGAGATCGGGTTCGCGCCGGCTTCGGCGATGTGGTATCCGGAAATGGACACCGAATAGAAATTCTGCACCCGGTGCCGCACGAAATATTCCTGCATGTCGCCCATCATTTTCAGGGCGAACTCGGTCGAAAAAATGCAGGTGTTCTGTCCCTGATCTTCTTTGAGGATATCGGCCTGCACCGTGCCGCGCACGGTCGACAAGGTCCGGGCCTTGATTTGCAAGTGCTCCTCGGCGGTCGGATCGCGCCCGTTCTCCTGCCGGAACTTCGCCGACTGCTGATCGATGGCGGTGTTCATGAACATCGCGAGAATCATGGGAGCCGGGCCGTTGATGGTCATCGACACCGAGGTGGTCGGCGCGCACAGATCGAAGCCCGAATACAGGACTTCCATGTCGTCGAGCGTGGCGATCGAGACGCCGGAATTGCCGACCTTGCCGTAGATGTCCGGGCGCGGATCCGGATCCCAGCCGTACAGGGTCACCGAATCGAAGGCGGTCGACAGCCGGTGCGCAGGCATGCCCTCGGAAACGCGCTTGAAACGCTGGTTGGTGCGGAAGGCATCGCCTTCGCCCGCGAACATTCGGGTCGGATCCTCACCCTCGCGCTTGAAGGCGAACACGCCCGCGGTATAGGGAAAGAACCCGGGCAGGTTTTCCTTCAGCAGGAAACGCAGAATTTCGCCCTCGTCCTCGAAGCGCGGCAACGACACCTTTCGGATCGAGGTGCCGGACAGGGACGAATACGTCAGTTGGGTGCGGATCTCCCTGTCCCGAATCTTCACGACGTGCTCGGGCTGCGCGTACAGATCGACGATGGCCGGCCACCTTGCCAACAGCCGGGCTGCATCGGGATCGAGTGCGGCGGCCTTGGACGCCGCCAGTTCATCGAAGCCCTCGAGCGGGCGATTCGCCGCCGCAAACAAGCCCTTGGCGATCACCAGCGATTGCCGCTCGCGGACCAGCCGCACCTGGCCGGCGACGAAGCGGTGGAAGCCGCGGACGGCCTCGGCGATCTCCGCCAGGTAGCGCACGCGCTCCGGCGGCACGATGGCGCGCCCGCGGGAGGAAGACTTCACGGCGACGCGCGGCAGTTTGCCCGCCGCAATTTTGAGGCCCTTTTCCTGCAGGCGCGGCAGCATCGCCTGATACAGCGCCGTCACGCCGTCGTCGTTGAAGCGCGATGCCATGGTCCCATAGACCGGCATGCTCTCCACGGTTTGCGTGAACCACTCGTGGTTGCGCTGATACTGCTTGCGCACGTCCCGCAGCGCATCTTCGGAGCCCTTGCGGTCGAATTTGTTGATGGCGACGAAGTCGGCAAAATCCAGCATGTCGATCTTCTCCAACTGCGATGCCGCGCCGAACTCGGGGGTCATCACGTACAGCGACGCATCCGCCAGGGGCACGATCGCGGATTCGCCCTGCCCGATGCCGGATGTCTCGACCACGATCAGGTCGAAGCCGCTCAGCTTGCAGGAGGCGATCACCTCCGGCAAAGCGGCGGAGATTTCGCTGCCGGTATCGCGCGTCGCCAGCGAGCGCATGAAGATGTTCTGCGACTCGATCGCGTTCATGCGAATTCGATCGCCCAGCAAAGCGCCTCCCGTGCGTTTGCGGGACGGATCGATGGAGATGATGGCGACGCGCACCCGGTCTTCCTGATCGAGCCTCAGCCTCAAGATGAGTTCGTCGGTGAGCGAGGACTTGCCCGCACCGCCGGTGCCGGTGATGCCGAGGATCGGGGTTTTGATGGCCGCCGCGGCCTGCAGCAACGCCTGGCGCGTGCGCATTGCGTAGGCCCGGTTCTCGAGCGCCGTGATCACCCGCGCGAGGGAGCGGCGATCGCCCGAACGCAATGCGCCCAAGGCGTCCGCTTCAGGCGGCGCCAGCGCGCTCAAATCGTAGTCGCTGGAGCGGATGAGATCGTCGATCATGCCCTGCAGGCCGAGCTTGGCCCCGTCCTCGGGCGAATACAGGCGCGTCACCCCATAAGCCATCAGTTCGCGGATTTCAGCCGGCACAATAACGCCCCCGCCGCCGCCGAACACCTTGATGTTTTCGCCGCCGTTGCGCCTCAGCAGGTCCATCATGTACTTGAAGAATTCGACATGCCCCCCCTGATAGGAAGTGATGGCCACTCCCTGCACATCTTCCTGCAGGGCCGCCGTGACGATTTCCTGCACCGAGCGGTTGTGCCCCAGGTGAATCACTTCGGCGCCCGAGGCCTGCAGCACCCGGCGCATGATGTTCACCGATGCGTCATGTCCGTCGAACAGGGAGGTGGCGGTCACCAGGCGAATCTTGTTCGCGGGCTGGTAGTGAGCCGGTTTGGCGGCGATTGAAACGGCGCTCATGGTAATCACCTATATTAAAGAACCGGCAAATCGAAACAAATGGCCGAAACCGCCGCCCGCAATGAGCGAATTTGCAACATAAACTTGAGTGTACGCAGGTCGCACGGGCCGTCCGCGTTCAGGCGCGCCAGGATGGGACACGCTTCTCGATGAACGCCGAAACCCCCTCCTGCGCCGCGTCATCCATCATGCCGCATGCCATGGCCTGGCCGGCAAGCTCATAGGCCTGCGCCGCCCCCAACTCGAGCTGGCGGTAGAACAATGCCTTGCCCGCCGCGATGGCGGTGCCGGGCTTGGCAACGATGGTCGCCGTCAGCCGGTCGATTTCCCCGTCGAGACTTTCGGCGGCCACGCATCGATTGACGAGACCATGCCGCACCGCAGTGGCGGCATCGATGAACTCGCCCGTCACCAGCATCTCGAATGCCGCCTTGCGGCCCACATTGCGGCCCACATTGCGGCC
>Ga0182030_10003226_pt1 | contig 34827 bp, 35 predicted proteins | sample 812S3MmetaG_FD_121299 | JGI IMG/M metagenome (GOLD analysis project Ga0182030, IMG submission 121299) | Permafrost microbial communities from Stordalen Mire, Sweden - 812S3M metaG (Illumina Assembly) | ecosystem: Environmental > Terrestrial > Soil > Wetlands > Permafrost | place: Sweden...
GCATCACGGTGGCACGGGCAGCGGCGAACACGCCCCGGCGACAACGGCGGCGGCCGGCACGCCGACCGACCTGAAAATTCCCGTGCTCGGCAACTGGTTTTTCTGCGCGCTGGCCGGCACGTTCTGGTATTTCCAATTTTTCTTCTACCAGATGGGCGAAAGCCAGATGGGCAATTACAAGTTCTCCAGTTGGACGCTGCACATGGCGAGCATCATCATCTTCAGCACGCTCTGGGGCATTTTCTTCAAGGAATGGCGCGGCGCGAAGGCGCTGACCAAATCGCTTGTGGTCATCATGCTCCTGTTTCTGATCGGCTCGACCTGCATCATCGGCTGGGGCAACAAGGTTTCCGAGGACGCGGCCAATGCAGCGGCCGCGCTAGCCACCCAAACTCCGCAGAAATAATCATGCAACGGCACGCTTTCAAGATGCAGTTGAAGTCGGGCGCCGTGGCGGAATATAAAAAACGCCACGACGAAATCTGGCCGGAGCTGGCGGCGGAATTGAAAGCGGCGGGCGTTTCCGACTACTCGATTTTTCTCGACGAGGAAACGCTCACGCTTTTTGCGGTGCAGAAACTCGGCGAGAAAAATTCCGCCGCCGATTTGCCGCATTCGCCGGTTGTCCGCAAGTGGTGGGATTACATGGCCCCGCTGATGGAAACGCAGCCGGATCATTCACCGGTCGTCCAGCCGCTCGCAGAAGTTTTCCATCTCGATTGAGGCCGAAGGCACGGCGGTTCCGCCGCCTGAAAAGATATTGTCTTTTGCGGCGGGAGTGCCAAGATTGGCGCATGAATGCGGATGACCATGCGGATGCTCTTCCGTCGGCAACCCCGACCGGGCAGAGGAAGCTCAAGCTGGTTTATTTGGATGATGAGCTGCCCAATTTCGAGTTTCTCTTCGAAGGTTTTGCGGACCGGTTTGATTTCCAGAAATTCACCGATGGCGATCAGGCGTGGGCGGAATTGTCAAAGGCCGACCCGGACGTTTTTGTCACCGACATCGCTCATCCTGGGTCGGATGGCTTCGAGCTGATGACTCGGCTGGCGGCCAAAAAGGTGAAGTATCCCATCTTGGTGGTCACGGGCTACAATGACCCGGCGTTTGGGGTTTTTTGCAAAAAGCAATGCCCCGGATTGAACGTGACGGTGATCATCAAGCCGTTTGCGGTCGAGGATATTCTGAAACACTTTCCCACCGTATAAAACCAGTCCGCGCGGTCGCCGGAAATTTCCCAAGCGTAAATCACAAAAGATGGCCGAGCTTCTCGCGCTTGGTTTTCAGGTAGCGTTCGTTGTGCGGATTGGGTTTGATCTGGATGGGCATCTGCCGGGTGATTTGCAGGCCGTAACCTGCGAGGCCGACGATTTTGCGCGGGTTGTTCGTCAGCAGCCGGATGGTTTTCAAGCCGAGGTCGCAGAGAATTTGCGCGCCGAGGCCGTATTCCCGCAGGTCCATTTTGAAGCCGAGTTTTTCATTCGCCTCCACGGTGTCGTAACCCTGCTCCTGCAATTTGTAAGCCTGGATTTTCGGCGCGAGGCCGATGCCGCGGCCTTCCTGCCGCATATAAAGAATCACGCCGCAGCCGGCCTCGGCCACCTGCCGCATGGCGGAATGAAGCTGCGGCCCGCAGTCGCAGCGGCGCGAGCCGAAGACGTCGCCGGTGAGACATTCGCTGTGGACGCGGACGAGCACGTCTTTTTTGCCGGCCACCTCGCCGCGCACCAGCGCGACGTGATTTTCGCCGTCAATTTTCGAGCGATACAAATGCAGATTAAAATCGCCGTAGTCCGTCGGCATTTTCACGGTTTCGATGAGTTCCACCAATTTTTCGCGCGAGCGGCGGAATTCGATGAGCGCGGCGGTGGTGGCGATTTTCAATTTGTGCTTCTTCGCAAATTTCAAAAGCTGCGGCAGCCGCGCCATCGTGCCGTCGTCGTTCATGATTTCGCAAATGACGGCGATGGGCCGGCAGCCGGCGAGCGTGGCCAGGTCCACGGCGGCTTCGGTGTGGCCGGCGCGCTGGAGCACGCCGCCGGGCTGGGCGCGCAGCGGAAACATGTGGCCGGGCTGCACGAGGTCGCCGGGCTTGGTCTTGGGATCAGCCATGACGCGGACAGTGGCAGCGCGGTCGGCGGCGCTGATGCCGGTGGTGATGCCGCGCGCGGCGTCCACGCTGGTCTGGAAATCGGTTTTGTGGGCCTCGCGGTTCTGGCGGACCATGCGTTCGATGCCCAGTTCCTGCAGGCGCGCGGCGGTCGCCGGCACGCAGACCAGCCCGCGCGCATGCTTGACCATGAAATTGATGGCGGCGGCCGTAGCGTGCTGGCCGGCGACGATGAGGTCGCCCTCGTTTTCGCGGTCGGCATCGTCCACGACGATGACCATCCTGCCTTTGCGGAGGTCGGCGAGGACGGTTTCGATGGAGTCAAATTTGGTTTTCATCGGCGGAAACAGGCTAATCTTTAAGCGGGGAAATGTCACATCATTCGTCAACGTGATGACGGCGGTGGACATTTTTTGTTTGTATTCAACCAAAGTTTGGTTACAGTAAAACATAAGTTTCAATTTTATCCCCGGCAAGGGGGGGATGGCGCCGCACAGCGAAATGTCATCCAGCAATCCACATAAACCAACTGGCGGTGCGGTGGTGAGCTCCACCGCCAGCGCCGATTTGCAGGACAATCTTCGCCGGCTGGACCGGCTGGCCAATCTCGGCCTGCTGGCCGCCAGCGCCGCGCACGAAATCAAGAACGGCCTCGTCGCCATCAACACCTTTGTCGAAATGCTGCTGGAAAAAGGCGAAGACCCGGAAATGGCCGGGGTCGTCCGCAGCGAACTGAAGCGGATTGATTCGCTGGTGACGCAGATGCTGCGGTTCGCCGCGCCCAAGCCGGCGGCCCATGCCAGCGTGAACATTCATCACCTGCTGGATCATTCGCTGCGGCTGCTCGAACACCAGATGACCGGGCGGATGATCACGATCAAACGCGATTACCGCGCCCTTCTCGGCACGGTCCGGGGCGACGAGTCGCAACTCCACCAGGCGCTTATGAATCTGCTCCTCAACGCCGTCGAGGCGATGAGCAACAACGGCGGCGAACTGACCGTGGTCACGGAAAACAGCACCGGCAACGCCGGCCACCACCGGCTGAAAATCCACATTCGCGACACCGGCGCCGGCATCGCCGAGGAAAATCTGGCGCGGGTGTTCGAGGCGTTCTTCACCACCAAGAAAAACGGCACCGGCCTGGGCCTGGCCATCTGCCAGCGCGTCGCGCATGAGCACCACGGCGAACTGGAGGTTCGCAGCGAGACCGGTCGCGGCTCGACCTTTATCATTTCCCTGCCGGTGGAATGAGCCGCCGGTAATTTTTTCCTGAAAATAAAAAGGCCGCGTTCACTTGGACGCGGCCTGAATTTTTTTGCGGGAATTTTATTCGCCGAAGAGGTGGTGCGGGTTCACGACATCGTCGCCGACCTGTGTGGACGGGCTGGCCTTGAGCGACAGCGCGAAGGCAACGGTGAAATCCTGCGTGCCGCCGACATTGTCCACCACGCGGAAAGTGAGCGCCGCCGTCCAGCTCCGCAAGTCGCGGTAGAGCGTGTAAAATTGTTCCTGCAACCGGCCGGTCTGCGAATCGAAATTGTGCGTGGCGCGCAAGCCCCAGTTGTCGTTCACGCGGTAAAACAAGGTGCTGGTGATATAATTGTTTTCAGCCCAGGTGCCGTCGCCCCAGGTGCCGCCGCGCAGATACCAGTGGCCGAGACCCCAGCTCCAGCGGTCGTTCGGCGCGAAGGTCAACTGGTGGAACGCCATGTTCAAATCACCGCGGTCCAGGTCGTAGCGCAGTTGCGATTCCGCCGAGAGCCAGGAGCGCGGCCGGAACACGAGCCGCGAATACAAATCGTTCAGGCTGCTCTGGCCGGGCTGCGGATCGAGCCGCCAGTCGAGCAGCAGGTTCCAGTTCAGCAAATCGTCGAGCTGCCCGTCGCGTTTCGTTTGCAGCACGTTGCGCACGCCGAAGCGGACGACGTTCATCGAGTCAATCGAGTCAATGCTGCTGTAGTCCGGGAACAGCACCGGCGAAAGCAGCAGCGCGGGATTCTCGCCGTCGAACTGCGGCAGTTGCGCGGCGGGCGTGCTCGGGCGCGGAACAAAAACGTAGTCCGCCGACGGCTCGATGATGTGGCGCAGGCCGTCAACTTGCAGGAATGAATTCGTCGCGTCCGCCCACAGTTGCGAGGCTTTGAACGAGGTGCTGACGCCGGTGTTGAACACGCCGCGATAGGTTTCGTCCGGGTTACTCGAACTGGTGCTGCGGCTACTGTAATAAGTGAACCGTCCGCCGGCACGCGGCGTGACGTTGAGCCAGTGGAAAAACGTCCACGGCAAAGTGACCTGATGATAGGTGTCCACGCGCGTGGCGGAGTCGGCATAATAGCCGTTCGTGGTGGGATAATAGCCGTTGGTGGTGGTGACGAACGACTGATACCAGCCCGCCGAACTTTCGCTGTCGTAATAAACCGGCGTGTTGAAAACCTGCTGGCGGAAGCCGGTGAGCTTCACGTCCGGCAGGCGGTTGATCTGGTTAAAGAAACTGTTCACGCGTGGCGTGGCCAGCGCGTCGAGGCTCCAGTTGTCCGTGTATTTTTCCACCTCGACCGAAGTGTTCGGCTGCGGGTTCGCGGTGTATTCGCCTTCAAAAAAATCGTGCAGCAGCAGCGGGTCGCTCTGGTAGTTCACCAGCGCCTTGACGTTGAGATTGGTCGCCGGCGTCGCCTGCCAGGTCAGCTTGAAGCGCTGGCGGTTTTCGGGAATGTTGCCGAACTGCGGCAGAACCTGCGTGCCGTTCGTGACATTGAAAGTTCCCGAGCTGGTGTTCGGGCGAGTGTCATACTGGTAATAATATTTCATCGTCGCGTCGCCCCATTGGCCGAGGTGCAGGTTCAAATCCGGCCCCACGCCCGGCCCGCGCCGTTCGCGGTAGTCGAGATGAATTTTCCCGTCCGCCACGTCGCCGAGATACCAGGTGTAGGTGTTCAGCAAATATGCGCCGTAGGTGCTGCGGTAGCCGGGCGTGGTGATGAAATTATTCGCGTGCGGACCGAGGTTCCGCTGGTAATACGGAAAATAAAACACCGGCACGCCCTCGACGAACAAGATGGCGTTCCACATCTGCACTGATTTGCCGGGAATGATTTTGATGCGACTGGCGCGGACCTGATACGCCGGATTCGCCGCGTCGTCCGTGGTGACAAACGCATTTTGCGCGGTATAAACCCGGTTGCTCCCGTCGCCCGTCAAGGTCACGCCGCCGGCGAACACCGGCGATTTGCCGGTGCGAAACTGCTCGCTGCGCATCTGGCGCGATTTGAAATTGTAGAAGATATGGTCGCCGACCCAGAGCTGGTCGCCGGATTCGATGCGCACATGGCCGTCGGCCTGCACGTCGCCGGTCCGGGTATTGACCGAGGCGTTGTCTGCCGTGAGCACCGCGTTGCCGTAGCGGACGAACACGCCGTTCGTGCCCGTGGCCGAGCCGGTGGCCATGTCGTAATCCACATGGCCCTCGACCGTGCCGGGCAAAATCCGGTTCAGCGCCTGCACTTCCCACGACTCGGCCTCCTGCGCGGCGGCGGAAAACGACAGGCTCGCGGCGGAAAAAATCAGCGCAATGGCGGGAAAAAGTTTCATCGGCGCGGCCAATTAAACAGAATGTGCCGCCACTGCCAAGCCGGATTTAATTCCATCGCCATTTCAATTTCAGCCGCCGGGCGGAAGCGCTTGGGATTAGGCGGAGGATTACGATTAGGAATTCACGGCTTCGGCCAGAAGGCGAACACGACCGCCGCCAGGATGCAGCCGAACGCGGCGACGTAATTCCACCGCATTTTTTCGCCGAGATAAAAAATCGCGAACACGCAAAAAACCGAGAGCGTGATGACTTCCTGGATGATTTTGAGCTGCGTGGCCGAGTAAACCGAGTTGCCCCAGCGGTTGGCCGGCACCTGGAGGACGTATTCAAAAAACGCGATGCCCCAGCTCACGAGGATGACCAGCCCGAGCGGCGCGTTCTTGTGTTTCAGATGGCCATACCACGCGAACGTCATGAAAATGTTCGAGCCGATCAACAGCACCACCGGCAGCCAGCGCGATTCGGTAAAACTCATTAACGAAAAATGAATTCCACCGCCGGCCGTGTCAACCGGGATCGTGAAAAGTTTGCCGCTTGAATCCGTCCGCGCGGGCAGCGCCGGAAAATCAAATCAGCCCAGCCGCACCGGCAGCCGGCGGTTGCCCCAGCGGCCGGGTTGGTCCGCGAAGTGGCCGGCAATTTCAAAGCCGCAGCCGGCGCAGCAATTTTTATTCAGCCGCCATTCGCCGAGTTCGTAGCCGTTGCGTTCAATCAGCCGCTCGCCGCAGCCGGGACACCAGGTGCTGCCGCCGTCGGGATCGTGGACGTTGCCGGTATAGACATAGCGCAGGCCGCGCGACCGGGCGATGGCGCGGGCGGCGGTGAGCGTCGCCGGCGGCGTGCGGGGTTTGTCGAGCATTTTGTAATCAGGATGAAACGCGGTGAAATGCCACGGCACATCCGGGCCGAGATTGGCCGCAAACCAGTCGGCGGCGGCATTCAGTTCCGGCTCGCTGTCGTTTTCGCCGGGAATCAGCAGCGTCGTCACCTCCAGCCAGACCGAAGTCGCCTGCCGGAGATATTTCAATGTGTCGAGCACGGGCGCGAGTTCGCCGGAGCAGTTGCGGCGATAAAAATCCTCCGTGAATCCTTTCAGGTCCACGTTCGCTGCGTCCATGTGCCGGTAAAATTCCGGGCGCGATTCCTCGGTCATGTAGCCGGCGGTGACGGCGACGGACGCCACGCCGGCTTCACGGCAGGCGTCGGCCACGTCCATGGCGTATTCGGCAAAAATCACCGGGTCGTTGTAGGTGAAGGCGACCGACCAGCAGCCCAGCTTCTGCGCGGCGGCGGCGATGGCTTCCGGCGAAGCCTGATCGGCGAGGCGGTCAAACTCGCGCGCCTTGCTGATGTCCCAGTTCTGACAAAAGCGGCAGCCGAGATTGCAGCCCGCCGTGCCAAAAGAGAGCACGCTGGTGCCGGGATAAAAATGGTTCAGCGGTTTTTTCTCGATGGGGTCCACGCAAAATCCGCTGCTGCGGCCGTAAGTGGTCAGCACCATTTGCCCGCCGACATTCTGCCGGACGAAACAAAATCCGCGCTGGCCCGCCGGCAGTTTGCACAGGCGCGGACAGGCGCGACATTCAATCCGGCCATCCGCCAGCGGCGTCCACCAGCGCGCCGGATGATTGGATTGCGTGACGGGAGCGGGCATATATTTCAATCGGGTTCTTCAAAATGATCCACCTGAAAACGCTGCATCGTCACCGGTTCGTCCACATCAATGCAGCCTTTTTGACGCGCGATGGCCAACTGCTCGTTCACCGTTTTAATTTCCTTGATGCCCGGCAGCAGCAGGCCGCGGCGGCCATCGCTGGCGGAAACAATCACGCCGTAGTGCCGGGGATCCAGTTCCGCCTCGGAAAAAATTTTCTCCGGTTCGTGCAGCACGCTGACTTCAAAACGCAGCCCGTCCATTTCCCGTGCGGGGACGGGCGGAAAGCGATTGTCCTGCAACGCCGCCAGCCGCGCGTTGCGCCAGGTTTCGGCGACGAGGTTCGGACAAACCGGCCCAATCGTGCCGACGCAACCGCGCAAATGTCCGCCATGCTCGCGAATGGTCACAAAAACTCCGTGCGCCGCGCCAAGATATTCGCCAACCGGTGCCGGTGCCATTTCATAGCTGCCGCTCAAAGCCGTTTCCACCGAACGCCGCGCCATGCTCGGAAGCACGGCTCCATCTTTTATCTCGCCGACGGTCTTCGCGGTTTCTGTTTTGGATGAACCGGATTTTTCCGCGAACAGAATTGCCACGCCGTAGCCCACGCCAAACGGGCCTTCATAATTGAGCACCTGATGCCCGGAGGTCTGCCAGTTCACCGCCGAGGCGGCAATCAAGGTGGAATCCACCGCGTCTTCCGCCGCCAGTTCGCGCAGCTCCGGAGTGATTTTTTCAATTTCCCGATAGTCGCCGTTGCGAACGAGACGGATGAAAGCCTCGTCGAATTGATGCGCCTGCGGATGAAAACCGCACGGCGCGTCCGCCGTCAGCCGATGGCTCATGTCGCCGCTCGCGACGACGGCAATGCGCCGGGAAATTTTTTGCGCCGCCGCCGCGATGGCTTCGCCGAAAGCGATCAGCCCGCCGTCGCCGGGATAATTCAGACCGACGACGACCGTTGGCCCAGTCCAGCCGGCTTCGGCGAGAAACCACAGCGGCACCAGCGCGCCGTGATCGAGCGGGTAATCGTGAATGGGCCAAGTTTCCAAATCGCGGGCGTGCGCTTCCGCCGTGATGGCGCGGATCAGCGGCTGGTCCAGCGGCAAACTCACCGCCGCCTGGGGCGTGCCGAACTGCGCGAAGGAACCTTGCAGCGGATCGGCCGTCCAAAAACCGAAGGCGCGCGGCTGGCGCGGCGAGTGCGGCGAAATCAACACCACGGTTTCCGGGTGCTGGCTCATCACGCATTGGGCCGCCGCGCGCATGGCCTGGCAACTGGCGTCCGCCGCGTCGCCCCGGTCGCCGCCGATTTCCGGCACGAGAATTGGCGCGTGCGGCATCAACACGGCGCACACGATGCCCGCGCCGCGAAATTGTTTTTCGGAGTGGGCGGCTGGTTTTTTTTCAGCCGCCGGATGGAATAAGAAATTCGTTTTCATTTTCACCGCACCCTTATCCGCTCGCAGGTGAGACGGTTTTCCCGGCACTGCCGCGCCGTTATGCCACCGGCCAAATCACCGTGCGCTGAAATGCCTTTTCTGTTCTCGCACTAATCAGCTTAAGCCAAAAAAGAAATTTGTCAGCAGCAATTAATGCCGGGAATTCGACCGTCATTGTCGGCTTGTCGCCGCTTCCAATTCAATAGCTCAACGAGAAGCCGTAAGGGAACAACGGCTTGCCGGCCTGCATGGCGCTCGTGGACAATTGCTCGTTGCTGGCCGGCCAGGCGCGCGGCAATTTGCCGGTGGGTTTGAAATCGCCAAACAGAACGTCCGCCACGCCCTGGCCTTCGGTGCCCGGCAGCCACGCGGCGATGAAGGCGTCACTGGCATCCAGCGCGCGACCCAAAACCAGCGGACGACCGGAAAACAAAATGGTCGTCACCGGCACGCCCGCCGCTTTTGCTTTTTCGATGAGCGCGAGGTCGCTGGCGGCCAGATCCAAAGTTTTGCGGTCGCCCTTCATTTCGGCATAAGGCCGCTCGCCCACCACGACCACAATCGCATCGGCACCTTTTGTCTCATTGCCGTCGGAGGAAAAAATCACCTGCGTCTCCGGCGAAACCGCCTGGCGGATCGCGGCCAAAATGGTGGTGCCGCCGTGCGTGACCGCGCCGGCCCGGCCCTGCCAGTCAATCGTCCAGCCACCACATTGCACGCCGATGTCGTCCGCCGCTTCGCCCACCACGACGAGGCGCTTCAGGTTTTTCGCCAGCGGCAGCGCGTGGTTGGAATTTTTGAGCAGCACGAGCGATTCGCGCACGCAAGCGCGCGCGACATGCCGGTGTTCGGCGGAGCCGATGGCCGCCGTGAGCGCCGGGTCGGTGCCGGGATTTTCAAAAAGTCCGAGCTGAAATTTCACGCGCAAAATCCGCCGCACGGCGTCGTCAATCCGCGCCTGCGAAACTTTGTTTTCGGCCACCAGCGCCTTGAGGCCGGTGATGAAATCCACATAATTGTTTTTCTGGCCGGGGCCGTTGGGAATCATGATCATGTCCTGCCCGGCGTTGATGGAAGCTTCGATGTCGGATTTGTAATCAGCCGAAATCTGGTCAATCGCCGCCCAGTCCGAAACCAGAAAACCCTGGAAGCCCAACTCGCCTTTCAAAACGTCGGTGAGGAGATATTTGTTGCCGTGCATTTTTTTGCCGTTCCAACTGCTGTAGGAAACCATGATGGATTTAGCCCCGGCCTGGATCGCCGCGCGATACGGCGGCAGATAAAGTTTTCGCAAAGTGGCCTCGTCACAAATCGTGTTGCCCTGGTCCACGCCGTTTTGCGTGCCGCCGTCGCCGAGGAAATGTTTGGCGCAGGCGAGCACGGAATTGGGACCGAGATCGCCTTGAAGACCGCGCACGGCGGCGGTGCCGAGTTCCGAAACCAGCTCGGTGGATTCGCCGAAACTTTCATAGGTGCGCCCCCAGCGTTCGTTCTGCGCCACGGCAATGCACGGGTCGAAGGCCCAGCGGATGCCCGTGCCGGCGACTTCCAGCGCGGTGGTGCGCTCGGCCTGTTCCACCAGTTTGGCATCGCGCGTCGCGCCCAGCCCGATGTGGTGCGGAAAAATCACCGCGCCATCAATGTTGTTGTGGCCGTGGACGGCATCAATGCCGTAAAGCAGCGGGATTTTCAGCCGCGTCTTGAGCGCCCAGGATTTGAAATTATTGACAGCGTTCAGCCAGTCCTGCGCGGTGTTGCCCGCCGCCGGATCGGAACTCCCGCCGCTCAACATGGAACCGAATCCGTATTTCTGAATGTCGGAAAGGTCTTTGACCGCGTTCATGTCGGCCTGCACCATCTGGCCGATTTTTTCATCCAGCGACATTTGCGACAGCAGATCGTTGACCCGCGTGTCAAAGTTTACAGTTTCGGCGCGCACGCCAGTCGAGACCAGAGTCAACGCCAGGCCAAGCCAGATATAATATTTGGTGTTCATTGGATTTAGGGATCAATTTTAGAACAGCCGGCGTTTTGCGCAATGCTGCCGTTGCCAGCGACTTTCTCTTTCTGCGCCTTGGGTTTGAAATTATTCGTGTCCATTCGTGTTCGTGCATGGTAATTTAGTTGCGTTATGAATATTGATTACACTGTCCAAATCTGGCGTGAAGGCAATCAATTCATCGCCCACGCGATGCCGCTGGACGTGGCGAGTTCCGGGGCCATGCCGCAAGCCGCGCGCATGGCGCTGGACGAAGCGGTGAAGCTGTTCATCAAGACGGCGGAACAGCACGGCACGCTGACCGAAGTTTTGGAAGACGCTGGTTACGAATATGACGGCTCGCGCTGGCAGAGTCCTGACTGGATTTGCATCGAGAAACATTCCGCGCCGGTGGCGGCTTGAGCCATCATGCCCAAGTTTGCGCCAGTTGACTGGAAAACCCTGGGGCGGATTTTTCTCGCGGCCGGTTTTCAATTCGTGCGGCAGGAAGGCAGCCACTGTTCTTATCTGAAACCGGGCGTGGGGCGTCCGGTGGTGATTCCGGCCTACCGCGAAATTCCGGTTTTCATCATTCGCAACAATCTCAAGACGGCGGGGATTTCACGGGATGAATACTTCCGCCGGCTGGAACAAGACCGTTGATTTAATTCATGTTAAAACCTGTAAAAAACAAAACTGTTCGCGCCGCCGGCGGCACGTTCGCCATCGTCGCGTCAAAATATAATGCCCGCTATGTGGACGCCATGCTGCGCGCGGCGAAAACGGAAATTCTCCGCGCCGGCGGCAAAGTGCAAATCGTCCGCGTGCCCGGCGCGTATGAAATTCCCGTCGTCGCTGCGAAGCTGGCTGCGGCAGACTCAAAATTCAAAATTCAAAATTCAAAACTTTCCGCCATTATCTGCCTCGGCGTGATTTTGCGCGGCGCGACGACCCACGCGCAGCACATCGGCGAAGCGGTGAGCAACGCGCTGGTGCAAATCCAGATTCAGCACGAGGTGCCGGTCATCCATGAAGTTTTGCTTCTGGAAAACGAGCAGCAGGCGAAGGAACGCTGCCTGGACAAAACGCACAACCGCGGCACCGAGGCCGCGCAGACCGCGCTGGAAATGGCGCGCGTGATGGCCGGTTTGTGACCGCCGCTAATCGGCTTGCAGGGGGTGCCCGCAGATGCTAGTTTGCCGCCGTCATTTAAAAAAACTTATGAAAAAATCACTTTTGCTGCTTTCACTCGGACTGTTCGCCGCCGCCCAATTCGTCAATGCAGCCGACCTCACCGGCGTCATCAGCTTCAAGGGCACCGCGCCGGCGGAAAAAGAACTCACGCCCATCAAGGACGATCCCAATTGCGCGCCGCTCTATCCCGGCGCGCTGCCGAAAACAAAATTTTACGTCGTCGGGGCAAACGGCGAACTGGCCGATGTGATCGTTTCGCTCAAGGGCGTTTCCGGCAAATCCACCGGTGCCAGCGCGGCTCCGGCGACGCTCGACCAAAAAGGCGCGTTGTATGTGCCGCAGATCATCGCCATCCAGACCGGCCAGAAATTGATCGTGAAAAATTCCGACCAGCTCGTTCACAACGTCCACGCCATGCCGACAGCCAATCCCGAATCCAACCAGGTGCAGATGCCCGGCGGCGCGGATCTGACCTACACGTTCGACAAGCCGGAAATGTTTTTGAAATTCAAGTGCGACGTGCATCCGTGGATGTTCGCCTGGGTCAGCGTGTTTGATCATCCGTATTTCGCCGTGAGCGGCGCGGACGGCAAGTTCACCATCAAAAACGTCCCGCCCGGCAAATACACGCTCGAAGCCACGCACCGCAAACTCGGCACGCAGACCGCTGAGATCGAGGTGAAGGACGACGGCGCAGCGCAGAACTTCACGTTCGAGGCCAAATAATAATTTAAGTTTTCCCCGCGACCGCTGCGTGACACAATCCGCAGCGGTCTTTCTTTTTTCAAAATGAACAACAAATACAATCCCGCGCTGTTTTGGTTCGCCGTGCTGAACGCCGTCGCCACCTTCCTGCTCATCGGCCTCGGCGGCCTCGTGACCAGCCACGAAGCCGGCATGTCCGTGCCCGACTGGCCCACGAGCTACGGCTACAACATGTTTGCGCTGCCGATCAAATTCTGGACCGGCGGCGCGTTTTTTGAACACACGCACCGGCTGCTCGCGTCCGTCGTCGGTCTGCTGACGACGATTCTTGCCGTCTGGCTCTGGCTCAAGGATTCGCGCAAATGGCTGCACTGGCTCGGCATCGCCGCGTTTCTGCTCGTCGTCGCGCAGGGAATTCTCGGCGGCCTCCGCGTCCGCCTGCATTTGGACTGGCTCGGCGTTCCGCACGGCGCGGTCGCCCAAACTTTTCTGGTGCTGACTTGCGCGCTCGCATTATTTACCAGCCGCTGGTGGCAAAATTCCGAAACGGAAAAACAAATTTCCGTTCCGCGCGGGCTGCGCAGCCATGTGCTCTACGTCACGATTTTAATTTTCGTGCAGCTCCTCATCGCCGCGACGATGCGCCACCAGCACGCCGGTCTGGCGATTCCCGATTTCCCGATGGCTTATGGAAAAATCTGGCCGTCCACCAACCCGGAAGCCATCGCGAATTACAACGAGCATCACATGGAACTGAACGGTGAAAACTCCATCACGGCATTTCGGGTGAATCTGCAAATGATCCACCGGCTCGTCGCCTATCTCATTTTCCTCGGCGTGGCGGCGGCGGCGATGCTCGCGCGGAAAAAACTCGGCGGCGGCGACGAGCTGACGAAGTCCGCTTTTTTCTGGCTCGGCCTGCTGGCGCTGCAAATACTCCTCGGCGCGGCGACCATTTGGTCCAACAAGGCGGCGGACATCGCCACGCTTCACGTCATGGTCGGCGCGCTGGCGCTGCTCACCGGCGCGCTCTGGTGGCTCGCGGCCGTCCGGCGGACGCGACTGGCGGAATAATGGTTTTTACTAAATCAGTTTAAGGAATTTCCTTATCCGTTTTTACGGCAAACACCATTGCATTTTTTGCCAAGGAATGACAAGATAGGTTGAATTAGGCGCGTTAACTCACGCGCCCCCGGCTCAAAATCGCGAAATGAAATCATCGGCGGAAGTTCTCAACGCAACCGTGGTTGCGGAAAAAAGTTGGACGGCGGTGTTCGCCGACCTGGTCAAGGCGCGGCTCACCGCGCTGGTGCTGCTCACCACGTTCGTCGGGTTTTACCTCGGCGAACGCGGCGCGGTCAATTTTCTCCAGATGTTCCACGCGCTCTTCGGCACGGCACTCGTTGCGTCCGGCGCGGCGGCGTTGAACCAGTTGCTCGAACGCGATTACGACGCCAAAATGCGCCGCACGGCGGACCGCCCGCTGCCGTCGGGCCGGTTGCAGCCGGCGACCGTCGCCATTTTCGGCGGCGTGTGTTCCGTCGCCGGTTTGATTTATCTCGCGACGCTCGTGAACCTGCTCACCAGCGTCGTCGGCGCGGTCACGCTGGTCAGCTATCTTTTCATTTACACGCCGCTCAAGCGCGTGACGTGGGTCAACACTTTGGTCGGCGCGATTCCCGGTGCGCTGCCGCCGCTGATGGGCTGGACGGCGTCGCGGAACGAATTGAGCGGCGAAGGCTGGGCGCTGTTCGCGATCCTGGCGTTCTGGCAGATCCCGCATTTCATGGCCATCGCGTGGCTTTACCGCGACGAATATGCCAAGGCCGGTTTCATCATGCTGCCGAACGTGGACGCCGGCGGCAGCCGCACGGCGCAGCACGCGGTGGGCAACACGATTTTTCTGCTGCTGGCGAGCCTGTGCCTGTTCGCGCTGGGTTTGACGGGGAAAATTTATTTGGTCGCCGCGCTGGTTCTCGGCGCGGGCTATTTTTGGTGCGCGGTGCGATTTGCGCGGCAACTGACGGCGCAGCGGGCGCGGCAATTGTTTCTGGCCTCGATCATTTATCTGCCGTTGCTCATCGCCGCGCTGGTGGGAGACAAGTTGAAATAATTTTATGCAGTCAAACGTCCAAGAATTTCCGCCGTTCCGCGCCGGTGAAACCCACTCCGGCCACGACGACCACGGCCAGGCCGAACACCCCGAGCCGGGATTTTTCAGCAAATACATTTTTTCCACCGACCACAAAGTCATCGGCATCCAATACGGTTTGATGTCGCTGTCCTTCATGCTGTTCGGATTTTTCCTAATGCTGCTCATGCGCTGGCAGATGGCACATAAAGGATTGCCGGTGCCGGTGTTTGGTCCGCTGCTCGAAAAAATCCTCGGCCAGCCGGCAGCGGGCGGCGCGATTTCGCCCGACCTCTACAATTCCTTCGGCGCGATGCACGGGACGATCATGGTGTTTCTCGGCGTGGTGCCGCTGGCGTTCGCGGCGTTCGGCAACTACGTCACGCCGCTGATGATCGGCGCGCCGGACATGGCGTTTCCGCGTTTGAACATGGCGAGCTTCCACGTTTTTTTTCTCGGCGGCGTCGTGATGCTGGTAAGTTTTTTCATTCCGGGCGGCGCGGCGCAGGCGGGCTGGACCTCGTATTCACCGCTGGCGACGACGATTCCAACCAACGGTCAGGCATTCTGGCTCGTCGGCATGGTGCTGCTTATCACCTCGTCGCTGCTCGGCGCGGTTAATTTTATTGCGACAATCATTCAACTCCGCGCGCCGGGCATGACGTGGATGCGGCTGCCGTTTTTCGTGTGGGCGCAATTTGTCACGGCGTTCCTGCTGCTGCTGGCGTTTCCGCCGCTGGAAGCCGCCGGCCTGCTGCAATTGATGGACAACGTCGCGCACACCAGTTTCTTTTTGCCGACCGGCCTCGCGGTGGGCGGCCAACTGGCGAATGTCAGCGGCGGCGGCAGTCCGTTGCTGTGGCAGCATTTGTTTTGGTTTCTCGGTCATCCGGAAGTTTACGTTTTGATTTTGCCGGCGATGGGCATCGTCGCGGAAGTCATCACCAACAACACGCGTAAGCCGATCTGGGGCTACAAATCGCTCGTGTATGCGGCGCTGGCGGTCGGCTTCATGTCGTTCATCGTCTGGGCGCACCATATGTATCTCACCGGCATGGGCCAGAAAATCGCCACGTTTTTTCAGACCACGACGATGATTGTCTCGATTCCGTCGGTCATCATTTTGACGTGCATGTTTCTCTCGCTTTGGGGCGGCTCGATCCGCTTCAACACGCCGATGCTGTTCGCCCTGGCGTTCCTGCCGATGTTCGGCATCGGCGGTCTCACCGGCCTGCCGCTCGGCCTCGCGGCGAGCGATTTGTATCTGCACGATACTTACTACGTCATCGCGCATTTTCATTATGTCGTCGCGCCGGGAACCATTTTCGCGCTGTTCGCGGGCGTGTATTTCTGGTTCCCGAAAATGACCGGCCGGCGGATGAATGAATTCTGGGGCCAGGTGCATTTCTGGTGTTCGTTCGTGTTCATGAACGTCGTGTTCATGCCGATGTTCGCGCAAGGCATCAAAGGCATGTTGCGCCGCATGAGCGATGGCGGCGTGAATTATTCCGCAGCCGTGGTGAACAAAACCGGTTCCGCCGCGAGTCCGATGATTGACGCGCTGCCGGACACGGTGATGCAGTTGAACGGCTGGATTCTCTGGGCCGCCATCGCGCTGGGCATCGCGCAAATTCCTTTTATTCTCAATCTTTTTTGGAGCATCAGCCACGGCGAGAAAGTGAACAGCGACAATCCCTGGCGCGCGACGACGCTCGACTGGCAGACGCCCACGCCGCCGCCGCACGGCAATTTTACGCACGAGCCGCTCGTCGTGCGCGGGCCTTACGAATACAGCGCGCCCGGTGCCACCGAGGATTTCACGCCGCAAAACGAAGTTGAAGAAAAGCGGAAAACGGAAAGCGGAAAGCGGAAAGACGAAGCGGCGCACTAAAATTACTTATGGCAAAACTCGAAAATCCTTTTTCAATAAATTTGCAAACGACGGCTAGCATGACGGCGGAATTTCCGCTTTCCGCTTTCCGGTTTCCGCTTTTGTAACATGGAAATTCCCTACACCGTTCAACCCCGGCCGGACACCGGCATTTACAACGCCAAGGTCGGCATCTGGCTGTTTCTCGCGTCCGAAGTGATGCTTTTCGGCGGACTTTTTTCCGCCTACATTTTGCTGCGCGTCGGCGCGGAGCCGGGCATGTGGCCGCACGGCTGGCTCAACGTCACGCTCGGCACGGTCAACACCATCCTGCTCGCACTCTCGGCCATCACCACGCTGCTCGCGTGGGTCGCGTGCAAGGTGCGCGAGTTCGGCAAGTTCAAGTTTTTCCACGCTTGCACCATTTTGCTCGCGCTGACGTTTCTCGGCATTAAAAGCTACGAATACCGCGACAAGCTGATCCATTACGAAATCGCGCTGACCAGCGGCAAATTCGCCGACGGACATCTCGTGGAAAAATCCAAGGACTTTGATCTCGCGAAGAAAACCGGCACGGTCACGCTGCATGGTCACATCGTCGAAGACCGCAAGGAGCTGATGGATTTGCGCAGCCCCGAAGCGCAGGCGGCGAAACACACGGACATCACCATTGCGGCGGCGGACATCAAGAAAATGGAAAATTACGCGCCGCGCCACAACACCTTCACCGCGATTTATTTCACGCTCACCGGCCTGCACGCGCTGCATATTTTGGGCGGCACGCTCGTGATTTTTTACCTGTGGGGGCCGGGCAGCAAAATGTGGTTCACCGACCACGAGCGCTTCACCAACCGCATTGAGGTGTCCGGGCTGTTCTGGCATTTCGTGGATCTGGTGTGGATTTTCCTGTTCCCTGTGCTTTATTTGACCTGATGATTTTTATGAGCGACTCCGAACATCCCGTTGATTTGAAAAGTTACATCCGCCGCTGCGCGGTGATTCTGCTCGCCGTGATTTGCACGACGTCGCTGATGATTGCCACCTCGTTTTCGCACATCGGCACCGGCTGGACGGCGCGCGTGGCCATCATTCTCGGCATCGCGTCGGTGAACGCCTTTCTCGTGGCCGGCTATTTGATGCACCTGCTGTCCGAAAAAAAGATGGTCTATGCGCTGCTCGCGTTCACCGTGTTTTTTTTCATCGGGCTGCTGGGGCTGACCATTTGGGCCAGCAACGATTTTCCGCCGGGAACGGCGATGCACTGATGTCACTCAAAGCCGTCCATCTTATTTTTGTCACGCTGCTGACCGCGCTGGCGTTCGGCTGCGCGGCCTGGGCGTTTCAGGCGGGCAGTGTGGCGTGGGGCGTGACTGCGGTGGTCGCCGGCGTGTCCGTGATTGCCTACGGAATTTATTTTTTGAAGAAACTGAAAACGATCAGCTACCTGTGAAGCCGCTCCGCAAAATCCTGTTCACGCTGGCCGCGCTCGCGCCGGCGAAAATTTTCGCCTGCGCCGCGTGCTACGGCGGCAACATTGATTCGCCGCTGGCCGACGGCATGAACTGGGCCATCCTCACGCTCGGCGCCATCGTCGGCACCGTGCTGGCGGGATTTCTCGTTTTTTTCATCCGCATCATGCGCAAAAGCGAGGCGCTCGTGGCCGCCGCTGAAGCCGCCCGGAAACAAGCTCAAGTTCAAGTATGAAAGACTGGTTTGCTCACAACGTTCTCGGCCTGCCCGAACTCGCCTCCGCCAACGGCCAGGCCGTGGACGACCTGATGGTTTATCTCCACTGGCTGATGCTCGCGCTGTTCGTCGGCTGGATCATTTATTTCGCCTACGCGCTGTTCCGGTTCAGCGCCGCGCGCCAAAAGAAGGCCAGTTACGAAGGTTCCAAGAGCCATCTGCCCAGCTACGTCGAACTCGCCGTGGCCGGCGTCGAAGCCGTGCTGCTCGTCGGCGTGGCCCTGCCGATCTGGGCGAAAAACGTGAATCATTTTCCCAAGCCGGAAGAAGCCACGGTCATCCAAGTCATGGCGCAGCAGTTCGCGTGGAACGCGCGCTATCCGGGTCTCGATGGCAAATTCGGCCGGCAGGACATGAAGCTCATCGCCAGCGACAACGTCTTTGGCGTGGACCCCGCCGACGCCGCCGGCAAGGACGACGTGCAGGTGCTCAACGAAATCCATGTGCCGGTGGACAAGCCGGTGCTGATTTATTTGAGTTCCAAGGATGTCATCCATTCGATGAAGCTCGTGGCCATGCGCGTGACGCAGGACGCGATTCCCGGTTTGCGGATTCCGTTCACCTTCACGCCGAACAAGATTGGCCGCTTCCAGATTGAATGTGCGCAGCTCTGCGGCAACGGTCACGCCGCAATGTCCGGCGGCTTCATCGTCGTGCAAAGCAAAGCCGATTACGACGCGTGGCTGAAATCCAAGTCCGGGGCCGCCGCCGGAGCCACGAGTTTTGAATAGTTTGCTCCCCTCGGAATAATTCAAATCCCGTCGCGCGGCTTGAGGCGCGGCGCGGCATCTGTTAATACAGCGGTGTGTTCTTCCGCAAAAATCACAAACCGCGCGAACGGTTTTATTTGTTCCCCGGCCAGGGCGGGAGAAATTATCGTCGCAAGCAGCGGCGGATCATGCGCTGGACGCTGGCGGTGTCGCTGTTGCTGGGGACGGTGCTGGCCGTGGTGTTGTGGCTGCTGTCCAAACCGAAACCCTGACGGCGCTTGACCGCACGGGCGCGGTTGTTACCATGCTGGAAACTTGATGAAAATTATTAGCTTCATCCCGATGCTGGCGCTGGCGGCCGGCGTGCCGGCCTTGGCCCGCGCAGAAGTGGCCGACGGCGTGAAAGCCGTGGTCAATGACCGCGCCATCACCTTTGCCGAGGTGGAGGAATACACGCGGCCCGCCGTGGATTCGCTGCGCCGGCAATATTCCGCGCAGCCGGACGTGTTTCAACAGAAGCTTAACGAGGCGCTCAACGACAGCCTCGAACAGCTCGTCGAACGCCAGCTTATTTTGCACAGCTTTGACACCGAGGGCTACAAGCTGCCGGACAGCGTGGTGGACCAGTTGGTGCAGGAGCGCATCCGCGAGCGATTCGGCGACCGCGTGACGCTGCTGAAAACCTTGCAGGCGCAGGGCATGACCTTTGACCAGTTCCGCAAACAGATCCGCGAGCAATACATCGAGTCCGCGCTGCGCAACCAGAACGTCCAGCGCGAAATCGTCATTTCGCCCTACAAGGTGGAATCGTATTACACCGCGAACCAGGATAAATACAAACTGGACGACCAGGTCAAGCTGCGCACGATTTTTCTTTCCAAGCCGACGCCCGACGACACCAACACCGTCAAGCTGGCGCGGGAAATCCAGGCCAAGATCAAGGACGGCGCGCCGTTCGCCGACATGGCCAAGGTTTATTCGCAAGGCTCGCAGCAAGGCCAGGGCGGCGACTGGGGCTGGATCGAGCGTTCCGTGCCCCGCAAGGATCTGGCGGATGTGGCCTTCGCGCTCCCGCCCGGCCAGGTCAGCGACGTGCTGGATCTTCCCGACGGCTGTTATCTCGTGCTGGTCGAGGACAAAAAGCCCGCGCACGCCAAGCCGCTCGCCGAGGTGCGCGGCGAAATCGAAAAATCCCTTCGCGTCCAGCAGCAGTCCCAACTGCAAAAACATTGGATTGACGGCCTCAAGAAAAAAACCTTCATCCGCTACTTTTGAAATGGCGAATTAGGAATTTCGAGTGACGAATGAAGTGAACGCCGTGGAAAAATCCATTCACCATTCACCATTCGCCATTCGCAATTTCATCGGCATTTCCCTCGGCGATGTGACCGGCGTCGGCCCGGAAGTCACGCTCAAAGCCGTCGCCGCCGTCGCCGCGGCGGACGCGACCAAATATCTTCTGATCGGCGATGAACCGACGCTCCGGCGGCTCAATGAAAAACTTTCGCTCCACCTGCCGCTGAAAAAATTCTCCAGCTACGGCGACAGCGGAAAATTTTTCATCGCCAGCCCGCTGGCGGAACCGCTGCCGGAAAACCTGCCCGCCGGCTCACCGCCCGCCGCCAATGCCGCCGTCGCCGCATTGCATGACGGCGGCCACCGCTGCCGGCGCGGCGAATTGGACGCCCTCGTCACCGCGCCCGTCAACAAGGAAGCCATCATCCGCGCCGGCCATAAATTTGTCGGCCAGACGGAATTTCTCTCCGAACTCGCCGGCGCCAAACGCACCGCCATGATGCTGCTCGGAACGGACGAACGCGGCCGCTGGCTCCGCGTCGCGCTGGCCACCGTTCACATTTCCATCAAGGCGGTGCCCGAAAAATTGACGGCGGAAAAAATCACGCTCGCCATCGAACTCGCCGCGCAAGCCTGCCGCGACCTCGGTTTGCCGCGCGCGAAAGTTGCCGTCTGCGGCCTGAATCCGCATGCCGGCGAAGGCGGGGAATTCGGCGACGAGGAAATCAAAACCATCGCGCCGACAGTTTTGGCGATGCAGAAACGCGGCTTCGATGTCGTCGGCCCGTTGAGCGGCGACACGGTTTTTCACCACGCGCTGAAAGGCGAGTTTGACGCCGTCGTGGCGATGTATCACGACCAGGGCCTCGCGCCGCTGAAAGCCGTGGCGTTCGACAGCGGCATCAATTGGACGCTCGGCCTGCCGTTCATCCGCACCTCGCCCGACCACGGCACGGCCTACGACATCGCGGGCAAAGGCGTGGCGAATCCCGGCAGCATGATCGCCGCGATCCGGCTGGCAAAACAGTTGGCGCGGAATAAATAATTTCATCACATGAGCGTCGAAGTCAAAAACGTCATCAAAAAATTCGGCAGCTTCACCGCGCTCGCCAATGTCAGCCTCAAGGTCGAGTCCGGCGAACTCGTCGCGCTGCTCGGTCCGTCCGGTTCCGGCAAAACGACCTTGCTGCGCACCATCGCCGGCCTGGAATTTCCTGACAATCCCGGCGAGGCGCAGGTTTTGTTTTACGGCGAGGACGTGACGCACATTCCCGCGAGCCAGCGCAAGGCCGGTTTTGCGTTCCAGCATTACGCGCTGTTCCGGCACATGAGCGTGTTTGAAAACATCGCGTTCGGCCTGCGCGTGCGGCCCAAAGAAACGCGTCCGCCGGAAAATGAAATCCGCGCCCGCGTGGAAAAATTGCTCAAGCTCATCCAGCTTGATCCGCTGGCCAACCGTTTCCCGTCGCAGCTTTCCGGCGGCCAGCGGCAACGCGTCGCGCTCGCCCGCGCGCTCGCGGTGGAGCCAAAAGTTCTTCTGCTCGACGAGCCGTTCGGCGCGCTCGACGCGAAGGTGCGCAAGGAACTGCGCCGCTGGCTGCGCCACCTGCACGACGAAATTCACATCACGACCTTGTTTGTCACGCACGATCAGGAAGAGGCTTTGGAAGTTGCCGACCGCGTGGCGATTTTGCGCGACGGCAAGATTGAGCAGATCGGCACGCCGGACGAAATTTACGACCGGCCGGCCTCGCCGTTCGTTTATGATTTTCTCGGCAATGTAAATTTATTCAGCGGCCGCGTGAAAGACGGCGCGGTGGTCATTGGCGAAACGGAATTCGCGCTGTCGGAAAAAACCGGCGAAGTGGGCACCGACACCGTGGCGTTCGTTCGCCCGCACGACATCCGCATCACGCGCGAAGCGGGCGGACAGAAAACTTTCCCGGCGCGCGTCGTCCGCAGCAACGCCGCCGGGCCGGTGGCGAATCTGGAGCTGGAGCGTTTCGACGGCGGCGGCCAGTTCACGGTGCAATTGAGCAAGGAACTGTTTCAGGAATTGCGTCCCCAGGCCGGCGAAAAAGTTTTTGTGGAATTGAAGAACGTGAAGGTCTTCGCCGACGATTATTCCATTTAACTTTTGGGATTAACTTTGTTTGACTCTGCCGCGCGCTTGCCTATCGTGTCGCGGCATGGCCGACAAACATTACCGCAGTCTCGTCAAAGCCGTCTCGTGGCGGCTCACCGGCAGCGTGGACACGCTGATCATTTCCTTCCTCATCACGGGAAAAATAAAATGGGCGCTGACCATCAGCGGCGTGGAGCTGTTCACCAAGATCGGCCTGTATTATGTTCACGAACGGCTCTGGGAAAATCTTTCTTTCGGGCGCGTCAAGGAGCCGAAGCGGCCGAGCTTTGAAATTTAATCTTGGCGCCCGCCGGTTTTAAGCCGCTGGCCGGCTTTCAGTGCAACGCCGCCGGCACGCCGTTGCGAAACTCCGGCGCGTCCAAAACCAGCGCGCTGGAAATGGTTTTGATTTCCTTGCCGCCGGAAAATTTCCAAACGACCCGCTTGTCCGGCGTGACTTCAATTAAATCCGCCGTCTGGCCAAACTGGTTGCGGTGGCCGAGCCAGTTCGCCATCAGCGTGTCGCCGTTTGGCAGCCGCTCCAGGCCGGCCATGAAGCGCAGACTCACGCCCGGCAACTCGTCGCCTTTCACCTGCCAGACGATTTTGCCGGCAACATCCACTTCAAAAACGCGCGCGCCGTCTTTGCCGTCGGCGCAGGCAATGAGCGTGTTGCCATTCGGCAGCCGCACCGCGCTGTGCGGCCCGCCGGCAGCGGGAATCTCCCGGACCATTTCGCCCGCCGGATTATATTCGCGCACCACTTTCAAACCGTAATGCGCGACGAGATAATTTCCATTGTCCAGCTTGCGCGCGTTGCGCATGAAAGCATGGCCGCCGTTCGTGCCTTCCGGCAGCAGGTGAATTTCTTTTGCAATTTTTCCGGCGGGACTTACCTCCAACAAGCGCCCGGCATTGCACTCGCCAATGAACGTGTCGCCGTTCGTCAGCCGCTGACAGGCGTAAATCTCGCTGGCCGATTCGTAGTCGAACACCACTTTTTTGTCGCGCGTGACTTCCTTGACGCCGTGGCCGGTGTTGAACAACAAGTTGCCGTTCGGCAAAAACCAAATATCGTTGCAATTAGTCGCGCCGTCGTATTGCCATTCAATTTTTCCGGCGCGCGAAATGACAAACACTTTGCCCTGCGTGTAATCCGTGCAAACAAATGAATGTTCCACCTGCCCGAAAACCGGTCCGGCGGCCATCAAGCCCAGCAAGCCGGCGAGAACCAGTTTTAAGCGCATCCGGCTGACGGCGATTGCGGTCACTTTTTTTGCAGTTGTTCCAGTTGCGGTTTTTCCACCAGGGCGGTCGCCCACAAAAATCCGGCCACCGCTTCCTTGGCGTTGACGGATTTTTTGAAATTGATGTAGCGGTCGTAGTTGGATTGGACGCCGACGCCGTCGCACGCGCTGTAAATATCCAACAAACCGCGGTCGTTGATTTTCGCATTCTCGGTGATGCCCCGGTAGCCGTTTTTCACCACCGGCGCGTATTCATTTTTGTCCAGCAAACCCAGCTCAATTCCTTTCGCGATGGCATAAGTGAACATCGCGCTGCCGGAATTATCCGTCCAGTTGTCCGGCCGGTCGCCCTTGTCCACAACTTGAAACCAGCGGCCGCTTTTCGCGTCCTGCGTGCGCTTCAACCCGGCGGCGAGCCGGCGGAAAATATCCTCCACCTCGGCGCGGCGCGGATGATCTTTCGGCAAATCCGCCAGCGCCTCGACCACCACGAGCGCATACCAGCCGAGACCTTCGCTCCAGACCTCGCGCGACAAACCGGTATTCGGATCGGCCCAGCTCGGCGCGTTGCCGCCGTGGCCGGATTCAAAATAGCCGTGCAAATAAAGGCCGGAATCGCCGCGCTGGGCGCGCTGGGCGAAAACCGAAATCTGCTTCGTCACTTCATCCCAGCAATACGCGCGGTCGCCGATGGATTTGCCGTAGCGCAGCAAAAACATTTCGCCCATGAACACGCCGTCAATCCACATCTGGCCGTTCATGCGCTGGCTGTGCCAGAAGCCGCCGTCGCGGTTGCGCGGATAATCGTCGAGCGCACGGCGGGTTTTTCGGCGGCCTTTTTGTAGCGCTCGTCCTGGGTTTTTTCGTAAAGCATGATCAGCGTGTTGCCGGTCATCATGTTGTCGAGGTTGTTGAAGCTGGGCCGGTTCGTCTTGCCCTTGGCGTTGACGACGGCGAGAAAATTTCCATCGGCATCCACGCATTCGTCAACGTAGCGCTTGGCGTAGTCGAAATATTTTTTGTCGCCGGTGGCGCGATAGAGCATTTCAAAGCCGTAAAGCTCGTAGCCGTTCACATAAGTCCAGCCGTTGAAATACGCTTTCGTGAAATCCGGCCAGCGCGCCATGACGGTGTCGGCGGCGGCGACCGACCAGAATTTCGGCGGCTGCCCCGGCGCATAAGCCAAGTGCGCCTGCGGATCCGCCGAGGCGGTGGTGGAAATTGGGACGACCACCGGCGGCGCGCTGGTATTTGTCGCAACATCGGCGGCAAACGCTTTGGCAACCAGCGCGGGGAACAAAACTGCGACGGCACAAAAAAAGACAACCGGCAGGATTCCCAGCCAGCCGGTCGGAGCAATATGTCCGGTGCGGATTTTCAAATTCATATTTTTCATCTGCCAATTACTTTCAAATCCAACACCCGGGTGCAAGCGCCATTTGTGTGCCGGTGAAATGGAGAATAAGTTCCCAAGTCGCGGCCCGGCGGGAAGGTTGCCCGCCGCGCATCTTCCTTTTCACCAGCGACGAGAATGAATAAATTTCTTTTCCCGTGTCCGCCACACTTTACGACTTGATTCCGCGCGATGAGAAAATCAGCAACGATTTGCTGCTGGAAAAATTTCTCGATTACGTCGCGGGCCGGCGGCTCCAGCTTTATCCCGCGCAGGAATCCGCCATCTTGGAATTGTTCGACGAGAAGAACGTCATTCTCAACACGCCGACCGGCTCCGGCAAATCGCTCGTCGCCACCGCGCTGCATTTTCAGGCCATCGCCAAGGGCCGGCGTTCGATTTACACCTGTCCGATCAAGGCGCTGGTAAATGAAAAATTCATGGCGCTGTGCCGCGAGTTCGGCCCGGACAACATCGGCTTGAGCACCGGCGATGCTTCGGTGAATCGCGACGCGCCCATTCTGTGCTGCACGGCGGAAATTCTCGCGAACATCGCGTTGCGCGAAGGTGCGGCGGCGAATGTGCAGGACGTGGTGATGGACGAGTTTCATTATTACGCCGACCGCGAGCGCGGCGTGGCGTGGCAGGTGCCGCTACTCACTTTGCCACGGACGAGGTTCCTGTTGATGTCTGCAACGCTTGGCGACACGACTTTTTTTGAGACGGAACTCACGCGACTCACGGAGCGGCAGACGGTTTCGATTGTTTCCACCGACCGGCCGGTGCCGCTGGCGTTTGAGTATTCGGAACTGCCGTTGGCGAAAACTCTGGAAACGCTCGTTGCTGGCGGGCGCGCGCCGGTTTACGTCGTCCACTTCACGCAACTGGAAGCGGCGCAAAGCGCGCAGGATTTCACCAGCATTAACGTCTGCACACGCGACGAAAAAGCCGCCATCGCCAACATGCTGGAAGGATTCAAGTTCACCAGTCCTTACGGCCCGGAAATCAAAAAATGGCTGCGGCACGGCATCGGTTTGCATCACGCGGGCCTGCTGCCGAAATATCGCGTGCTGGTCGAGCAGCTCGCGCAAAAGGGATTGCTCAAGGTCATCTGCGGCACGGACACGCTCGGCGTCGGCATCAACGTGCCGATCCGCACGGTGCTGTTCACGCGGTTGTGCAAGTTCGACGGCCAAAAGACGGGCATTTTGAGCGCGCGGGATTTTCATCAGATCAGCGGTCGCGCTGGACGAAAAGGTTTTGACGACCAAGGCTGGGTGGTCGCGCAGGCGCCGGAGCACGTCATCGAAAATCTCAAGCTCGCGGAAAAATCCGCGCGCGACGGCAAAAAATCCGTGAAGCGCCAGCCGCCGGAAAAGAATTTCGTGAACTGGGATAAAAATACTTTTGTGCGTCTCATCGCCGCGCCGCCGGAAAGGCTGACTTCGCGATTCCAAGTGACGCACGGCATGTTATTGAATGTGTTGAGCCGCGATGGCGACGGTTGCCGCGCGATGCAAATGTTGATTCGCGATTGCCACGAAACGCCCAAGCAGAAAAAGGCACACACGCAGCGTGCCTGGCAGTTGTTCCGCTCGCTGCTGGACCGGAAGATTGTGGAATTTATCAATCCGCGTAGCGCAGCCGTCCCGGCTGCGGGTTCGAGTGGCGTCTCGCCACGCGAAGAAACACCAGGCGGGACGCCCGGTAAACCCGCAGGCGTGGACGCCTGCGCTACGGCGTCGGGAAAGAAGCTCCGCGTCAATGTCGAGTTGCAGGAAGATTTTTCGATGGACCAGGCGCTGTCGTTGTATCTGCTCGAAACGATTCCGCTGATGGATCCGCAGGCCGAAGATTATGCGCTCGTTTTGCTCACGCTCGTCGAGTCCATCCTCGAAGATCCGGACATCATCCTGCGCAAACAGCTCGACAAGGTTAAAGACCAGAAGATGGCCGAGATGAAAGCGGAAGGCATCGAATACGACCAGCGCATGGAGGAATTGGAAAAATGCGAGCATCCCAAGCCAAACCGCGAATTTATTTATTCCACGTTCAACAATTTCGCCGCGCGACATCCGTGGGTCGGCGAGGAAAACATTCATTTGAAATCCATCGCGCGGGAAATGTTCGAGGAATTCCGCTCGTTCGCCGACTACATCAAGCTCTACGAATTGCAGCGCGCCGAGGGCGTGCTGCTGCGGCATCTGAACAGCGTCTTCAAAGTCCTCGCGCAAACCGTGCCCGACACCGCCAAGAACGATCAGCTCCGCGAAATGGAAATTTATCTCGGCACGATGATCCGGCAGGTGGACTCCAGCCTGCTTGACGAATGGGAAAAAATGCGCGACCCGAATTATCAGCGCGCCGAGGCCAAGGAAATTCGTCCGCCCGGCGCCGAGGAAGCCGCCGTCGACATCACCCGCGACGTAAAAAATTTCACCGCCGCGATCCGCAACCGGATTTTTATTTTTCTGCGCGGACTGGTGATGGAGGATTACGAAGCGGCCATCGCCAATCTCAATTCGCCGCTGGATGCCGATGGGCAGCCTTGGACGGCGGCGCGCTTGCAACAGGCTCTGGATATTTATCACACTGACCACGAACGGTTGTGTCTTGATCCCGACGCACGAAATATCCGCCACACCTATGTGCTTCCGTCCGACAACAAAAAATCCTGGCGCGTGCAGCAAATGCTCGTGGACCCGGAGGAGCACAACGACTGGGTGGCGGAATTCGACGTGGATTTGAACGCGTCCCGCAAGCTGGGCGAACCGGTCTTGGGGCTGCGCCGGCTGGGGAATATTACTTGAAGATACATCCGGCAGGCTGACCGATTCATCGAAAAGATGAACCGCCGAAACCGGGCGGCTCAAAACGGCACGCGAATTGCAAGGGGAAACGACCCGGGGCGAAAGTCACGATTTGGCACTGGCAGGCATGGGTTGTCACGCATGGAATGAGTGGCGGGAGTGGCGGGGCTCGAACCCGTAACCTCTGCCGTGACAGGGCAGCGCTCTAACCAATTGAGCTACACCCCCGCGAAGGGGAGCGACAACATAAAAAATATCCGCCGCTGCGTCAAGTTTTGTTCCGGAATGCAATGAGAGCCAGATGGGATAAAAAAATCCGGGCAGCAGACGCCAAGGAGGTGGGGGTGGGGAACCCCGCTGAAGAAACGTGCTGCTACCCGAATAATCAATTGTTACATTTAAGCAACGAAATGTCAACATCCTTATGGTTGGTCCGCCGATATTTTTCGTCCGCGCCGCGTTTCCTGCCTTTACGCACCGAGGATTTTCCTTAAAGTTCCCTGCGTGATCACGCTGGAAGCCATTCCGCTGCTCCGTCAACTGTCCCGCCCCGAACTACAGGCGCTGCGGTTCATCGCGCAGGAACGCCGGTTCGCCGCCGGGCAGGAAATTTTCCACGAGGGCGCGCCCGGCGACGGCGTGTATTTTGTGAAGGACGGATTGGTGGAAATTTCCGCCGGCGCAGGCACCCGCCGGATTTTTTCCCGGCTGGGTCCGGGTGAAATTTTCGGCGAAATGGCGGTCATCGAACACCGGCCGCGTTCCGCCACCGCGTCGGCGGCCGGGGCCACCGAGGTTTATTTTCTCCCGCGCGGCGAATTGCTGCCGTTCATTGAGCGCTCGCCCGGTCTGGCCCTGGCTTTGCTCCAGCAGATCAGCCACCGCCTGCGCGAGTTTAACCAGTTGCATCTCCGGGAAATTCTCGAGGCCGAACGCCTTGCCGCCGTCGGTAATTTTGCCCGCGCCATTGTCCACGACCTCAAAAATCCGTTGAGCATCATCGGCCTCTCGGCGGAAACTTTTGACCTGCCGGGCATCAGTCCGGAACTGCGCGGCAAATCCCAGGCCCGCATCCGCAAACAGGTTGAACGCATCAGCGACTTGGTGGGCGACATCCTGATTTTCACCGACGGTAAACGCGCCACCAGCGAAATCAAACCCGGCGACTATCATGCGTTCATCCTCGAATTGATCACCGATCTCCGCGCCGAGGCAGAACTCAAATCCGTGCGCGTCGAATTGGAGAATGTTCCGCCGGCCCTGCCAGTGCGGTTCGACCCGCGCCGGTTGAGCCGTGTTTTCCACAACCTCGTTCACAACGCCACCGATGTCGTGCCCGGCGGCGGCGCGGTTTTTCTGCGCTTTCACGCCGACGAAAAAGAAATCATTACTGAAATCGAGGACACCGGCCCCGGCATCGCGCCGGAAATTGCCGGCCAGCTTTTTCAACCCTTCGCCACGCACGGCAAAGCCCACGGCACCGGCCTGGGCCTTTCGATCTGCAAAAGAATCGTCGAGGACCACGGCGGAAAAATCTCCGCCCGCAGCGCGCCGGGCCGCGGCGCGATTTTCCGTTTTACGCTGCCGCTGGCAAAATGAAAGTGACGCGTGATGCGTGATGCGTGAGATGAAAAATCCGTTGCCGGTGCGCCCGCACTTTACAAATCACGCATCACGCATCACGCTTTACGGCGCATGAACCGCATCAAGCTCCTTTCCGAACAGGTCGCCAACCAGATCGCCGCCGGCGAAGTGGTGGAACGGCCCGCCAGCGTCGTGAAAGAACTGGTGGAAAACTCGCTCGACGCCGACGCCAAAAAAATCACCGTCGAAATCGGGGCCGGCGGGCGCAGCCTGATTCGCGTGACCGACGACGGTTTTGGCATGAGCCGCGACGACGCCTTGCTCTGCCTCGAACGCCACGCCACCAGCAAAATTGAACGCGCCGAAGATCTCGCGTCCATCGCCACGATGGGTTTCCGCGGCGAAGCCGTGCCCAGCATCGCCAGCGTCAGCCGCTTCACGCTCACCACGCGCGAACGCGAAAACCCTTCGCCGGAAGGCACGCAAATCATCATCAACGGCGGCACCATTGTTGAGGTCAAGGCCGCCGGCAGCGCGCCAGGCACGAGCGTCGAGGTGCGGCAACTTTTTTTCAACCTGCCCGCGCGCCGGAAATTTCTGCGCACGGAAGAAACCGAGGCCGCGCACATCCAGCATTATCTCACGCTCGCCGCGCTGGCGTTTCCTGAAGTTGCATTCACGTTTGTGAAAGACGGTCGCAACGTCTGGCAGTTGCCCGCAGTCAAATCCGGCGCGGCTGTTTCGAGCCGCATCGAAGGTTTGCGCGAACGGCTGCGCGCGCTGCTCGGCGATGAAAAACTTTTGTCCGTGAATTTTTCCGCCGCGCTCGATGACAATGAAAATGCTCCCGCGCCGGACGAGACCGATATTTTTGAAACGGCTTTGCCGGAAAAGCCTGAAATCCGCAATCCGCAAGCCACAATCCGCATTTGGGGCTTGATCGGTTCGCCCGGCGTCTCGCGAGCGACGCGCGAAAGCCAGTTTGTTTTCGTCAACCGCCGGCCGGTAGAAAATCGCGGTGTCAATTATGCGCTCATCGAGGGCTATCACAATTCGCTGATGAAGGGCCGCTATCCGGTCTGCTGCCTTTTTCTCGAATTGGATCCCGCCGCCGTGGACGTGAACATTCATCCCGCCAAGCGCGAGGTGAAGTTCCACCGCGAGTTTGAAATTAGAAAATTTGTCGCGCAGGCCGTGCATGACGCGTTGCTGGCATTTCACGGCGAGTCCAAAATCCAAAGTCCAAAGCCCAAAATCATCGAGCAAACGGAGTTGCAACCGGCGGCTGAAATTTCCGCGCCGGCGCTGCCGAACTTTCCGGAGAAACTGAAGCCGTCGCCGACAGCTCCGGCGCAAATTTCGCCCGCCGCGCAAACGCCTTTGAAAATGGGCTTCTCGCCGGCAGTGCCCGCGAAAACCGAACCGCCGGCAAGCTCGGCGGAAATTCAATCGGCAACCGGCCATCGGCCATCGGCCATTGAATCCAGTCCGCAATCCGCAATCCGCAATCCGCAGTCCGCCACGCCGCTGCTCAACGTCCCGCTCCGGCTCATCGGCGTCGTCGGCAAACTGTATGTGCTGCTCGAATCGGATCGCGGGCTGGTGCTGCTGGACCAGCACGCGGCGCATGAACGGATTTTATACGAGCAGATGTTGACACGGCTGGAACAAAGCGGTTCCACGCCGTCGCAGAAATTATTGCTGCCGGAGACGATTGAACTGCCGCCGCGCGACGCGATTTTTCTGCGCGAGCAACTGCCCGCGCTCACGCGGCTCGGCGTCGGCTTGAGCGAATTTGGCGAGCGGACGTTTCTGCTCGACGCGCTGCCGCCGTTCGTGAAGGTGCCGGACACGCGCCGGTTTGTTTTTGATTTGGTGGACGAACTGCGCGCCGCCGGTCGCGAGGTAAATCTCGCGCGGCTCGGCGAACACACGGTTGCGAAAACAGTTTGTCGTCACGCCGTAAAAGCCAACGACCCGCTCGGCGGCGCGGAACTGGAAAATCTCGTCGAGGATTTGCGCCGCTGCGCCATGCCCTACACCTGTCCGCACGGCCGCCCGACGCTGATTGAAATGAACTACCGCGAACTGGAGAAAAAGTTTGGCCGGACGCAGTAAATAATTAAATTGGTCTGGAAGTGTCTTAATTTGAAATTCCCCACTCAATAAAAAGCAGCGATTCCATTGGAACCCCGCATTTCAGTGCCGATTCAAGCCATCGTCTTTGTGTGTCGCGGATTTTGTCCCCATCACGCCGTTTTGACTCTGCAAAAATTAAATCCGTCTCTTTCCAACAGAACACGTCGAAACAGCCAGCCCGCGATCCGCTCGCTTTGTAAATCGCATTTAGCAGTGCTTCCTTGTCTTTGGGCAATGCAACCGAATCTTCAGGCCAGTAGCGTGTTCTGAATTTGCCGCGGTAGGTATCCACCCATACCCCCGTCCAACCTTCGCGCTCGAAAATCCGTAGAATTCCAAGCTCAGCGAATTGCGGCTCATTGTAAAAATCCAATACGGCCTTTCCTCCGTAGGTTTCAGTGATTTTTACACCTGTCCACAGTTTGAAATTTGGCGTGGTTTTGGGAATTTTAGCCACCTTTCCGGATGGCAATTCAACTCTTTCCGTCGCCGTAGGTTTTAGAAACTTGGGATATTCCATACTTGAATACAACATGGGCAATTTCAGATTTCAAGATTTATCCAACTGCCTATTGACAAGAAACAAGCTCGCCAATTACAAAACAATCGGTTGAAGCAATTTTACGGAATTTAATAATTATGAAAGTTCGCGAAGCAATCAGGCTCATCGAAGACGACGGCTGGTATCTGGACCGCACGCGCGGCAGCCATCGCCAATACAAGCATCCGCAAAAGCGCGGACTGGTGACGATTGCCGGAAAACCCGGCGACGACCTTGCGCCCGGCACAAAAACAGTATCTTGAAGCAGTCAGGACTGAAATGAGCCGCTATCTCGTCATAATCGAAAAGACGGACACGGGTTTTTCGGCGTATTCGCCGGATTTGCCGGGCTGTGTCGCCACCGGTCGCACGCGGAAGGCAGTCGAGCAGGAAATGCACGACGCCATTGAGTTTCATATCGAAGGCTTGCGTCTGGCCGGCGAAGAAGTTCCCGAACCGCAATCACAAGCGTCGTATTGTGAAGTCGCCGCCTGATTCAAATTCTCCTGACAATCTTCGTCAGGATGCCTGTCCCACTTCGTCCGACAACAACATTTCCGGCGAGCATTGGCGGTGGTGTCCGCAGTGCGGGCATGAGCTGGTCAACGAGAAGTGCAAGCTGCGCTGTCCGCGCTGCCATTATTTCATGAGCTGCTCGGATTTCGATTTCGCAAACTGACGGGTCGTGCGAAGAACGCGAAGGTGGCGAAGGAAAGACGTTTTTGCCTTCGGTTTGAATCGCAAACCATGGGCCGATGCAGCGACCCGCGATTCAACGGGCCTGAAAATTTTTCAAGGTGTTTGTTGATTTCTGCGCGGCGCTTTTCATAATGCGTTCGTCTGAAACATTCTGATGAACAGTCCGACTGACGCAACGCCGCCCCCGTGGAACATTGACGCGGCGCGCGCGCTTTACAACATCCCCCGCTGGGGCGCGAAGTATTTTGACATCAACGACGCCGGCCACGTCGTCGCGCATCCGTTGCAGGAGGCCGGCGCGACGGTGGATCTCACGGACGTGATCGAGGAGGCGAAAAGCCGCGGGCTGAAATTTCCGGTGCTCATCCGCTTCCAGGATATTTTGCGGCACCGCGTCGAGGCCATCAACAAGGCGTTCCAAAGTGCCATCGCGGAATTCAATTATGCGGGCAAATATCGCGGCGTGTTTCCGATCAAGGTGAACCAGCTCCGCGAGGTGGTGGAGGAAATTTTGGACGCGGGCAAACCTTACGATTTTGGTTTGGAAGTCGGGAGCAAGCCGGAATTATTCGCCGGCCTCGCGCTGCAAAACCAGATTGGCAGCCTCATCATTTGCAACGGCTACAAGGATGCGGAGTTCATCAAGATGGCGCTGCTCGGCATCAAGCTCGGCAAGCGCGTCATTCTCGTCGTGGAAAAACTGGAGGAGCTGCGCCAGATTATTTTCATTTCCAAATCGCTGGGCTTGGAGCCGCTGCTCGGCATCCGCGCGCGGCTGTTGAGCAAGGGCGCGGGCCGCTGGGCCGAAAGCGGCGGCGAAAATGCGAAGTTCGGCCTGAGCACGGCGGAAATTCTCGCGGCGACGGAAATGCTCCGCGCGGAAAATCTCGGCCACTGCCTGAAGCTGCTGCATTTTCACATCGGCTCGCAGGTGCCGGATATTTTGACGGTGAAAAAAGCGGTGCAGGAGGCGGCGCGGTTTTACGCGAAGCTGCACAAGATGGGTTTTGCGATTGAATTTCTCGATGTCGGCGGCGGCCTGGGCGTGGATTACGACGGCAGCCGCACGGCGTTCGACAGCTCGACGAATTACACCTTGCAGGAATACACGAACGACGTGGTGTATTACATCGCCGACGTGTGCAATGCCGAGGGCGTGCCGCATCCGGACATCATCAGCGAAAGCGGCCGCGCCATCGTCGCGCACCACAGCGTATTGATCGTCGAGGTGTTTGGCGCGATTGAAAAAATCCGGCCCGGCGAATTTCTGCAATACGGCGAGAAGGAGCATGCGCTCGTCCATGAGCTGCTCGACATCAAAAAAAATCTCGCCAAGCTCAACAAGCTCGAAGCCTATCACGACGCGCTGGAACGCCGCGACGACGCGCAGCATATGTTCACGCTGGGCATGATGGATTTGCCGGACAAGGCCAAGATCGAGGATCTTTACTGGCAGATCAGCCGCGACGTGGTCGAGAGTTTCAAGGGCCAGCCCTACACGCCGGAGGAAATCCGCAAACTGGAGGACACGCTGGGCGACCAATACCTGTGCAATTTTTCCGTGTTCCAGTCGCTGATTGACCACTGGGCGCTCGGACAGCTTTTTCCCATCATGCCGATTGCGCGGCTGAACGAGCGGCCCACGCGCGAGGCCACGCTCGTGGACATCACCTGCGATTCCGACGGGCAGGTGAACAAGTTCATTGACCTGCGCGACGTGCGCGACACGCTGCCGGTGCATCAACTCAACACCAATGGCAACGGTTTGCCGGAGCCTTACTACCTCGGCTTTTTTCTGATGGGCGCGTATCAGGACATCATGGGCGACCTGCACAACCTCTTTGGCCGCGTCAACGAA
>Ga0182030_10003227_pt1 | contig 34815 bp, 38 predicted proteins | sample 812S3MmetaG_FD_121299 | JGI IMG/M metagenome (GOLD analysis project Ga0182030, IMG submission 121299) | Permafrost microbial communities from Stordalen Mire, Sweden - 812S3M metaG (Illumina Assembly) | ecosystem: Environmental > Terrestrial > Soil > Wetlands > Permafrost | place: Sweden...
CAGACGGCCATCGACACTGCGCAAATTTTCAAATCTGACCTGTGACTCGGCCAGCGCTTCGGCGGTGACGGGAGATTTCCAGGCGCCGTAGGGCATCGGGATCGGTGGCGAATTGTCGGGGGTGCTCATGGGGTGAACCGGTCGGAACCGGGAAGGATAGCGCGATTCATGGGTGCATTTGGTGCGCGCCGCCAGCGGGTCTGGACCATTCCGGTGCGCCGCCCTGTCCGCAAAGTGGCAAGTCGCTGCCAATTGGTGCGTAAACGACTGCGACTTGGCCTGGTACGCGCGTTGCATCGTCCCAGGAGCAATTGCCGACTCAACTGCTCCCGTCCCGAAGAGTGCTGACTATGCGAAACGCCATGTTGACTCACGGTCAAAGCTCCTATTCGGGGATCCTGCCACGCCGCGCCACGGATCCCGCCAATCGTATCCAGCTGTACGACCCAGCCGTCAATGCCATGAACGACTTCAGTCGCCAATACCCGGTGACCGTGGACGAGGATCGCCAGATCGGCGTGGCGCTGGGCGACATGGCGCGACTGGGGGTGCGCTCATTGCTGGTCGTGGACGAACAGAAGGTCATCGGTTTAATCACCTCATACGATATCGAGGGCGAGCGACCGATCCAGTACATCCAGCAGTTCCATGGTGTGCGTCGCAACGAGGTCCTGGTCGGGCAGGTCATGACCCGCTGGCACGACCTGGTCACGCTGAGCTGGCCGGCCGTGAAGGTTGCGCGGGTCGCCGATGTGCTGCAGGCGCTGCGCGACACCAACCTGATGCATCTGCTGGTCGTTGATACGGAAAGCGACGGCTCGACCTGCGTGCGCGGGCTGTTCTCGCGGGCGCGCATCGAACGGCAGCTGGGTCTGATGGCGGCCAGGACCGGCTGAACGCAGTATCATCCGACCCTTTGGGGACGGATATGAAACTGGGGTCATTCAGGGTATGCGTGGTCCTTGCGGTGCTCGCATTCGGCGCCAGCACGGCTCAGGCAATGGATCTGCAGCTGAAGGGCAAGACGGCCCTGGTCACCGGTAGCACCGGCGGAATCGGCTACGGCATCGCCAAGGTACTGCTGGCGGAGGGCGCCGAGGTCATCATCAACGGCCGCACTCAGCAGTCCGTCGACAAGGCGGCCGCGTCGCTCAAACAGGCGACCGGCAACGCGCCACTTGGCTTTGCGGGCGACATGAGCAAGGCCGAGGACATTGCGCGGCTCGGCAAGGCCTTCCCCACCGTCGACATCCTGGTCAATAACGTCGGACGCTACCTGCCGCGCGAATTCACGCAGTCCACCGACGAGGACTGGTACCAGACCTTCGACCTGAACGTCATGTCGGGCGTGCGCCTGTCGCGCATTTACCTTCCCGGCATGAAGCAGCGCAACTGGGGGCGCATCATCTTCATTTCCAGTGAAAGTGCACTGCAGATTCCGGCGGACAGCGTGCAGTACGGCATGAGCAAGGCCGCACAGATCGCCGTGGCGCGTGGGATTGCGGAAGGCTGCGCGCGGACCGGGGTAACGGTCAACAGCATTCTGCCGGGGCCCACGCTGGATTCCGCTGACCCGCGGGCGGCCGCGCGCTTCGGCGGACGCTCGATGGCGGAGGTCGAGGAGCAGTTCTTCAAGAACCAGCGCCCGACCTCGATCATCAAGCGCTTCGCGCGTACCGAGGAGGTGGCCTCCTTGGTGGCCTATGTCGCGAGTCCACTTTCCTCGGCCACGACCGGCGCCGCATTGCGGGTCGATGGTGGAGTCGTGAAGAGCGCATTCTGACGAGCGAGCTTCGCGTCCGACATTCGCTAAAGCCTCAGCCACCCGCGTCGTTCGATCTGATGCAGGACGATGCCGATAACAAAGGCCAGCCCGACATTCCACAGGGCAAAGGCGGCCGTCACAAGCGTAATGAATCGCTCGCCCTTGTTCTTGCTGAAATCGCACGAGCCCAGAGCAAGTTGCGCGCCGGTCAGAAACAGGATAACCCCCAGTACCGGCTGGGAAATCAAGCCAAAGACTGTTTGAATGGAACCGGAGAAGAAGAACGCCAGGCACAGGAGAACGACACCCAGGATGATCGGCGCGCCTCCCGTGCGCGCGCCGAACGCCACGTGTCCGGCCATGCCGCCCGCTCCGTGGCACATGGGGACGCCGCCAAGAACGGCGCTACCCATGTTCATGAGCCCCGTCGATGTCGCGATGGCGTTCTCGCTCACCGATCGGTCCGGAAACAGGCGGTTATTCTCCTCGCGGATCGCGATGACGGCGTTCCCGAGGGTCAGAGGCAATTGCGGCAGCGCGAGGAATGCCGTGCCAATGAGCAGGTCGTGCCAGGAAATTGCAGTAAGGGCGATGCTCGGAAGGTGAAATTCAATTCTTGCGGCAGACAATATCCGCAGGATCTCAGGATTCTGGTACGCCCCGCACGCTGCGCCGAATACCAGCAGTACAAACATCGCCGGGATCGACTTGTTGGCAAGCAGCAGGATGGTTCCGATCAATCCGATCCCGGCGGTGAGCCACCCCCCGCTCATCCATCGAATGCCTTCGAGCATGAAGCCGATGCCGAGCCCCAGAACGATACCGATGACGACGGGTCTGGGGACCAGTCTTGAGATGTGTCTGGCGGCTCCTGTCAGCCCCAGGACCAGCCATATCACCCCGGTCGCGAGATCGGCGCCGTAAATGGTGCCCGGCGTGATCGTCGCGGTTTGCGCGGCCTGAGTTGCTGCGACGGCCCCAATGGCCTTCATCGGCTGAACCGGGAAAGGTGTCTTGAAGTAGGCGCCGCAAATGACCATGGCCGCGCCAAAGGAAAACAGCACTCCGAAGGGGTCCATTCTGAGTACCGCGATGTACGCAACGACAAACGGAATCAGTGTGCCCAGATCGCCGAAGGCGCCGGCCCACTCCATGCGGCCGAAGCGGTTGGCCTGGTCAGTCAACCGGCACCGAACGCCTTGAATGCAAACATCTTCATTGGAACGAACAACGCATCGCATGCCGGATCGGCACGCGATTGTGCCCTGAAGCGCTATATCCCGGGGGAACCAACCTTCTGCTGCGAGTTCCCGGCAATGAGCGCGCTCATGCACTGCTGGCGGCGGGCCTGCGCACAAAGAACACGCACCCCACGGCGAACAGCGAGATGAGGGCGCCGCACAGAAAACCGCGGCCGACACCGCCCGATAGTGCATCGATAGGCGCGCGCCCGCGTGCCGCCAGTGTTGCCGCACGCGCCGACATCAATGCCACGAACAGCGCGACGCCGGCGGCACCGGATACCTGCTGAATCGTGCCGACGACGGCGCTACCGTGTGAGTAAAGGCTGGCCTTCACGGAGGACAGGCTGACGGTAAACAGGGGTGTAAACAACAAGGCGAAGCCAATGCTCATCACGATGTGTCCGGTAAGGATATACACGACCGGAGTGGCCGGGCCGAGCAGGGTCATCGCCCACAGGACCGCGCTGACGATGATGACGCCGGGAACCAGCAGCCGCAGTGGCCCGGCTTTGTCGTACAAGCGCCCGACGTGGGGACCCAGCAGCCCCATCAGCAGGCCGCCCGGCAGCAACAACAGGCCGGTTTGCAGGGTATTGAGCCCGAGCACGTTCTGCAGATAGATCGGCAGCAGAATAATGGTGCCGAACAGCGCCATCATCATGCTCGCCATGAGCAGCACCGACACGGTGAAATTACGCGATTCGAACGTGCGCAGGTCAAGGAGCGGATAGCCCGCCTTCTGCAGCGAGATCTGTCGCAGGATGAACACGACCAGGAACACGGCGCCCGCCGCGCTCCAGACCCCGGCCGGCACAGAGCCCGGCGCGGCGGCGACGCCGATATTGCTCAGTCCGTAGACGATGCCGCCGAATGCCAAGGCCGAAAGGACGACCGAGATGCCATCAAGTGCCGCGCGGTGCGGCGTCGTCACGTTCTGGATGCGGCGCGCACCCAGCGCCAGTGCACCCAGGGAGATGGGCAACACCAGTACGAACATCCAACGCCAACTCAGATAGTGGAGGATGACTCCGGAGATGGTAGGCCCGACCGCAGGCGCCACCGATATGACAGTGGTAATGAAGCCCATGGTCTTGCCGCGGCTTTCGGGGGGTGCGAGGGTCATCACGGTGGTCATCAGCAGCGGCATCATGAGCGCGGTGCCGGATGCCTGAATGATGCGCGCGAGGACCAGCACCTCAAGATTGGTAGCCAGGGTGGCGATCAGCGTGCCCAGCGAGAACAACGACATCGCCCAGATGAATACTGGCCGGGTGTGCATTCTCTGCAGCAAAAAGCCAGTGACCGGAATGATCACCGACATCGTCAGGAGGAACGCCGTCGTCAGCCACTGCACGGCATCGGCCGTGACGTTCAGGTCGCGCATCAGGCGCGGCAGGGCCACGGCCATAAGCGTCTCGTTGAGAATGACCACGAAAGTGGCGACCAGCAGCAGGTTGATGACGAGGCGATTGCGCCCGGCGTTGTCGACGGCCACCGGGGCGACAGCCCTATTCAAGGTGCGCACGCAGAATCGCCGCATAGGAGTCAAGCGTTGAACGCTCCTCATTGCGCGGCAGCTGCGGGTAAACGTGCAACACGCCGTTGCCGACCAGGCGAGGATGGATGTGTATGTGCAAGTGTGGAACCTCTTGGAACGCGGCCTCACCGATTGAGTGCCACAGACTCAGGCCTTGATTGGGGAATGCCCGACCGACGGCGCGGGTAACGCGGGAAATCATCGCCATCAGTGCGGCACCTGTCGCGTCATCGAGCTCGCGTACATCCGGGAAATGCCGTCGCGGGATGACCAGCGTGTGACCCGGATGGAACTGCCGCAGATCAACGGCAGCCAAGGCCAATTCATTCTCGCAGACGATGCTGGCCGGTGTACTGCCTTGCGCGATAGCACAGAAAACGCAGCCGTCTGGCATCTAACTCTCCCATTCTTCAGGCCGCAGTGTCATTGGACTTACCCAAGTACACAATCGTGAGGTTCGGCGCCAGCTCTCTTTCATGCGTAGGGTGGTAGCCGAGCGAACGGTAAAGTCGGATGTTGCCTTCGCTCTTGGTTCCGGTGAACAGCTCAAAACGCCGCACTTCCGGAAACGCGGACTCAATTGTTCGCAACAAGGCGGTGCCAATACCGCGGCGCTGCGCCGCGGGGGCGACGATGAGCCTGCCTATGCAGGCGACGCCGCCAACAGCCCGGCCACGAACTGATCCAATGAGCGTCCCGGCGGATACGGCCTTCAAGATCACGCTGTCCTGAAACTCGTCCAGCAGCTGCGCGAGCGTTTGGGTCAGGGGCGGAATGCTCCAATCGTTGTACAGCAGGGCCTCGGACTGGTACGCAAGTCGCTGAAGTTCAAGAATCGCCGGTGCGTCTTGCGGTCCGGCACGGACAATCGTTGGGTGGCTCATCTGGACTCTAGCGGTCAGCTCCACGCACCTCGTAACACAGCCCCAGCATGCCGCTCTTATAGGCTTTGACCTCCGTCAGATGCAGCGGGACGTCTTTGTCGAGCTTCTCAAAGAACGGTATTCCGTCGCCGATCAGGATCGGCAGGATCGAATAGCGAACTTCGTCGGCGAGCCCGAGACGCAGGCAATCGCCGCAAACTACGCCACCTCCGACGAACCAGATGCTGCGAAACCTGGGCCGCAGGTGCCCAGTCACGAACTGCACAAGGTCGCCTGAGTGGAACCTGACGGTATCCCGGGTCCGCGGCAGATCGCGACTGGTGAGGACGAACGTGGGTTTGTCGCCATACGCCCAGCCGAATCCCTTGGCTTCGAAATTCAGCGCGGTTTCATAAGTGCGCGAGCCCATGACGTAGCAGTCGATCGTCTTGAGGAAGGCCTCGACGAACTGTGGGTCCAGGGTTTCCCCGCCCGCGAATTGGTCCGCAGTTTCGAGCCAGTCCACGCGTCCGTCCTCGCGGGCGATGAAGCCATCCAGGCTCGCCGCCATGTGAATCGTGACGCGCGAGTCACAGTTCGCCTTCATGGCTCAGTGCGGGCTTTCCTTGTCCACCAGGTATCGGACGACGCCAATCACATCATCCTGGCTGTGCAGCGAATTGAGGTTGACCATGTACTTGCCGTTCACCACGATGCACGGGGTGCCCGGCACGCGCATGGCAAGGACCTGCGCGTCCGCGCTCTTCATTTTCAGGTCCACATTGAAGGAGCTGGCGGTGGCGAGGAATACGGCGGATTTCACGCCGGTCAGGCGTTCGTAGCATTTTGCCGCATCCTCGATCGAAGGCTGGGGATTCTTCAGGCGGTTGGTACCCGGTTCGACAATCGCCATCTCCCCGGTTTTCCACACCGCATCAAATATCGCCTGATGGGTACGTGCCGAAATGCCCAGCGTCTGCGCGGTGAAGTACGCGCGCTGCAACATTACCCAGTCCTCTTCGGGCTTGAAGGAGGCAGGCAGAAAGACCATCTGCGCATTCGCCGGCAGGCTGTGTTCGAGTGCGGCGATCACGGGTTGAAAGCTGTTGCAGGCAGGGCAGCCGTACGAGAACACTTCCATGACTTCGACCTTGCCGGCCGGCACGCTGGTGTGTTGTGCGGGACTGATGACGTCGTAGTTCGTGCCCTCGGTCCAGGTCTGAGCGGCCTGGGCGAGTGGTGCCAGAATCGCGGCCAGCGCGCCGAGCAGGACCACGCGGAAAAGCTTCATGGGATTTTCTCCTACTTGCGTGCCGCGGCTTCGGCGGCGGTGGGTGACGGACGAATATACAAGGGCAGGGGAGGCTGGGTCTCATAGGGATCCTCCAGCTTCTGAGACTCAGCGGCCGTCAATTGAGTTCCCAGGGCTTTCACGGAATCATCCAGATGGTGGAGCTTGCTGGCGCCGACGATCGGCGCACTGACCCCCGGTTGCGCCAGCAGCCAAGCGACGGCAATCTCGGCCGGCCCGACACCGCGCTGCGCTGCAACCTCAGCGACGGCATCGATCACGGCTTCATCGGCCTTGCGGTTGAAGCGGTTGCGCGCCATGGGCGAATTCGAGCGCACGGTGTGGGTGCGTCGACTGCCGGCCAGCAGCCCGCCACCGATGGGGCTGTAGGGAATCAGGCCCACCCCTTCCTCCCGGCACAAGGGGTTCATTTCGCGTTCTTCTTCCCGGTACAGCAGGCTGTAGTTGTTCTGCATGCTGATGAAGCGCGCCAGGTGCAACTGGTCGGCGCGATACAGCATTTTCGCGAGCTGATACGCCGCCATGGTCGATGCGCCGATGTACCGCACTTTGCCGAGCTTGATCAGGTCGGTGAGTGCTTCGAGAGTTTCTTCGATCGGCGTATCGCGATCGAAACGATGAATCTGGTACAGGTCGACATAGTCCATCCCTAAGCGCGTCAGACTGTTGTCGATGGACTCAAAGATGTGCTTGCGCGACAGACCGCGATGATTGGGGCCGGGTCCCACCGCCTGGAATACCTTGGTGGCCACCACCGCATCGTCACGTTTGACGCCGAAGGCCTGCAGCGCCTTGCCCAGAATGAACTCGCTCTCGCCTGCCGAATACACATCGGCGGTATCGAAGAAGTTGATGCCAAGATCCAGAGCCCGGCGCACGATGGCGAAGCTGGCATCCTCCGGCAGCATCCAGTCGGCACCGCTGCCGAAGCTCATGCACCCGAGGCAGATGCGCGAGACCCTAAGTCCGGAGGAACCGAGGCGGATATAGTCCATTGGCATCCTTCATCACATGTGTTGCGTTGCGGATTCTAGCACTGCAGTACTAATCGATCGTTACGACCACCTTGCCGTGTGCATGGCCGGTTTCCTGATAGCGGATGGCATCGGTGATCTGATCGAGCCGATACGTCCGATCGATAACCGGCCGCACTTTTCCGGTCTGCAGCAGATTGGCCAAGATCGCCAGGTCCGCCCCGTTCGCGTCGGACATGAAAGGCACAAGTTTCTGATTCACGAACTTCGAGACGATGAACGCCTTGCCAAATCCAGCCAGCGGGCCGGTCCAGCGGCCCTTGCTGGTATCCCCGGCAAGCACGTAGATCCCGGTCGGCGTCATCACCCGGCGGTACGCGCTCAGGGAATGATTGCCGGACATGTCCAGGATCAGGTCGTACCGGGTTGCCCCCAATGTGAAGTCCTGGCGGGTGTAGTCGATGACACGATCCACCCCAAGGCAGCGCAGCAGCTGCACACTGCCCGGATTGGTCACCGCGGTCACTTCGGCGCCCAAGGCCTTGGCAATCTGCACCGCAAACGTACCGACTCCGCCGCAGGCGCCGTTGATGAGAACCTTCTGTCCCGCCCGCAGCTGCCCATGATCGCGCAGCGCCTGCAGCGCGGTAATGCCCGCGACGGGAACGGCGGCCGCCTGTTCGAAGCTCAGGTTGGCCGGCTTGCGGGCCACCACCGCATTCTCCGGGGTGCGCAGGTACTGCGCAAACGCGGCGTGACCCGTGCCGAACACTTCATCGCCGGGCTTGAACCGGGTGCCGAGTTTGCCCACCGCCTCCACGGTTCAAGCAAAATCCGTTCCCATTGAAGGGTCGGTCGGTGCGCCCCAGCCACTGCCCGCCCGCATCAGATAGGGCTCGCCGTGCATGAAGTGCCAGTCCAGCGGGTTGATGGAGGTCGCATGCACCCGCACCAGCACGCCATGGTCCGACGGTAGCGGCCGCTCGATGCCTTCAATCCGGACCACGTCTGCGGGCCCATAGCAGCGGTAGACGGCAGCCTTCATGGGTTGCCTGAGAACACCTGGTGATGCAGAGCGGCACGGCGAGTCGTGACTCAGCGCAACTCCCAGCGCGGCGAGCCCGAGCAGTGCCACCAGCAGCAAACCGCCGAGGATTCGCATGCCCTACTCGACCTGTTGCAGGATCTTCTCGACGCTCGTGAGGCTACTCGCGAAGCGGGTGAGATCGGAGCGGATCGCGGCCAGCGCCGCCTGATTTTCCGCTTGCGCCGCGACTGCTCTCTCGGCCAGTGTTCGATACAGCGCGTCATTCGCCAGGCGCGCCCGGGCCTGGAACAGCGCCGAGAAGTACTTCATGCCGAACACCACCAGTATGGTTACGACCAACGGCGATACGAAAATAAGGTATTGCGCAGTTGTCATTTCTCCGCCAGTTGCCATCAGGATCTCCTCGGTATTAGTCCGACTCATTGTTTGGATCGGGAAGTGATGCCACCGCCTTCGCGATGAAGGCGGGCGTAAGTTCAATGCCGAATTGCGTGACCTCAAAAAAATTCAGCGCCTTACCATCCGTCGAGAGCTCCAGCCGGCTGCTCACCAGGCCGGCCGCCTCGAGCTTTTGCAGATGCAGGTGCAGCAGGGGGCGACTGATGCCGACTTCGCGCGCCAGCTGGCTTACGTACTGCCGCCCCTGCGTGGCGAGCAGCGCGATGATGCGCAGCCGGTGTGGATTGGCTAGTGCGGCCAAGACGGCAAGCAGGCGTTCTCCGGATAGGGCCAAACATCGTCTCCACCTGACATGTGTAAGGATATTCTGACAGGTGAGCGAAAAAGTCAACCGGAGGCACAGGCGGCCGCGGCGGAACGCGCCTGGCGAGTCGCCTGGGTCGAGGGGGCCTTGCCGGTCCGCTTGTCGGCTCGGGCTCGCTCCAGGATTTTCTTTTCCGGCATGGCGCACCTGCGCGGTCGTGGTCTATTCCATGCATAGCGCGGCCCCAGTCCGCGAAACAGCGTCATCCGGCGTAGCAGGAGATGCGGATTTTCTCTGGCTGAGCATTTCGCCTGCCAGACGACTCCCACGTCGCAGGCACGGGTTGTCCTATGCAAGTGAACGATACGGTGCGATCACAATTGCCTATGGAGCATCGTTGGGGAACAAGGATCGTGGTTCACATCCCCGTGCGCGTCACCGCGGCGCACCGGTCCATGGCCAGTATCGGCAGAATCAGCAGTTTGAGTTTGAGTGGTGGATTCATCACCGGATTTGGGTTTCGCCCGCTGTCCCGCATCCAGGTCAGTTTTGAACATCCGCTGCTGCAACGGCCCGCGGAAAAGCTGGCCGCGTTCGTAGCGCGCGTGTGCGAGGAGGGGGCCGGAATCGTGTGGTGCGACTTCGCACCCCGTCCGGTGGCAGAAATCCTGATGACGATGACGAGCCCGCTACTGCAGGTCGGCGGCGTCGGGCACCGATCAATGCACCCGTAGCGACCTCCCCGATTGCGAACGCTGATCGCCGCTACCTTACCGGCGGCGGACTGCGCTCGCTGAACTGCCGCTGATGCCAGTAGGGATAGGCGAGCGTCGTCTCACTCGCCGCATCGAGCCGCCCGATCTGCGCAGCGCTGAGCTGCCACCCCACGGCACCGAGATTGTCGCGCAGCTGCTGTTCGTTACGGGCGCCGATGATCACGCTCGCGACACTCGGGCGCTGCAGCACCCAGTTGATCGCGACCTGGGGAATGGTCTTGCCCGTCTGCGCGGCAATCTCCTCGAGCATATCGACGACCTTGAACAGATGCTCCTCGGGTACGGGCGGGCCGATGTCGACAATGAGCTGGGTGTTGAGCCGGCTGACCGGCGGTCGGGCCTGCCCGCGGCGGATCTTGCCGGTGAGGCGCCCCCAGCCCAGCGGACTCCAGACGATGGCGCCGACGCCCTGATCGAGCGCGAGCGGCATCAGTTCCCATTCGTAGTCGCGCCCGACCAGCGAATAATATGCCTGGTGCGCGACGTAGCGGCCGAGGCCATACCGCTCCGATACGGCAAGTGACTTCATCAGGTGCCAGCCCGAGAAATTCGAGCAGCCGATATAGCGGATTTTCCCGGCCGTGATCAGATCATCGAGCGCCCGCAATGTCTCCTCGACGGGTGTCGACGCATCGAAGCCGTGCAACTGATAAATATCGATGCAATTGGTGCCGAGCCGCTTGAGGCTGGCCTCGCAGGCCTCGAGCAAATGAAATCGCGAGGAGCCGATATCGTTCGGACCGGGACCGGTGCGGAAGGTGGCCTTGGTCGAGATCAGTACCTGCTGGCGCCGACCACGAATCGCAGCGCCGAAGACCTCCTCAGCGCTACCGGCCGAATACACATCGGCGGAGTCGAACAGGCTGAGACCTGCATCCAGACAGATGGAGACCATGCGCGTGGCCTGCTCCACGCCCGTCGTGCCAAAGGCCTCAAACGCGCCACTGCCGCCCATGGTGGCGGTGCCGAAACTCAAAACCGGAACCTTCAGACCCGAGCGGCCCAACTGGCGATATTCCATGCGATGCTCCTGCGCTTGCTACGAGGCGAGAAGCCCAATTTTGAGCGCATCCAAAGAGATGCGCCACCAGTTGGCAACATGTTGCAGTGTGGAGTGCTCGGGAAAACCGTGTCGTGCGACATGGCGTTGCGGGATCGTATCCCACGCCCGATGCTCGACGCTGATCCGCGTCTCCGCGCCGACGCCCTCGAAACGCACCTCGACTTCGGTGGACTGCTCCGGGGCGAAGCTTGCCTGGCGCCAGCTGAACACGAGCCGCGCGCCGGGTTCCCAGCGGCTGATGCGTCCGATTTCAAATTGCGTGCCGCTGGCCAGGGTGGTCAGAAGCCGTCCGCCCGCATGCGGTTCGAAGGCGAGGGTGCCATCGCCTTCGGCCGTCACCGCGAACAGGCCATTGGAGCGCCACCAGGACCCGATCTCACGGGTGAAGACATCGAACGCCGCCAGGGGATCGACCGGCACACGCAACGAGACCAGGACCTTGGAACTCATTTGCGCGTCTTCTGCAGGTGGGTCTTGAAGGCTCGCAACTGGCCGGCCCACAGGTCCTCCGTCTGCGCCAGCCATGCCGTCAGGTCGTCCATGGGTTCGCGGCTGAGCCGATAGATCCGGACGCGCGAATCGAATTCGTCCCGGTCTTCCTCGACCAGCCCGTTTTCACGCATGGTGCGCAGATGCCGGCTCATGGCGGGGAAGGACAATTGCGCCGCCTGCGCCAGCTCCCCGGCGCGCCGCGGCCGTTCACGCAGCAGTTCCACCACCCGGCGGCGATGCGGATCGGCGAGCGCGGACAGCGTCCGATCCAGACTGGTTCCCTTCACGTCAGTTTCTTGAACTTGAAGCCGGTGGCCTGCTCCATCTCCTGGAAAGAGACCTGGCGAACGGGCTGCGAGAAGTTCCAGTGATGTCCCTCGAGGTCCGTGGCGGCATAGGTTCGCTCGCCATAGAACTGCTCGCGGGGTTCCGCGACGATGGTCGCGCCCGCCTGGCGGGCCCGCTCGCAATGCGCATCGATGTCCTTCTCGATGCGCACGTGAATCCGCTGGGTGTTGGTGCCCCCGACCGAGGATGGGCTGCGGGCCCAGTCCGTGAACTCATTGCTGATCATGATTACGCCGTCACCGTGACTCATTTCGGCATGCACGATGTTGTCGCGGGAGTCGACCAGCACCTCGCTGGCGTCAAAACCGAAAGCGCGTTCCAGCCAGGCCATCGCGGCGCGATTGTCCTTGTAGACGATCGAGGAGATGAAGGCGGGGCGGCGCGGGATGGGAGCGGCCATAGGACACCTATTAATTAACGAAAGTGACAATAGTTAACGAGATTGGCAAGTAACTTGTCAAGCATCGACCGACGAATATGCTCTTGCACCGGACCGGGTGTGCGCGCCGCGGGTCTACGAGCGGGGGTCTGCTTAGCCCCAGCCGGTCAGGCCATGGCTGGCGCCGCTATGGGCCGGACGACCTGGTGCGGCTGAATACCATGAATCGACACCGACGTCGTAATTCACCCGTGACTCGAGGTGGAGCAGGATTCACCGGGTTGCGGCGTAGACATCCCGGTCGGTGAGCGTCTCCAGAAACGCGATGACGTCATCGATCTGCGCCTCGCTCCACACGGGCGCTTGCCCCGCCGAGCGGTTGAGCGGCGCGTCAATGACATCGATATTGCCGCGCCGCTCGTGCGGCAGGTCATCGAACTTGGCCACGACGCCAGCGACGCTGGGGTACCACTGCGCGGCGTCGGTATCCCGCCGAACATAGAACCGCAGCGCCTCCTTGAGGGTGTGGAAGCGGCCGTTGTGGAAGAACACGCGGCGCGCCGCGACATTGCGCAGCCCCGGGGTCTTGAACAGGCCGCACTCCTCCATCGCGCGGGCCTGATCGGTGCGCAGCGGGCCGCACAGTCCCTCATCGTAGTAGCCCGGATCGGCATTGGCCGCAATTTCCCGGTTGCGCGGCACGCCCAAGGCCTCGAACTGAAAATCGGTGAACAGTGGATGCGAGCCGTCGGCGCCCTTGCGGTCGGGATGACAGGCGGCGCAGTTGCCCCCCTTCGGATCCTCGAAAAGGGCAAGCCCGCGCCGCTCCTGCGCAGTGAGCCTGGCGCGGCCCTCAAGATAGTCATCGTACTTGCTGCCATAGGGATGAAAGCTCGGATCCTCGAGTTCGAAGTGCGCGAGCGCCTCACGGGCGCGCGCGAACGCCTGCTGCGGATGCGTGAAAATCGCCTCCCCGAATACCCGTCGAAACTGGCTGGCGTAGGGCGCGACGCTGAGTTTGCGCGCAACTTCCGCAGGCCCCGCATTGGCCATCTCGTTTGGTGCCAGCAGCGAGAACGCGGCTTGCTCCTCCAGCGTGTTGAAGCGTCCATCCCAGCCAAAGCCGCCCGTCGGCGGCTCCTCGCCCTCGAGCAACCGTTCGGTCGGACTTGCGACAAAGGGCTTGGACCACACCGGCGTTCGATTCAACACATAGCGCAGTGAAGGCACGGCCCGCGACCCTTGCCGGTCGTGCGCCAACCCACCCAGCCGCACCGCGGCACCATCCGGCGGCCCGTAGGCCTGCGCGGGGTTATGGCAGCTGGCGCAGGCCAGTCCTCCGGAGGCGGAGAGTGTCGGGTCGAAGAAGAGCTGCCGACCAAGTTGCGCTTGCGCCGACGGCGCGGCCATCGCTTGACTGGTCAGGACCAGGGCGGCGCCAAGGAGCAACGCGAATCGCGGCGGGAGCGCGTGCACGTCAGGGCCGATGCTGGAAGATCGCCTCATCGTTGCCGATGCTATCCAGGCTGTAGCCGGTACGCGGGTCATCGGCCGCGTAGCCCAGATGGCGGTCGAGTCGAAAGATGTCCTCGAGACTGCGCAGCAGACTGTAGTGGTTATAAGGCTTCGCGGAAGTGCTGCCGGGGACGATGAAGGGCGAGAGCAGGACGGCGCCGATGCGATCGCCACCAAAGCCCTGCATCACCAGGTTCACCACCAATGAGGGGGTATTGACCACCGTGAGCGTACCCGGTCGCGTTCCCGCGAGGTTGGGCCCGGGTTGCTGATGGCAACAGGTCTGACCGGGATAAGTGATGGTCTGCGTCGTCTGGCCGGTACTGGCATTCTTGCTCACGCTCGGGGTGACGAACGAACTCTCATCGAAGGTGACGATGAGCAGGCCGTCCTGGCGGTAGGCCGGCGCGGCGAGAATGCGCGGCACCCAGGTGCGCAGGAACTGGTCCGAGGAGGTCAGCCCGCCGGGCTGTCCGTTGGCGCAGGTGGTGCCCGCGACACCCGTGCCGGCACCGTCGTGGCCGTCATTGCACAGGTTCGGGGTGATGAATACCAGGTTCGGCGTGGTGCGCGCCTGCTGCAGATCATCCGGCAAGCGCGTCAGGTTCACCACATTGGCGTCGCAGGATTTTGCATCGATGATCGAGTGGAAGTACATGAACGGGTTATGGCGCGTGGCGTACGCATCCCCCAGCGGCACGGCGCTGCTCGGCGCTTCGGCCGTGTTGGTGCGGTCGGTGCCGACACCGAGCTGCGGATGGCCGCAGGTTGCGCGCTCCCGGGCCGGATCGTTGCCCATGTCCTCCATGTAGCCGCGCCAACTCAAGTGCGCGTTCGCCATCTGGTCCACCAGCGTCTTGACGTGTTTGGCGTAGACGCACCCGCCCGTTGCCACCACCTGGCCCTGCGCCGCCCAGCCGGTCTGGATGACGTCGTTGAAATTTCCTGCAGTGCCGATGAGCCCCGGCAGGCAATCATCGGTGGTGTCCCGGGTCGGTGCCTGGCCGCTGATCAGGGAGATGTAGTTATCCAGGCTCACATGCCCGGTGCCATAGTACTGCGTCAGCAGCGCGCCCATCGGCACCAGCGTCTGGCGCAAATACGGATCCTGGGTACTGTTCTGGAAGGTGTCGGCGTAGTTCTTGTTCTCCAGCACGATGATGAACACGTGCCGGACCTGCGCGGCCGCCGTGGTCACCGCATCGGCGTGGCCGCGGGCCATGCAGGCGCTCGCCACGACGACGGCCGCGGTAGCAGCGAGCAGCTTCACCGCGCAGGCGCCGTATGGTCTATCCAGCGGTCCGCCCAGGCGATGAAGTATTTGAAATTGGGCACGTCGGTGTGGCCGCCCTCATGCTGGCGCCAGGCCAGTTGGCCATCCAGCAGCGCGACGCCGATGTCGGGCTTGCGCGCGTGCTGGTAGTCATCCCCCACACCGAGATCCTTTGCCCCCAGCAGCCGGAAGACCTTGCCGGCGGCGACCGTGGCCATGTAGCTGCCCTGCTGGTCGAGCCACAGCGCATCGCCCATGGCCGGCGACCCGTAGCTGATGAAGGTCGGACGCGGCGCGCACAGGGCAATCAGCTCGGAGGAGTCCACCGGCAGATCGCCCGCGGTCTTCGCCCCGCCACGCGCCGCCGAGGCGCCGTACTTCAGGAAGTTGCCGGCCATCCAGTGATACTCACCCGAGCCGGTGAGGGATTCGACGGCTTCGCCGAAATTACGCCGATGGGGCTTGGCGCCGCCTTCGCCGGAGGAGCCGACCAGCACCATGGCGAAGCGCTCATCGAACGCCATGGTGATGAGCGCCGCCTTGCCGTAGCGCGACACCCCCTCGATGCCCACCTGATTGGCGGCAATGTCGGGATCGTGGCTGACATAGTCGAGCAGGCGACTGGCGCCCCAGGCCCAGGCGCGCAGCGCGCCCCAATCATCCGGCTTGCGGGGCTGCCCTTTGTTCACCAGGCCGATGATGCCCCGCGTCAGGCCCGCCCCGTTGTCCGCCTGGACGGCGGTCGGATCGATCTGCGCAATCGCCCAGCCATCGGCCACGAGCTGCGCGATCGGGTCACTCGGCGGCCGCGCGGCGGGGAAGAAGGGGGGTGTTGGAATCGGTTGCCAGGCCGGATGCCCCTGCAGCACCTCCGCCAGCGCCGGGTTCTCCCGGATCATCGCATCGCGCAGCGCCGCGTTCATCCGGGCGACATCGGCCGCCGAGGGCGGCACGGGGGAGGGAAACGGCGGGGTACCCAGTGCGAACATGATCAGCAGCGGCATCGGCCCGGTGTGATTGACGGGCTTGATGAGCATCACCGGGAAATCCACGGTAATGCCGGGAAAGCCGGAGTTATCGACATGCCCGGTCAGCAGCGTGGCGCTGACCGGTACGGCGCCGATCCGCTCGTTCTCGCTGGCCTTGACCGTGAAGGTCACGGGGGGCGTGTTCGCCGGCACGCGCCCGAGCACTTCACGCTCGAAGTCCGCGACGATCTGCGGCCGGCGCTTCAGGTTCCATTGCGCCGCCGTGGTCACCTTGGCTCCATCGTTCATGCGCAGCGGATCCGGATAGTCCGGATACGGGTTGGCCAGGGCTTCGTCGTAGTTGGCATGGTCGGGCGCCTTCTCGTCGCCGCTGGGACCCTTGCGCAGCGCCGTGATGCCCAGCTGCTGCATCATCTGCTGGTGATCGGTCTCGGTGGCGCGCGCCATTTCGGACGGCGCCTGCGCGAAAGCGCCCGTGACGGTGCACGCGGCGGCCAGGGTCACGACCAGCGCAAGGCGATCTGAGTGCGTCATGCTTTCCCTCTCGGGCTCATTCTACTGCCAACACTGCACTGACTTCGTCGCTGAAGGGCATGTACTGCCCATCGATCCGCAGGCCGCCCGGTCGCTCCGGATCGCGCTGGCCGTGCGGCATGCCGTATTCGAGCAGCACGCCGGCGCAGGCCGGCCAATCCCCTTCGGGCCTGGGTTGATTGCGGCTGGCCCAGGATAGGGTGCCGCACACATTCGAGCCGTATCCATGGGTTTCGGTCCAGCTGGCGCCATGCTCGAGCAGGAAGCGGGCGAGGGTGGCATCACCCTGGAATACGGCCAGGTTCAGTGCGGTCGCCCCCCAGTCCCCGCCATGGGCATCCAGTGGCCAGCCCAGTTGCACCATCAATCTGCCCGCATCCTGCGCGCCGGCCTCGATCAACTCGGGCAGCAACGCGAGTTCGGTGGCGGGCAGGTTGCGGAACAGGTCGGGATTGGCGCGCAGCAGTTCGCGTGCCTCGTCCTCCCGTGCGCAGCCACAGGCCGCGAGGAACTGTTCCGGCACGGCGCCCGGATCGGTGGGGGCGCCCCAGCGGCTGAGCAGCCGTGCCACCTCCGGCAATCCGAAGCGCCGCGCCAGTTGAAAGGAGCTGATGCCACGGGGGGTCAGCGCGCGCGTATCGGCGCCGGCGCTGAGCAATGCCTCATAGTGCACCATCGAAACGCGCCGATGGATCGCCCACAACAAGGGACTGCCAAAGTGGCTGGTCGGAGCGCCCAACGGGGCCTGGTTCGCGTCGGCGCCGAACTGCAGCAGCACCATCAAGGGGGTCGGGTCGGCGAAGTCGAAGGCATGGTACAGCGCATTGTTGGGCGCAATGGGCACGCCGGCTTCCAGCAGCACCCGGGTGATCGCCGGATTGCCCAGGGAGTGATACAGGCACTCGCCGTCATCCGGATTCGCGCCGGCGCCGAGCAGCAGCCGGGTCATCTCCAGGTTCAGGTTCTGCCCGGCCGCCCCGTACAACGCCGTCAGCTTGCCGACGGCTTGGTCGGGATTCGCACCAGCGCTGAGCAGCAGCTTCGCGCAGGCGAGCATCTGCTCCTGCCATTCGGGCAATTGGCACAAGCTCGAGTGCGTGACGGCGAGCAGCGGCGGCAGGTTCAACGGACCGCCGGGGCGATTCGCCCAGCTCGGATCCTCGCTCACGGTTCGCTCCAGGAGCGCGATGTCCCCGGCGGCGCAGGCCAGGTACGGGTCCGCGGTCAGCAGGTCCGGATCATCTTCCAGCCACTGCGCCGCGAGCAAAGGCTTGGCCGTGTGATTACCGCCGGCGGTTTCGCCGGCATACACCAGGCGCAGCCACGCGTGCACGCCACGAGGAACGGATCTTGCAGCGCTAAGTCTCACCATGCCATTCGAAGCCGTCGCGGCCAATCAGCGCGCTCGATGCAGCCGGACCCCAGCTGCCGGCGGTGTAACCCTTGGGGGGTTCACCCAGGCTCGCCCACCCCTCACGAATCGGATCGATCCAGCTCCACGCGGCATCGAGTTCGTCGCGGCGCATGAACAGCGTGAGGTTGCCTTTGACGACATCCATGAGCAGCCGCTCATAGGCATCCAGCGGCCGCTCCTTGAAGGTGCCGGCCAGGTCCAGGGACAGATCGACCGGCCGCAGCCGCATCATCTCCCCGGGGAGCTTGGTCATGATGGTCAGGGTGATGCTTTCATCGGGCTGCAGGCGGATGACGAGTCGGTTGGGAACGTTGATGCCATGCGTACCCTCGAAGATGTGATGCGGCACATCCTCGAATGCCACCACGATCTCGGCACTGCGGTCCTGCATGCGCTTGCCGGTGCGCAGGTAGAAGGGCACCCCGGCCCAGCGCCAGGTCTCGATCTCCGCCTTCAGCGCGACAAATGTCTCGGTCACGCTGCCCGCCGGAACACCCGGCTCCTGCAGATAGCCGGGCACCGGCTTGCCGTCGATGGCGCCGGCGCGGTACTGCCCGCGCACGGTCTTGTGCTGCACGTCGAGTTCGGTCATCGGCTTCAGGGCGCGCAGCACTTTGAGTTTTTCATCGCGCATGGCGTCCGCGTCGCTGGAAGCGGGCGGTTCCATGGCGAGGATGCACAACAGCTGCAGCATGTGGTTCTGGACCATGTCGCGCATGGCGCCGGTCTGGTTGTAGAACTCACCGCGGCCTTCGGCGCCGACGTGTTCGCCGACGGTGATCTGCACATGGCTGATGCGCCCGCGCCGCCACAACGGCTCGAACAGCATGTTGCCGAAGCGCAGCGCGATCAGGTTCTGCACCGTCTCCTTGCCCAGGTAGTGATCAATGCGGTAGATCTGCTTTTCCTGGAAGATCGAGCCGACCAGCTGATTGATGGCCTCCGCGGAGGCACGATCCTGCCCCAGCGGCTTCTCCAGCACCACGCGCGATTTGGCTGTGACGATCCGGGCGCGACTGAGGTTCTCGCAGGTCGAGGTAAACAGGTTCGGCGCCATCGACAGGAACATCACGCGCACCCGCTCTTCGCTGCCGGCGAGCTTCGCGGCGAGACGGTCGAAGTCCTCGGGCACCGTGGCGTTCACGGACAGGTAGTCGACCAACGCGACAAAGGTCTGCCAGTGCGCGGGTGTAAACTCTTCGGCACCCAGGTGCGGGCGGCACTTCGCTTCGACTTCCTGGAGAAAGCCCTCGCGGGTATGGCTGCTGCGTGCCACGGCGATGATGCGCGAGCCGGGGGTGATCTGCCCGGCGCTGACGCGCCGATACAGGGCCGGCATGAGCTTGCGCATGGCAAGATCGCCGGTGCCGCCAAACAGGATCAGGTCGAACGGTTCAAGCTTCTGCATCGTTGTCGCGTCCGTAATGCTACCGACAAGCAGAATAACGCAGATTTCCTACAGGAATGATCGCTATGCCCCCATTTTTGCATCCGCGGGTTATCGAGGTCACGGAGCGCATCCGTGAACGCTCCTGGGCCGAGCGCGATGACTATCTGGCGCGCATGGCCGCGGCCGCCACCGACAAGGTCACGAGTCGCACCCGACTGTCGTGCACAAATCTGGCGCATGGTTTCGCCAGCGCGGATACGCAGGACAAGGCGGCGATCCGGCAGCTGCGCTGGCCGAATATCGCCATCATCAACTCTTACAACGACATGCTCTCGGCCCACCAGCCGCTGGAGCGCTATCCGGTGATCCTGCGCGCCGCGGCGCGCGAGGCCGGCGCCACGGCCCAGGTGGCCGGCGGTGTCCCCGCGATGTGCGATGGCATCACGCAGGGCATGCCGGGCATGGAGCTGTCGCTGTTCAGTCGCGATGTGATCGCGATGGCCACGGGCGTGTCGCTGGCGCATGGCATGTTCGATGCGACGCTGTGCTTAGGGGTGTGTGACAAGATTGTGCCGGGACTGCTGATCGGCGCGCTGGCCTTCGGGCATCTGCCAACCATCTTCGTGCCCGGCGGCCCCATGCCCTCGGGTCTACCCAACAAGGACAAGGCGCGCATCCGCAAGCTGTTCGCCGAAGGCAAGGTCGAGCGCGAGGCGCTGCTGGAGTCCGAAGCCGGCAGTTATCACGCCGCGGGCACCTGCACATTCTACGGCACGGCCAACAGCAACCAGATGCTGATGGAAGTCATGGGACTGCATCTGCCCGGCAGCGCGTTCATAGCCCCGAACACGCCATTGCGCGATGCACTGACGGCCTTTGCGGCCAAGCGCGCGGCGCAGATTACGGCGCTGGGCAGCGACTATCGGCCGCTGGCGCGCATGATCGATGAGCGCGCCATGGTCAATGCCGTGGTCGGACTGCTCGCGACCGGCGGCAGCACCAATCACACGCTGCATCTGATCGCGATCGCCCGGGCGGCGGGCCTGATCCTGGACTGGGAGGATTTTGATCAGCTCTCGGCGGTCGTGCCGTTGCTGGCGCGTATCTATCCGAATGGCTCCGCCGATGTGAATCACTTCCATGCCGCGGGCGGCATGGGGTTCCTGGTGGGTGAACTGCTGGACGCCGGACTGATGCATGCGGATGTGAGCACCGTCGTGGGCCAGGGGCTGCGCAGCTACGCGCAGGAGCCGTGGCTGTCGCCGCAGGGCCTGGCGTGGCGCGATGCACCGGCCGAGAGCGGCGACACTTCGGTGTTGCGACCCGCGAGTGACCCGTTCAGCAAGGACGGCGGCATGAAACTCCTGCGCGGCAATCTCGGACGCGCGGTCATCAAGACTTCGGCCGTTGCGGACGCGCACCGCATCGTGGAGGCACCGGCGCGTGTGTTCAATGACCAGGAAGAAGTGCTGAAGGCCTTCAGGGCCGGGCAGCTGAACTGTGATGCCGTGGTGGTCGTGCGCTACCAGGGACCGCGTGCGAATGGCATGCCGGAACTGCACCAGCTCACCCCGGCACTGGCCTCGTTGCAGGATCGTGGCTTTCATGTCGCCCTGGTCACGGACGGCCGCATGTCGGGTGCGTCGGGCAATGTGCCGGCGGCCATTCATGTCACGCCGGAAGCGATGGATGGCGGAGCGCTGGCGCGGCTGCGTGATGGAGATGTCATCCGGCTCGACAGTCACACGGGTATCCTGGAAGCCAAGGTCACCGCGGCGGCACTGCATGCGCGCACCGTTGAACCGGTTGACTTGCGCGGCAATGACAGCGGCATGGGTCGGGAGCTGTTCAGACTGTTCAGGACCTATGCGGCCGGAGCCGAGCAGGGCGCCGGTGTCGCGGCGTACAAGGTGAATGAATCATGAAGATCCGTGAGCTGTTGGCGCTGGCGCCCGTCATCCCGGTGCTGACCGTGGACAAACTGGAGCATGCGGCGCCGCTGGCGAAGGCGTTGTATGCCGGTGGCCTCAAAGTGCTGGAGATCACTTTGCGCACGGACGCGGCGCTGGCGGTGATCGATGCCATGCGCAGGGCCGTGCCGGAGGCGGTGGTGGGCGCGGGTACGCTGCTGCGGCCCCATGACTTCAAACGCGTCGAGGATGTCGGCGCACAATTCGCGGTGACCCCGGGCCTGACCCCGCAGCTGGCCGAGGCCGCCAGATCGGTCCGATTTCCGCTCTTGCCGGGCATCATCAGCCCCAGTGAAATTCTTCAGGCGCTGCATTTCGGCTACGACACCCTGAAGTTCTTCCCCGCCCAGCAGGCCGGCGGCATCCCGATGCTGCAGGCCTTTGCCGGCCCGTTTGCGAATGTCGCCTTCTGCCCCACCGGCGGCATTTCCCGTGACACGGCGTCGGGCTTCCTCAGGCTGCGCAACGTGTTGTGCGTGGGCGGATCCTGGGTGGCCCCGAATTCCCTGGTCGAGCAGGGCGATTGGGCCGGCATCGAGGCCCTGGCCCGCGACGCCGCCGCCTTGCCCCGCCACAGCTGAAGGCTCAAACCCCGCCGTGACTGTTTGGTGACACTTCGGGCGCGCACCGGTGGTGAGCTTCCCGGATGCACAGAATCGGCATTGTAGGGGTGTCGTATCGGCACGCGAGTGCCGGTCAGGTGGCGCAATTTGCGGTGCCCAAGGATGCCCTGTCCCATCGGCTCGGTCTGCTGCGCGAGGCACTGCAGGGGGCCGAAGTGCTGTATCTGTCCACCTGCAATCGGGTGGAGGTGATCTACGCCACCGCGGAACCCGCCATCGATCGGCGCGGCGATATTTTCCGGGCCCTGACCGGCCGGGAGCCGGTCAATGGCGAGGCTGCGGCCGCCTTGCGGGCCTGGACCGGCGAGGCCGCCGTGGAGCATCTGCTGCTGGTCGCCTGCGGCATGGATTCGGCGCAGGCCGGCGAACAGGAAATCTATGTGCAGCTGCGGGCGGCCTGGCAGGCGGCGCGCGAGGCGCAGGTGAGCGGCCCGTTGCTGGACCGCATACTCAGTGAAGCCATGAACATGGCCCGCGTTGCCCATCGCATCGCGACCCACGATGCACCCTCGTTGGCGGATCTGGCGGTGGCGCGGGTCATGCAGCATCTGCAAGGCCACACGGGAACGCCCGCCACGGTAGGTCTGGTGGGGGTCTCGCCGATGACGCGCCGTTGCGGGCTGCAACTGCGCGAGCGCGGTGTGGCCGTCACGGTGATCAACCGTTCGCTCGATGGCGCCCAGGAGCTGGCCACGGAACTGGGTGCGACGGCGCTGACGCTTGAAGCATTTCGCCACGATCCCGCCAGCCACGGCTGCGCGGCGCTGGTGTGCGCCAGCGGCGCCACCGAGCCGGTGATTGATCGGGCCATGCTGGTGAAACTGGCCAGCGCGCGCCCGCTGCTGATGGATTTTGGTCTGCCGCCGAATGTGGACGTGGATGCCGCACGCATGCTCGATTTCACGCGTGTCGGCATGGATGATCTGGTGCGGACTGCCCGGGACGGCCGGGTCGAGCATCTGCTGCGCCTGGCGCCCGTGCGCGCCGCCATCGATGCGCATCTGGCGCGGCTGCGCGGCGAACTGGCCGCGCGGGCCATCGGGCCGCAGCTGGCGCAATTGCGCGATGATTTCGAGCGCATCACGGCCGGGGAAGTGGCGCGCCTGTTGCGCGAGACGTTGCCGGATCTGGATGAGAGCCAGCGCCGGCAGCTGTCCGGCTGGGGTCGCACGCTGGCGCACCGGCTGGCGCATCTGCCCCTGTCGGGGCTGCGGGCCGCCGCGGAGCACGCCGGGCCGGAAGTCACGGACGCCTTTTTCAAAAGTGCCCGCCTGCGCCGCAAGGCGGATGCCGGCGACCACGAGTGAGTCATGCACAAGTCCGAACCACACGTCAGATCGGAGAGCCTCTACGAGCGCGCACGGCGCGTCATACCGGGCGGTGTCAATTCGCCGGTGCGCGCTTTCCGCGCCGTGGGCGGCTCACCTTTGTTCATCACCCGCGGCTCGGGTCCTTACATCTTTGACGCGGATGGCAATCGCTACCTGGACTTCGTGGGCTCCTGGGGCCCACTGATTCTGGGGCATGCTCATCCGCAGGTGCTCGCGGCCATCAACGAGGCCTGTCGCCAGGGCACCACGTTCGGTGCGCCGTGCGAGGGCGAAGTGCAGTTGGCCGAGCGCGTCGTGAAGTCATACCCGGGGCTGGAACAGGTACGCTTCGTCTCCTCCGGCACCGAGGCCACCATGAGCGCCATCCGCCTGGCCCGTGCCGTCACCGGGCGCGATCTGATCGTCAAATTTTCGGGCTGCTATCACGGTCATGCCGACCATCTGCTCGTGGCCGCCGGCTCGGGTCTGGCAACCTTCGGTACCGCCTCCTCGGCCGGCGTGCCGGCGGCCTTTGTCGCGGCCACCCGCGTGCTGCCACTGGATGATGAGCAGGCCGTGCGTGACCTGTTCGCGCGCGAGGGTTCGGCCATCGCCGCGGTGATCATTGAGCCGGTGCCCGCGAATCACGGGCTGCTCCTGCAGCGCAAGGCCTTCCTGAACCTGCTGCGCGAGGAAACGCAAAAATCCGGCGCGCTGCTGATATTCGATGAAGTGATTTCGGGTTTTCGCGTGGCCAAGGGTGGCGCGGCGCAGTACTACGGCATCACCCCGGACATGGCGACCTTCGGCAAGGTCATCGGCGGCGGCATGCCGGTCGGCGCCTTCGGCGCCTCAACCGCCATCATGAGCCGCCTTGCACCGGATGGGGATACCTACCAGGCCGGCACGCTGTCGGGCAATCCGGTGGCCATGGCCGCCGGCATCGCGACCCTGGACATCCTGGACCGCGAGTCCGCGTGGGTGCAGCTGGAGGCGCGCGGCGCGCGGCTGGAAAAACTGCTGGCGCCCATTGTCGGCACCGCGCCGTTTCCCCTGCACCTGGTGCGCTTAGGCAGCCTGCTGTGGTTGTCGTTGCACGATGAGCCGACGCTGCGGCGCGCCGCTACGCTATCCCCGCAAGCGGCCACGCGCTTCCAGAAGCTCTTCCATGCCATGCTGGCGCGCGGCATCTATATCGCCCCATCGGCGTACGAAGTGACCTTTGTCTCGCTGGCTCACGGCGATGATGACCTGCAGCGCTTCGCCGCCGCCCTGGCCGCCTCCGTGCCGATCGCGGCCGCCTGATTTTTGAAAATGCAACGCACCCGCCTGTTTCAGCTCACCGTCCTGCTGCTGGTCATCGTGGCCGCGGTACAGGTGGGCTATTGGATCTATGACCAGCAGCAACGCGGCGTGGAAAGAACCGCGGCGCTGACCCGGCTCTACGATCAGCAAAGCGCCGCAGCGCGCAACATGGTCGCGGCCGGCATGTCGTTGGAAATTGTGCGTTCCGTGTTCCCAGACCTGTACGTGACTTCAACCCAGGCCGGGCTCGCCCCGGAGCATCAAGCCGAACTGCGCAGCGATCAGCAGCGGCGTCTGACCCAATACCAGTGGGAAGGCGGGTTCTTCCTGGTCGCATTGCTGGCCTGCATCGGCGTGGTATTCGCAGCGCTGCGCGCGGAAACCCGGGTGCTCAATGAACAGGAACAGTTCCTGGCGCTGGTGTCGCATCAGTTCAAGACACCCCTGGCCAGCCTGCAGCTGTCACTGGAAACCATGAACCTGCGCGAGCTGCCGCCGGAGCGCTCGCGCGCCTTGATGGATCGCATGTTCTCGGATCTGACGCGCATGGGCGCGATGGTGGGCCAGATCCTGGACAGCTCGCGCCTGTCACACGGCCGCATGGAATTGAAGAGCGAGCCGGTACCGCTGGATGTCGCCGTGTACCGGATCATGAGCCAGTACCTGGAGCGGGCGCAGACCGATCACATCAGCATCGAGTGGCACGTGCCGGCGCAGCTGCAGGTGCAGTCCGATCCCATGGCAGTGGACGCCGTGGTGCGCAATGTTCTCGAGAACGCGCTGGCCGCCGTGGCGCCGGTGGGCGGTGGCAAGGTCACGCTCACGGCGCGTGCCGTGGGGGATGAGATTGAACTTGCCGTGCGCGACAGTGGCATCGGCTTTCGCCCCGCGGACCAGGAGCAGCTGTTTCGCAAATTCTCGCGGCTCAACGCCGGTGCGGGCAGCAGCTACTACGGCACCGGGCTGGGTCTGTTCATCGTGGAGCGGCTGATGCTGCTGTCCGGTGGCCGGGTCAGCGCCAGCAGCGAAGGCCTGGGGCGCGGCGCCGAATTCCTGCTGCACTGGCCGCGCGCGGCGGATCCGGCGAGCTCATGAGCAACCCGGTCTATCACGTGCTGGTGGTCGAGGATGATCCGCACCTGGCGGCGGGCGTGGTCGAAAATCTGCGCGCCGAAGGCTATGAGGTGGACTCCGTCGGGGATGGACGCAAGACGGTGGATTGGTTCGAGACCCACAGCTGCGATCTCATCGTGCTGGATGTGATGCTGCCGGGGATGGATGGCTTCGAGGTCTGCAGCACGCTGCGCGGCCGCGGTACCACGACGCCGGTACTGTTCCTCACCGCCCGCGGTGATGCGGCGGATCGGATCCGCGGCCTGGAAGCGGGCGGCGATGATTACCTGGCCAAGCCGTTTCATCTGCAGGAGTTCCTGCTGCGCGTGCGCGCCATCCTGCGACGCTGGGACTGGTATCGCGCCTCGACCCGCGCCACCGGCTCGGATGTCCTGAGGTTCTGCGGCAACGAAGTGAATTTTCGCGCCTTCCGCGGTCGCTCCTGGAACGGTGAGGAGCAGGAGCTCACGGAAAAGGAAGCGATGATTCTCAAGGTGCTGGCCGAGAAGCCGGGCGAAATCGTTTCGCGTGAGGACCTCCTGGAACGGGTGTGGGGTTATGACGTCTTCCCCTCCACGCGCACCGTGGATAATTTCATTCTCAAGCTTCGCAAGCGCTTCGAACGCGATCCGGCCAACCCCATCCATTTCCTCACGGTGTGGGGGGTGGGCTACCGCTTCCTCTCCGGCGACGAACCATGAGCGCGCGCACGCTGCGGATTGGCACACGCGCTTCGGCCCTCGCCCTATGGCAGGCGAACCGGGTCGCGGACCTGATCCGCGCGCAGCCGGGCGCGCCGGATGTAGCGCTGGTGCATATCAAGACCGAGGGCGATGTGCGCACCGACATCCCGTTGTGGGCCACGGGCGGGCGTGCGTTCTTCACGCGCGAGATCGATCGCGCCCAGCTGGCCAACGACGTCGACATTGCCGTGCATTCGCTCAAGGATCTCTCGACGCTGATTGCGGAAGGCCTGGAGCTGGCCGCGGTGCTTGAGCGTGAAGACCCGCGCGATGCCCTGCTGACCCCGCACGGCGCGAGCCTGATGGATCTGCCCAAGGGTGCGCGCGTGGGCACCAGCAGCCTGCGCCGGCGCGCCTTCCTGCTGCGGGCCCGCCCCGATCTGTCGCTGCTGGAGCTGCGCGGCAATGTGCCCACGCGCATCGAGCGGCTGGCCGAGGGCAAGTACGATGCCATCGTGCTGGCCGCGGCGGGCCTGAAGCGCCTGAATCTCACCGCCCATATCGCGGGCTACATCGAACCTGCGGTGATGCCCCCGGCGGTATCACAGGGAGCCATCGGCGTGTGTGCCCGTGCCGGGGATGAATCGGCCTTGCGTTGGCTGCGTGCATTGGATCATCGCCAGACGCGCACTGCGGTGACGGCCGAGCGCGCACTGCTGCGGCAGATCGAAGGCGGATGCCAGGTGCCGCTGGGGGCGCTGGCGACGGTGACCGGCAATCGCATGAGCATTGCGGCCAGCGTGTGCGCACTGGACGGCAGTGTGTCGATTGATCGCCAGGACGAGGCGGCTGTCGCAGAGGCAGCAGCCTTGGGCATGCGCGTCGCGGACCAGTTGCTGGCGCGTGGCGCGGCCAATATCATTGCACAGCAACGAACGCCCACCCTGGTGGAGCTGCCGTGAGTGCCGCGGTCATCGTGACGCGCGATGAGCCGGCCAACGGCCCTCTGAGCCGCGAATTGCGCGCCCTGGGCCTTGAAGTACTGGGCTGGCCGGTGCTGAACATCGGGCCGGCCGGCAATGGCGAGGCGCTCGATCAGGCCCTGCGCCGGCTGAACCAATTCGACTGGCTGGTGTTTGCCAGCCAGCATGCGGTGGCCGAAGTGGCGCGCCGGGTACCGGTGCCCCCGGCCTATCTGAACATCGCGGCGGTGGGTGCGCGCACGGCGCAGGCCTTGATCACTGCCGGCTGGGCGGTCGGCGCAGTGCCCGAGGAGCAGACCGCGGAAGGGCTCGTGGCGCTGCTGGTGCCGCAGCTCACGCCAGGCATGAAAGTGTTGTTTCCGGCCGGCTCGCGCTCGCTGCCCACGCTGCGCGAGGGACTGAGCGGCGCCGGCGCCATCGTCACCCAGGTCGAAGCCTACTCGACCCTTGCCGGCACGCTCGATATCCCGACCTGCCAGCAGCGGATTGCGCGACGCGACATCGGCGCCGTCACCTTTACGAGCCCCTCGGCGATTGAGGAATTGGATCGGGCCTTGGGCACGACGGCCTTCAATCAACTGCTCGACAGCGCGACGCCGATCACGCTGGGGACGACCACCGGTCGCACCCTGGCAGCGCGCGGCTTTGCGAGCGTACTGGCCATGCCATCGACGCTGACGGGCATGGCCCAGACCACCTTACGATTCATCCAGACGAGAGCATGACTATGGGTTTCCCGACGGCAAGACCGCGCCGCCTGCGCCAAAGCGACAGCTGGCGGGCGATGGTGCGCGAGACCGAACTATCAGTCTCAGACTTCGTGTATCCGATGTTCATCGTGCCGGGTACGAAAGTGCGGCACGCGGTCTCGGCCATGCCCGGAGTGTCGCAGTTCTCGGTCGATGAAATCATTCTCGAGGCGCGCCAGGTCGCGCACAGCGGCGTGCGGGCCGTGATCCTGTTCAGCGCGCCCGATACCAAGGATCCGCAGGCCTCCGCGTTCCTCGATCCCAACGGCCTGGTGCCGCGCGCGGTGGCGGGCATCAAGCAGGTCTGTCCGCAGCTGCTGGTATGGACCGACGTGTGTCTGTGCAGCGCCACGGATCATGGCCACTGCGGTCATGTGCTGCCCAATGGGATGATCGACAATGATTCATCCATCGCGACGCTGGCCAAAGTCGCACTCAATCATGCGCGCGCCGGGGCGGATGCGGTCGCGCCGAGCGACATGATGGATGGGCGCGTGGCCGCCATCCGCCAGTTGCTGGATGCGAACGGCTTCGCGGACACCCCCGTCGTGTCCTATGCGGCCAAGTATGCGTCGGCCTTCTATGGGCCGTTCCGGGAAGCGGCGGATTCGGCACCGGCGTTCGGGGATCGGCGCTCCTACCAGATGGATCCGGCCAATGTGCGCGAGGCGTTGCGCGAAGTGCTGGAGGATGTGGATGAGGGCGCCGACATGGTCATGGTCAAACCGGCCGGTCCTTACCTGGATGTGATCCGGCGCGTGCGCGAAGCCGTGAACATTCCGGTGGTCGCCTACCAGGTGTCCGGCGAATACAGCCTGCTCAAAGCCGCCGCCGAGCGCGGCTGGATCGATGAGCGGGCCGCGGCCCTCGAAACCCTCATCGGCATCAAGCGCGCGGGCGCAGACCTGATCCTGTCCTACTTCGCCCCGCAGATCTCGAGCTGGCTGCGATGAGCACCGTGACGGCGCCGGCCGAGGATTCGGTGTTCATCAAGGCCTGCCGCCGCCAGGAAGTGCCGCATACCCCGGTTTGGGTGATGCGCCAGGCCGGCCGCTACCTGCCCGAATATCGCGAACTGCGCTCGCGCGTCGACTTCGTCACGCTGACCCGCAGCGCGGAGCTGGCCGCGGAAGTTACGCTGCAGCCGGTGACGCGCTTCCCGCTCGATGCCGCCATCCTGTTCAGCGATATCATGACGCCGCTGCAGGGCATGGGTATCCCGCTGACCTTCGAGCCCGGACCGGTGGTGGCGACCCCGATCCGCACGCTCGAGCAGGTGCAGGCACTGCCGACCCTGTATCCGGAGCGCGATGTGCCCTTTGTGCTGGATGCCGTGAAGCTGGTGCGTGCGAATGCGCCGCGCGGCGTGCCCTTGATCGGTTTTGCGGGCGCACCGTTCACGCTGCTTTGTTATCTGGTCAACGGCAAGCCGTCGAAGGAGTTCGGCATCGCCCGCAGCTTCCTCTACAACCAGCCCGAAGCGGCGAGCTTGCTGATCGACCATCTGGCCGATGCCATGGCCGCTTATCTGTCGGCCCAGGCGCGCGCGGGTGCCCAGGCGCTGATGCTGTTCGAGTCCTGGGCGGGCCTGCTGGCGCCGCCGCAGTTCCGGCAGTTCGCACTGCGCGGCGCGAAGCGGACACTCGGTGCACTGAGAGCCCTGGGCGTTCCGCTGATCTATTACGCCAACCAGGGTTCGGCCCTGATGGAGGAAGTGCGGGCGCTGGATGTCGATGTCATCGGGGTGGACTGGCGCTCCCCGCTGAGCGCGGTGCGCCGCGCCCTGGGACCCGACAAGGCGGTGCAGGGCAACCTGGATCCCGCGGCCTTGTTTGCTGCACCCGAGGAACTTCAGCGCCAGATCGACATCGTGCTGGCCGAAGCGGGCCCGGGTCCGGGTCATATTTTCAACCTGGGCCATGGCATCTGGCCGGACACGGATCCGGATGCCGTCGCCCGTCTCATCAATCATGTGCATGCGCGTACCGCGCGCAGTGCGCGAGGTCCCGCATGAACACAGGTTCCGATCCCTTCGCACCGACGGCCGCCGCCTGGTTTCACGATCTGCAGGCGCGCATCTGCGCGCGCTTCGAATCCCTTGAGGACAGCGCGCGCTTCAACGTCCGGCCCTGGACCAATCCCGAAGGACACCGTCTGCAGGGGGGCGGTGACAGCCGCCTGATGCGCGGGGAGGTCTTCGAAAAAGTTGGCGTCAACTTCAGCCATGTCTGGGGGCTTTTTCCGCCGCAGTTCCGCAGCCAGGTCCCCGGTGCGCAGGAGTCGGAGGGGCGCTTCACGGCCACCGGAATTTCGCTGGTGGCGCACATGACCAATCCCCATGTGCCCGCGGTGCACATGAACGTGCGCTACCTTTGCACCAGCCACGCCTGGTTTGGCGGCGGCGCTGACCTGACGCCGACTTTTCCATTTGACGAAGACACCGCGGACTTCCACGCCGCCCTGCGCACCGCCTGCGACGGTTATCGGCCGGATGCCTACGCCGAGTACAAAGCCTGGTGCGACCGGTATTTCTTTCTCCCCCATCGCAAGGAGCCGCGCGGCGTGGGCGGGATTTTCTTCGATGAGCTGGCCAGCGGCGATATGGAACGCGATTTTGGCTTCGTACGGGCGGTGGGCGAGGCGTTCCTCGACGTTTATCCCACCCTGGTCGAACGACGCTTACACACGCCGTACTCGCAGCCCGACCGTGAGCAGCTGTTCTTCAAACGCGGTCGCTACGTGGAATTCAATCTCGTGTACGACCGGGGTACCAAGTTTGGCTTCGCGACGGACGCGGACCCGGAGGCCTACCTGATGAGCCTGCCGCCGATCGTCAAATGGTGAACGCGGCTGATCAGCTTCCGGGGAGTTTCGTGACCGAGGCGCTGGGCAGGCGTTCGAGCGTCCGATCGGACAGCCAGTCCGGATCGGGCAATTCCACGAAGGCTTCGCGCAGCGCGGCGCTCCAGCGCGAACGGATGCTGCGGAAGTAGACATTTTCGGCATCGATGCTCATGTGCCGCGCAACGCAGAACTGGTCGCGGCGCACGATCACCAGATCCAGCGGCAGGCCGACCGACAGATTGGACTGGATGGTCGAGTCCATCGACACCAGCGCGCACTTGGTAGCCTCGTTCAAACTGCTGCTGCGGCGGATCACGCGATCAATGATGGGCTTGCCGTACTTGGATTCGCCGATCTGGAAGTACGTGGTCTCAGGCAGCGCCTCGATGAAATTTCCGGCTGAGTAGATGCTGAACAGCCGCGGCTCCTCATTACGGATCTGGCCGCCGAGGATCACGCTGGCGTTGAACTCGACGCCGAATTCGTGCAGCGACGCGGCATCGCGCCGATGTACCTCGCGCAGCGCTTCACCGACGCAGCGTGCGGCTTCGAACATGTTGGTGGCGGACTGCAGGTCCAACTCGCGCCGGGTGATGCTGTTCTCATGTTCGCGCAGCAATGTGACCACGGCCTGGGTGATGGCAAGATTGCCGGCGCATTGCAGCACCATGACCCGCTCGCCCGGGCGCTGGAACACGGAGGTCTTGCGGAAGCTGTTGATCTGGTCGACCCCCGCACTGGTGCGGGAGTCCGCCAGAAAAACGAGGCCGGTGTCGAGCAGCATGCCGACGCAGTACGTCATGGTCGCGGATCCTGAAGAGTTTAAAACACCCAGGCGCTACCATAACGCATGCGCCTCGGTCGTGGTCTACGCTGCCTTAAGATAGGGCGCCCGATGTGAATTTTGAGCATTATTTGTGCACAAGACATTGACTCCGTCACAAAATTTCGCGCCGGCCCTGATCACCTGGCAGGTGAGCCACGGCCGCCACGACCTGCCATGGCAGAAGGACCGCACCCCGTACCGGGTATGGGTCTCCGAAATCATGTTGCAGCAGACGCAAGTTTCAACCGTCATCGGCTACTTCGAGCGCTTCATGGCGCGCTTCCCGGATCCGGCGCACCTCGCGGCAGCATCCCTCGATGAGGTGCTGCATTTGTGGACCGGCCTGGGCTACTACGCGCGTGGCCGCAACCTGCATCGTGCGGCGATACGCATTCGGGATGAGTTCCAGGGTGAGTTTCCGACGCGGTTTGAAGATGTCGAAAGTCTGCCCGGTATCGGGCGCTCCACCGCCGGCGCCATCCTGGCGCTAAGCCAGGGCCAGCGGTTCACCATCATGGACGGCAATGTGCGCCGGGTCCTGAGCCGCTGGTTCGGCATTGACGGCGACCCGACCGACCGGGGCACCACGAATCTTTTGTGGAGCCGCGCCGCGCAGTGCACGCCGCAGGATCGGGTCGACACCTACACCCAGGCCATCATGGATCTGGGTGCAACCGTGTGTACTCGCCGCAACCCGCTGTGCATGCATTGTCCTGTTTCCGATGGATGTTACGCACGGCAGACGGGTCGGCAGCATGAACTGCCCGCCGCGAAAGCCAGGCGGGCCATCAGGCCTGCCCGACACACACATATGGTCCTGGCGCAGCGACCCGATGGCAGCGTCTTTCTGCGCCAGCGGCCGCCGGCCGGAATCTGGGGTGGGCTATGGGCGGCGCCGGCCTTCGACAACGCCGCTGAGGCCTTGGGCTTTGCAGCCCAGAACCTGGGCGGCGAGCCCATTGAGCTACCGGTCGTCCAGCATGCATTCACCCATTTTGATCTCACCATCACCCCCTGGCTGGTACGCTGCGACGGTCGATCCGTCCCCGGGACCGGCGCCGTGATGGAGGCGCCCGACGGCCTTTGGTATAACGCGCGCCAACCCGCCCGCGTTGGCCTGCCGGCACCCATGAAAAGCCTGCTCGATCGCCTTGATGAGGAATCCTAGATGGCCCGAATGATCCAGTGCGTGTATTTAAAGCGCGAGGCTCCCGGCCTGGACCGCCTGCCATATCCCGGTCCGCTCGGCCAACGGATATACGAGGGCGTATCGAAGGAAGCCTGGGCTAAGTGGCTGTCCCATCAGACGATGTTGATGAACGAGTACCGGCTGACTCCCGTGGACCCCAAGGCCCGCAAGTTCCTCGAAGCGGAAATGGAGAAATTCTTCTTCGGCGCCGGGTCCCGAAAGCCGGAGGGCTACAAGTCTCCCGAGCCCACCTGAACGTTGATTTGCGCACCCGACCCTCCACCCGGAAGCCGCTCCCGGCGTCTGCCGGCAAGAATCAATGACTTGTGCGCCGGGAGACCGGCAAGGAGTAGGCGGTGAGCGTCCGCCGCGATGAAGGTGTAGCGATCCGCATCGGCCCCGAGCCGTGCGCCGTCATCCGCGAGGGTGCCGGTGAAGCGTCGGCAGGGGATCGTGCAGGCCAGCCATCGAGCCGCGTAAGTAATTTCATCCAGGGTGCCGACGCCGTAAGTTTCGCGGAAGGCAACACGGGAGGACGCGCCAGCGCGAGTGTCCGACCGACCCTGCGTGGTCCGAGACCCTGGCATGTACGGACGCTCCTTGCACGGGAACCGGGAGATCTCCAGCTCGATCACTCGCTTATTGGGGTGGTCCGCATCGGGAAGGCGAGGAGCCGTAGCCGATGATGCACGAGCCGGAGAAGTCAGACCCCTCTACAGTAGCTGCGAAGCCGGCGAACAACCCCAATGGATTGGGTGCGGAGTCGGTGGAGCGAAGGGCGGGGGCCGAGGGAAACACGACCAAGGACCGCATGCGCCGGACGCCGAGCCGGGTAAGCATGTCATCGGGACTTGAGCGTGTACGGGAGCGAGCGAAGACCGAGAGGAAGGAATGGTTCACGGCTCTGCTGCACCACGTGGATGTCGATTTACTGCGAGCGGCCTTTTCCCGGCTCAAGCGGGATGCGGCACCCGGAGTGGATGGACTGACGTGGCGGGAGTATGAGCAGAGCCTCGAAGTCAACCTTATGGATCTGCATGCACGCGTTCACCGCGGCGCCTATCGGGCGCAGCCCTCGCGACGCAAGTTCATCCCGAAAGAGGATGGACGAGAGCGGCCGTTAGGGATTGCGGCGCTGGAAGACAAGATCATCCAGCGGGCGGTGGTGGAAGTGTTCAATGCGATTTACGAGGAAGATTTTCTGGGGTTCTCGTATGGGTTTCGACCCGGGCGCGGTCAGCATGATGCGCTGGACGCTCTCGCCGTCGGGATTACCCAAACGCCAGTGAACTGGATTGTAGACATCGACGTCCGATCCTTTTTCGATACGGTGAGTCACGAGTGGCTCATCCGGTTCGTGGAGCATCGGATCGCTGATGGACGCATGATCCGCCTGATTCGCAAGTGGTTGAAGGCCGGGGTGATGGACGATGGACAGTGGAGCTCGAGTGAGACTGGTACCCCGCAAGGGGCAGTAGTTACTCCCCGAACGCAAAAGGTAACTTTCAGTTTGAACGCCTGATTGCTGGGTGGCGGGCGTTGCCGGTGCTTGACTTGCGCCGTAAACGGTAATACATATATGGCATATGTCAAGGGCCACC
>Ga0182030_10003228_pt1 | contig 34801 bp, 27 predicted proteins | sample 812S3MmetaG_FD_121299 | JGI IMG/M metagenome (GOLD analysis project Ga0182030, IMG submission 121299) | Permafrost microbial communities from Stordalen Mire, Sweden - 812S3M metaG (Illumina Assembly) | ecosystem: Environmental > Terrestrial > Soil > Wetlands > Permafrost | place: Sweden...
CGCATTGCGTAGCGGCGTGTCGTGAGAACGCCGCTGATTTCCTTTGCCCAGCCCGCGGACAATTAACCGCGGCATGGCCAGGCTGGAGGTGCGGACTTGTTCGCCCGCTGGTCGGGGTGTTCGGCGTCGCGGAGGTGGTAATGCGGCGTTCTACCGAGACGCCGCTACGATCAAGGGGGAGGGGCTCCGCTCTACCGGTGCCTTGCGAGCTGACCGGGCGGCGGCTGCTGCGGAGCCCATCGCATTGCGTAGCGGCGTGTCGTGAGAACGCCGCTGATTTCCTTTGCCCAGCCCGCGGACAATTAACCGCGGCATGGCCAGGCTGGAGGTGCGGAGTTGTTCGCCCGCTGGTCGGCGTGTTCGGCGTCGCGGAGGTGATAATGCGGCGTTCTGCCGAGACGCCGCTACGATCGAGGGGGAGGAACTCCGGTCTCCCGGTGCCTTGCGAGTCGGCCGGGCGCCGGCTGCCGCGGAGCCCGTCCCGTTGCGTAGCGGCGTGTCGGCAGAACGCCGCTGATTTCCTTTGCCCAGCCCGCGGACAATTAACCGCAGCATGGCCAGGCTGGAGGCGTGGAGTTGTTCGCACGCTGGTCGGGGTGTTGGGCGTCGCGGAGGCAATAATGCGGCGTTCTACCGAGACGCCGCTACGATCAAGGGAGGGGCTCCGCTCTACCGGTGCCTTGCGAGCTGGCCGGGCGGCTGCTGCTGCGGAGCCCATCGCATTGCGTAGCGGCGTGTCGTGAGAACGCCGCTGATTTCCTTTGCCCAGCCCGCGGACAATCTATCGCGGCATGGCCAGGCTGGAGGTGTGCAGTTGTTGGCCCGCTGGTCGGGGTATTGGGCGTCGCGGAGGCAATAATGCGGCGTTCTCACGAAGCGCCGCTACGACATGCAGCCCATGAAAATGTAACATTCAAACCCTTGCGCCATGTTACGAACTGTCACAGATTCGTCACAATCAGGGCGCACACGGGATCCTGGCACGAGTCGTGCCGATGGCGCCGGGTGCCAATGGAAGAGCGGAAAATGAAACCAAACCAGACGGATGTGGAAAAAGTGCCGACCACCGTGTCGGGTCCAGAACTCGGGGCGGAGGCGGCGAGCGCCAAGCTGGCGGCCGAAGCCGCCCGCGAGCACGTGCGGGAGGCGAAGGCCAGGCTCAAACAGGCCAGGAAGGCGCTGAAACAGGCCAAAAAGCACGCCAAGGAGACCCGCAAGGCCGCCAAGGCCGCCACCAAGAAACTGAAAGCGGCGGGGGCGAAAAAAAAGGAAGCGGGGAAAAAATCCACCGCCCCAAAAAAGACCGTTAAGAAAGCGACTCCGGCCACCGTCACGGGCAACGGCCGCGGCTGACCGTCCGTCAGCCCGCCTGGTGCGCCACCGCCGCTTCCTGTGGCCGCCCCATCGCCGGGAGTGGCAGCAGATCGTCCGCTCTCCACGGTTCCCCGACTTGGTTCGCCTCGTTCCGTGCCTCCAACTCCAGCCCGGGATCAAACGCGGGAGCCGCGTCGTCCCGATAGAGGGTGATGGAAACCCGCTCGTTGACGCGGATGCACTCCTTGATCGCCGCGGGGTCCTTCTCGCAGGAGAGCAGCGTCTTCCAGGAGTAGATGTGCTTGGGCTTGTGGAAGTCGCTGTTCGCCAGCAGCGGGAGGCGTTTCAGGCTCACCGGGCCGAACAAATTGTTCCGGTTGGCGATTTCCCAGGCGTCGATGAGCGGTACGAACTGCTTTTGGTTCTCCCACAGGTAGAGCGTGTCCTTGGCCCATTCGGATTTCATCACGTGCGGGTGCGACGCGACCGCCAGGCCCCCTTGGATGTGGATCTGCTGGATGGTCTCCACCAGATCAATGCGCGGGCTGATGGGCTCCTTCAAATCGATGCCCAGCAGGTGGGCGGATGATTTCGGGGTCGGGCCGTCCTTGTTGAACTCCAGCCCGGTCATCACCAGCATACCGTATCGGCGCCAAGCCCGCCGCGCCTCCCGCGCCACCACCTCAAAATACTCATGGATCTGGTCGGGGCTGAGCGTGTAGGGGGTGAGACGTGACAGCTTGCCAATGAGCCGCCGCGTGTCCGTCCAGTGATCGGTGATGCAGATGCAGTCGAAGCCCCGGTGGCCGTAGAAATCCACCACCTCGGGCACCGTGAGTTTGCCGTCGGAGTAGTTGGTGTGGAGGTGGAAGTCGCACAACAGAGGGCGGGCGCGGCGGCTTTGCCGGGCCGCGATCGGGGGGACGGCGGCCTTGGCGGCCTGGCCGTTCCGCCGGGCGGGAACCTCCCCGGGCGGGCGGGCGCAGCGGTTGGACCGGTGGCATTCCGCGAGCACAAACCGGGCGATGCGGATCGAGGCGTCGGGCTGGCTCAGCGCCTCCAACCGCCGGCGCCAGTCGAGCCAGAGTCGTCCGCCGTCGGCGAGCGCCTGGCTGACGGCCGCCGCGATCTCCTTGCTCTTCTCCGCGATGCGCCCGCCCCCCAGATGAACGATCAGGCGGGCGTTCCCCTCCTCCTGCCCGGGGATGACCTGATTGATGATCATCGGGCACCGGGCCGCGATGGCCTCCTGGACCGACGCGCCTCCCGCCTTCCCGATCACCAGGTGGCTGCGCATCATCAACTCCGGCATCTGATTGGTCCAGCCGAGGAGATGGAGTCGGTCCCCATGTTTGCGGACCCGCTTGGCCAGTTTCTCCTTCAGTTCCGCGTGGCGTCCCACCGTCACGGTCAGCTCCACCCCGGGGATGTCCAGCAGGCGGTTGATGACCTTGCCGGCGTTCTTCTTCCCCGTGTTGATCACGTAGAGGATGCGGAACGCCTGGCCGCGCGCGGGCGGCTTGGGCGCGTCGGCGGCCGGCTCCGCGAAGCGCGGGCTCACCGGAAAGCCAAAGGCGAGGACCCGGGCGCTCTCCACCCCGGCGCGGCGCAACACTTCCGCGGACTCCTCGTCCGCCACGACATAGAAGTCGCTGGGGGCCCGGTACCACACCGAGTTGATGGTGCGGGAATCGGTGATCACCGTGACCAGGGAGAAGGGGAGCTCGCAATGGTCCTTGAATACCGTGTGAATAAGCTGTGCGTAACTCGGGTAAGTGCTGATGACGCAATCCGGCTGGATCTCCTCGATCAAGGCCGCCAGCGAACGCTCCATCCGCCCGAGCGTCCAGCGGTTGTCAGCCAGCCACGGGGTCCGATCCACCAGCTTGAAAATGCCGGACCAAACGCTCGGCGCGTAGCGCACCAAGCCCAGGTAAGCCTTCCGGGCAACCGTGTTCAAGCGCCGATAGCTCCGCTCGAACAGGTCAACCACCGTGACCGTCGCCTCGGGGGAGATCTGCTCGATGGCCTCGCGAATGTTGTGTGCGGCCGCGTTGTGGCCATCCCCGAACCCGGCGGTCAAAATGAGAATCTTATTCACAAGTTATTCACCGTTGTTGGTGAGTAACCTGCCAAAGGCCCGTGACGCGGGAATGGCCGGCGGGTGACAAATAGGAGACAAAGCGCCCGGCCCGGGCCAGACGGGGCGCACGTGGAGCCCGCTACAAGTACGGCGTGGCCAGCCGGGCGATCCCATCCCGGAGCCTCGCCGGCCAAGGTCGGGCATCGACCTCTGCCAGCGTGACCTCCCGGGCGACCGCGAGCCGGGCGGCGAACAGGCCGCCCAGCCGGTCGGCCAGGGCGGCGTCATAACATTCGAGGTTAAACTCGAAATTCAGCCTCAGGCTGCGGGCGTCCCAATTGGCGGACCCAAGCAACACCCACGCCCCGTCCACCAGCATCAGTTTCGAATGGTCGAACGGTGGCGGGGAGAGCCAGATGCGGCAGCCGTGCGCCAGCACCTGCCACCACATGGCGCGGGAGGCCCAATGGACGAAGGGGAGGTTCGAACTGGCAGGCAGGAGGATGTCCACCTCCACGCCGCGGAGGGCGGCGAGATTCAGGGCGGAGATGACCGCGGAGTCGGGCAGAAAGTACGGGGTGGCGATGCGGACAGAGTTCCGTGCGGCGGCCAGGGCCGCCAGGAGCGTCCAGCGGAGTTTCTCAGAATCCTCGTCGGGTCCATCGGGCACCGCGCGGGCGAGCACCGAACCTCCGGCCACCGGCGGCGGGAACCACCCTTTGCCGCGCAGCCGCTCGCCGGTGGCAAACCGCCAGTCCTCGGCGAAAGCCTCCTGCAATTGGCTCACCACCGGGCCGTGGACCCGGAAATGGAGGTCGCGAACCCCCCGCCGCGGGTGGCCGGCCAGGCAGTGCCCGGCGCGGATGTTGATGCCCCCCGTGAACCCGCAGCACCCGTCCGCCACCAGGATCTTCCGGTGCGTGCGGAGGTTCAGGGAGACCAGCCGCAGCAGGCTGGTGCGCGGATGGAACAGGGAATGGGGGACTTGTTCGCGCCGGAGTTCGTGCCGGATGGTCGGCCAGGAATAGAGGATGCCCGCGCCGTCCACCAGCACGCGGACGGCGACCCCGCGGCGGACGGCCGCGCCCAACGCCTGCGCGAACGCCCGGCCCGCCTCGTCGCGGTCGAAGATGTAGGTCTCGAGGGAAACGGTGTGGCGGGCCTGGTGGATGGCCGCCAGCATCGCCGGATAGGCCTCATCGCCGTCGACCAGCGGTTCCACCCGGTTGCCCGGGAGCAACGGATGGCCCACCACGCGCTGGACCGATCGCTCGAGTTGGGCCAGGTGTCCCCCCGCGGGAGGAAGGGGCAGCGGTGGATGGCCGGTCGGCGCCCCGGGGGTTTGGCGGCGGCGCCCGCTTCGCCGCAGAATCCGGGCGCGGCGGCGGATCCGGTTCACGCCGAAGAGGAAGTAAAGGAGCGGGCCGGCGAGCGGGACGAACCAGACAAAGGCGGCCCAGGAAAGGGCGCTGCGGGGTTCGCGCTTGTAGAGCACCGCGTGCGCCGAAGCCGCCACCGAGAGCAAACCCGAGACGCCGGCCAGCACCAGATGCCACAACTCGAACCCCCGCCATGGTTGGATAACCATCAGAGCCATCGAGCTTCATGTACACCAGGAATGGCCTCCTGACCACCGCATTGGGATTCTCCCTCGCAGGAAGACCGCCGCCGGGGTGAAGGGAATTCCATCCCTGGCTCCTTGCGAAACCCGGTACCGCCTCCTAGACTCCGCGCATGAATGTGCCCATGGTGGGTGGTTTTCCTGAATACCGGCCGCGGCGGCTGCGGCGGAGCGCGGCGCTGCGGGCGATGGTCCGCGAAACCCGGCTGGACGCCAGCCAACTCGTGCTGCCGATGTTCGCCCGCAGCGGCAACCGGGAGCGACGCCCGATCGGATCGATGCCCGGCGTGTTCCAGCTCTCCCCCGACGAACTGCTCAAGGACGCCACGCTGGCGCACCAGGCCGGCGTGCCGGCGGTGCTCCTCTTCGGAATACCGGACCAGAAGGACGCCCAGGCGTCCGGGGCCTGGGCAGCCGACGGGATCGTCCAGCAAACGGTGCGGCTTCTGAAAAAGGAATTGCCCAGCCTGCTGGTGATCACCGACGTTTGCCTCTGCGAGTACATGTCTCACGGCCATTGCGGGATCGTCCACCACGCGGATGGAAAAGCGGAGATCGTGAACGACGCCAGCCTCGAGATCCTCGCCCGGGCCGCGGCGAGCCATGCGGCGGCCGGGGCGGACATCGTGGCCCCGAGCGACATGATGGACGGCCGCGTGCGGGCCATCCGCGCGCAACTCGACGCGGAGGGGTTCATCGACATTCCGATCCTCTCATATGCCGCGAAGTTCGCCTCGGCGTTTTACGGCCCCTTCCGCGAGGCCGCCGAATCAGCCCCGCAGTTCGGGGACCGGCGGAGCTACCAGATGGACGCGGCCAACGCTGACGAGGCGATGCGCGAAGTCGCGATGGACATCCAGGAGGGGGCGGACATGGTCATGGTGAAACCGGCGCTGGCGTACCTCGACATCCTCCGCCGGGTCAAAACCGAGTTCGGCTACCCGACCGCCGCCTACGCCGTCAGCGGCGAATACTCCATGATCAAGGCGGCCGCCGCCAAGGGCTGGATCGATGAACGCGCGGTCACGCTCGAGACCCTGCTGGCGATGCGCCGGGCGGGCGCGGACATCCTCATCACCTACTCAGCCGTGGAGGTCGCCGGCTGGTTGCGCGGGGTTTGAGCGCGTGATTGCGCCGGGATCTGGCGCACGGTCTCCCGGCAGGGGGCGTCGCGGAGAAAAATGAGAGGATCGTCCCCGCACCACGCACCACGCACCACGCACCACGCAGGGGGGAGCCGGCTGACGCGCCACCGAGCGCGCCCCGGGCTACCGGTTCTTGAGGATCAGGAAGCCGATGCCGAGCATGAGCGCCACGCCGAAGACGGCCACGGCGATCCAGAAAATCTTGTTGCCCCCGTCCTTTTTCTTGGAAAAACCGCTGCCGGTGGTGTCGAAGCCCCCCGCGCGGGTCCCCGTCTCGACCAGCTCATTGAGGCTCACGCCACGCTGCATGACCATGGTCTGCTCCATCTTCTTGGCGGGAGCGGGCGCCGAAGCGGCCCCTTCGGCCTCCAAGCGCATCTCGATCTGGCCGAGACGGAGAATCTGCCCCGGTTTCAAGGGGGCTTCCGTGATCTTGTTGCCGCTGATGAAAGTCCCGTTGGTGGAGTCCAGGTCGCGGACAATAATCTCAGCGCCCCGGAGAAGCACCTCGCAATGGTGGCTGGAAACCGATTGATCGGCGACTTGGAAGGTGTTGTCCTCGAGGCGGCCGACAGTCGTGCGGTCCACTTTTAGCTCATGGGTGCGCCCGGTCATGCCCGCGCTGAGGAGAACAAGTTTCGCCATAAATTAGCAGTGTCTTCGCGATTATCGCCGGACTCGGATCCAAGTCAACTTAAAGGTGCCGGAAAAAGGGGCCGAGGTAAAGACCAAAACGGCCGCCCGAGCGTGGCCGTGGCCCTTGCGGGGTTGTGCGGACGGTCCGGCTCGGCTAACCTGTGCGCCGCAACAGTCAAGCGCGGAGACTCATGACCGAAGAAAAACTGGAAACGAGACGGGGGATGGGCGGGAAGTGGTGGATCATCCTCATCCTGCTGGCCGCCGGCGGTGCCGCCGCCCGCTGGTACACCAACGGACGCCACGAAGCCGCCCCGGAGTATCAAACCAGCGCCGTGGCCCGCGGGTCGATCACTCAGGTGGTCACCGCCACCGGCCAGCTCGGCCCCGTGGTCAACGTCGCCGTGGGCAGCCAGATCTCCGGCCTCATCCTGAAACTGTACGTCGATTTCAACTCGACGGTGAAATCAAACCAGGTCATCGCGGAAATCGACCCGACCACCTACCGGATGAACCTCATGAAAGCGGAGGCGGACTTGGCCAACTCAAAAGCCAACGCCCACCTGACCAAGCTGCAGGCCGAGCGTTCCCAAGTGCTCTTCAAGGGCGGGCTCGTCTCCGCCTCGGACAATGATGTCGCCCAAGCCCAGTTGCTCCAGGCGGAAGCGCAGGTCGAGTCCTCCGCCGCGCTCCGGGAGAACGCCAAGGTGGATCTTTCCCATTGCACCATCTATGCGCCGGTTGACGGGGTGGTCATCTCCCGCAACGTCGATGTCGGCCAGACGGTCGCCGCCAGCTTCAACACGCCCACGCTGTTTACCATCGCCAACGATCTCGCGAAGATGCAGATCGACGCCCTCGTCTCCGAGGCGGACATCGGCGGGGTGGCGGTCGGCCAGGCCGTCAATTTCACCGTGGATGCCTACCCTTACCGCACCTTCACCGGCGGGCTGAGCCAGGTCCGGTACGGCGCGATCACCAACCAAAACGTCATCAATTACGACTGCGTGATCGGCGTCACCAACGCCGACCTCAAGCTCCTCCCGGGGATGACGGCGAACGTCTCGATCATCCTGGCGGAGCGGACCAATGTGTTGAAGATACCGAACGCCGCGCTGCGCTTCCACCCTCCCGAGGCGCCGCCAACCCCAACAACCACGAACACTGCGGCCGCCCGCCCGGCTGCGGCGCCGGGCTCACCAGCTCCGCGGGACCCGCATGCCGAACCCGCACCGGGCCCGGGCGCCAAGCCGGACCGGCGGAACACCCGCACGGTGTACGTCCTCCCCGCCCGGCAGGGGGACGCGGGCGAGCCCCCGAAGCCCAAACAGGTCACGATCGAGGTGGGGATCTCTGACGGGATCAGCACCGAAGTGCTCACCGGACTGGGCGAGCAGGATCAGGTGGTCATCGGAGTGGTGCTGGCGGAAGGCGGGGCCAAGGCGCCGACGGCGAACCCGTTCGGCGGCCCGCGGCGGTTCTGATGCCCGTCGCCCTCGCTATGAACCCCGTGATCCAGCTCGACGAGGTCCACAAGACCTACCAGACCGGCGGCGTGGCGGTGCATGCTGTGCGCGGCGTGTCGCCCGTGATTCACCCGGGCGAGTTTGTGGCGGTGATGGGGGCAAGCGGGTCGGGGAAATCGACCCTGATGAACATCCTCGGATGTCTGGACCGGGCCACGAAGGGCCGCTACCTGCTTGATGGCACCGATGTGTCGCGGCTCGACCGGAACGCGCTGGCCGACATCCGGAACGAGAAAATCGGTTTTGTCTTCCAGGGGTTCAACCTGCTGTCGCGGACCTCGGCACTCGAGAACGTGGAACTGCCGATGCTCTACCGCCAGCGCCGCCAGGGAGCGGGGGAGCAGCGGCGGCGTGCCATGCAGGCGCTGGACATCGTGGGCCTCTCCGAGCGGGCTGACCACCACCCCAACCAACTCTCGGGCGGCCAGCAACAGCGGGTGGCGATCGCCCGGGCGCTGGTAAACCAGCCGGCCCTGCTGCTGGCCGACGAGCCGACCGGGAACCTCGACAGCCAGACCAGCATCGAGATCATGGGCGTCTTCCAGAAGCTCAACGCCCAGGGCATCACCATCGTGATGGTCACCCACGAACTCGACATCGCGCGCTATACCAAACGCAACATCATCATGCGCGACGGCCGGGTGGTGAGTGACACCGCTGTCGCCGACCGGCTCAATGCCGGGGCGGAGCTGGGCCGGCTCAAGAGCGAACAACAGGCCGTGCAATTAACCCCATGAGACGAGCCCTCGGCACCGTCCGGATCGCCTTGAGCGCCCTGCGGCGCAACAAGCTGCGCACACTCCTCACCACCCTGGGGATGATCATCGGGGTGGCGGCGGTGATCGCCATGGTCAGCATCGGCAACGGCGCCAAGGCCCAGATCGAAAGCCAGATCGCCGCCATGGGCCAGAACGTCATCCTCGTCTTCTCCGGCAGCTTCACCCGCGGCGGCGCCCGCTCCGGCTGGAACGGCGCCGGAACCCTCACCGTCGACGACAGCGAAGCCATTCAGCGCGAGGTGCCGGGCGTCACCGTCATCAGCCCGGAGGTGCGCAGTTGGGTCCAGGTCGCCGCGGGCAACCAGAACTGGCGCACCCAGGTCCTCGGCGAGTCGCCCGACTATTTCTCCATCCGCCAGTGGTTCATCGAGAGCGGCACACCCTTTACCGGGCAGGACCTCAGGAGCGCCAGCAAGGTGGCGATCATCGGCAAGACCGTGGCGGCGCAACTCTACCCGGGGGAGGACCCGATCGGCCGCATCATCCGCGTCAAGAACGTGCCTTTTATCGTCCGCGGCACGCTCAAACCGAAAGGGCTCTCCGTCCAGGGCCAGGACCAGGACGACCTCGTCATCATCCCCTACACCAGCGCCATGAAGCGGGTGCAGAAGGCGACCACCCTGGGGCTGATCATTGTGCAGGTTGCCAGACCGAGCCTGCTCGACACGGCCGAGCAGCAGATCATCGATCTCCTCCGCCAGACCCACAAGATCGTCGCGGGCAAGGAGGATGACTTCACGGTGCGCAACCAGAAGGAAATCGCCGAGATGGCCACCGCGCAATCGAAGACCATGACCCTCCTCCTGGGGGCGGTGGCCGGCGTTTCCCTGGTGGTGGGCGGGATCGGCATCATGAACATCATGCTGGTGAGCGTGACCGAGCGGACGCGTGAAATCGGCATCCGGATGGCCATCGGCGCCCGGGGCCGCGACATCCTCCTCCAGTTCCTGATCGAGGCCGTCACCCTCAGCTTGGTGGGAGGACTGCTCGGTATCGGCCTGGGGATCGGGTTCTCCCACTGGCTGACCTTCGAGATGAACTGGCCGACCCTCGTCCCGCCCGAGTGGGTGGTTTACGCCTTTGGCTTCAGTGCCGTGGTCGGGGTTTCGTTTGGATTTTACCCGGCGCGAAAAGCCTCGCGCCTGGACCCCATCGAAGCGCTGCGCTACGAATAGCAGGCCGTCAACCAACCAAGTCCCATGGGACCCTGTCTGAAGAATGGGCCGACGGGCGGACCGCGGGCGCGGCTGGCGGGATGGCGATGCGTCGTGGTTCGAGGGCGCCGGTCTGGCCAAGTTGCTCAAAGAGGACACCCACATCCCAGTCCCTTGACCGCCTTCCCGGAGCACCGCCCCTCCCCTCGCGCTCGGCCGCCGCGGTCACTCGTCCGGACCGGCAGCCGGAACGAGCTCACTGCTCCAGTTGCACAAGCGATTGGTCTTGCCATCGATCAACAGGTCGGCCCACAGGTCATACGATCGTGGGTTCTTGACCGGGCTCGATGAGTTGTACCTCCACGCGCAGTAGTTGGATACAAAACCGGACAGCGGCGGAACCACGACGCCGGGCGGCCACTTGAAACTGCACACCAGCACCCGCAAGCCGGTGGCTGGATCCGTCTGGCACCCGCCCGATGAAGACACACCCCGCAGGAAATTCGTCACGGGCCATCTTCGATCCGGGCCAACTGTGCCCGCAAAATTGTACACGTGACCGACGGGGTGTCGCCGGTTCACCTGCCCGAGGGTGTTGGTGCGGCCAAGGGCCTTGGCGAAATCGACGACTGATATGACATCGCCGCCGCTCGTGAGGAATACGTTGGTGTTTGGGGCGCCTGAGCCACCAGAGGAGAAGGAGGTCCCGACCAACTCATAATACAGTTGGTTGACCAGGTGGTTCTCCTGGTTGTCGGGTGGGTACCGCCCCAGGGCCGATTTATAACTCTCGATCGCGGTCGTGATCTGATGGAGCTCCGCTCTCGCCCGCATGAGATCAGGATTGCGCACCTTTGGGCCGCCGCCAACGAACACCAGAGTCACGAGCACGATCAGCAGCCCGACCAGCGATCCCAAGAGAACCGCCAACCGGCAGGCGAGCGCACCTTCCGTCCCCGCTGGCCCCACCCCACGCCCCTCTGGGCGGCTCCCTCCGCACCCGGCCGCGGCGTGATCACAAGACCATCTCTTGTTATGTAGATTCATCGTCCCATTCCCCGCGCCAAACTCCAGGGGCGACGGTCCTTGGGGTTGCATCTGAACATGTGATCGTCCCCACCCGTCGCGGAGCCCCACAGGGGGCCTCGCGCCATGCCCCCTCCGTTTCCCAGCGGCCGCCCTGCTCCTGTAGGCCGCGTGCCCTCACGCGGCGCATCGCCGTCGCACCTGCGCGCCGCGTCAGGGGACGCGGCCTACAAGGTGAGCCGCCGTCCACAGCCATCCGCTCCTGTAGGCCGCGTGCCCTCACGCGGCGCTTCGCCGTCGCGCCCGGACCCGCGTCACTCGTATCGGAGTGACTCGATCGGATCGAGGTTCGCTGCCTTGTAGGCCGGGTAGGTGCCGAAGACCACCCCCACGAGCGAGCAGATCAGCAGGCCGAGGATGACCCAATCCACCGGGATCACCGGCGGCAGGTTCAGGTAGGCGGCACTCAGATTCCCCCCCAGGATGCCGAGGATCACCCCCAGGGCGCCCCCGAACTCGCAGATGGTCACCGCCTCGACGATGAACTGCATCATGATGCTCCGTTTCTTGGCCCCGATGGCCCGCCGGATTCCGATCTCGCGCGTCCGCTCGGTCACGCTCACCAGCATGATGTTCATGATGCCGATGCCGGCCGCGAGCAACGCAATCGAACTGATGACCGTCACCCCCACCCGAACGGCGAGGGTGAAGGTGTTGAACTGGCTGATCATCGAGTCATTCGAGGCGATCTCGAAGTCGTCCGGCTCCCCGGGGCGGACCTTCCGCAGGGCCCGCAGCGTCCCGCGCACCTGATCGGTGGTGGCCTCGAGGGCTTCCGTGTTGCGCGCCTGCACCAGCAACGTCAGGCTGCGCCCAACCCGCCCGAACCGGTTCAAACCGGTGGTCAGCGGCACCACCGCGAAGTTGTCCTGATCCCCGCCCAAGGAGCCACCCTTCGACTTGAGCACCCCGACCACGCGGTAATTGAACCCGTTGATTTTCAGCGCCTCGCCGAGGGGGGAGCCGAACGGGAAGACCGTTTTCGCCAGCCCGGAACCGAGGACACACACATCGCGCGCCTCGTCGATATCGACCCCCACCAGGAGGCGTCCCTCGCCGAGCGCCCAGGTGCGGGCGGTGAAACTCCCGGGCGTCTCGCCGTAGAGTTGCACGTTGGGCGCGGTCTTCTTGTAACGGGTCTCGACCTGCCCACCCCAGAACGCGCCTTCAATCCCGACGCCGCGCGCCAGCGTGGTTTTTTCGACCACCTTCATCCCCTGGGCGAGATCAATGTCCTTGCGGCGCCAGTACTTCTGCCCGCCCTCGGGACCCTCGAAGCTGATGGCGGGCCACTTCTGGACCAGGAAAGTGTCGCTCCCGAGCTGGCTGATTTCCTGCTCGATGTTGTGCTGGAGGGCGCGCATCGCGGTCATCACCACGATGATGGAAAACACGCCGACCAGCACGCCGAGCAGGGTGAGGGCGGAACGCAGTTTGTGGGCCGCCAGGGCGGACAAGGCCATGGCCACGCTGTCGCGCAATTCAGCGATCAGGAGCGCGAGACCTTTACGAGCGGTGCGGGGGATGCCCATGGCGGTTTATTCGTTGCGCAGCGCGTCCACCGGGTTCATCCGCGCCGCGCGCCAGGCGGGCAGAAATCCCGAAAGCACGCCGGTGACACCGGCCACCAGCAGGCCGATGCCGACGATCCGCGGAGACATCGTGGCGGGGATGAACCGCTGGACCACCAGGGTAAGCACGAACGCCAGCAAAAGGGCGATCGCGCCGCCCAGCAGACAGATGGTGGCGGCCTCGATGAGGAACTGAATCAGGATGGTGCGGCGCTTGGCGCCGATCGCCTTGCGGATCCCAATCTCGCGGGTCCGCTCGGCGACCGAGACGAACATGATGTTCATGATCCCGATCCCGCCCACAAACAACGACAGCCCCGTGATGAACAGCCCGACGGCGGCGATCGTGCCGCCGAGGCGGTTGAACATCTTGACGAACTGGTCCTGCTGGTTGATGGCGAAGTCGTCCGGTTCCCCCGGCGCGAGGTGGCGGATCGAGCGCAGCACGGCCCGCAACTCCTCCTTGGCATCCTCGATATGCGCCAAATCGGCCACTTTCACCTGCACGGTGTAATCGGGCGTGCTCCAAAACTCGGCGGCGAACTGGCGCGTGGGGATCATGATCTGGTTGTCCAGGCTCATCATGCCGAGGAAGCTCCCTTTTTTCTCGAGGACGCCCACCACCTCGAAGGTCGCCTGCCCCACCCGGACCCGCTCGCCCAGGGGGGAGACCGCCGCGAACAGGTTGGTGGCGACCTCGCTGCCGATGACGCAGACGGGCCGGCCACCGGCGGACTCCGCCATGGAAAAAAACCGGCCGCTGGTGACCGCGACGCTCCCCGCGCGCTGCATGGCTTCGGTCGTGCCGATGATGCGCACGCCGTTGGCATGCCGGCGGCGGTAACCGACCGAGGCGCTGAACTCCACCTCGGGGGCGACCGCCCTCGCCATCGTGAGCCGGTTCTCCAGCTCCTTCACCTGGTCCATGTGGATGGGCCGGCGCTTCTGCATCCTCTCCCACTCCTCTCGTGAGTCCACAAACCAGCTCATGCGGCTCACGTACAGCACGTCGGTGCCGATGATGGAGATGCTCTTGAGGAACGCCTTGTCCAGCCCTTCAATGGCGGTCCCCATCAGCGTCACCGTCACGATGCCGATCACAATGCCGATGGTGGTCAGGACCGAGCGCATTTTGTTGGCCCGGATCGCGGCCCAGGAGATCCCCATCCCCTCCCGGATTTCCATCAGGATGTTCATGCGGCGGGCTGGGTGTCCGCGGTCAGCACCTCATCGCTGGCCACCAACCCGTCCCGGATCCGGATGATCCGCTGCGCGTGGCGGGCGACGTCCTCCTCATGGGTGACCAGGATGATGGTGTTCCCGCCGCGCCAGAGTTCGCTGAAGAGGGCCAGAATTTCGATGCCGGTCTTGGTGTCGAGGTTGCCGGTCGGCTCGTCCGCGAGCAGCAACGAGGGCTTGTTCACCAGGGCCCTGGCCACCGCCACCCGCTGGCGCTGGCCGCCCGAAAGCTCGTTCGGCTTGTGATGAACCCGCTCCGCCAGCCCCACGTGCTTCAGGGCCGAAAGCGCAATCTGTCGGCGCTCGGTGGCGCCGATCCCCGAATAAATCAGCGGCAGCTCGACGTTGCGCAGGGCGTCGGAGCGTGGCAGCAAGTTGAAGGTCTGGAAAATGAACCCGATCTCCCGGTTCCGGATCTCGGCCAGCGCGTTGTCGTCCATCTGGCTCACCAGCGAGCCGTTCAGCTCGTACTCGCCCGAGGTGGGCGAGTCGAGACAGCCGACCAGGTTCATGAGCGTCGATTTACCGGAGCCGGACGGCCCCATGATGGCGACATACTCCCCGCGCTCGATCTCGAGCGAAACCTCGCGGAGGGCGTGAATCGTCTCCGCCCCCATCTGGTAGCGGCGGGAAACCTTGGCTAGGCGGATAAGCGGCATGGGGCGGCTGCGGGCGTCACTTCGAAGCGTCGGGATCCTTGTCCATCACCAGCGCCGCCGAACCCTTGACGACCTTCTTCCCGTCCTCCAGCTCGCGGCTGACCGCCTTGTAGCCGCCGATGATGACCTCCTGGCCCTCCTTGAGGCCTTCCGTGATTTCCCAGTAGTTCTCGTCGCTGACGCCGCGTTTGACCGGTACCATCCGCGCCACGTTCCCCTCGAGCAGGAAAACGACCTCGATCGCCTTCGGAACCGCGCTGGCCTTCTTGTCGCCGACGGTCTCCGCGGCCTCCGGAGTCGTGGCGGCAGAGGCGGGTGCCGCATTCGACGCCGCGGCGGCGTGGTTGGTCGCGGCGCCGGCGGCGGAGACCAGATTCGTCCCCTTCAGCTTGGGGGGACGCGCGGTCACGCATTGGATCGGCACCGCGAGGACGTTCGTCCGGGATTTGGTCTCGATCTCCGCGGTGACGGACATACCCGGGCGGAAGGCTTCTTTCTCCTTGATGCGAATACGCACTTGGAATTTCGTCGCGTCCTGCCCGGCATCCACCGCGTTGGCGGTTTTCGAGGAATTGGCGATCTCCGTCACGATCCCGGTGAACTTCCGATCCTTGAACGCGTCCACCTCGAGGTGCGCGCACTGCCCGGGAGCGATTTCGATGACGTCCATCTCGCCAATGTCCACGCGGGCCTCCATCTCGTTGAGATCCGCGATCGTCATCACCTCGGTGCCGGCCATGGTCGCGGTGCCGACCACGCGCTCGCCCACCTCGGAGTTCAGCTTGCTGACGGTGCCCGTGATGGGTGAGACAATGGTCGTCTTGGAAAGGGACTCGCGCGCGCTGTCCAGCGAGGCTTGGGACATCTCGACCTGGTGCTCGGCGCTCGTGAGCTGCGCCTGGGCGACCTCAAAATCCGCCTTGGCCTGGTCGAACACCGAGTCCGACACCAGCTTTTGCTTGGACAACCCCTCGTTGCGCTTGAACTCGGCCTGGGTCCGGCGGAGGCTGGCCATAGCGCTGGCCTTGCCGGCGACCGACGATTGAAAGGCCGCCTCGGCCTGGTTGACCGAAGCCTGGTAAAAGTCGGGTTTAATCTTCAGGATCAGGTCGCCCTTGTGGACCTGCTGCCCTTCCTTGAGGGGCAGTTCGATGATCTCGCCGCTGACCTCGGGGCTGATGTTCACCTTGACGACCGGTTGGATGCGGCCGTTGGCCTTCACCGTCTCGAGCAGCGTCCGCCGGGCCACCTTTTCGGTCTGGACGGTGATGAAGACCTCGTGTTTGCGCAAGACGGCGGCGACGCCCAAGCCGGCTACGACGAGCCCCAGCACGGTGAAGACCAGGATCTTTCTGACTTTCTTTGAGGTTGCCATGACAACTTTCCCAACCGCCGCCCGTGAGACCTTTGCGGAGCGGCAGACCAGCCGCGCCCGGGAGGAGCGGTGCATCCCGTGCCAACTCGAGTTCGGGCACCGGAGGACATTCTGCCCGGGCCGACTCGTCAACTCAACTAAAGACACACCTCCCCCGGTTTTGTTTCACTATAAAAACCGCCCGGAAGTGTAACCGCCTCGCCGGGGGACCTGGATCAGGGCGGACAGATCAGCCCGAAACGGGCCGCCTCGACCCAGCCTTCGGAACGGCTGGTCCGCACCAGAACGAAGCCGCCCCGCGAGCGTCGCAACCGGGCCGGATCCCCGCCGGACAGGCGCGTGGTTGATTGGCCCTGGGAGGTCGGGGTCAGGCGCAGCAGGGTGTCCTTTTCCAGGATCACCCCGATCCGGGTCCGGGTGATCACCCCGGCATACGCCGGCAGGCTGAGGAGAAAGACGGTCAAACCGAGCGCGGCAAGGGCCTGCTGGGTGGTGGTTCGCCGACCGCGGAGAATCCCGGGCAGGAGCACCGCCCCCACCGCAAACCAGAAACTCAAACCGGTGATCCATGGCCAGGCATTCACCGGCAGCCAGGTCGAGATCACCTCGTACCAAGCGAGGTCGGGGGCCTCAAGCTGGGCGTTCTTGCGGGCGTAGCGGAGATCCTCACGGGCGGTGGTGTTCCAGGGATCCACCCAGGCGGCCCGTTCCCAAGCCAGCACCGCCGGCCCGGTGCGGCCCCGGAGCCATTCGAGCTGCCCCAGATTCTGCCAGGTCCCGGAGGCGGGATCGCCTCGGGCGGAATCTTCGAACAACTGGCGCGCACGGGCGGAATCCCCCGCCTGCCAGGCCTTCATCCCCTCCTGGAAAGCACCTCGGGCATCGGGGGGGACCGCCGGGCCGGCCGGAGCGGGGAGGGCGGCGAGGGCAAGCGCGAGGAGGAGGCCGATGCCACACCAGCGGCCGCGCCAGGAGGCACCAGATGCCTGCCCGCTCCCCGGAAAACCAGAGTTCAATCGCACAGCCGCACCTCCATCTCCCCCAATAGCCGATCCAGGTCCCCCTCCAGCGCCAGCAGCGGTTTGGCATCCCCGGCGGAGCCACCGAACCGGAGCCCGTCCGCCACGGCAAAAAACCGCCGCACAAGTTCGGCCATGCGGGGATCGGGCGCGGCGCCCGGGCCCGCGGCCGCAACGTCCGGCCAGGCCGGCAAATCCCACGCGCTCGCCGTCGTGGGGGCGGCGGCCTTGCGGGCGGGCAGTCCCGCCAGCACATCCGCCCCGACCAGCGCATCCGGATCGGCGGGCAGGTGCGGCGCGCAGGCCACCCGCAACGCCTGGGTCACCGCCGCCGCGAATCCCGGAGCGTCCCCCGCCCGGGCGGCGCGGCGCATCACGCCCCGCAGCCGGCGGAGCCCCCGGCGCGCCTGGCGGCGGAGCATGATTTCGGGATGCCGCTCGAGATACCGCCGCCGGCGGTCCCACCACCAGAGTGCGACGAATACCAGCGCGGGCGCCCCTTGGAGCAGGGGAAACCACTGGCGCAACTCGATGGGTCGCAGATTGCTCCCGCCACCCCCCGGCGATTTCGCCAGCTCGCCGAGCACGGGCTCCCGCTCCGCCCCGGCCGGGGACGAATCGGCCTTCGCCACCAGGGCGGTGTTGATCGGGACGGATGAGCTGCCCACCGTCACCGGAACCGACGGGATCGGGAGCGGCACGTAGGCCGAGCGGACCGGGTCGAAATAGCTGAACGGAATGACCGGCGTGGCACGGATGGAATCGGCCAACGGGATCAGGGTGTAGCTGAAGGTAACCTCGGCGGGTGGCGCGGCGTTGACCATGCCGCCTTGGCGCACGATCACCGGCGCGGGCGGGGGTGCCTCCGCTGTGCCGGAGAAAATCTGCCATTCCGCGGCGGTCGGCGGGGGTGGCGCGGGGATGCGCGACAGGCTGGCATCACCCCGCACGGTCACCGAGAGCTTGATGGCATCACCCACCCGGGCCACTCCGGGTGCAACCCGCGGCGGGTCGAGGCTGAGGTGGCCGATGGCTCCCGTGAACCCGGGCAGTTCGCCCTCACGGGGCAGCGACCGCACCTGCAAGACCACCGGCTCGCTGTCCACGAGCATCAACTGCGGCATGCCGGGAAACGGGCCCCCCGGCACTCCCGGCACGGGACGCATGCGCAGCGCCGCCATGAAGCCCTGCGCGGTGATGGTCAGCGCACCCGACTTGAGCGGCGTCAGGGTGGTGTCGTACACGAAAGCGGCCACCGTCCGGCCCTCGCGCTGGATCGGGACAATCTGCTGCCGGACGTTGCCTTGATCCACGAAGAACCCCTCGCCCTCAACCTGGACCTGCGAGAGGGTCTGCACCTGACCCAAGGCGGAGGGGGGAAGCATCACGCGCACTTTCGCGGGCTGGCCGACGAACAGATTCGTGCTCGAAAGCTCCAGGATGGCGCGGTCGGCCTGGCCGGCTCCTGGCGGAGTCGAGGTCGTGACGATCAAGCGCGCCGCGGGCACCACGACCGGGTGGCCATAGACCTGCACCGTCAGGGCGGGGATGAGGTATTCACCAGGACGGGTCGCCCGCGCATGATAGTTGATGCAGGTGCGGGGGGCGAAGCCGACGCCACTGTATTGCATCGCCTGGGCGCGCCCTCCCGCGCGCCAGGCCAGGCCGGCGGGGGCGGGGACCGTCTCCGGCCATTGCACCGACTCGTCCAGCGCGTTGAAAGTCACCCGGTAAACCGCCAGATCACCGGGCCGCACGATGGCCGGATCGAACTCGGCGGTGGCCACGACATTGGTGGGGATGTCGGTTTTCGGCTGGCTCATGAGCAGGTTCATGAGCGGATCAGCCCGGCCGGGGGCGGGCGCCGGGGCCTGCGCCGCGACGAGCCACGGAGCCAGGAGCAGGACGGAGACGAGACGGGTCACCATGTCGGACGGTTCCGGTTTTTCGGGTCGCTCGGCTCACCCTGCCCCATCGGCAGGCGGCGCTCGCCGTCCAGTTTGAAACCATCCAGCAACCAACCGGCCTGCTCGGCGGTCATGGGAATCTCCTTCCCCTCCTTGCCGGGCCCCTCTTCCTGTCCGGGCTCAGGACCCTTGGGCTGGTCCTCGTCCTCATCGTCGTCCCCGGCTCCTCCGGGCGGGGCGTCGTCGGCCGGGATCTTCCCCTTGAGATCCTTGAGCTTCTGGCCGAGGTCCTGCTTCTTGTCACCCAAGGCGTTGGCCATGTCCTGCATGTCGCGGACGCTGTCGATCAGCTTGGCAAGGTACTGGTCCACCAGCTCGGCGTTCTGGCGGGCGTCGGAGTCCTTGGGATCGAGTTCCACCGCGCCGTGGAAGTCGCCCGAAGCACGCTCCCATTTGCCGAGCGCGGTGCCGTAGGTCTGCAAGGCGCGCTTCACCGCCGCCTGGGCGTCCTTCAATTCCTTGCGCGTCCCGCGCCCCCGGCGGTAGGCGGCCACCATCTGGTCCACCTGGTTGGAAGCCAGCGCGGCGTCCGCCGCCTTGATCGCATCCGTGCCGTGGGCGCCGGCGGTCGTGCCGCGGTCCTTCGCGGGTTTCGCGGCCGGGCCTTTCTTGAGTTCCTCAACCCCTTGCGCGAACCGGACATGGCCGAGGTCGTAGAGGGCGGCGGGCTGGAGCGCCTCGGATTGCGCCCCGAGGGCGGTCTCCAGCATGGCCTCAGCTTCTTTGAGTTTGCCGTCGCCCAGTTTGCGCGCCCCGGCGTTAAACCACTCCCGGGGTGAGGCGGGGGTCGCCTCGGGACCCGCAGGCGTGGAGGCCGGTGCAGGTGCGGGCACGGGCGCGGGGGTCGGGGCAGCGGCCAGCATCACCAGGGCGGCGGGTGCCAACAACGCCAGGCCGCGGGCGGATGGCCGCCCGTTCCGCCCGGCTCTCTTCCGTCCCGTCTCAGTTGCTCGCGCCATGTGGATGGTCTGTTAAGCCGACAATATACCCGTCCCCGGGCGCGAGGCACGGGAAAAACGTCAACTCCTTCGCCGGGACCCGCTGCCGGCAGCGGCGGCCATTTTGCGGTGGCGGGGCACGTCCCCGGCGCTATCATCCCGCCGTGCAACCCCACCAGCCCAGCCCCGCGGCAAACGGCCCAAGGGGCCCCGTTGCCGAGCCGCCCGGCGAGGGGGCGGCCGTGACGGGCCTCCCCCGGCGTTCGTTCCTCAAGAGCGCCGCGACCGCCGCCGGAGCACTGACCCTTGGTGGGTTCGTCGCGCCCGTGCCCCGCGCCGCCGCCGCGGAGACACTCGCGGCCACCCCGGCCGACCTCCCGCGCGGCCCCGCTCCCAAGCCGCTGGCCACCCCTTATTTCCCCAGCCGGCTCCATGCCTTCGTCTGGCGAAACTGGCCGCTGGTGCTGCCGGACCGGATGGCCCGCGTCGTCGCCGCCCGACCGGAGCAGATCCTCCGGATCGGCCGGGCGATGGGTCTGGGCACCCCGCCCCGCATCCCGCCGGACCAGCAGATCCGCTCCGCCATCACCGTCATCCGGCGCAACTGGCACCTGCTCCCTTACGAGCAGTTGCTCGACCTCCTGGGCTGGACCGCGGACCAAATGGCCTTCGCGCTCCGCGAGGACGATTTCCTTTACGTGAAGCTCGGCAATCTGAAGCCTGACAGTGCGCCGCTGCGTTACGAAGAGCCGGACGTCGCCATGCTGGAACGCGAGCGCGAGATCGCACAGATCCTCCAATCGGAGTTTCCCCCGGCCGAAGGCGCGGGCGATGAAGGGTTGTTTTCCTTCGTGGCGGAACTCTCGCGCCAGCCGGCCGGGGCCGCAAAACCGCCCGGCCTGGCAACGGACAGCCTGCGCTACTGTTACTCCTACTTCGCCCTCTACGGCGATCCGCTGCTGGAGCCCGACGCCGATCCCTACCCCGAGGGGCTGCTGGCCCGGTTGGCGGAGACGGGCGTGAATGGGGTTTGGCTCCAGGCGGTTCTGCACAAGCTCGCCCCCTGCCCCTGGCAGCCGGAACGCAGCGCACGCTGGCAGGAGCGCCTTGATCAACTGGGGCGCCTGGCGGTCCGCACCCGCCGCCACGGCATCGGCGTCTATCTGTATCTCAACGAGCCGCGGGCCCTGGCGCAGTCTTTCTTCGCGAGTCATCCCGGGCTGAAGGGCGTCTCGGAAGGGGATCATGCCGCCCTCTGCACCAGCGTCCCGGAGGTTCAGGATTATCTGCGGAACTCGGTCGCCGCCATCGCCCGCGCAGTGCCGGAGTTGGGCGGTTTCTTCACCATCACCGCGTCCGAGAACCTCACCAACTGCTGGTCGCACCAGCAAGGTGCCCATTGCCCCCGCTGCGCCGCCCGCCCGCCCGCCGAGGTCATCGCGGGGGTCAACCGGATCTTCCAGGAGGGAGTCAAGGCGGCGAAGACCAACGCCCGGCTGATCGTCTGGGATTGGGGTTGGGACGATGCCTGGGCCCCCGACGCGATCCAGCGGCTGCCCGCCGGCGTGGACTTCCAGAGTGTCAGCGAATGGAGCCTTCCCCTCGAACGCGGCGGGGTGAAAACCACCGTCGGCGAATACTCCCTCTCCGCGGTCGGCCCCGGCCCGCGGGCGCGCAAGCACTGGCGCATTGCGCGGGAACACGGGCTCCGGACGGTGGCGAAGATCCAGGCGGGCTGCACCTGGGAACTCTCCCCGGTGCCCGCCATCCCCGCGGTGGAGAGCGCCGCCCGCCACGCCGAGAACCTGTACCGCGAAGGGGTGCGCGACCTGATGCTCGGCTGGACGCTCGGCGGCTACCCTTCCGCCAACCTCGAGGCGGTCGCGGAGGTCATGGCGTGCGGCTCCGCCGAGACCGCCCTTCGGCGGGTGGCCGAGCGTCGTTTCGGCGTGGCACTGGCTCCCGCGATCCTGGCCGCCTGGCACGGCTTCAGCGCGGCGTTCGCGGAGTTCCCCTATGACGGCCCGGTCCTCTATCTCGCCCCGCTGCAGATGGGGCCGGCCAACCTGCTCCACGCCCGCCCCACCGGTTACTCCGCCACCATGGTCGGCCTCCCCTACGACGACCTCGACGCATGGCACGGCGCCTACCCGGCCGCGGTGTTCGCCGGGCAGTTGGAGAAGGTCGCGGACGGTTTTGATCAGACCCTGGCGACGCTGGCCGCCACCCCGGCATCCCCGGCGGGCGACGCTGAACGCCTCGCATTCAATCGGGAGCGCGGCGTGGCGGAAGCCTGCGCCCTCCACTTCCGCAGCGCTGCCCACCAAACGCGGTTCATCCTCGCCCGCCGGGCGGCCGCCGCGACCGGAGGTGAAGCCGCCGCCGCCCACCGCGCCGAGATGGCCCGCCTCCTCCGCGGGGAGATCGCCCTCGCCAAGCGCCTCCACCACCTCCAATCCCGCGACTCCCGCCTCGGCTTCGAAGCCTCGAACCAGTATTTCTACGTGCCCGTGGACCTCATGGAGAAGGTCATCAACTGCCATCACCTCCTCGCGCGCCTCTGAACCCCCGGGGGCCAAGGGCCGATGGGAGGCGGATGCCGACGCACCCGGTTTCCTTGAACTGACGCCGGTAAACGGTTAGAAACAGCCATGCTAACGAAGTTCCGGGTCAACAACTTCAGGAACCTGATCAACATCGAGTTCCTGCCGGCGCGCGTCAATGTGATCATCGGCCCGAACAACGCCGGCAAGACGAACCTCTCCAGCGCCCTCCGCTTCGCCTCCCTGTCCGCCTCCCTGCCGCTCGACGAAGCCGCTGGAACCGTCCTCGGGGAAAACTGGAACCTCACCAACGCCTACCTCGCCGAAAAGCTCATGACCTTCGAGGTCGGGATGAGCCTGCCCGAGGCCGGTGCCATCTGGCATTACACCTACCAGCTCGAACTGAGCGCCGAACGGGAACCGGTGGGAGGGAAACAGGCGCTCCGGGTGGTCCGGGAGAAACTCGAGGCCTCCGCTGACAGCAGGGAGCCGGTGACGCTGCTCGAGAACCTCAATGGCGCGGCGAAGGTGCGGGATGAAAAGGCCCCCGCCGGGGATGCCCCGGTGTTCCTGGAGGCCCGGGTGCCGGCGAACGCCACGGCGCTCTCCAAGCTGTTCGACTCCGAGACCAACCGCCACGCACTCCGCTTCAAGGGCCAGCTCGCGAACCTCTGGTATTTCAACGTCGCCCCCCAGGCCCTGCGGTCGCCCAAGGTGTTCGGCAAGGGAAACCTGATCAACAGCGACGGCACCAACCTGAACAAGCTGCTGTTCTCCCTCCACAACGAAAACCCGCGGCTCGAGCGCCGGGTGATCGAGGCGCTGAAGCTGGTCGAACCGAAGATCGACCTGTTCCGCTTCCACAACCCCGACCCGGAGTTCATCCTGTTCATGTTCGAGGATGCCGCGGGGCGGCCGTTCAGCCCGCAGAGCATGTCGGACGGGACCCTGCGCTACCTGCTGCTGGCGACGCTTTTCATTCTGCTGGACGAATGGGCCCGGGTGGGGCGGCCCGCGCCTTTGATCATTTTCGAGGAACCGGAAAACGGCCTGTATGTCGGCGCCCTCAAGCCGCTGCTGGCCCGGCTCGATTTCGGGGCCGCCGCCGGCCAGTTTCTCTTCACCTCCCACAACCCGTATTTCATCGACCTGTTCGACGCCCACCCGGAATGCGTCCACGTGATGAAGCCGGGCGTGCCCTCGCCGGTGCTGGCGCGGCCCGACCCGGCACGGCTGCGGGAACTGCTCGGCGAAATGCCGCTCGGGGATCTGCATTTCCGGGGGTTGCTGGCATGAAACCGGCCGGGGGTGGGGCGTGAGGATCGGCTATTCCGTGGAGGGCAGCACCGACCGCGCCCTGCTCACCGGCCTTCGGAACCGCTGGTGTCCGCATGCAGAGTTAATCGAGGGGCAGTTCCGCGGCCAGACCGAGACCCGCCGTCGCGCGGAGGTGCGCAACATCTGCCGGGAACTGGTTCACCGGGACGCCAGCGTGATCATCTTCCTCACCGACGCGAACCGCGCGTCGTGGCGGGAGGTGCGGCGCCGCGAGGAGCAATGGTGCCCGGCTGAGTTCCGCGGCCGGGCGGTCTTTGGGGTTTGCGACCGGAACGTCGAGTCGTGGCTCTGCTCGGACCCCGGCTACCCAGCGGCGCAGTTCGGACGGGGCGTGGCGGAGTTCCAATGCGAGGACCCGAAAGGCCCGCTGGAGGCGGGGTTCGGCGTCACCGGCTTTGACAAGCGGGAGGAGGCGATCGCCCGTTTCGTGGCGGAGGCGCCGCTGCGGCGGTGGATGACCAACCCGTCCTTCCAGGACTTTTATGACCAGTTGTGGCAGAGGAGCAAGGAACTGGGCTGCAAGCTGGAGAACCTGCGGGCGGCGGCGGGATACAAACCGGGGGGCGCATTATAGTTTGATCCCACCCCCTTATGGGTTACAACGGGAGTGGATGAACCAGCAACAACGACCGCCGGACGGCGCGGGTGAGGCACCCGGCCGCACCCCGGAACCAGCAAACCCCCACCAACGCCTATGAGCATTCTATTGGGAGTGATCGTCGGTCTCACGGCATGGTTCCTCACGCGCTACCTCGTGGCGGGGATCTACACCGTGAACCAGAATGAGCGGGCAGTGAAAACGCGTTTCGGGCGCGCCGAGCGCGTCGGCAACGCCACCACCCTGCAAGACCCCATTGCCGAGCACCTCGACGCGGAGGAGCGGGAGCGTTATTGCTATCCGCAGGTGCGGGTGATTCCGCCGGGCGGCCCCTACTTCAAGTGGCCGTGGGAGAAGGTCCACAAGGTTTCGGTCGCCACCCAGACCATCAACATGGCTTGCGACCCCGAAAACGCCTCCGCGAACCAGCAGGGCACCATGCTGGAGGCGGTCACCAAGGACCAGCTCAACACCGGCCTGACCGGCCAGCTCCGCTACCGGGTGTCCGAGCGGAACCTCTACGCCTACCTGTTTGGTGTGAAGCGCCCGATCGTCCACGTGATGGGGTATTTCACCAGCGTGCTGCGGGAGCGGATCGCGAATTTCGAGGCTCCGCCCACCCCGGCCGTCGAGCCGCACCCGACCGCGGTGGGCGTGATCCCCACCCCCGAATCGGCCACGGCGGCCATGGGGGTCTCCATCAACGACCTCCGCAAAAACCTGCGCGACATCAACGAACGCATGGACCGCGAGTGCAAGTGCTCCGAGGCCCGCTACGGGATGGCGCTGGACGCGTCGCTGATCACCGGCATCGATCCCCCGCGCGAAGTCGAGGCCGCGCTGGCGGCCATCAACACCGCCTACAACCAAGTCTCCTCCGACATCAGTCTGGCCCAGGCGGGCGCGGACCAACGGGTGGTCCAGTCGCGGACGGCCGTCGAAATCGAAACCCTCAAGGCCCAGGCCGAGGTGGAGCCGCTCAAGGCGCTCGCCGTCCAGTTGGGGACGCTGAAGGAATCGGGGCCGGATGCCCTGCAAATCTACCTGCGGAATGTGCGGTTGAAACTCTTCACCCAGGCCCGCCGGGCCGTGCTGGAGGTGCGCCATGAATAGCTTCGAAAACTTCCTCGTCGCGGCGGTCGCCGCCTTCATCCTGCCCTTCATCGCTGGGCCGATGATCAGCGGCTTCGCCCGGGCGTTCGGCCTCTACACCGTCGTGCTGGAACGGCAGTGCAAGGTTTACATGCTCTTCGGCAAGGTGCTCGCGGTGATCGACGAGCCGGGGCTTCACCTGCTCTGGGTCAAGCTCGGCTGGCAGGCGCCGCTGGTGAACTTCATGGGCAAGTGCTACACGCTCGACATGCGGCTCGACCAGGAGTATCTGCGGAGCCAGCCCGTGAACTCCGAGGAGGGGGCGCCCATGGGCATCGGCATCTGGTACGAGATGTTCATCAGCGACCCGGTCGGCTACCTGTTCAAGAACGCCGACCCGCGCGGCTCGCTGGCGGCCAACGTCAGCAACTCCACCGTCCGCTGCCTGAGCAACCTCCGGCTGGCGAACATGCTGGAAAACCGGCATTGGATGAGCCTGAGCGTCCGCAAGGAGGTCTCGCCGCTCTCCCGCGAGTGGGGCTACCAGTTGGGTTCGGTGTACATCCGCAAGGTCCACTTCCGCGACACCAACATGATCCGGCAGATCGAGGAGAAGGTGGTGAACCGCCTGCGCCAGGTGACCTCCGCCATCCGGCAGGACGGCACCAACCAGGTCAGCATCATCACCAGCACCGCGGAAAAGCAGGCGGCGATCGAGTTCGCCAAGGCCGCCGCCCTCCGCCCGCGCATCGTCGGCGCCGCCCTCCAGGAAATCTCCCGCGACCCCGACGTCGCCCAGGCCCTGTTCGATGTCCTCGAGGCCCAGAAGCTGGTCGAAGGCCAGGCCGACATCACGTTCATCCCGCCGGGTGCGGACGTCCTCCGCCAGTTGCTGGCGGCCGAAAAGGCGGCGCCGAAAACCCCGCCGCCGGGCAGCCCGAAACCGGCGAAGTAAGCCCCCTCCGGGCCGGGCGGGGTCCAGCCCCCGCCCTCCTTCACACCGCAACTCGCGCCACCGGGAGGCGTGGTCCCCGCCCGAATCTGCTCGCCTCTCCCGCCCGCGTCAGGCCATGATGCGCGGCGTCGAATGTCCGACTTCCTACGCAAACTTTGGCCCTTCGTGCGGCCCTACCGGAGCCGGCTCTTCACGGGCTTGGTTTGCGGGGTGATCTCCGCCGTCGCCTCCGCCGCCCTCATGGCGATGGTGAAACTGGTGGTGAACCTGGTCTTTCCCGGCCCCAACCCGGTCTCGGTCGCCCAGGTGCTCGGCCTGGACAAAATGCAAGCCGGCTGGCTCCACGACGCCCTCGCCGGCCTCGTCCAGCGGATCCCGGATCTCGGTTCCACCACCAGCGTCACCGGCCGCATCCTGGTGATCCTCTGCATCCCGGCCGTGATGCTGGGCCGGAATTTGTTCGGCTACCTGAACGTCTATCTCATGACTTGGTCGGCGGTGCGCGCGGTCGCCGACCTCCGGACCAAGCTGTTTGACCACTTGCAGAACCTCTCGCAGGACTTTTTCAGCGCCGCCCGGACCGGGGACCTGATCGCCCGGATCACCAACGACACCCAAGTCCTCCAGAGCGTGATCAGCGGCTCCATTTCCTCAATGGTACGCGACCCGGTGACCGTGATCATGCTGGTGGCCTGGAATCTGTCGCAGGAGGGACAGCGCCGGCTGACCCTGATTTCCCTCATCGTCCTCCCCCTCTGCGTGGGCCCGATGGTGATCTACGGTCGCAAGGCCCGGAAGTCGGCCCGCTCGATGCAAAACCACCTCTCGGAGCTCTCCACGCTGATGCACGAGTCATTCACCGGCAGCCGAATCATCAAGGCCTATAGCATGGAACCGGCGGTGCTGGAACAATTCCGGGCGACCACCCAGAAATATGTCGGCCACGTGCTCCGCCTGACCCGCTCGTTCGAGATTCCCAGCCAGTTCACGGAGTTCCTGGGCGCCCTGGGTGTGGCGCTGGTGTTGCTGTACGTTGTCTGGCGCGGAGGGGAATCGAAACCGCCGGGCGATTTCGTCTCGTTCGTGCTCAGCATCGTGGTGATGTACCAGCCGATCAAGAACCTCGCCCGACTGCACAACCAGTTGCAGCAGGCCTCGGCCGCCAGTTCGAAGGTGTTCGAGCTGCTCGAACGCCGCAGCAGCATCACCGACCCGCTGGAGCCACGCCCCCTCCAAGCCCGCGGGGCGGACATCCATTTCGACCACATCGATTTCGATTATGACGAGAAGCCGGTGCTGCGGGGGATCAACCTGACGGTGAAAGCCGGCCAGTTCGTCGCCCTGGTGGGCCGGACCGGCTCGGGGAAAACCACGCTGACCAACCTACTCCTGCGGTTTTACGATCCCAAGGCGGGTGCCGTGCGGATCGGCGGGCTGGACCTGCGCGGGGTGGCGATCAAGGACCTGCGGCGCCAGGTGGCGATGGTCACGCAGGACACCATTCTCTTCAACGACACCATCCGAAAGAACATTGCCCTCGGCCGGCCGGGGGCCACGGAGGCGGAGATCGAGGCGGCGGCCAAACAAGCCCGCGCGCACGAGTTCATCATGGAGCGGCCCCTCGGCTACGACACCCTCGCCGGGGAGAAGGGCTCGACGCTCTCGGGCGGCCAGCGGCAGCGCATCACCATCGCCCGCGCCTTCTTGCGCGACGCGCCCATTCTGGTACTGGACGAGGCAACGAACGCGCTGGACGCCGAAACCGAGCGGGCGGTGCAGGCCTCGCTCGAGGAATGGCGCCAGGGGCGGACCACCATCTGCATCGCCCACCGGCTCTCGACCATCCAAAGCGCGGATTTGATTGTGGTGCTCGATGATGGGCGGGTGGTGGAGACCGGCACCCACGCCACCCTGCTCGCCGCCGGAGGGGCGTACAGCCGCCTCCACCAGTCGTCGTTTGAGTGAGGGGGAGCTTCGCGCCTTGTGGTAAAGTGGGGTGGCATGGACACGACTTTCGCGCTTGTCGGAATCGTTGCGACGACGGCCCTGGTACTGCTCGGGGCTGCGCTGCTGCTGCCACCCGGCGCCAAGCAGATCCGCGAATTCGCCCACGGCCTGGCGGAGGGCATCCGGCAATCCAAGGACCAGGGCGGGGGCGGACCTCCCTCCACCTCACCAGCGGGAACCGTTGGCGAGGGGCGCCCACCGCGCAGCGGTGATCGACGGTAGCCGCGGACCTCGGTTCGCGGTTGGCTGGTCAATTGCCTTCTGCGCCACGTCAGCGACGCTTGAAACCCCGGGGAGCCGGTGGTGGAGGGCAAATCTACGGAGAGGGTGTGTTTGGACGCCTGCGGGCGGTTCGCTTGGCATTCCGCCGCCTCAGCCCCACCGCCGACACCCGCCCTCACCCCCGGCTCCATGGGTGCCCAACTCTTTTATCCAGAATTGGTTGTACCGGGCCGGGCCGGCGCGGGTCCCGGCAGGGGCACGTGCCGACTGGAAAGTCGGCGATACGGCAGGCAGGAAAGCCTGCGCTACCGGGGGCGGCGGCGGCTGCGGGCGGCGGGGCGGACATTTTTTCCGCCACACCGCAGGTTTTCCTGGCCGCCCCCGGCCGCCCCCAACGCGGCATCGGATCGCACTGAATCCCCACGCGTTCCAAGACCACGAACCCGCCCCCCCACTTTTGATCGCCCCCCGGTGAAAGGTCTTTACTTTTCCTCCCACCGAAGCCTAGGCTGGGCTTGGTAAACGTGGTATAGTTTTGTTGTATGAATATGATGTTTGCGCTCTTCGGTCTGGGCGGTCAGGAAGTTCTGCTGATCTTCGGAGCTTTTCTGCTCCTGTTCGGCGCCAAGAAGATTCCTGACTTCGCCAAGGGCTTGGGCCAGGGCATCAAGGAGTTCAAGAAAGCGACCCGGGAGGTCACCGAGGAGATCCATCGCGAGGGCGAGGCCGCGGCCCAATCCCGGCAGTTGGCGAACACCGTCCCCGCCGGCAGCCCGTCGGCCGAGGTGGCCAAACCGCGCTTGGATCAGCCCGCGACGCCCGAGCAGAGAGGCTAAGCAGCTCACGTTGCCGCCCCGAGCATGGCCGACGACAACGACGAGGTGCGTACCGACGCCCCGCACCAGCAGGGTGTCGGCGACGAGGGCGGCCCCATAAAGTCGTTTCTTGAGCACTTGGAGGACCTCCGCTGGGTCCTCATCAAAAGTCTCGCGGCCCTCTTCGTGGCCGTGCTTGGCTGCCTCTTCGCCGCCAACCACGTCGTCAACATCCTGTATTGGCCCCTTCGGCACGCCCCGGTCCATTACAGCAAGGAGACCCAGGTTGTCACCTTCATGTTCAGCTCCAACCGCCTCGGCGTGTTCAAGTTGAACCCGGAGCAGCGGAAGGCCGTTGATTTCGGCACCAACCAGTTCGTCACCCTCCATCTCGAGCCCATCCGCCAGAAGGACGACACCAATCTCTTCCTGCTCGGGGCGCGACAGACATCGGATTCGAGCGAGGCGACCAAGCTCGGGCTCAACATCGTCAACATCAGCCCGGCAGACGCGTTCATGACCGCCATGTCGGTCGCGATCTATGCCGGGGGCCTGCTGGCTTCCCCCTTCATTGTTTATTTCCTGGCGAATTTCATCTTCCCGGCCCTGAAGATCCGCGAGCGGAAATACATCTTCCAGGGCTTCTTCTTCGCCATCAGCCTCTTCCTCATCGGCGTCTCCTTCTGTTACTTCGTGCTGCTGCCCGTGGCGCTCAGCGCCTCCGTGATGTACTCGGAGTGGATGGGCTTCACCGTCGGGTTCTGGGCGGCCGACGGCTATATCAGTTTCGTCACCAAGTTCATGCTGGGCATGGGCCTGGGCTTTGAGATGCCGGTCATCGTGCTGGTGCTGGTGAAGATCGGCATCCTCAACTACGCCCTTCTCTCCAAGGCCCGCCGTTACGTGATCATCATCAACCTCATCCTTGGTGCCGTCCTGACGACGCCCGAGGTGATCACCCAGGTCCTGATGGCGCTCCCGCTCCAGATCCTGTTCGAGATCACGATCTGGGTCGCCTGGTACTGGGAGTGGCGGGATAAACGGCGTGAGGCCGCCCTGGATGCCGGCGCGAAAACCGACTAAACCGGCAGGATGGGCATGGTCCGACTGGTCCTGTTCGACATTGACGGCACCTTGATCCGCACGGGCGGGGCGGGGATGCGGGCCTTCGCCCGGGTGTTCGAGTCTGAGTTCGCCACCGACCTGGGGCTGGAGAGCCTCAATTTCGGGGGGCGGACCGATTTCAGCTTGGTTCGCGAGTTTTTCACCCGGCACGGGATCCCGCCCACGCCGGAGAACTTCGACCGATTCTTCACGCGCTACGGGTTCTGGCTGGACCACCACTTGGAGGCGGCCCAGGCGATCATCTGCGCCGGGGTGCCGGAGTTCCTCGCGGGACTCCGGGCGCACACGCCGCCGCCCCTGATCGGGTTGCTAACCGGCAACGTCCGCCTCGGGGCGGAGCTCAAGTTACGCCATCTCGGGTTGTGGGACCATTTCCGGACCGGCGCCTTTGCCGACGACCACGAGGAACGTCCGCGCATCGCCGCCATCGCCCGGGAACGGGGTTGCCGGGCGCTCGGCGAGGAACTGCGCGAGGACCAGGTGCTGGTCATCGGCGACACGCCGCTCGACATCCACTGCGCCCGGGCCATCGGCGCAAGAGTGCTCGCGGTGGCCACGGGAGGCTCCACCCTGGAGGAATTGCGCGCGCACCGACCCGATTGGGCGGCGGCCACCTTGCAGGAGATCGAGCCCGCGCAGGTGCTCCGGGTCTGACCCGGACAGCCCCTCTTCACCCAGGTAGCGGCGCTTCAGCCGACCCGGCGCACGCAGCGCCCTCCCCAAATCCCAACGGGGTTCCATCGCTCAGCCCAGCGTCGCCGCGCAGCGCGGCTACGCTGGGTCGACGCCCGTCAGCTCCCCAACTCTGAAAGAGTTGCATTCCCCCCCCCCGACACACACTCCGTCGCAGGCGATTTCGTACCGGCGCAACCGGCATTGCGCCCGGACCGCGGATTGCGGAACGGCACGACCGGATTCATCTCTTTCAGAGTTGATGGACGGGTTGATGTGCTGGCCTACCCAGCGTAGGTGCCCGGCGCCAACGCTGGGCTGAGTGATTTTATCCCTTTGGGATGGATGCGCCCCCCCGGCGGCCACCTCCGTTGCAGCATTCCTTATTTTGGGCTCCCGATGTCGGCGGCCCCAGACCCGATGGAAACCGCGGTTGTCTCTCCCGGCTTGCGTCTCGGGGCCTCCGGGTGTTGTATGGGGCTGTGATTGCGCCGCGACGAACGACCCGAGTCCCGCATCGACGCGTCGGCACCCCGCCGACATCCGGGCGGCAACTCGCTCCGGCCGCGAAGCGGCAACCCCCAACCTAACTGCAATCCAAGAGGAGTTCCTATGAAACCAAGCAACAACGTCTGTTCGTGGACCATCGCCGGGCTGGTGCTGGCGGGCGCCGGGGTGGCGTCAGCCCAGGATTGGTCCCAATGGCGCGGCGCCAACCGCGACGGCAAGGCGGGCGGATTCACCGCCCCCGCGGCCTGGCCCAAGGAGTTGAGCCAGAAATGGAAGGTGCCGGTGGGACGCGGCGACGGCTCGCCCTCCCTGATGGGCGACAAACTGATCGTCTTCACCCGGGATGACGCGGGCGAACTCACGCTCTGCCTCGACGCCGCCACCGGCAAGGAGGTTTGGAAGGATCAATACGCCGCCGCGGCCGCCACCGAACCGCGCGGCCAGCACCCTGGTCCCCGCAGTTGCCCCACCGTGGCCGAAGGCAAGGTCGTCACCTACGGCGTGCGCGGGGCGCTCTCCTGCCTCGATGCCGCCACGGGCAAGAAACTCTGGCGCAAGGAGGACGGGGCGACCTTCCCGCGGTTTTTCACCGCGTCCTCGCCTCTGGTGGCGGACGGCCTCTGCGTCGCCCAACTCGGCAGCGATAACGCCGGCACCATTGTCGGCCTCGACCTCGCCACCGGAAACGAGAAATGGAAGTGGTCCGCGGACGGCTCGGCTTACTCCTCCCCTGCCCTGATGACCGCGGCTGGCACGAAAATCGTGGTGGCACTCTCGGCCAAGAAAGTCGTGGGCTTGGCCCTGGCGGACGGCAAGCTCCTCTTCCAAATCCCCTTCGCCGCGGGAGGCATGGCCTATAATGCGGCGACCCCCATCGTGAGCGGCGACACGCTGATCTACACCGGCTCCGGGCGCGGCGTCAAAGCGGTGCAGGTGACGAAGTCAGGGGACGAGTTCGCCCTGAAGGACCTCTGGAGCACGGCGGAAAACGGCGTGCAGTTCAACACGCCCGTGCTCAAGGACGGCCGCCTCTATGGCATCTCGCAGCAGGGCAACCTCTTCTGCCTGGATACCAAGGACGGCAAGACCCTCTGGACCACCAAGCTGGGCGGCGGCGGCTTCGGCTCGGTCGTCGATGCCGGCCCCGTGCTGATGGCGCTCACCCCGCAGGGCGACATGGTCGTGTTCGAGGCGAACCCGGCCGAGTACAAGGCCCTCTCGACCTACAAGGTCGGCACGGATACCTACGCCTACCCCGTGCCCTCCAGCCGCGGGCTCTTCGTCAAGGACAAGGACTCCCTCGCCCTCTTCACGATCAACTGACCGGCGTCGGCTCGGCCGGGTCGTCCTCGACCGTGTTGGCATCGGGGACGGCCTCATCCAAGACCCTCACGGGCTCGTAGAACGTGTTTCGCTGGACCGGCACGCCGCCGGCCTCGCGGATCGCCTTCACCATCGCCGCCTCCGACTGCCCTTGCGGGGTCGCCGCCCCGGCCATGTGGAAGATGTGCTCCTCGAAGATGGTACCGTGAAGATCATCCGCCCCGTAGCTCAGCGCCACCTGCGCCATCTTCAAGCCCATCCCGACCCAGTAGGCCGTGATGTGGTCGAAATTGTCGAGATAGACCCGGCTCACCGCGATGGTTCGCAGCAGGTCGAACCCGGTCGGAGGGTGATCCACCGGGATGGCGTTGTTCTCCGGTTGGTAGGGGAGCGGGACGAATCCGACGAAACCGTGCGTCTCATCCTGCAACGCGCGCAGTTGCCGCAGGTGGTCCACCCGGTCGGCGGGGGACTCGACATGGCCGAAGAGCATGGTGCAGGTACTGCGGCCGCCCAGGCGGTGCCAGGTGCGGTGGACGTCCAGGTATTCCTCGGCGGACTCCTTGCCGCGGGCGATGGCGGAGCGGACCTCCTTGCGGAAGATCTCAGCCCCGCCGCCAGTCAGTGAATCAAGCCCGGCCTCGCGCAGCGCCGTGAGTGTCTCCACCACGGTCATCCGCCCCAGCCAGGCCAGGTGCAGAATCTCAATGGCGGTGAAGGCCTTGAGCTGAAGCCGGGGGTCGAGCGCACGCAACCTGGCGAGCATCTCCGTGTAATAGCTGAACGGCAGCGTGGGATGGAGTCCCCCCACGATGTGCAGTTCGGTGATCCCGACCGCCAGGGCCTGCCGCGCCTTTTCGACGATTTCCGGGACCGTGAGTTGGAACCCGTCCGCATCCCTTTTCTTGCGCGCGAAGGAGCAAAACTGGCAGCTCAGGATGCAATAATTCGAGTAGTTGATGTAGCGGTTGACGATGAAGCTGGCGCGCCGGCCGACCTTGCGCTGCCGGGCGAAATCGGCGATGGCCCCGACCGCGTTGAGGTCTTTGGACTCGAACATCCGCAGGGCGTCCGCCTCGGAAATCCGCTCGCCGGCGGCGACCTTGTCGTAAAGGTCCCGCAATTCGCCGCGCTGTACCGCATAAACCATGGGATATCATCACTGGAAGCGGCGGTTTTGGCAAACCGAGTGTTCGCCGCGGGGACGGATGCGGCGGGCCGACCGGCACACCCGGCGGCACCTGAGCCTGCCGACTGGAAAGTCGGCGAAACGGGGGCGGGGTTGCCCCCGTGCGTAGCGCAGATTTCCAAATCTGCTGTGTCGCAGGTTTCCAAACCTGCGAACCGTCCGGAAACCCCACGCGTCCGGCAGCTCCTTCGCGCTCGAGAAGGCCGACGCTCGCAGCCTTCGGACGGCCTGCCGACTTGGAAGTCGGCGACACAGCAGACTTGGAAGTCCGCGCTACGGGCGGAGGGACGCCCCCATCCA
>Ga0182030_10003229_pt1 | contig 34798 bp, 29 predicted proteins | sample 812S3MmetaG_FD_121299 | JGI IMG/M metagenome (GOLD analysis project Ga0182030, IMG submission 121299) | Permafrost microbial communities from Stordalen Mire, Sweden - 812S3M metaG (Illumina Assembly) | ecosystem: Environmental > Terrestrial > Soil > Wetlands > Permafrost | place: Sweden...
AGGTGGTTTGGTCGCTGCTCCTGAAAGCCGCGCCGATGGGCCAACCATCATCATTTACCGAGCATTGAACATTTAAAATCAAAGAACTAATTTGAATCTAACATTCATTCAGGACACTCAGTAACCGGGGTTTTGACCGCAAACCGGGTCGGCTTCCAATTCGTCGATCGGAATTGCCTCCAGCAGATTATTGGCGGTTATATTGTATAGTTTATTTCCCAGATAATCCGTGAAGCTATTCATGAGGTCGATGGTATACTGAGAACCATATCTACGCAGATCGCTCCAACGATAGCCTTGTCCGGCAAATTCCAATCTTCTTTCATGCAGTATGGCAAGTGCAACGTCTGACTGGGCTGTGACCGTCAATGCAGGCAGTTTTGCCCTTGCTCTGATGGCATTGACCAACGTGATAGCCGCTGTAGTATTACCGGTATTGTTTAACGCTTCTGCTTTTAGCAAAATAGCATCTGCCAACCGAAGAACGATAACACTTTGGCTGCCGCCGGCACTATACGTACCACCCTGGACATACTGACCTCTTGTGATGAAATAGGGGATTTGTGTCAACGCGGTAGTAGGATAGTGATTGGGATTATCGAAGAAGGGTTCTCCAAGGAATTGGGTAGAGTCATTTTCGATAACCATTACTCCATGCATTCTTACGGTATCGCCAGAAGTCAAATAATCATTGACCAGATCCTGTGTCGGTGTGACGAATTTGGTAAAGGGAGCCGGTATGGTCAGATTGTAATCCGAAGGAGCGATCAGCCAGGTGGCGAAATTGCGAGTGGGTGCGTTGGTGCCGCCCACGTGCTGAATTTCAAAGAAGGACTCCGTGGTGTTTGTCGAGGCGTTGTCATTGAACAGGTCCGCAAAATTTGCGACCAGGCTGGCTCCGCTCGTACCCGTGCCGCCATATGCGGGGGGCAATACGGCATTGCAGGTGGTAAGGCAGTCCGCATAGTCGCCCTCTTGTGCATACACGCTTGCCAACAGAGCCTGTGCGGCTTGTTTTGTGGCTCTCGTATGTTGATTTACCACGCCAGGATAACTAACCGGCAGGACTGAGATGGCGTCTGTTAAGTCGGAGATGATTTGGGTATAACAATCGGCAAGACTACTGCGGGGTACTATAACGGTCGTATCGTTTGAATAGGTATGCAGCGAGAGGATAACACCGCCATATGCTTTTACCAGGTTGAAATAGTGCATCGCTCTCAGAAATTTAGCAGAAGCCACCATTTGATTTCTAGCCGAGTCCGTTAACGAGGCATCGGAACTGGTTTTGGCGGCGACATCTATCAGGAGATTGCAATTGCCGATCATCCCGTACAACTCACTCCAGCCTCTTCCCTCTGTGGTAGTGGCGTTGTCGGTAAAGTTGTCGCATGCGGTGACCCCTTCACTGGCGTTGTTGTCTGTTTGTCCGTCGAAACTATTGTCCGATCGAACGTCTTCATTTACTAATACGAACCAGGGATAAAAGTGCCCGTTGGCGTCTGCCAGTGATTCAAAACAGTTATTCAGTATATCCTGAAGCCCGACAAGCGTATTGGCAGACGAGGTGGAGACTTGGTTGGGCGGCGTAATGTTCAGGAAGCTTCTTTTACAGGCTGTTACCAACAGAAGACTCGCTGCGGCTAACAGGGTTAATTTATTTTTGTTTTTCATTTTGTTCACATTTTTGTTTTCAAGCAAGCTTTTTTGAATTAGAATCCAACATTTAAACCAAACGTAATCGTCTTGGCCAGCGGATAGACGCCGAAGTCAACGCCTTGTGTGCTGGGCGACGTCCCACCTATGTTCAGATCAGGAGCGTAACCTGAATATTTCGTGATCGTGACCAGGTTTTCCCCGGCGACGTAAGCGCGAAGGGTTTTAATACCGATGGATTTTACGAAGTTGATCGCGGCAATGTTATAAGAAAGGGAGACATTTCTCAATCGTACAAAGGAACCATTTTCTACGTAACGGCTCGATACATTGTCGTTACCATTTTCGTAGGGATTATTTGTCTGGTTCGAAGAATTTTCACCCAGTTTGGCAAGCGGGATATCCGTTTTATCGCCGGGGTTTCTCCAGCGATGCAGAGTAGTGGCCAGCTGATTGGTAAGGTCATACATCCCGTCTTCTTCATAACGGTTGGCATTGAACACCTTATTGCCCCAGGCGAACTCGATCAGCACATCCAGGGAGAAGTTTTTATAGCCTATGTTGTTGGTAAATCCACCGAATGCCGTGGGGAGCGCCTTGCCCAGATACAGATTGTTTTCGGCTGCGCCGGTCTTGTCAGGATCAGCATATTTGATGTACCCGTTCGTAGGATCCACGCCCTGCGAGATATAGCCGAACATAGATCCGACCGAGTAGCCATTTTTCAACCAGGTGACGGTACCTGAAGGAATGGAGGTGCCTTGTATCGGAGTGATGTTTGCTTCGATCTTATTGCTGTTAAATGAGATATTGAAATTGCTTGTCCACGTAACGGCACTGTGTGTGAAGATGTCGCCGCCAAGCGAGATCTCAAGACCGTGATTTACTACTTTTCCGGGTAGGTTGACTACAACATTGCTTTGTCCGGTAGAAGTGGGAAGATTGCTCGTATAGATTAAGTTCGTGGTATTTTTATCGTAATAGTCTGCGGTGAGGCGTAGCCGATTTGCGAAAAACGCGATATCCGTACCAATATTTAATTGTTTGGTCTCCTCCCATTTGATAAGGGGGTTGGCAGCCGTTCCGTTCAATCCCAAACCAGGGTAGGAGGCGCCTCCCGGGTCGTAGGTATATTGCCCTGTCGCTACGTTGAGTACGTCATAAGAAGGGTAGTAAGCACTTGGCAGATTTCCTGTCTCTCCATAGCCTGCACGAACTTTCAAATCGCTGAAGATGTTTTGCCTTTTCATGAAGCCTTCATTGATGATCCGCCATCCCACGGAGCCGGCTGGAAAGGTGGCATATTGGTTGTGCAGGCCCAATTGCGAGGAACCGTCTCTTCTAATGGTTGCCGTCAGAAGGTATCTCGAGTCATAGTTATACATCACCCGGCCGTACTGGGAATATTTTGACCATCTATCGTAGGTGCCAAGGTCCTGGGTGGTCGACCGGGTGCTGGCACTGGAGATGGAATAGATACCGGCGAGGGGGAAACCGCTTCCGCCGGTCTCTGCATACTGATCTTGCCATTTTTGGGCCGTAAGACCTGCGATGACATCCAGGTTATTTTTGCCAAACGAGTTGTGATAGTCGAGGATGTTATCCCAGAGCCAGGTAAAGTTGTCAGTGGTATTATACACAGCCGTTCCGTTGACGGAAGCAGCGCTGGAAGTGATCGTGGGGTCCTGGATAATGTTTTCAAAGTTATCCGAGATTTCCGCCGAGATGCGGTTGGTGTAGGAGATATTAAAGGGTAGATGAACAATAAGGTGTCCTTCGACATTCACAATATTATAGACTGTTTTATCCGAAGTGCCATACAATTGCCCCAAAGGATTCGGTATGGCCTGTCCATTGCTATTGTCAACCGCGAAAAAGCCGGTTGTCGGATCTTTCTCGGGCTCGTAAGGGGAATAGGCGACCGCTGCTCCGGTGACGGCGCCGGAACCTCCACCACCATGACCAGTAGTACCCTGGGTTCCGGCTGGCATATTGCCTACTGTTTGTCTGACGTAGTCCGCCCTGCCGCCGATCGTGAACCATTTGTTCAAACTCTGCTCTGCCGTGAGCCCTATAAATAATTTTTGTGAAAAAATGGTCGGCATGATACCGTCCTGATTCAAATAGCCAACGCTAAGGGCATAATTTCCGCCGGTACCACCGCCGGAAATCCGGACGCTCGCCCTAGTGAGCGGGGCAGTTCTGAACAGCAGTTTTTGCCAGTTGTTATTGATATTTTGCCAGTTGGCCGGCAGCCTGATCCCTGCCGTATCGCTGGCTTCGCCGGCATTGGTGTATTCATCGACCTGGAGTTGGTGCAGTTGGACACCGTTGAGCACAGGAAGGATTTTAGTAACAGACTGAATGCCCTGCGCGAAATCGGCGTCTATTTTTGGGGTGCCGGCGACTCCTTTTTTAGTGGTGATCTCGACTACACCGTTTGTAGAGCCTGCAACACCATAGATACCTGTGGCGGAGGCGTCTTTTAAGATCGTTATACTGGCGATGTTGTTTACGTCCAGGGTAGCGATGTTATAGCCGACGATACCGTCCACTACGTAGACGGGGGTGGCATTGCCACTCAACGAGGTAAAACCCCGGATCAATACCTGAAAATCCTGTCCCGGCGCACCGTTGAACTGTTGTACCTGGACACCCGCAGCCTTGCCCGCCAGTTCCTGCATGATGTTTACGATGGGACGCTCTCTTTCGTCGCTGAGGTTAACGGCGGAAATTGATGACGTAACATCTTTAATCTTTTGGGTTCCATAGCCAATGACCACTACATCATTTAAACCCGTACTTTTTGACGTAAGGTTTACGGGTAATCCTGTTGTTTCATTGTCAATTTTGATCTCCCTTGATTCATAACCGACAATAGAGAAAATTAACGTTGCCCCTTTGTTGACTCTGATCGTAAAGGTCCCATCTGCCGCCGAGGTAGTACCGCCAGCCTGACCTTTGATGCTGATCGACACACTGGCCAATGGCTTACTGCTATCAGATGCGACTGTACCGCTTACAGTTATTTTTTCCTGGGCAAATGAAAAATTGGAAGCGCTTAAAAGGAGAAAGAAAATAAATAAGAGCCTCGTTCTTTGCAATAGAAATGCAGATTTCTTTTTTAACATGGCAGCAAATTGGTTTAAAAAATCTTTTAAAATCGTTGAAATCACCTAAAGTGGAATGTAAGGTGGTATCCACGAAGGTGCTTTATACCTTGAGTTGCGGGAGCGAGAATTACCCTTAGTCGGTTTGGGATTTTTTTTTACCGGCCAGGGAATGGGTAGACAGGAGAATTTTCAACACCGGTGATTAATAGCCCGGATTTTGCGAAAGATTGGGGTTGTTATCTCTATCGGCCTGAGGAATGGGGTACAACAGCCTGTCGGTGGTCACATTGTAACCCAGGTTAACCCCATTACCATCCACCTCGCTATTCATCACGTTGATGGTGTATTGGGCACCGAACCGCAACAGGTCATACCAGCGCTCGCCTTCAAAGGCTAGTTCCAGCCTGCGTTCGTTGAGAATCGCCAACGCCACGTCCGATTGCGACGAGACAGTTATCGGCGCCAGGCTGACACGGGCCCGGATGGCGTTCACCAGTGGAATGGCATCGCTGGTTTGTCCTAAGGCGTTCAGCGCCTCGGCTTTGAGCAGGATAATATCCGCCAGCCGGAGCAATACCAGGTTATCACCGCTTCCACCGCTGAATCCACCAGGGAAGTCCCTGCCGACTTTCCAGACATAGGGGATGGTATCGGTAGCGGCATAATGCGTAGGGCTGGCCACAACGTTGGCAGAACCTGGCCCATTATATTCCCAGGTAATGGAGGAATTATAACGAACAGTATCGCCGGCGGCCAGGAAGGCTTGCACCAGATCCTGCGTGGGAGGAGCGAACTTGACCCAATATTGAGCATCGATGGAGGGCGGCAGCATCAAGCCCATGGCATATCCGTGTGTTATGGCGCCTTCGCTGTGCTGAAGCTCGAAAATGGACTCTGCGCTGTTTTTGTGCTGGCTATCGAATAGCCAGTCATAATTGGTCAGCAGTTGGTAGCCTCCCGTACCGGTCCCTCCATACAACGAGGGCAGCACCTTGTTGCAGTAGATGAGGCAGGAGTCGTATTTCAGCTGTTGCGCATAGACCTTGGCCAGCACGGCTTCAGTAGCACCCTGCGTAGCACGGCTGTGGCTGGATGCATTGTCACTATAGGCAACCGGCAGCGAGGCTTCGGCGTCCTTGAGGTCCTGTTCGATCTGGGCATATACGCTGTCTACGGAGCTGCGTGATTTCAGCGTATTGGGGTCGACGGCAATGGTATGCAATTGCAAGACGACGGGGCCATAGTTCCTGACCAGGTGCGAATAGTGATACGCCCTTAAGAACTTGGCCTCGCCCAGGATCTGCGCTCTTAAGGTGGGGGTCAGCGCCGTATCCGTTATACCAGGCACATTGTCCAGGATCGAGTTGGTCGCGCCGATATCCATATACAATTCATACCAATCCTCCGATATAGGTTGATTGTCTGTAGCCACCGAGGTAAAATTGTCCACCCCATCGATATCCGGCGCGCTGCCCCCCGAATAGTTGTTATCCGACCGGACGTCGCCGTCTATGAGGTAATTCCAGGCATAGTACCAATAGTTGTAGTTGGCCATCAGGGAATAACATCCTACTATGGCCGCTTCCGCGTCGGAGGCGCTCTTGAAGTCTCCGGTAGTTAGGGTATTCTGGGGAGTCTCGTTCAAAAAGCTTTTTTTGCAACTGCCGGCCCCCGCTAGTATGAAGGCGGCAGCCAGAGCCGGAAATATTTTTTGTTTTTGCATAATTGTAGGTTTATACAGGTTACAACGATACATTGAGACCGAAAGTGACGGATTTCGCCTGCGGGTAAGTCCCGTGATCGAATCCTTCCTGTGTGGCCAGGTTGGTGCCTGTGCTTGTGGTTACATTCAATTCGGGAGAATAGCCCTTATATCCTGTAATGATAAACATGTTTTGCAGGGTCGCATAAACGCGGAGCCCGGAGAGATGAGCCCCCGCGATCCAGCGCTTATCCAGGTTGTAGGCCAGTGTCATTTGCCTGAACCGAAGGAACGAGCCGTTTTCGACCCATCGGGACGAGATACTGTAATTCGGTACGGAATTGGCCGGGGCTGCGCTGCCATAAAAGGCCTTCGGGACATCGGTGACATCGCCCGGTTTTTCCCACCTTCTCAGCACCTCGGTAGTCTGATTGACCATATCGGTCATGTCTTCCGTCTCCATGCGGGTGGCATCGAAGATCTTGTTCCCATAGACGCCGTCGATCAGAACATTCAGATCGAATCCATGGAGGCTGAGCTGGTTGGAAAAGCCAAAGGTGAATTTGGGCAGGGCGCTGCCAATGAACGTCCTATCGTTATCCGGGTCGATCACCCCATCGTGATGGAGGTCCCTGAAGTTGATATTTCCCGTTTGAGGGTTTACGCCATCGTCGATATATCCCCAAAAGGAACCCAGGGGCAGACCGCCTTTAACGATACCCGCATCCCCACCGATGTCCGCTATATAGCCCGTGAGGATGGGGGATGTGCCTGCAGGCAATTCCACTATATTCCTGTTGAACGACATATTGAGGGCGCTCGTCCAGTTCAAGCCATGGCTGTTTTTGAAGATATCGCCGCTCAGGATAAACTCGAACCCTTTATTCTGGACATAACCCGGCAGGTTCTCCTCCTTCGTACTCACGCCGGTGGTCTGAGGCTGGGGTACGTCCAGGATAAGGTCATGGGTCCGTTTAATATAATAATCGGCGGAAAGACTCAGTCGGTTATTCAATATCGCGACATCCAAACCGGTATTGAACTGTTTCGTCTCTTCCCACAACAGATCCGGGTTGCCTGCCTGCGCACTGGGCGCGGTTCCCGAAGTGATCGTAGTCCCGTCAAACGCATAGTTGTTGCCAGCGCTCAGCTGGCTAAAGGAAGGATACAGATCTGCGGGAAGATTACCCGTGGCGCCCCATCCGGCCCTCAGCTTCAGATCGCTGATCAAGGTTACGTCTCTCAGGAAGTCCTCGTCCGAAGCCCGCCAGCCGGCCGAAAAGGCGGGGAAGTTCGCCCATTGATTGCTGATCCCCAGTCGGGACGAACCGTCCCTTCTGATTGAAGCGCTCAGCAGGTATTTGCCGTCATAAGAATAGTTCACGCGGCCAAAATAGGATTCCAGCGTCCAGGCATCCGCATACGTCGCGTTCACCGTATAGGTGGAAGCCGCGGACAACACATGGACGGCATAGCTGGGAAAACCATAACCGCTTTGATCGGAAGAATGGTCGGTCTGTTCCGAGGCGCTTGAGCCTATGATCACATTGAACGAGTTCTTGTCGAACTTTTTGTCAAAGTTGAGCGTGTTGTCCCATATATACCGGAAACTTTCGGCGGTATTGTAGCTGCCTTCTCCCCCCAATTGTTTTGCTCCTTCCGTTAATCGGGGGTCCAGGAAAATGGTCTGGTAGCTGTTTTCCAGTGTGGCGCCCAACTGGGACCGGAAACCAAGGCCCAGCGGCAGCTTGATCTGGAGATGTCCGTCTCCCAATAAATTATTGCCGATCGTATAATTGTTGACGCCATAGATATCCCCCATGGGGTTGGGTAGACCTTGGGAAAAGGCGCTGAATCCGTACGTTCCATCTCCATTGGTATTATAGATGGAACTAAAAGGCGGCGTGTTCAACGCGCTAAGTACAAATCCTCCATATAATCCTCCATCATCTTGCGCCCGCTGGTTGTCGGGCACGTCATAATAGCCCGTCCTGTTGTAGGATACATGCGTACCAATGCTCAACCAGTTATTCATCTGTTGCTCCAGGTTGAGGATGATTGAATAGCGTTTATAGCTGCAGGTAACCGCAATGCCATCCTGGTTGACATAGCCCACGCCGAAATACCAGGTGCCTTTATCTCCCCCGCCCGAGAAACCGGCGTTGATCCCCGTCATCGGCGCCTTGCGATAGACCAGGTCCTGCCAGTTATTGTTATTGGCGGTGACCAGGGAGTCGGGAATGGTATAGCCGGTGTTGCCGGAATTGACCTGCTCTTCCGTCAATAAGGTCGCCAGCTGCTGGCTGTTGAGCAGCTTTATCTTTTTGGTGATCTCCTGAGTACCGCTGTATGCATTCACGTCCACCCTGGTCTTGCCTCTTATGCCTTGCTTGGTAGTGATCAGCACCACCCCGTTGGTGGAACCGGCGGCGCCATAGATACCCGCGGCGGCGGCGTCCTTTAAGATACTGATGGATTGTATAGTATTAGGATCGAGCGTATGCGTATCATAGGATACGACCCCGTCGATGACGTACAGGGGTTGGGTATTGCCCGTCAAAGACGCGATCCCCCGAACAAAAACCGTAAAATCGGAACCGGGTTTTCCCGAAGGCTGCAGGATCTGGGTACCCGGTGACTTGCCGGCCAAGACCTCCGCCATGCTTACAACCGGGCGCTCGCTCACATCCGATACGCTTACCGTGGATATCGCGGAGGTAATATCCTTTCTTCGCTGTGAACCGTACCCGATCAACACCATATCGTCCAGCGAGGTCGAGCTCAGCCGCAAGGTCACATTGATCGTGGTTTTGTTCTCCACCGGTACATCCATCCCCTCGTACCCCACAAAGCTGAATTGCAGGACGGCCCGTTCGGGAACGTTGATGGTAAACATCCCGTCCGCATTGGTTTGTGCGCCCTTGGTCTCGCCTACGATGGTCACCGAGACCCCGGACATTGGTCTTTCCGCGCTATCGGTTACCCGGCCATGTATCTCTGTGCCAGGCGGCCGGAGAAATTCTTGCTTACGTTTGATAACCACCGTGTGTTCAACAATGGAATAGGTCAGCGGTTGATCTTTGAAACACTGGTCCAATGCCATCTCCAGCGAAACATTCCTGATCTTGATGTCCACTTTCGGCATCCCGTTCAGGACCTCGTCCGTGTAGAGAAAAGAGTAGCCCGTTTGCCGGGTGATCTCCCGGAATACTTTCCCAAGGGAAGCGTTGGATAGGGAAAGCGAGACCTTTTGTGAATAACCCCTGGCGCCTACCTGCAGAAAAGCCGCCATGATCAGGAAAGCAGTTAATTTCATAATCAACAAGCATTTGATCGGTACCCTTCGGCCTTAAAGCAGGAGGGTACGAAAACCGTCAATTTTCATATTTTTGCAATGTTTGGGTTAATTTCATAAGCAATCTTTTACCGTTTTGTATATGCAAGCTGACCCGATACCGGCCAGAGGCGCTCCAATCGCTTCTGGCTTCTTTTAGGATCAACGTCGCAGGCTAGCGTCTTTAGGGCTTGACGATAATTTTCTTTCCTTCCATGCTAAAATGAACCGCACCCGTGAGCTCCAGCATCTTGAACACTTCGGATACGTTCGAACTGCGGGAGATCATGCCCCGGAAGTGTTTGTCCGTTTTCCCTTCATATTCCACGTCCACGTCGTACCAACGGGCCAGCTGCCGCATCACGGTCTCGATGGATACCCCCTCGAACTCAAAAAAGCCGTTCTTCCAGGCTACCGCCTCTTCCCCATCCACCACGTTCACACTCAACGATCCCGAGGATCGATCCATCGACGCCTCCTGACCGGCCTCCAGCACCTGCGAAGCCGATCCCTTTGTTGTTACCCTGACGGCACCCGCCAGCAACGTGGTCTTGACCGCGTTTTCGTCCTCATAAGCCATGACGTCAAAATGCGTTCCCAGCACTTCCACCTGCACGTCCGCCACGGACACTTTGAAAGGCTTGTTCTTGTCTTCGGCGACTTCAAAATAGGCCTCCCCCTTTAGCTGTACCTGCCGGTCCTTACCCGTAAATGTCGTCGGATAGCTCAGTGATGACGCGGAATTAAGCCAGACTTTAGTCCCATCGGCCAGTATCACCTGGTATTGACCGCCCCGCGGCGTTTGGATGGTGTTCATTTCGGAGGCTTCGTCCCCCTTGGAAACGCCGGCCCCCCTGGAAGCCTCTTCCCCCTTAGAAGCCTCTTCCCCCTTGGAAACGTCGTATATCAATTGCCCATCTTTCTTGTCGATCCGGGCGCCGGCCTCGTGCTTGATCGTGCCGTTTTTAGCATCCGCAAGATCGATCACCGATCCATCCCCTAACAACAACCTGGCCTTGTTGCTTCCGGGCGGCAGATCATTCCCGGGCTTTGTTACCCGCGCGACGACGCGCTCCGGTTTCGTGCTACGGTAAGAATCCCAAAAGTATTTGCCTGCAAAAACAACGACGAAGATCACCGAAGCTGCCGCTATCCACCGGCGTGTGAGGACAATACGGCGATGGCGCGTCTCTTGTCGCCCCTCCTGAATGACCAGCTGCAACCCGTCGAATAGGCGTTTTCCAATAGCTCCGGCGGTTTCGGGCTCCTGGGTAAAAACCAGCTCGATCTCTTCCTTATCGGCTGTGTCATACCATTCATGCAGTAACGCGATCTCCTTTTCCGTAGCAATCCCCAATAAAAACCGTTCGGCCAATTCAGCTAATTGCGTTTTATCCAAAGTAGTCCTTTTATTAAGTAAGAGTCCTGGGACGATCAATTACCCTTAGTCGGACAAAAAAATTACAGCTCAAATGAAAAACAAAAAGGCATGATCGCCGATCTTCGAACGGATCAACCGCAGCGCCTTGGTCAGGTGGGCCTCCGCAGTTTTGAGCGAGATATTTAGTTTTTCAGCCACTTCAGGCAATGCCTGGTCCTCGATCTTGTTATATATAAATACCAGCCGGCATTTCTCAGGCAATTCATTGGTCAAACGCTTGACCATTTCCAACAGCTGTTTGTCATCGATCAGCATCTCTCCCGGCACCAGCCTAAGCGATTGCTTACCTGCCACGTCTTCTTTTTCCGCTCTTCTTTTTTCCGCGACCAGATAACGATAAACGGCGTACCGGGTAGTAGCTGCGAGGTAGGGCGACAGATCCCCAATGTCCAGTTTCTTCCGTTTATGCCAGAGGGTAATGAAAACGTTTTGAACAATCTCTTCGGCGGCCGTGGCTGATTTGAGGCGTTTGTGCGCGAGATAGTATAGTTTGTGCCAATAGCGATCATACAGCTCCTGGAATGCCGGAGCATTATCCTGCCTAAGCAATCGCAGCAGTTCTGAATCATTTAATGACATGCAATCATTCATATATGTAAAACTATCCAAATGTAGTCAATTACATCAATTATACAAATTTGCGCCCACTATCGCGATCGATGCTGGAATGATTATTACAGGTAACCCATTATTTCTCTTGTAAGTATCCTTATTTATTTAGCACCCCGCCAAGACGCGGCTACCCGCGATCATATTAGCTCAATAAATCCAATTGATTTAACGCAAAACGACATTTGAATACCGGATTGCCGGCGACTCAGCAATCATCGTCCGGGCTATGCCCTACGCTGATCCCGGAAGGAGGGGGCCATTGATTCATCTGCGGAGAGGATTCTCGAAAAGATATATCTCAATCATGTTATCAAGCTGTTTTCTCAGAACCTGCTTTGCCTCAGGAACATTCCCTGTCTCAAGCACGGCGAAACATTCGGAAAAGTGCTCTTTATAAGTTGGTTCGTCCTGAATGGCCTCGAAAAGTGGTGGAGAGACATAATGGAACATTTCAAACAAAGTTCGTTCGGATACCTGCTCGGATCCCTCATAAGCGCCAGTGAATGGCCATCCTACAGGAATATCAATGGTGGGACATAATCCCAACCCACAGGCTGTCGGACAGCGGATTCCATCTTCAACAAAAATATTTAGGCTTTGACGGTTGATGTCCACCGCTTCCATAACCGTTTCATAATGATCAGAAGGATTTTTTGGAACAGAATTGTACCCGAAATGATACTGAATTCCGGCGCAGCCAGGGGTATCCAACAGCTGTTTCATAATATTTATTCCAAAGAAACAACCTCTGGGAACGGTTTTTCTATTTTGCTCCGGCATTAATGAACACATCCGGTCGACATGCCTGGTGAGCAGGTCCCAGCACTCATCGAGGCTAACCCGATCTCCTGTATCGGTAAGGTAGCCTTTGGGTCTCAGGATGATATTGGGTACATGCCTGTCGGCTGAGGCGTTATCACAAGCCATCAGCACGATCGTCCGGGAACCGGGATCGGCCCCTTCTTTCTGGCCGTACATGAAACGAAGGCCCGTCACGACGGGGAATTTCTCCAATGTCTCCAGAATAAATTCCCTGGGGATGAAGGCTGACTTTTGTTCGGTAGGATGTTGCTCAGCATACCCTTTAATCAGGTACTGATAATAATCATGGCTGATGCAACTGCCGATAGTTTGCGGAATGCGACACCATTCTGTCGTTTGCATACGTTATAGTTTTAGGTGAAGAAATAGGATCCTTAAATCGAAGTGTAGTATTCACACGAAACGGAATGGCCTTAGTGAGTGTGGGCGAACGATAAATTCCGGGCTAAAAATGCCTGTGGATCAATATTACATAAAGAGAATGATCAATCCAAAGTCAGCGACAGCGCAGTTCCACCAACCAGCGCAAAACCCAAACCCATACCATGAAGTATTCTCCCCTATTTCTTTTGGTACACCATCTATGGTGATTGCGCAGATAAATGGGGCGTTCGCCTGTGGCATTGCCCCGAGGCTTTTTGAGGTAGAAAAGCAAACCAACTCCCTTCATGATCAAACACAATTGCTTCGATAATGATGCAATTCGCAATTGCATACGATCTTTCCAATACCCCTCTATTTTTTGAAGGGGTTGCCTGTCAAGGGGCGGAGCAGATTCCAGTGAGTCATTTTCGAGTTTTCAGTGAGTTATGATTTACTCACTGGAATTAACGCTGCTAACAGCGATAAACAACAGGCTCGAAAAAGCAAAAAGCCCGTCAACACTAGGTTTAACAGGCTTTAAGCAAAATGTGATAAACAAACTGCGGAGAGGGCGGGATTCGAACCCGCGATACCCTTTCGAGTATACACACTTTCCAGGCGTGCTCCTTCAACCACTCGGACACCTCTCCTGATTATCTCGCCCGGCCGCGCGGGGCTTCACGCCGCACACCACCGCCATCACCTCTATCACCGAGAGACTGGACGGCTTTGCGCGAGGGCTGCAAAAGTACAATTTCCCCGCTTACCTTCCGAATATTTTTTGCGCATTCTCCGTCGTGATCCGCGCCACTTCTTCCACCGAAATTCCCTTCACTTCCGCCAGCTTCGCCGCTATATATGTCAGGTAGCTGCTCTCATTACGCTTGCCCCGGAAAGGCACCGGCGACAGATAAGGCGCATCCGTCTCCAGCACCATACACTCCAACGGGATCTCGCGTATCGCATCCGGCAGCCCCGAATTCTTATACGTCAGCACCCCGCCGATCCCCAGGTAAAATCCCAGCCCCATTACGGCCCGCGCCGCCTGCCCATCGCCGCTGAAGCAATGGAATATCCCCCTTAACTTTCCCTGCTTCTCCTCCCTCACCACCTCAATACTCTCCGCCATCGAATCACGCGAATGGATCACGATCGGGATATCATATTGCAGCGCCCACCGGATCTGCTGCCTGAAAACCTCGTACTGCTCCCGCTCGAACGTCCTGTCCCAGTAAAAATCCAGCCCGATCTCCCCCACCGCCACCCAGGGACGCCGCGCCAGATCCTCCTCCACCACCCGCAGCTCCTCCAGATAGTTCCCCTTCACCGAACAAGGGTGCAGCCCAGCCATCCCGAAGCATACCCCCGGGTACCGGGCCTCCAATGCCCGCAAGGCCTCCCGCGAACCGCTGTCAATCGCCGGCAGGTAAAACCGCTCAACTCCTTCTTTTTCAGCACGCTGTATCACTTCTGCCCGGTCGCTGGCAAACGCTTCCCCATATAAGTGACAATGTGTATCGATCATTTTCATCCTGCAAATATCCCCAAAACCCCCGATTTAACTCCTGGCCCTCATATTCCGGAAATAACAATACGTTCCCCCGCTGAACCTGACCGCCGTAGCGCTGAAGCCGCCCACCTGCATTTCCAGAAGATTCGTCAGGCCGGACTGACTAAATTACTTTGCATAAATAAAAAAAAGATTTACCTTTAAATCAGTTTTCATAGGGTACGGATTAAAAACGGGCCAGGGTGTCTACCCAGGCCCAATTTTATTTTGTTCCTAAATTGGTACATTTGTCCCATTTTGGTTCTTCATCCCACCCGATTGCTCATCGTCCTAACCGCTAAATCCATCAACCCCTTGCCGCCACCGCAGACGATGACGTCGCCCGAATCCATCAGCCTCCGTCGCCCGGGCCCTATCCTAACGGATAGCCTCAAACCTATATCCCAAGCCCGAAAAATGCTCTAACACTGCCGGCAACGCGCCCCGTAGCCGGTCAAACGCTTTTTCACTATCGTGAAACACGACGATCGATCCCGGTCGCGCATCACGTATCACATAACGGGCACACTGATCCGCAGTTAACGCCCGGTCAAAGTCGGCGCTTAAGACCTGCCACATGATGATTTTATAGTTGAAGGGATCTGATCGCAGCAAAGAAGACTGGAAGGCGCTGATGCGCCCGTACGGCGGCCTGAACAGATCGGAGTCTATCAGCCGGGCGGCATCGCGGATATTCTCCAGGTACCGCTTGTCATCCACCTTCCAACCGTTGAGATGGTCATAAGTGTGATTGCCCACCCGGTGGCCCTCCATTAAAGTCCTGCGGTATAATTGCGGATATGCTTCTACGTTCTTACCGATGCAAAAGAAGGTGGCACGGGCGTCGTATTTTTTCAACACATCCAGCACGAAAGGAGTGGCCACGGGATGAGGACCGTCATCAAAACTCAGAAACAGCACTTTTTCCTTCGTGGGGATTTGCCAGACCAGGCCGCGATATAATGTCTTCAGCCACCAGGGCGTATTGACCAGGTAAAACATAGACCCGCAAGTTACCGATTTTCCGGGTGCGCCCGGACGCAGCCTCGTGGTCCTACGGCGTTACCTTATAAAGCGTATTGACGTGCACCACCACTCCTGCCTCCCTGAAGATCGCCCCGTTATCCTTCACGAAGACTTCCTGGCTCGCCTCGTCTTTTAATAACTTGTCCATATACCGGCGTACCGGCGGATCCTTCAACGTCACCGGCGCACCTGACTGCATCGCCTCGTCGATATACCCATGCAGCAGCGGATCAGCCTGGTTGTAGAAAAGGTCCGTTGAATTGTAGACATCGCTGCCGATCACCTTATCCCCCGAAATCGCCACAAACCCCACCACATTGCTGTCCGTCCGCGCCAGCTTATCCCGGAAGAAACGGTAATATTCGTCCGACGCCGCTATATACTTTTTATCCTGGTAACGCGACAGATACGCCAGACTGTTATTCTTGAAGCCCCCCGCCTGCAGTTGCCGGTCCACCTCACGCCATATCAGCACCTGGTTATGCGTAGAGTCCAGCACCTTTCGGAGATCCGTGTTGGCATAGTTGCCGTAACCAAATTTCTTCTCTTTTTCACTCCACCGCCCCTCCTCCACACACATCACCGGCACATACTGGTCCTTCTCAGAAGGATGCAGGATCGTATCCCGAACGATCATGCGGTCCTGCCGCCCCCCGGAAATGATCTCCCCGCCCGATATATATACCGATTTGTTCGAATGCGTGTTGAACCGCAGCCAATGCACATTGTCGAAGGACGTCGTACCCCGTTCCGTCACCGACACCAAACCTTTGTTCAGGGCCTGGCTCAAGGTGACCAAATCCCCCGTTCCCGGCGGCATCCCCCCCAAATTCTTGCGCCGGATAGGTATGATCTTGAGATTTTTGAATTGCCACGCACTGTCATAGTCGACATACACTGTCTCGTAGGTGATCTGGGCCCCCGCCGACAGCAAGCAAAAAAGCAGCCCTAAAGTCAGGAAGAATTTCACGATGGATGGGTGATTTTATGTGGATCAGCAGTTATCGTTGTAACGCCAAAGCTAAGGATTTAGTATAGGGTTCGTACCTTTGGACCCTATGAGCAAAAAAGTAAGGCTGCGATTTGCGCCCAGCCCCACCGGGGGCCTTCACCTCGGTGGCGTAAGGACCGCACTCTATAACTACCTGTTCGCCCGCCAGCACGGCGGCGAATTCATCCTTCGGATCGAAGATACCGACCAGACCCGCCTCGTGCCCGGGGCAGAGGCATATATTGTCGACTGTCTCAAATGGTGCGGCCTCGAGCCCGACGAAGGCCCCCACAAAGGAGGAGCCTTCGGCCCCTATCGGCAAAGCGAACGCAAGGCACTCGGCATCTACGAAAAATACGCCCGTCAACTGGTGGAGGAAGGCTACGCCTACTTCGCCTTCGACACCCCCGAAGAAATCGAACAAATGCGGGAAAAATTCAAGACACCCGAAAACCCATCCCCCCAATATGGTCATACCCTCCGTCACCGGATGCGCAATTCCCTGCACCTGCCGGAAGAAGAGACCCTGCGCCTGCTGGACGCCGGTACTCCCTATACCATCCGCATTAAAGTCGACCCCTACCAGCAAGTAGGCTTCACCGATATGATCCGCGGCCAGGTCACCTTTTCCACCGACGGCATTGACGATAAAGTACTGCTGAAGGCAGACGGTATGCCCACCTATCACCTGGCAGTCGTCGTCGACGATCACCTCATGGAGATCAGCCACGCCTTCCGCGGCGAAGAATGGCTGCCCAGCGCTCCCGTTCACATCCTCCTTTGGCGATACCTCTTCGGCGAAGAGAAAATGCCCCAATGGGCCCACCTCCCACTGATCCTGCGGCCCGATGGCAACGGCAAGCTTAGTAAACGCGACGGTGACCGCCTCGGCTTTCCCGTCTTTGCCATGAACTGGACCGACCCCAAAACCGGCGAGGCGGCTACCGGTTTTCGCGAACGCGGTTTTCTCCCGCAGGCCTTCGTCAACCTCCTCGCCATGCTGGGGTGGAATGACGGCAGCAACCAGGAGCTCTTCACCATCATCGAGCTCATCGAAAAATTTTCGATGGACCGGGTCCACAAAGGTGGGGCAAAATTTGATTTCGAAAAGGCCAAATGGTTCAACCACGAATGGATCAAACAGCTGCCGGCTACCGCCTACAGCCCCTTGGTAAAGACGCTCTTTGACCAGCAGGGAATCCCCACCGAAGTCCCCGCAACCGAAGGCCCCATCCCACTCCCGGGCTCCCTCCCCATCATCCTTCCGGGCGTCGACAACATCGGCATCCCCATCGTCGGTGGCACCCCCGACGACTTCGTTCCGCCGCCCTTCACGCATTTCGAAAAAATCCTCGAGCTCGTGAAAGACCGCTGTACCCTGCTGCCGGACTTCGTCCCCAATGCCGGCTTCTTCTTCCAGCGCCCGCCATCCATCGACCTGGCAGCCGTCCAGCCCAAGTGGACCCCGGCCAAACAACTATTTTTTGTGGAACTGATTCTCCAATGGGGACTCCAATCAGACTGGGGCGATGCCCATACGCTCGAGGCCGGCTTCAAGGAAATGGCCGCCGCCGCCGCCATCAAGCCCGGCGAGCTCCTGCTGCCCCTGCGCATCATGCTCGTGGGTGGTAAATTTGGTCCGCATGTTTTCGATATCGCGGCTCTGCTGGGCCGACAGGAGACGATTGACCGTGTCCGGCACACATTGGGATTGCTCTCCGTATCAAAACCTTGATAAAGGACCAGGCCCGCAAAGTCTCAGGCCCGGATAAAAAGTATCGCTAGTCCAAACATCACCGGCTTGCTCCGACCCACGCGGATCATATTCACTATCGTCCGGAAGATATTCCACGCATATAAAGCATACAATAAATAAGCATACTGCAGAGGGGACAGCAGCCAGTCGACTTCCGTATGAAAAAAAGGCTGATACCAGAAGAGTGCTGTGCCTACCGCCAGCACTAGTAGCCAGGTGATCTGAAAATTCACGATCTGCCTTCCCACCTCCTGTACGTCGGCGATCGTCTCCCGCTTCATCAGCCACAATGTCAATGGTGCGGCAAGGCCCAGCAACGGAAAGAGCAAGACAGCCAATGGCGACAGGGTCAGCAGGGTCAGGTAGCTCCGGTCTGTTTTTAGCAACGGGGCAGAAGCCTGTCCCACCGACAGCGATGGCTGCAAGTCTTCGATAGTCACCCCCAGCACCTCCGCTACTCTCTTGAGGCTGTCTCCCCTGGGCTGGGTCTCCCCATTCTCTATCCGTTGAATCGTCCTAGTGCTCAGCTGCGTCCTTTCAGCCAGTTCCTCCTGTGAAAAACCTGATTGAAGACGATATTCCCGGATAATCGAACCTGGCTGCGAATGCGCCGCAGGTTTAGTCTGGTTAGTCATTTTATAAAGTGTTAGCGTCAACCAAAAATAAGATTAGACGCTCAAATACCCTACGGCATAATGACGACATATTGACGACATTTCGAATCTCCGGAAAGTTCCCGGGCTTTGCGTACTTTTGATAGTAGCATCTTCCGCACCCGCCGTGACTTTTAAAATTTTTTTTATGTATAAAACCTTACTCACCGACCTCACCGACAACATCCTCACCGTCACCATCCACCGGCCGGATAAACTCAACGCCCTCAACAAGGACGTGATCGCTGAACTCGGAGAAGTCGTCACCGAAATCTATGACAACAAGGAGATCCGCAGCGCCATCATCACCGGCTCCGGCGGGCGCGCCTTCGTGGCCGGCGCCGACATCTCCGAATTCCAGGGACTAACCCGCGAAGAAGGGCAGGCCCTTTCCGCCAAAGGCTCGGACATTTTTTTTCGCATCGCATCCTCCCCCAAGCCTATTGCTGCAGCCATCAACGGCTTCGCCCTGGGCGGCGGCTGCGAACTGGCCATGGCCTGCCATTTCCGGCTTTGCGTCGCCACCGCCAAATTCGGCCAGCCGGAAGTCAACCTCGGCCTCATCCCCGGCTACGGCGGCACCCAACGCCTGACCCAACTCATCGGCAAGGGCCGCGCACTGGAGATCATGCTGACCGGCCGCATGGTAGAAGCCACCGAGGCCCACGTCATGGGACTGGTCAATTATATCGTCACCGAACAGGATGAGCTGCTGTCCAAAACCCGTGAGCTGCTGTCCATCATTAACGACAAGGCGCCCCTCGCCGTCGCCCGGATCATCGAATGCGCCAACATTGCCGCAGGTGATGGCATTGCCTATAGCGAAACCGGCGACTGGGAGGCCGATCCCTTTGGCGGTGACGCCCCCACCAGCCATGCCCCCACCAGCCACGCCCGCGGTCGCCACAAATCCGGCAGCGACAACCCGACCGCCCCGGGCTCTCCCGGCTCCGTCAACGGTTTCCTCCGCGAACAAGCCGCCTTCGGCGAATGCTTCGGCACCGAAGATATGCAGGAAGGCGCCGCCGCGTTCCTGGAAAAACGCAAGCCGCACTTTAAGGGAAAATAAAATTTTTATAGAAAAACCCGGGCAGTCCGTGCCGGCCAGAAATTCGCTTCGCCCGGTTATTCCGCTCCGAGGCTTCTGACCGGATTAGCCAACGCCGCGCGGATCGCCTGGAAGTTCACCGTCAGTCAGAAAATTCGCCCCCTCCGGCTCTCCATACATCACCAGGGGCGCGGCGGAAGACTCGAAGGCATTGTCAGACACAAAATCATGTACGATCCCGATAACCTTCAAAGCCCGCTTTTCCATATAAATCACATTTCCCGGCTTCGCATAATCGCCGATCAGGCGGGCCATGCTCTCATTGATAACGATATTATTATCCTCCACGTGCGTATCGCTCAAAAATCGCCGCCCAGCCTGTAACTTCATCCCTGCCGTCGCCATAAAACCAGCCGTCACCTGCTCATTGTTAATATCTACATTTTTGCCTTTCGGCTTGCGTGGCCACTGATAGTCGTCCGTCGACCACCAGCCCATATTCAGGATATTGTTCATACTCAATGCCGCGTTCTCCACGACCCCGGTATGGATCAGATCCGCCCTCAACGCTTCAAAATGCGATTGGATATTCCCCTCGGCCTTCATCGACAACAGGTTATCCTTATTAAATCCCCAGTCACGATAACGGGTATAATTCACCTGCTGGTAAATGATCGCCGTACAAATGACCCGGATACCCGCGGGATCGACCGACTCATCCAGTGCAAAAGTCCTGACAAACCCTCCCCGGCTATATTCCCGGCGGATCCGGATGAGAAAGGAAAATATTTTAAATTTCTCTACTCGATTTTAAAGTTTTCAATTTCTTTCATGAAGTCTATCGCCCGGATAACAGACTTCATCCCTTCCCCCCGAATCATCCCCTTCACCCATTTTTTCTTTTGCGCATTCTCCAGGGTGATATTTCTGTATAGAATAACCGCCAATATGGTCAGGAACAGCGTTATAAGGATTTGGATCATCCAAAACTCCCGGCCGCCTTTTCGCAGCAGCTCGTTACTGACAAAAAAAACGACCAAAAGGGCAGCTGCACCCAACCGATCCTCAGCGTCCAGATGATCGAACTTTGAATACCCGCCAGCTTTTGCTGGGTATCGATGATATTGTCGCCGTAACTGATCCTTCCAATGACGCCGATCTCCCGCATATACATCCCTATCGCGATCACCGTGCAGACTATAAAGACGCCGAAAGAGATGGCCATGACAGGTTGCGTCCGGACATACCAGAAGGCAATCACCAACAGCGCCAGGTAGATCATGCCAATAACAATCCCGGCTATCCGGTACATCCAGGTTGAAAATTTACGGTGAGTATCGAAGCTTTGACCCGACTTCCACAACTGGCAGACGACCTCCTGCATCAGATCCTCCCGATCGTTCCGGTTACGACAATAGGAGTTGGTAATTTTGAACAGAATACCCTTATTATCCTGGATCAGTTGCAAAAAAGCGGCGTGCTGGTCGGTTGGGTTCATCTGTTATATGATTCGCAGGAAGGTCCAAAAAATCACTACCCAAATAAAATATTTTTTGTATTTTACTAGCAACCTTATACCGAACCCTATGAATGTCAAGACTAATATCCGCCTTATCGGCCATATCAGGCTATTCCTTTTATTGGGATTTCTCCTCCTTTTCTTGTCCTGGGCCACCTTCAATGACAACAATAGCCTACACCTGATCGGACTTATCACCGGCAGCGGTTGCATCCTCCTGTTCCTCTCCCGGAATTGGCTGGTCGCATGGTCGCTGAAACACAGCCCCCATCCCGGCTTATTATATGCTGTACTGGAAAAAATGGGCCTCACCGGCGGGCTGCACTGGTCCCTGGCTGATCAATACCAGATGGCCAATCGCACCAGCATGAACAATCCCACATGGCGTGCGCACGTCATGGAATACCCCACCTCACAATTCCTGACCGATAATGATCTCGATACGGATGTCGGTCCCAGGCAGGCCAGACTGCGCCGGGTCCTGTTCATGTTTCTTCCGACGATAGGGTTTTTCATTTATTGCGTGGCTAGTGATAACCTTTATTCCGGCATGGAAATCTTAATCGGCGGAATAGCGGTGATCCAACTACTGGTGCTGTCGAACAGGAAAAGAAAGGCCAGGAATTCCCATCCCCTGGTCCGGTTCATGACCACAGGGCTGCTGTATGAAGGAATCGTCATCTCCTGGGAAAGCATCGACCATTGGGAATACATCAGAGACGCTCATTACCACGGTATCATCGTCATTCGTTACTATGATAGCAAGCCGTCCGCTGCCCGGCAGTTCATGTCCCGGAAGCAGGCCACTATATAGCAGCAAGAGCCGAAGCAACAAGTCGTGCCGGAGACGTCGATGCAGCAGACTGCCATCGACCTGTCTACCCTGCATACCACCAAGATCGACTTTCTGCTGCTGCTGGTGCACTTCAAAAGCCAATATGGATAGGCCCTGAGTTGCCTGCAAGATAATGCGCCTTCGCCCGGGTGGGAAGTTCCCGATAATAGCGCTAATATTGCTCAAAACCTGCCATCCGGCCGAAAATGTTTTCTTATGAATAAATATCTTGCTCTTTTCTGTTTCATTTCCAGTGCACTTCCTTCCATCGCACAAAGCGTACCCGAAAAGATTGATACTCTGCTGACGGCCTTTGAAAAACAAGATGCGTTCAGCGGTTCGGTATTGGTTGCCAGGAGAGGAACTGTCATTTTTGAAAAGGGGTATGGTTACAAAAACAAAAAGGAAAATGCCTTGAATGACAGCAATACCATTTTCCAGATAGGTTCCATCACCAAACAGTTCACTTCCGCTATTATCCTGAAATTGGAGGAGAAAAACCAATTGTCCCTGCGGGACAAATTGTCAAAATACATTCCAGACTATCCTAATGGAGACCAAATCACTATTGAACATTTGCTGACCCACACGTCCGGTGTATACAACTACACGAATGACACTGCCTTTATGAGAAAAGAGGCTTTTACCTCCATCAACCGGGACAGCCTGATCGCTACATTTAAAAACAAACCATTGGATTTTCATCCTGGTGATAAATTCAATTACAGCAATTCCGGCTATATTTTATTGGGGTACATCATAGAAAAGGTGACCGGCAAATCGTATTTCCAGGTTGTGCGGGAGAACATTTTTCGGCCTTTACACATGGACCACACCGGCTTTGATTTCAGCGCCCTGGTTAATGCGGACAAAGCCATTGGCTATATGCCCCCCGCAGCGGGCTTACCGGCCCCCATCGTTGATTCTTCCGTGTCATTCGCCGCCGGCGCCATTTATACCACCGTGGGAGACCTGTACAAATGGGACCGTGCCCTGTATACCGGGGATATCATCAGCCCGGCCTCCCTGCAAAAGGCCTTTACGCCTCATTTGGATAAATACGGCTATGGCTGGATGATAGATTCTGCGTATGGTAAAAAGATGGTAGGACACGGCGGAGGTATCCCCGGCTTCGTATCCGACATATTGAGAGTGCCTGAAGACCAGACCTGCGTTATTGTACTCGATAACCACCCCTCGCCGGCCTCCCCAGGACAAATAGCCAGTGAAATTAATGCCCTCCTGAATGGTAAAGAATACAATATACCTCACGGAAGAACAGCCATCCACCTGGATACGACCTTATTAAAACAAAATGTAGGCGAATACCAATTGGCCCCGGGATTTATCATAACGGTTTCCCTGGAAAACGGGAGCCTCATGAGCCAGGCCACGGGCCAGGCTAAACTTGAACTGTTCGCGGAAAAGGAAAATTTCTTCTTCCTGAAAGTAGTGGATGCACAGCTTGAATTTATAAAAGGACCGGACGATAAGGTAGAAAAATTGATTCTTCATCAAAACGGGCGGTTGATTCCGGGGAATAAGATCAAATAAATACAAATAAAGCTCCGCCCTCAATACCCGAAAATCTCCTCTAAGGTCAGCACCTTCAACTCCCCCTCCTTCTTCAGATCATCGGGGTTGATCTTCTTCGCAGACGCAACGACACAATAGGTGTAGGCCTTGCCAGCCAGCTGCTGTACATGGAATTGCTTCACGTCCTTCATCGTCATGGTATCCAGCGCCTCGTATTCGTTCTTCCGCTGATCATAGTTCAGCCCCTTTTCTTTGGCGTCCAGATACGCGAAGACGATGCCGTCCTGCGTATAGCGTGCCGTCTCGATATCCTTTTTCTCGCTGGTCCTCGCCAGGTCGAAACCCTTGTCCGAAACCGGCAAATCGTTTAGCAGCGCATTCATGCCGCCGATCGCCTCATTCATCTTGTCCGCCTGGCAGCCGATATACGCCAGGATGGTAAAAGGGTCTTCCTTCTTCGACGGCGTTTCATATGACGCGAAAGTGGCATAAGCCAGCGCCTTGGATTCCCTCAAGGTCTGAAAGACGACAGACCCCATTCCCCCGCCAAAATAATTATCGAACACATCCACGACAGGCTCCTTCTGCACATCATAAGACCCTGCATTGCGTACCCAGCAGATCTCGCTTTGCACCATATCGTAATCGGCGAACAACACCTGGTTGGAAGTCTGTTCGGCAAAGGGGAAATGCACCTGCGGCGGATAAGGAGTGAAAGCCGCCGGCAACGGATGCGCAGCGGTAATGGCACTCGTAAAGGCGTCCACCGTCAGCGGACCATAATAAATGATCGTGTGAGAATAATCCAGCAGGTGATGCAGCACGTTCGTCAGGTCCTCCGCTGTCAGCCTTTTCAGTTCGTCGCTCGTTAGCCCGGAGTTAAAGGGGTTCTTTGCCCCATACCGGGCATAGCTGATCAGCCCCTGCATAATGGCATTCTTGTTCAGCTTATTGTTGGCGCGGGCCTTCAAAAGCCGGTCCTTCAACGAAACAAGCGCCAGTGAATCGGGCAGGCAGTTGCGGATCACATCCTCGAACAGCGCTACGGCACGGCCAAAATTCTCTTGCAGACCGGTGATGGTGATCATCGTCGACTGAGTGGTTGCATTGACGCTGAAATTACATGCGATGTTGAAAAAGGCCTTGGCGATCTCACTAGTCGGATGCTTTGCCGTCCCCAGGTATTGCAGGTACTGCGTAGCCATCGGCAGCAGCCGGTCATTCCAACTGCCCATGTCCAGCCGGTAATAGAGATGGAAGAGATCGTTGTCCTTGTTGGGAACATACAGCACGTTCGCAATACCCGCTTTCGCCCGCACGATGCCCGTGTTGAAGTCCAGCCATTGAGGAGTGACGGGGGTGACCGGCATCATCGCGATCCTTTTGACAAAGGCCGATTGCTTGCCGGCATTGGTCTCCACCGGGGTGATCGGCGGCTTTTCCACCTTAACGATATTTTTATCTTCTCCCTTCCGTTTGTACAACAACACATAATTATTATCCTTCATGTACTTATTCGCTACCGCGACGATCTCCTGTTTGCTGATCGTGGCCTGTTCATCCAACTGCGCCACGTCTTCGTTCCATAGGGTATCCCGATGCTGGATGAAGCCTTCCATCAGATCCACCGCCCGGGCTTCGTTCTTCTCCAGTCCTTCCAGCAGCGCCAGCTTGCCGTTGGCTACGATGGCCTTAATTAGGCTGTCGTCGAATTCCCCCTTCTTCAACAGGTCGATCTGTTGCAGCAGCAGGTCTTTCACCTGGCCGAGGCTCTGTCCCTGCCGGGGCGATCCGGAGAATATCATTACCCCGTAATCCTTGTATTGTTCCAGTTCCGCCCGGGCGCCCTGCAGTTTCTGCTGCTTGTTGAGGTTCAGGTCCAGCAGCCCGGCCTTGTCGTTGGAAAAGATGCTGGAAATAAGATCGAGCACGACGGCGTCGCGTGTGTTGATGGCGGGAGTCCGGTAAGCGATGCGGACATTCTCCGCACTGGGCCCATAGATATTTTTGATGACGGGGGCCGTCAGATCGCGTTCCGGCGCATGCTCATACAGATGCACCGGCCTGGGCTGCATATAGGCAAAGGATCTGTCGATCTTTTTGATCAGCACGTCCGGGTCGAAGTCCCCGGCCATAATGACTGCCATATTGTTCGGCACATAGTAGGCATGGTAATAGGCGCGGATAGCCTTCAACGAAGGATTTTTGAGGTCTTCGATCTTGCCGATGGTCGTATGCTGGCCATAGTTGGTGGTCGGGAAGAGGGCGGCATTCATGGCCTCATTCATCTTGACGCCGTCATTGTCCAGCCCGCGGTTCTTCTCTTCATAGACTGCTTCCAGTTCGGTGTGGAAGAGCCGGAAGATGGGATCACGGAATCGTTCGGCCTGCACGGCCAGGAATTTGTCCATGGCATTGGAAGGGATATCCTCTTCATACACCGTCTCTTCTACCCAGGTGTGCGCATTGGAGCCCTGTGCGCCAATATCGGCCATCAGTTTATCATATTCGTTGGCGATGGAATAATGCGAGGCCAGGCCCGAAACACTGTCGATCCGGTGATAGATCTTCCGGCGCAGCTCCGGGTCCGTCGTCGAATTGTATTGTTCGTAATGGGCATCGATCTTGTCCAGGTAAGGCTTTTCTTTGACCCAGTCCAGTGTGCCGTACTGATCGGTACCCTTGAACAGCAGATGCTCGAGGTAATGGGCCAGGCCCGTATGATCGTCAGGATCGGTGTTGCTGCCGGCCCTGACGGCGATGCGTACCGCTATCCGCGGTTCCTTATGATTGACGCTCAGCAGCACGGTCAACCCGTTGGACAAGGTGTACACCCGCACCTGCATCGGGTCGTTCGTCACATAGCGATAGGTGTAGCCGGCCGAGCTGGCCTGTTTCCACACATATTTACCGGTGCTGTCCTGGGCAAAGCTGTGCCCGACGCCAATGGTCAGTAATAAAAGAAAGAGGAAAAAGGATTGGTTGATCTTCGTTCGCATAGCGATAAAAGTAGGAAAATTTCACCCAATTCACCGTCGCGGGTCCCAAAAACAAGGTTAAAATAGCCGATCCGGCCGACCAATCGCCCATTCCTAAGGACGACCAGCCCCGGCATCATGCCGATACCTGGAAAAATAGGATTGAATAGTATCCCGGTTAAAATTGCGCAACAGGCAGCTGACCTCCCAGCACCGGATCGTATCTGCAGAGCTGCCCGCCGCAGCCGCACCATCCGTGCTCCACGAAATGCCCCCGCGCGCGCCCATAAAAGCCCGCGAAAATCCCGCCGCCGGCTGCAGCAGCACCGCGAAAATCAGCCACACAAGCAGGAGTCGACAGCGGAACCGGAATTTCTTTGTCATAAAATCAGAGTAAGGCCGAATGATGTAACTTTACGACCTCAAAATAACGAAAAATGGAATACCGGATAGAAAAGGACACCATGGGCGAAGTCAAAGTACCCATCGACGCCTACTACGGAGCACAGACCCAGCGCAGCGTCGAGAATTTCCCCATCGCCCAGGACATCAACAAAATGCCCAAAGAGATCATCCGCGCCTTTGCCTACCTGAAAAAGGCGGCCGCCCTTACCAACCTCGAGGCCGGCGTATTACCCAAAGAAAAATCCGACCTCATCGGCAAAGTCTGCGACGAGATCCTGGAGGGGAAACTGGACGCTGAGTTCCCCCTGGTCGTCTGGCAGACCGGCAGCGGTACCCAGAGCAACATGAATGTCAATGAAGTGGTCGCCTACCGCGGTCATGTGCTGAATGGCGGCAAACTGACCGATAAGGAAAAGATCCTCGCCCCCAACGACGATGTCAACAAATCCCAGTCTTCCAACGATACCTTCCCCACTGCGATGCACATCGCCGCCTACCAGATGCTGCTGAAGACGACCATCCCCGGCATCGAAGCCCTTCGCGATACATTGGCCGCCAAAAGCAAGGAATATATGAAGGTTGTGAAGATCGGCCGAACCCACTTCATGGACGCTACCCCCCTCACCGTAGGCCAGGAGTTCAGCGGCTATGTCAGCCAGTTAGACCACGGTCTGAGGGCCATCCGCAATACCCTGCCCCATCTCTCCGAACTTGCCCTCGGCGGTACTGCCGTCGGCACCGGTATCAACACCCCGCCCGACTATGACGTCAATGTGGCGAAAAAAATCGCGGAGCTCACCGGCCTCCCCTTTGTGACCGCCGTCAATAAATTCGAGGCCCTCGCCGCCCACGACGCCATCGTCGAGGCCCATGGCGCCCTCAAGACCGTCGCCGTCAGCCTGATGAAGATCGCCAACGACATTCGTATGCTGTCTTCCGGCCCGCGCAGCGGCATCGGAGAAATTCATATCCCCGACAACGAGCCCGGCAGCAGCATTATGCCCGGCAAGGTCAATCCCACGCAGTGCGAGTCTCTGACCATGATCGCCGCCCAGGTGCTCGGAAATGACGTCGCCATCAATATCGGCGGCGCCACCGGCCACTTCGAGCTCAACGTCTTCAAGCCCGTCATGATCTATAACTTCCTGCACAGCGCGCGGCTGATCGGCGATGGCACCGCCAGCTTCAATGTACACTGCGCCAAAGGAATCGAGCCTATTGAAGCCAACATCAAAAAACATGTGGACAATTCCCTTATGCTCGTGACCGCCCTCAACACGAAGATCGGCTATTACAAGGCTGCAGAGATCGCTCAGAAGGCACATAAGGAAGGGACTACCCTGAAGGAAATGGCTGTTAAGCTCGGATACGTTACGCCGGAGCAATTCGATGAATGGGTCAGACCGGAGGATATGGTGGGGAAGCTGGGGTAAGCGATATGGCTATCTTACCAGGGAATGATGCAGGTAATTGGCAGCACCGATGAATAGCAATAAAAAAATAGATTGCAGTCCCGCCAGTGGTATCGACCTAAAGGCCGATCTTCTATACGTACTCCAGAGCAGTGAGACACCCAGCCGATCTTCCTGTCGATGATCGACAACATGGCTGTCCGCCGGATAAAGAAATAGCCCTTCAACAGCAGGAACTGGATGATCAAAAATGCCAGATTACATCCTGCATACATCGCCAGCTTTTCTATCGAGTGCAACTCCTCAAAGGTATGCACTCCTCCGGCGCCGGCCAAGATGGGAAAATAGCTCCAGTGTACCTGGCGTTCCGCGAAATGTGGGGAAGCTGGATTAAAGAGCGTCTCCCTTGTAATCCTTTGTAGTAATAGTGAATTTATAGCGTGTCCGCCCATAGTCGCCATCCATTTCCTCCTCGCAGTAAATGCTATTGTTATCTTTCCTGAATATGCTGACAGTTACCGGGTTCCTTCCGCGAGTATCCGGCGAGCCCAGCACCGTCTTCTTAAATCCCGCTTGTAGTAGTTGATTTGTCCAGTCGAGTGCATCTTTTCGCTGCCAGACCTCATACTGCCATTCAACATAGTCCGAATGATGACGCCGGCCGACCAGCAGAAGCCGTTGGACCTTGATTTCATTTTCAATGCCCTGGTATACATAGGTATTAACGGTCATAGTACTGTCCCGGGGAGTATGTATCTGCCTAAATCCCTTGGCTTTCACCATGGAATCTATCTGTTCTGCTCCGGCTTTTCGCATCCTGACGACGTCCTCCGGCTGAAGACCCTGAGCGTAAGCCATTCCGGAATAACAGATCAGGCATAGCGCCTGCCATAATAGGTGTTTCATTAGTATTTACTTTAGTTTTGGCAGTATTTTCCGACAGCTAAGATCGGGTCGGTTCCATCCATTTATATTTCCATTCAGCCGGCCATAATAGCCCCATCTCGAGATGTGCGTTGCTTTCCGTTTTAATTAATAAATGAGTCGAATGCGTCGAATATTTATCTTTAAAAATAAGGAATTACTGAGAAAATCATTCCCGGTCATGCAATCAGGTAATACTCTTAGCCCGGCGTTAAAAGGACATTAAGCCGGGACAAGCGGTTTCCCATTCGCGAAAGCCTGGTGTAACTTAGTATGGCAATCGCCTTGTCCATTGATTTTTTCAAACCTTAAGCTCGCTAACATGAAAAAGCACCTTTTGATCATGCTGCCAACGCTGGCACTGACCTTGTCCGCCGTTTTCCTTTCATCCGTCCTGCACGCCCAGAACATGCCATCCTCACATCCCCAGCCCGATAGCATTATCAGAATCATTCCGGCCGGCGAAGGCAAGTATTCTTATTATCTGTACACCATCGGCGGCAGGCTGGTAACCCCCGAAGAGGTGAAGGAAAGACTGGCAGCCTATCCGCCTTCAGCCGAGGAGTATACCATCGCCAGGCACAACATGACCTGGGCTTGGATTTCATTTGGAGGTTTAGCCGTCTCGGGTGCCTGGGCAGTCTACGAATATGCGCACAATAACAAAATTGCAAGCGCGACGCCAGCCCTCGTCAACGGCCAAGCCGGATTCATCTACCAGAAACGCAGCCTCACAGGAGCATATGTCCTGACCGCCGTGGCCACCGGGTTCCTGACCTCCGCGATTATTACAGCCGCTACCGCGACTCATCACACCCGGAAAGCCTTACGGGTATACAATCAGCGATTTGAATAAAGCTAAAGCTTAGTGATGCTCACCTCCACCGCCATGCGGCGGATTGTGAGCCGCGGGATGATTATTGGGATGGCTGCCCCCCGGATGGTTGCCGCCGGGATTCCCCGGGTGATCTCCGCCGTTACCCGGATGATTACCGCCGGGCTGACCCGGATGATTGCCGCCCGCAGCCGGATGGTTTCCACCCGCCGCCCGGATTCCACCGGCGGGTCTTGCCACGGGAGCCGGAGCATTCCTGCCCTGTGAGCCAAAACGTGCTCCGCCCACTGTATTCATCGCTGTCGTACCCGGACGCCCGCCATTGGCGGAGGCAAACTGGTTGCGGTCCACGCTGGCCGTATGGTTGTGGTTGAATTGCTCCGACGTAGGCTGCACGTGGTTCTCGCGCATCGCTACCTGCTCCTGCGCATTCGGCTGGGCCTGGATGCCGCCGCCGCCGTTAAAGCTGGCACGGTTGACGACCGTCGTGTTGATGACCGTGCGGTTGATATAAGTATTGTGGACGACCGTAGTGTTGACGTTGACGACAGCCGTGTTATAGCGGAAATAACCGCCATGCCATTCCCCGCCGACAAACCCTGATCCCCCATAGCCGTCGCCATAGTTCACCCCGCCATAAAAGCCGATATGCGCGCCCCAATATCCTCCATGCCAGCCATATACACCGCCAACAAAACCCCAGTAACCGGGTGTCCATAAATAGCCGGGCTGTGCAGGTCTAATCCATACACCAGGCACCCAGTAATAACCGTCGACCTCGTCATAGGCCCAATAACCCGGCGTCCAGAGATAACCATCGACAGGACAGGGTGGTTGGGTATAGACCGGTAAAGCAGGCGGCGCCGTTCGGATGGAAATCCCTACGGACAGGGAGAATTGAGCGGAAGATCGGAAGGCTAAGAAACTCAGTGCGGATATAAACAGCAATCTGCTGAAGACATTTCTCATAATAGATATTTTGGATGAAAACGTTACGACCCCATGAAAGAATCGAACGTTAATTTGGTCGGAAAAAGTATCTTAGTGAACAATGTAATTTGTTGTCGCCACGTTATTAATATGTTAACTATAAAATAATTGCTTTTCCGCCGACGTTGTAGTATCAAATTTGCAACTAAAATCACCAATTCCCATTCACCACTTAAAAGAAAGTCATGAAAAAACTAGTCTTTGTCCTGTCTATCTTCCTGGTATCCGCATCCTTCTCACATCTCCAGGCCCAGTTCATCAGCATTGATGTCATTTCCGGCAACCGGCCGCCCTCCCCCAATGAAATCCAGCTGATGCGTGCCGAGGAAAACAGGCATCCCAAGATCGCCCAGGCCATGCATGACATCGAGAAATCCATGCACGCCCTGCACGAGGCTCCGGATGATTTCGGCGGCCACAAAGCTCAAGCCGAAAACGATCTCAAGGCAGCTTACATTTCGCTCAGAAAGGCACTGTATTTCCGCATCTGGCATTAATCTCCGCCATTCTTCGCGGTTCCCGGGATCATATTCCGGGTTCATAACCTTATTGCAAATGCCCGCCGGTGTCGGCGGGCATTTGCATGTCAGCCTTTGAACGGCGTGACCTCGGTCCGGTTTTACCGCCTGATCATCCGCCGCCCCAGTGAGTCCGCGGGCCCCATGATCTCATCCAGCTTCTTTTCGTATTCCATCCGGGAGATGGCTTTGGTCTCCGCAGGCGCTCTGAGATCGGCGCCGGCCACCGATGCCGTGATTGTCGTGGCGACAAAGACCACCGTCCCGCTGTCCACATCCAGCCTGAGTATCACCCCCGGCAGACCATCGAACCGCTCCGGCCCCGCCGCCAGCGGAATATCTTCGCTGTACCATGCCACCACCTTTTTCCCTCCGCGCATAACCGCTGTCGCCTTCTTGCAGAAATGTCCCAGCAGCGTAGATGTATCCGTGGATAATTTCCACACCGGAGATCTGACAGAATCCCTGATGACATACTTCTTGTCGTCCAGCCTCGTCTGCTCCAGCAAACGGCGGCCCGACAAATTCTTGTACCACCCCGGGCGCCTTTTATTTCACGACAGATATCCGGTTGAGGAAACGACTTGCAAAAAAAGGCCGCACCCTCTCGGCCGATGTCAACATCAGCTATAACCATAGCACTCAGGGCGCCATCCAGATCTCCGACAATACGTTCTATCCATCCGGCTCCGCATCCGGCGGCGTTCCAACCGTCGCCAGCCCCAACGATTCCAATATCAACCAGATCTATAACCGAAATGCACTGACCCGCAGCATCGGCGGCAACATCACCTACACCCAACCGCTCAGCAGGAAGTCCCTCCTCGCGTTCACCGGCTTTTATAATGTCAATGCCGGCAGCAGCGACAGACTGGCGTATAATTATGATTCTACTATTCGAAAATACAGCTTGCCCAACACTCTGCTGACCGACAATTTCGCCAGTAATTATCGTTATGCCGGCGGCGGAGCCAGTTATCAAAGCAACTGGCGGAAGGTCAAGCTCACGGCGGGCATCACCCTTCAGGACGCAATGCTCGACGCGATGAACAAATCCTCCGGCAACAGCATCAGGCAGTCCTTCGCCGATCTGCTGCCCAACGTCCTGCTGCAGTATAACGTCTCCCAGACAAAAAATTGGCAGCTCATTTACAATACCTATACCACCCAGCCTTCGGTCATCCAGCTACAGCCCGTGCCCGACCTCAGCAATCCGTTGGATATTACTCTTCCTGCTGAGTATCACCGACGTGGCCAATGCCATTGTGAACAGCGATTCCATCACCGCCGTCGGCACAAGGTTCAGCACACCCGTCAATGCCAACGGCGTAGGCAATATACTGAGTGATATGGTATACGGCTTCCCCCTGCTGCGCCTGCATTCATGCCTGGAACTGGGAGGGACGTTCAAGTACAGTAAGAATGTGGATTTTATCAACGGGGCTACCGACAACAGCGGCTCACTTACGCTGCGTCCCGAATTCACGTACAGCTACACCGGCAGCGATAAACTGGATCTCCAGCTGAAGGCCGCCGTCTCATTCATTTCCGGCCGCTACGCTCTGCAGCCCGCTCTCAATACCAACTATACACGGCAGAACTATGGCGTCAATATGACCAACTATCTCCCGCTCCATTTTTCCTTCCACAACGAATTCAATTATATCATCAACACTGGCCGCTCCAACGGTTACAACAGCAGCATACCCCTATGGAATACCTGGCTGGCCAAATCTTTTCTGCGCAATGACCGGGCCGAGCTGAAATTCGGGGTAATGGACCTGCTGGATCGGAATACCGGCATCACCCGGAACATCAACCAGGGCAGTATCGTCGACGAGCGGTATAATGTGCTGCAACGCTATTTTCTGCTGAGCTTTACTTACAGCCTCAATAATTCGGGTCTGCATGCCAAAGGGGGCCCGCACATCGATATCCGGACAATCGGGGATTAGAGGATCGCGCTGCGGCGCGATCGGCCCGCAGGCCCCGCGGTATCAGTGGAACAATCCCTGAAAAACCTTCCTCAGATTCGGCGCCCTGCGGTTACGCCGTGAACTGTCGATCGTCGTATATACGCCCCCATTCCTCATATTGGAATCGAAAAGGACGACGATATCCGTCCTTCCACGGGAGGCATTTACAAATTCATTTTGCTTCGTTATCGTTTTTGTCTTATTGTTCTGGACGACGAGCAGGAATGTATCGGTTTGGAGGTTCTCCAGTTTGAATCTGAAATGTCCCTTTGCGTCCGTCTCGGTCTCCCTCTGGATGGGGCTGGTGATCCGCACCACGGCATCTACAGGGGTGGCCGCGGTCTTATCCGATTCCACGATGCCCGAGATCTCTGTCGTCTTACTGCCCTTGAACTGATTGTACATCGTAATGCTAAAGGTAATGATCGCGGCTACGGTGGCGAATATAACCTTCGTCTTACTGAAGAAGTCAATGATCGTCGCTTTGGTAATTGTTATCATACGCGTCAAATAAAGAAGAGTATAAATCCTTATTTGTGGTTATCGGTAAGTGTGATAGGTAATGTACCAAAATTACCAGAGGTCTCAAAAAATTATTACAACACGCTTTTTGTCAATAGCTTAGCAGTTGGGCGGTACTAGTTAGTTCTAACTATAAGGCGGCGCCGGGGTTGCGCCGACGGATCGAGTAGGAGGCGCAGGATTAGTTCCTGCGCCGTCCCCTCACACCACCGTACGTACGGGTCCGTATACGGCGGTTTGTCAGAATAGTTTCCCCTGGTGTTCCGTTTTCCAGTAGTAGTA